>Ga0070729_10004912_pt1 | contig 14191 bp, 14 predicted proteins | sample tdDd472_FD_66725 | JGI IMG/M metagenome (GOLD analysis project Ga0070729, IMG submission 66725) | Marine sediment microbial communities from the Atlantic coast under amendment with organic carbon and nitrate - tdDd47.2 | ecosystem: Environmental > Aquatic > Marine > Coastal > Sediment | place...
GGGCCGGGATGGGACCTTGAAAGCTGACCGAGACTTTCATGTCGCGGCGGGCCTTTTTGGGCAAGGTCAAGGTGAGATCTTGGTCGATCACCAGCGGTACGCTGCCCTGCTTGCCGAGCCACACGTTGGCGTCGGTGACGACGTCACCGGTCTTGAACAAGGCGTAGTTGCCGAATTCGCGAAAGCCCCATTCCAACAGGCGCTCAGATTCCATGGAACGCATCTTCTTGGACGCCAAGCCGTTGACCACCAACACCAAGCGGCGATCTTTTCGCTGGGCCGAGGCCGCCAGGCCATAGCCGCTTTCTTCCGTGTGGCCCGTCTTCAGACCATCCGCCCCCATATCCTTGTAGATCAGAGGATTGCGGTTCGATTGCTTGATCCCATTGAAGACAAATATTTTTTCGGAGAAATAATGATAGAACTCCGGGAACTGCTTAACAATGAGGGAGGCCAATTTCGCCATATCACGGGGCGAAACGCGATGGTCCGGGTTGGGCCAGCCCGTGGAGTTCTTAAAAGTGGAATCCATCATCCCCAGTTCACGGGCGCGCCGGGTCATTTCCGCAGCGAAGGCTTCTTCATTCGAACCCAAGTTTTCCGCAATGACGATGCATGCGTCGTTGCCCGATTGCACGATGATGCCACGGATCAAATCCTCCACCCGCACGCGCATGCTGGGTTCCAAAAACATGGTCGAGCCACCGGTTTTGGCACCGCCTTTGCGCCATGCATTTTCAGAAACGTAGAATTTGTCGTCCAAAGACAGTCGGCCGTCCTGCAGGCGTTCGAACACCATAAAGAGCGTCATCAACTTGCTCATGGACGCGGGTGCCATGAGTTGTTCGCCGTTTTTATCCAACAGCACGGCGCCGGTGGTCGTGTCGATCAGGTAAACGTGGCTGGCTGGCGTTTCCAAGGCCTGTACGGATGTGGAAAGGCTCAGCGCGCTGACGGCGGTGAACGCGATGGCGAATTGGCGGATACGATGGGTAAAATTCATCAATTACGTCTTGTTTGTCTCTGTGGTGAAGAATCGGCTCAACTTTACGCGCCCAGGAGGTCTAGGGCTACCCCCCTATAGGGCCGAAAAACGCCAAAAATATGGTGCTTCAGTTCGCGGACACGATTTCGGAAGCCATGCCCATGACCGCACGAGCATTGGCGTAACCGGCTTTGACGACTTGTGCCAGCAAGGCGTCGGCTTCGGAGCTGTCGGCCAAGGGGCCGAGACGCACGCGGTACAAATCCCGCCCACCCACGGAAATCGGGGTGACTTTCGCTTCGCCAATGGGGGCCAAGTGCATTTTCACACGCTCCGCATTGGAGATATCGGAAAACGCACCGGCCTGGATGTAGAGGCGTGTGGGCAACGCAGCCAGTTGCACCTTGGGCTTGGCTTGCTTAACGGGCTCGACAATCAGTCCGGTTTTGGTAACGGGTTGCGGGTCCACATACAGCTTGGATTGCGCTTTGGACAGCATGGGATCAGGCAACGCCTGGGTCGCGACCGGCTGAGAAGAAACATCAAGGGCCTTGATCGGCGCATCGGCTGAGGCCAATTGCGTGCCCCCCGCCTTGGCACGCTGCGCGGCGACACGGCTTTCTTCCGGAAGAACTTGCACACGCACCCGTGCCGTGCCGTTTTTGACCGTGCCCAACAGTTGGGCAGCACGACGCGACAAATCGATGATGCGATCGTTCACAAACGGCCCGCGGTCGTTGACGCGGATCACCAGAGAGCGGCCGTTTTCAAGATTGGTGACGCGCACCACGGACGGCAGCGGCAACGTCTTGTGGGCGGCGGAAACCTCCCATTGATCGAAGATTTCACCGTTGGCAGTCGGCTTTCCATCAAAATTGGGGCCATACCAAGACGCGATGCCGGTCTTGTCGTAGCGCATATCCTCTTTGGGGTAATACCAATTGCCCGCCACTTGATAAGGTTTGCCGACCTTATAGTTGCCTTCGGACCTGTTGGTTTCACCTAACCGCTTGGCAGTATGCATCACGAATTTTGTTTCGGCGCAGCCTGCCAGAACCGAGCCGGCAATGACGGCAATGGCCAATTTGGCACCCCAGATTTTGACTGTTTGTTTTGGGTGCATCAAAGCCCTGACCCTAAGATTCGTTGTTGTGTACATAGTGTCACACAAGAGCTTTCCGAAGTGTAAACGCACGTTCAAATGCGGTTTTTTCAGAGCCCCTTGCGCACCCTGTCCAACAGTTCCAGGGACGGATGGCCGTCCGGCGTCAAAGACGCGGCACGCTGGAATTCGCGGATGGCCTCACGACTTTTGGGTCCGACAACGCCATCGACACCGCCCGTATCATAGCCCAAGGCGGTGAGGCGTTGTTGCAATTCCTTGCCCTCTTCATGGCTCAGGCCGCGCTGTGCCTCGGGGCCTAGGGTCGTGAACGCCGCATGGCCGACGATTTGGTCCGATAACTGCCCGATGGCCAAGGCATAAAAGATGGACCGGTTCCATACCATGATGGTGCGAAAGTTGCCGTATACCATAAAGGCCGGGCCGTTCGCACCCGCCGGGACGACGATGCTGCCTTGAATATCGGCTTTGGGCAGATCGCGACCGTCGGTGCGGCGCACGCCCAAGGCCTGCCAATCGCCGATCGCTTTTTTGACGCTCATGCTCGCCAAGTTGTAATCAAAATCGGTCGGAAGCTTGACTTCCCGGCCCCATATTTCATCGTCCTTCCAGCCAGATTTGGTCAAGAAGTTCGCTGCGGACGCATAGGCGTCGCCTTGGTTGCCCCAAATATCGATTTTGCCGTCGCCGTCATAATCGGTGGCATACGCATCGAAGGTCGTAGGAATGAATTGAAAGTGCCCCATGGCCCCGGCCCAAGAGCCCTTCATGCGTTCGACGCTGATGTGGCCTTGATCGATGATCTTCAGCGCCGTCAGCAACTGTTCGCGAAAGAATTGAGACCGCCGCCCGTCATGCGCCAATGTCGCCAACGCAGCGATGGTGGGAAAGTAGCCTTCGGCCAAACGCCCGAAATCGGTCTCCAGCCCCCAAAACGCCACGAGAAAGCGCGGTTGGATACCGTACTTTGCACCGATTTCGTTCAATAGCTTGCTGTTTTGGGTCAGCTTGGCTTTCCCCTGCTCAACCCTTTTGGCGTTGACCAGATTGGTCATGTACTTGCGAAAGGTCCACGTGAATTCCGGCTGGCGACGGTCCAATTCGATCACGCGCGGGATCGGCTGAAGGCCCGTCAAAGCCGCATTCACGGTCTTTTGGGAAATCCCTTTTTGCAGGGCTTCGTGGCGCAGATCCGCCAACCAATCGGCAAAAGCTTGTTCTTGTGCGCGGGCCTGAGTGGCGCACACCATCATCACGATGACGGATAAAATTTGGATGAACCGCATAACGAAAGCCTTCAACAGTCAGAATCGATTGGGCCTTCCCTTGTGCCACAGCCAACTAGTTGGGGGAAGAGACGGCGGGGAAAGTGGGGGCCTGAGGTCCCGGGAACGGTTCAGCGATCTTGCCGCGCATCCAAGCCATGGTCAAAGCCGCCCACTCATAGAGGGCTGCACTGCTGGCCCCTAGGCTTCCCGGCCAGCGTGGCGACCAATTTAACGTCTTCGTCGGCAAGGTGCGATAGGCGACGGGATAAGCAATCACGTTCCACCCGGCTTGGCGGTACAATCCCACCGCCCGCGGCATGTGGCTTGCCGACGTAATCAAAACCCACGGGCGATCTCCGGGCTGAACCAACTCATAGGCCTGCTTAGCCCCCTCTTCGGTGTTTCGAGAATTGTCCTCGAACATCACCTGGGATGTGTCCATGCCCAACTCATCCAAAAAGCGCTTCGCCACCTCCGCTTCGGTCGGCTTGCGGTCGAACACGCGCCCCTGGCCGCCGACATAAAGCCGTTTGGCATCTGGGTTTTCGCGGGCAAGCCGCAAAAACGAGGTCAGCCGCGTCACGTTGGAGCCGACGGAAACCTGGTCTCTTTCCCTGGTTATCACCGTGTTGACGCTGCCCCCCAACACCAAGATGCCTTCGATAGGGCCATTGATGTGCGTTCGCGTCGGGAAGCGTTCTTCCAAAACATTGAGCGCCCATGTTCCGGTTGGAAACATGCCAAACGCGACAAAACACAGCAAAACGACGCTCAACAGGATACGTCCCCAGCGCAGGCCCGCTTGGGTGATGAGCAGGACATAGCTGACAAACAGCCCAGCCACAAACATCGCCCACGGGTTGAGCATAAACCCCATCAGTTTCGCAAACAGGAAATAAGCGGTTGCGGCGTCCAAGAAGACCTCAATTGATGGCGCCGGCCGTTTGCAGGCGCGCGATCATGGTTTGATACAGATCGCGATACTGCTCCAGTCCCTTTCGATGGTCAACGGAACGGTATTTTCTTTTTGTATGCTTCAATAAGCTTTGGCCGAATTCGGTGCGCACGTTGACCTGTGCACCCGCCTTCATCAAGACGTTGAACGAGTCCAGAGACGCGCCGTTCACCGCCGTGACCAAGGCGGTCTGCCCCAAGACATCTCTGCAATCGACATCCACGCCGCGCGACAACAGGTCTTTGACCTCGTCAGGCTCATCCAAGAAGGCAGCCTCATGCAGGAGTGTGCATGTGATATCATCACCGGCTGATGCCAAAACCGGCATGAAAGCCGACACTGTGAGAGACAGAACCAAGACACTGCGAAGCACGATCATTTTCTCCCCAAGACTGTTCTCCCTACACCTATATTTGGGTTGACCCCCATGAACTTCAATCCTGATTTCCATACCCCACCACCAAATCCTAACGAATCCTTAACCACCGACAGATAGTATGTTCGGTCCTTGAGCCACGAGAATGTGGTGAGTTTCTGGCAGAAAAGCCTCTGTTTTTGAGTACAGAGCCGCTTTTATGATCGATATCCAAGTCCGCACCACGTATGGGACTTTAAATCCGTCCACATCGGACGGCGCATCGGGGCGCGCCAAGGATCGATACGCCTCCACCGCGGAACCATCCCCAAAATCGACGCAAGGCCCCGGTTACACCAGTTTTACGGTGGCACCGTTCACCCTTCTGGCAGCGCAAGAAGCGCGCGAGACCGATGATATTCGCCGCGATGACCGGCTGCACGAGGACACGCGTCGCCAGGGACGTCAAGCCGATGATGCGGATGAAGACGGCAGAACCCAGTCCCCGCGCGGGCAATCTGGCGCGGACGAAACACCCCGGCCTTCGGCCCTCTTCGCGGATATCGTCGAAGCCGATGCAACCGTGCCTGACACACGCATCACCGAAAGCGTCGTGGTCGAGCCCTTCCCGACCACTGCGTCCGCCCCTTCATCGTCACAGCCTAAGACACCAAACGAATTGTTCGCCCGCGCCAACATGGCCTATCGCACCAATGGCGCGGTCGACGGACGAACGTATTTTGGTGGATCCAGTCGTGCGGATTTCACGCAAGCCCTGGATCAAGGTTTCGATATCGTGATTTAGCGTTCTAAAACCGCTTGATGACGAAGCTGGTGATGTCGTCTGATTGCGGCGCGCCGTCGGTGTGGCCGCTGACGAATGCAAATACATTGTCGGTCAAGGCGTGGGCCGAGAGCGACCGGTTTTGCAACAGGCAATCGATCAGGCGTTCTTCGCTGAATTGATTGCGGTCCTGATCGAAGGCTTCCGTCAGACCGTCCGTGTAAATGAAAAGCGCATCGCCTTTTTCCAAGGTAAGGCGGTCTTCTTCGTACGGCACACCATGCTCGAAACCCAAGACCACGCCACCGCCCGTTTCAATCGCCTGAACGTTGCCATTTTCGTGCACCAAATACGGTGGCAAATGACCGCCGTTTGCATACTGAAATTCCCATGTGTTGGGATTGAGGATGCCGTAAAAAGCGGTCACGAACATGCTGGGAATATCGTGTTCGATGAGCAATCTATTGACCTCCCCCAGACACGCGGCGGGGCTTTTGGTCGCGGGCGCTGCTGCGCGGAACAAGGTACGCACCACCGCCATATAAAATGCCGCAGGCACGCCCTTGCCGGACACATCGGCGACGACCACGGCGATCGTGCCGTCATCCAGATCGAAAAAATCGTAAAAATCGCCGCCCATCTCGCGCGCCGGCGTGGTCTGGGCGTAGACCTGCAAATCGCTGGTTTTGGGAAATGCTGCCGGCAAAATGCGTTTTTGGATGGTGCCCGCCAAATCCATTTCACGCTGAATCGCGGCCAACTGAGCCTCGTTTTTCCAAGCCTGGCGACGGTCTTCGCAATCGGCGTAGACCTTATCCAAGGTCGCCAACAAGTCGTCAATGGCAACCGGCTTGGTCAAAAAGTCCACCGCACCTTGGTTCATGGCGGTTCGAATGGCTGCCAAATCCCGGCTGCCCGTCAAGGCGATGCGCGGCACGCGTAACCGCTTGCCCTTGAGCATTTGAAAAATACCCAAGCCACCGATGTCGGGGTTGTCGATGCTCACCGCGGCGATATCGATGTCATCCAGGTCCGCCATCAATTGCAGGGCTTCCTTTTGATCATGGGCGAAGACAAAGGTATTCGCCCCGTCTCCACCATCGCTACCGAAATACGCGCGGATATGAGATTCGAATTCCAAATCGTCATCGATGACCAATGTCTTGGGCATGCCCCTGCTTTCTCCATCCCCTCCGGGTGTTCAAACCCGCCGTTGTTATGTACCACCATATGCTTGGAATGCCAAAGCTCCTCACGTGAATTATCCCTGTTGAATCCGACACATGAACGTGTCTAATTCGCAAAGGCGCCTAATAATGCAGGTCGAGTATAAGATGGGCGATGGACGCACTTTAGAGTCAGGGCCAATTCCTGGGGGCGAGATACAGTAAGAAGAACTCCGCAAATTTTTGCTGAACTGACCGCAAAAACATATTCTGGTTCATGGTATGGATGACACAGTCGAATTCTCTCCATCGTCAACTGACGTCAACCTCGTCACAAAACAGTTTCAAGGTGTGAACACCGCATGGCGCAAGTCATTAAATTTTTTGGATGGTTACTGCTGGGGATCGCTGGGACCTTGATCGTCTTCGGCCATCTGGCGCAAGGCTTCGTATACGGATGGAAATACTTGGCGACGCAACTCACAAACGACCCGGCAACATCGGCCTTAAGCCTGCTCGCATTTGTTCCCGGTCTCTTGTTGTACGGATGTGGCGTCCTGTTGGACATCTGGGGCCGACGCTCAGACGCAAAATGGACGGCCCATGAAGCCGCCCGAAATCCCCATCAGAGTGCGCCCCAAAGCGATCAGGCCGAATCCTGAAAAAACTCCAGTTGCCAGGTCATTTCTTCATCCGTGAACGGAAAATCACCGTCAATACTGCCCTGGACCTCGCGCGGCGGAACCTTGGCGATGCGCTTTTGAAGCAAGACGGCCGTTTGCATCGTCAGATCCGCCTTCCAGCACAGCGCAATAACCCCCTTCACACTGGCAAGCGACATGATCCTATCCACGGTTCCCAGATCGATTCCGGTCTTCAGGACCAAGGCGATTTTGACGAATTCCGTATCGCCGCCTTGACAGGCTTCGCGGATCACGCTGTCGCTGAGACGGCCTTGATCAAACAACTTTTTCGCCCGCTCCTTGGGCGGACCGCCTTCGTCGCGCTCACGGCTACGTTCCGCCGCTTCCATACGCCGTTCAAATTCTTCACGCACGGCCTCGGCAGCGTTGTCGCCCAAGTCGGTACGTAGCGCCATGGTGTTGAGCAAGGCCTCGGCGACGAATTCCGCCAAACGCAACACGGCGCTTCTGGAAAGCTTCGGACGCTCGACCAAGGGTTTGTGCCAGGGCTCGATGTCATGCGCCCGTTCAATGATCATGTCCAAGGTCTTTTCGCGAATTTGCGCCGATTTGTTGCCCAGCATGACGCCGATGGCGTCGATGTCGTCAGCGAAGTAAATGGCATCGCTAAGGTCTTCGCTGATCCCCTTGCGTTTGGAGATGGCGCTCAAGGCCCCCAACACAGGTCCGGAGGTGATGATCTCGATTAGGTCTTCATCGGAGAGAACCGGGGAATATTCCAAGACCGGCGCGCAGACGACCAGCTCCACGTCAAGCGCCAACCTGCGGATCACTTCGGGCGGTGCATTGGCGATGTCTTTGAGCGTTTCGGATAAAATGCGCCGCACCCGTGTCGCTTGATCCTTGGCCAGCAACTCCAACACATGATGGGTCAGTTCTTCCACTTTATCGAGTTCGTCGGCATCCAAGCCGGGAATCAACAGAGCGATTTTTTCCGCCAAATTGAAGCGCACACCGTCGTCGCTATCGCTTGACAGCAAAAGGTCGGCCTGGCGTGGTGTCGCGGCATTTTTGGCGATGGCGCGGCGCACTTCCGGGGACGGGTCTTCCGCCAGAAAGTAGAGCAGCTCGGGCAACAAATCCTCTCGCTTGGCCAGCTTCAGACGAACCTTGACGTCTTTATGACTGGCCAACGTTTTGGCCTCATCGTATGCGATGGGTTTTGCGCGAAATTTATCGACCAGCTTCTTAAACACCGGTGTTGCCCCTCATGACTTGCCAACAAACGGCGCGGCCAAGCGAAAGTCTCCCTTGGAGCTTTGCTTGACGTCATACATCGCCTTATCGGCGCGATCCAACAAGCTCTCCAGGGGTTCTCCTGTTTGGGCTTGATACACGGCGATACCGATGGAAATTCCCAACGGCTTGTCGGGTGCGCCCGAAAAAGTCCGCAGCCGTTCCGCAAGCTTCAACAAATCGTGCGCACGCATCTCGGCGGCCTCGGCACTCATGCCATCCAGCCACAGCGAAAACTCATCCCCACCCAAGCGTGCGATCAAATCCCCCGGGCGCACGAAATCGTGCAACAAATCACGCAGCAAGATGATTGCCTCGTCACCTTTTTGATGACCATGCACATCGTTGACCATTTTGAAATTGTCCATATCGACATAGAACAACGAACCGCATGTACCATCGTGTTCCATGCGTTGGAAATGGCGCGGCAACTCCTCGTCGAAGAACGCCCGGCGATTGAGCAAGCCGGTCATGGCGTCCGTGCGAGACAGACGCAGAATGCTTTCGTGATTTTCAATTTGTTCTATGGCGATGCCAAGCTGGTTGGAAATGTCGTTCACCAAAAGCCGGTCGTCGTCACTCCACTCGCCACGTTTCCAAAGGCAGATCACACCATTGACCTCACCCGCGTGAAGGCACGGCGCGGCGATGACACGCCAACCTTCAATGTCTTCTTCGCGTAGCCACAGTTCATGCTTTCCAAACGTCAGGAAGGCATCGCCAAATTGCCCCGGACCGCCGGCACCAAAATTAGCGGCTGTTTCCATTTTCAAGACGGCGCCCTCTTCCTCCCCAAGATCGGTGCGCAACACGCGACAGCCGCTCGCCCCCATGGCACGCGCCGTTGCCGCCGCCGCCGCGCCAAGCATGTTCGTGGGATTGATTTCGTCGCGGATGGTATTGACGATATAACCCAGCACCTGTTCGCGCTGATGGGCATGCGCCAAGGCCGACGCCTTTTCCCGCTCCGCGGTGACGTCACGACACACGCCACGGATGCCCGATAGCGTGCCGTCATCTTCGAAAAACGGCACTGCGGAAACCACTACGCAAGCCAACCCACCATCGGCGCGATGCATCCACAACTCGACCTCTTCAAGGCGTTTGTGGGTCAGAAAGGGGATCGGGTCGTACTCTTCCGCACCGACAATAAAATCCTGTGGATTGCGACCGATCAAGTCGTCCGGCTCGTACCCCAAAGCCCCCGCCTGCGATACGAATGCGAAGTGACCGTCCGTTCCGACTTCCCAGGAAAAGTCGCTGGAAATTTCCACCAAATCCTTAAAGCGTTGGCGCGATTCAATCAGTGCGTCCCGCAGATTGCTGTCGAGCGTCTGATCGTGGAACAGCAACAAAACCTTGCGGCCTAAAACATTGGGAATGACATTGACCCGATAGACCACCTGCCCGTTTTGCGTGGGTTGTGCGAGGCTCAACATCATCACGGTGCCATTGGCGGATGCGTCTTGGACAACTTGTGACAAGTCCGCTTTGAGTTCGCCGACAAAGAGATGTTGGACGCGCTTGGCGTGTTCGTTCACCACGACCCGCCCCGTTTCGGTATCCATCAGGACGGCGGCTTCATTGTACCCAGATACGAGTTGAAATTCCGGCTCCATCAGCTCCTCGCTATCGGACTCAGAATCATCGGATAGGCTGGTCGCGGCCGTCAGTGTGGTTGCGGAACTGCTCATGATTCCCACTTTAGCCACTTTCGCCCTCACATATCCAGTTACGAATACGCGTCTAAGACGCGAACCATTGCCACGGGGCCATTGCGACGGGGATAGGGATATCGCCGTGACACTGGGATTGAGCGGCAGTGCTCACGGGCATTCCAACGCTGCATCGAAGCGAAAAGAACGATTGTACCATTCCGGATCCACCCAGACGGCAATGGGGCGATTGGACATCACGTTCTTACGAACCACGAACGAAACGCGCTGATTTCCAGCCAATCTCAACCGGCGTTGACCAATCAGCGAGTTGTCATCGGCATAATAAAGTTTCAGATTTCCGGTACGCGGCCACTTTGGACCACGGTTTACGACCTTGAAAAGCGCGCCGTCTTTGTTGCAGGCCCCAACCACCTCCATACGCATGGCGGCGGGCGGTGCGGCGGCAATTTCGGTTTGTGCGAGGATTTCTGCGCCATGAACGGGCTGATGCGAAACGACGATTGCACCGAACGCGATAGCAGCACCGCCCAACGCTTTTCGTAAAAAACGCTCAACCATCTTAGACTTCCTGTCCCTCAAGCTCGGCATAATTCTGATGCCAAAGGCGGCGAGCCGAGGCTCACGCGCCGCATTTTTCTCGTTTGTCTGCTTATACGCGATAGCCCCTTAACAAAGCGTAACCTTTTCTTTCCTAGACATCTTTGGAAACGGCCCCCACATAAAAACAACAAACAAATTTTGGTTGAATTTATTGCGGGCTATGAACGCTATTTTTGTAGACACCTTCGAAGGCATTGCGCACCAATGTATGTCATCGGGCTGCCCGCACACAAAGACATCGAATGGCACATGGTTGCGGTCTGCATCGCCAACAATTCCATCAACTGGAGCCCATATACCAACAAAGAGTTAGAAGGATTTGATCCTATTGCACAAGGACGCTCTTTGTTGGTAAACCTAAATGATTGTTTCCAAGAAGAGGCAACTTTGAGATGACCCTACATACAGGACTCAAATTTAAGACCTCAGCGCCAATCAGCGCACTTGAAGATTGGTTAGAGGCTAACTGCCAAGGCGAATGGGATTTGGAAATTGAAGCCATTTCCACCGAACTGCGGCTAAAATCTGTAGCACTATACTTCGAAACTGAAGACGACCGGGACGCCTTTAAGGCTGCCTACAAGCAGATCAAATAAAATAAATCGGCCACGCTTTTGAGGCTGCAATGCAAAGGCTCTGCACACACCCGTGCAGAGCCTTTTTTTTACGATGAAAGGGTCTCTTCAGAAAAACTGGCGATAAACGAGACACCCATCAAAGTCGTGCACGATAAGAAGGTACGCCGAAGTTATCCGATCGCCAAAGCCAGTCCCACGATGCTGAGAAGCCCCAGGCCACAAATTGCGCAGTCTCTATGGAATTTTTGTTGCGCAGCCCGCGCGCGTTTCATGCAGTGATACATCATCGGGAACAGCCTCTTTGAATACTAAGATCTTATGCGCATCAATTTGTCATTGTCCCCGAAAAATTCAATGCTCCTTTCGGTTTAATCGTGCGGACCCTTTAGTATATCGAGCATCGGGCCAAGATGACGTTCGTAACGTCGCCAGTCATCCGAACTGCCCTTGTACAACCCCTTTCGCACCTGCGAAGAGCTGGCTGTCTTCACGGCGCGTTTGGTTTGATGGAATGCCAAGCACCGGTCTTCCCAACTCAATTCGCAGTGGTCCAAAAGCTTCCGCGTTTCCGCTTCCTGGTTTTCCGTCAAGGCTTCATAGCTGAGGTCATAAATTGCGCCGGGGAAAAGGTCTTTCCAAAACGCCATCATGTCTTCGTAAAGTTTGTAGAAATGAGCGACATCCTCAAGATCACAGGTATAGCCCAAGGCCGGTGCGGGAAAGTACGTCTTGAAGTTCGACCAGCACACCGCACGCGGATCGCGACATGTGTGCACAATCTTGGCTTCGGGCATCGCGATCCGGATAAATCCGATCAACATGGCATTGAGCGGCATCTTGTCGCTCACCACCGGCCGGTCCGTCGGCAATTGGTGAAGAACCTTTTCGTATGCCTTGCGAATGCCGCGCGCGGCATTGTCCACATCCCAAGACTTGAGATACGGTCCCACGGCGCGTTTCAAGGCCTGCAACTCACCCGCGCCATAGACCGCGGAATGGCTGGCCAGGATCTGTTCCACCAAGGACGTGCCGGAGCGCGGCATCCCGAGGATGAAAATCGGGCGTGGGCTCATTTCCATGCGTGGACTGGGTGTGAAGTCTTGTTCCGCCAAATTTTCGAACAGGCCTTTTATGTGTGCATAGACATGGCGATCATTTTCGAAGGCGTAGCCAAGTATCTTTTTGCGCAACGCATTGCCGCGCGCCAAATGCGCGAAGCAGTTATCGTCGTGCCCAAGGCGTTCGTTCACTTTTGACAGGGCAAATTCCAGGTGCGCCCGTTCCGCTTCATTCATGGTGTCGGACGTCGCCAACGCCGCCATCCGTTTCACCAGCGGGTCGTCACCCGGCAACGCTTTCAAAGTCACCAAACTGCGGTAGGCCTCGGCATAATCGGGGTTGATCTCCAGGGCCTGAAGATAATGTTCAACGGCAGTTTCGGTTTCGCCCAATTCACTGTAAACATGCCCCAGGTTAAAATGGGCTTCGGCAAAATCCGGCTTGAATTCAAGCGCTTTTAGGTAGCTCGCGATGGCCGCTGAGTAATCGCCTTGTTCCTTTTGCACGTTCGCAATGTTGCCATGCAGTTGATACAAGTCCGGGTTCAACGACAGGGCCCGCTTGAAGCACTCGACCGCTGCCGTCAAATCACCGCAGGCTTGGTAAGCGTTTCCCAGATCACAGTGCGCTGAAGCGGAATCCGGGGCCAATTTGACCGCCTTTTGCAACAATTCACAGGCGTGGGGCAAATGGTTAAATTGTAAAGCCAACACGCCCAAACCATGGTGGGCGGCGGCATTTCGCGGGTCCGCATCAATCACCTGACGGTACAGACGTTCCGCATCCTGGTATCGGCCATGGCGGAAATGATCTGCTGCCATTTGTAGGCTCGCCTGATGGGCCAGGGTGTTTTGCCGAGTTCCTTTGTGTGTGGAGCGCAATTTTTGCTTTCGGCGTCTTTCCGCGCGATTCATGACGGCTGTTCCCCGTTTGAATGAGACTTCCGTATCAGCATAATCAATTCTGTATACTGAGAAACCTTAAACAACTCACACGCTTACCTGCATTCTTCAAATCAAACCAGGCAAATGCTAATCATTCGCATATTTAGCTTGCCTAATATCCACAAAAAATATATGTCTAAAGATGCAAAAAGGTGGCATTTAGACGCCCTCGAAAAGCCCCAAGCGGGTGGAGTATAAAGTGAACAACATTCGACTGGACAACGCCCTGACCACTGATACGTCCAAGGAAGTCACGCAGGACTTAAACGCGGCACCTGCGGGTGAAGTCGCGCTCGCTTCAAAAAATGACGAGAAAGCCTTTCCCCTCGCCCTCGCCCGTAGCGGTGAGTTGCTGCGCATTGCGGCCTTCAAAACCGGTAAAGGATTGGGCAAGCGTCTTGGCGGTCTTGGGCTGCGCAAGGGCACCGTGGTCGAAGTCGTTCATCACCAGCGAAATGGATCTGTCGTCGTATCACATGGCAGCAACCGTGTGGCGCTGGGCGGAGGTGCAGCACAGATGATCATCGTGACACTTTACGATTCACAAGCCCCAAAAGAATAACGCGCACGGCAAAACCGGAAGCGCCCGGCGGAATTGACACACCATGAACGAAGCCACGATCAGCATCGGCATCGCCGGAAATCCAAACTGTGGCAAAACGACGCTTTTCAATGCCCTGACCGGGGCGCGCCAGCAGGTCGGGAATTGGCCGGGCGTCACGGTCGATCGCAAGATCGGCCAGTACACGGATGGC
>Ga0070729_10004914_pt1 | contig 14186 bp, 10 predicted proteins | sample tdDd472_FD_66725 | JGI IMG/M metagenome (GOLD analysis project Ga0070729, IMG submission 66725) | Marine sediment microbial communities from the Atlantic coast under amendment with organic carbon and nitrate - tdDd47.2 | ecosystem: Environmental > Aquatic > Marine > Coastal > Sediment | place...
AAAGAATGAGGGAGGCCAGCACTTCGAATTGGCCCACTGCCACACCGCTGTCATAGCCTGTGCCGGCGAGACCAACCAGGTGTTCCGAGCCAATGTTGGAGGCAAACAAGGCTGTTCCTACCACAAACCACCCAACATTTCGGCCAGCCAGGAAATATCCTGAGGACGACTCATGTGTGTCTTTCTTTCGACCAGCCACCCACCAAGCCACGGCGAAAATGGCTCCGAAATAGAGGGCGATCAGGATCCAGTCCAGAGTGGCGAGGGAATTCATAGCGGCTCCTTCAGTGAATCTATCAGGTCACAAAGTGCGTTCCTGTTTTGATGAAATGGGAAGATAAAAGTCCAGTCAAATACCGGTTTTTCAAGTAATATTTTTTTGGAAAAAAAGGGGGGGACACCTAAAGGCGTCCCCCAATGGAGTAGAAGGATTCAGAATTTATACTCGAATCGCATTCCGAAATGGCGAGGCATACTGAAGCTGCCCTTGGCAACGCCTTCATTAGCGCCGCCCCAATACTGGACGACTTCGTCTGTCAGATTGTAGACAAAGGCTTCTGCGCTCCACTTGCCGTAGTAGTAACGAAGGCCAGCATTCCAGGTAGAGAAGGCTTTACGCTTATCGTCGGTGTACTTGATATCTTCGTCACGAATGACGAAATCCATATCGTCCGTGTGCTTGTCCACATTCCAAAGTGTGAGGTAGGAATCGTCTTCCCAGTGTGCGTTGAACCAGGGTACCGCAGTGCCACGTGTGCCGAGCTTGAATTCCTGTTCAAAACTCAGGTTCAACTTGACGGGAGGCGATACGGCCAGTTCGTTGCCCTTGAGGTTTACCTCAAGAAGTTCATTGGTTGGATCTACGGATTCTTCATAGGCAATGCCGAAATAGGCCACCGCGTCGTAGTTCCACTTAGTGACCCAGTCATCAACGATCTCGGTATCCAGACCCGAAATGTAACCGCTGAGGCGTGCGCCTTCCCAAGGTTTCCAGTCATATTCCAATTCAAATCCAGAAATCTCGGCACCTGGCACGTTTTGGGTGTAATAAGCAACGATGGGTGCGGTGACCCAATCGAACAGGGGGTTGCCATCATCATCGAAAATGACCTCACCATCGTCGTTTCGCAGCGTTTCCCAACGATCAGTGAAAGCAATTGCGCCTACAGAAGCGTACTGCATGTCTTTGTAATCTGAGAAGAAATAGGCAAAGCTCAGATTCATGCGGCCTTGCAGGAGCTTCGTTTTAAAGCCCAATTCCAACGTTGTGACCTCTTCAGGGTCGAAACTGGTGCGGACATTGATTTCTTCTCCGGTTCTAGGGTTCACTTCGTGGAATACATCACCGATCCCGCCGGACTTGAAACCTGTGGCCAGATAGCTGTAAATAAATGTGTTGTCGTTGACATCATAGTCCAAGCCAATACGCCAGTCATCGTGGTTCCAGGAACCTTTGTTGTCGTTGGCGCTGTATTCAGGATAGTTGGCGCGATAGTGCCAGTAATCTTGGGGAAGTGCATTCACACCGCCGCGGTTCCACCAGCCAGGTGCGGCTCCGTTGTCGTTTGTGGCAGTCCAGGTTCTTCCGCCGATATCTTCTTTGGTTTCGTCGCTGTGACGCACGCCGAGCGTGACATGCCACTTATCGGTGATGCTGGCAGTTCCCTGGGCAAAGATGGCCCATGAGTCCGATGAACGGTTTCCTTGGTCCCAAAGGGCCTTGTCATTGATGGAGTTGTCGTAGTAGCCCAATGTACTGGTCTTCTCATGGAATAAGTTCGCACCAATCATCCCGTTGTACTTTTTATTGCCATACGATTGAAGCTGAATTTCGTGCATGTAGGATTCCGATCCGGTTCCTGGCAGGAAGAACATGGCGCCATCCCATACGTTAAGGCTTCCATCCATGTCCTGGGCCGACTCACGATCTTGTTTTTCCAACCCTGCTTGATAGATAAAGGTCAATTTGTCGTTGACGTCCCAATCGAACTTTGTACGGAAGTACTGAATATCCAAGAAAAGTTTTCCAGGCACATTGACCACGGCCTGGTAAGTGTTGTCCTCAGGGAACAGGCGTGTACCGTCGTCCACACCATTGATATTGCCGTTTTCATCGTAGGTTGGCCTGCCGCGCAGCTTTTCTACGTTTACCAAGTCGATACCACCGGCACTGTCATTTACATATTGCTGATAACTCAGGTCGAATGTCATGTTTTCCTTGGGGAACCAACGCATACTCATGCGATAGGCATATTCGTCGGCGTTGAGGTAGAAATCTTCAGGATCAGCCTTGACCAGTTCACGAATCGGGGCACCGCCGTCGGCCCAATCGATCCACCAGTTGGAGTGTTGGGATCGTGAAAAACCTTCTGAAGGATCGATAACTTGTGCGTCTGCGACCAGGTCGGCGACATAGCGCTGATCATATTGGTTTGGATCCCAATAACCGTCAATGTAGGAATCACGCATATACATGCGGCCCGCAAATCGAAATGCAACTTTGTCGTTAACCGGAAGATTATACATGCCAGTCACTTCGCGTGCATTGAAGTTGCCACCTGAGACGTTTATTTGACCGTATTTATCACTGAAATCGGGTTTGGCAGAAATGATGTTGACGTTCCCAACCGTTGAGTTGCGGCCGAAGAGCGTTCCTTGAGGGCCACGTAGAACCTCAACCCGTTCCGTGTCAACCATAAGGGCCAAAATGCCCTGCATTCGAGGTGAATAAATTCCATCTAAGTGCATGCCTACAGAAGGGTCACCGAGTTCGGTTTCGTTGGTTGACCGCACACCGCGCATGGAAATGATGGGTGTGCTCTGCCCATTGATGGTGGCGATATCCATATTGGGAACCAGGGAAGCCAGGTCTTTCGCGTTCTTGACACCGGATCGCTCCAGTTTCTCCACGTCGAAGGCTGTGACTGCAATGGGGGTTTCCATGATCTTGGTCTCAACCCGTGACGCCGTTACGGTGATCTCTTCGATCACCATGGTGTCTTTTTTTTCTTTTTCATCTTTCTTTTTCTGTTTTTCTTCTTTTTTTGCTGGAGCTTTTTCCGTGCCCTTTTGATCCTGAGCCATTGCGAGGCCCAGACTCAACAGTGCGATGAGAACCAAGCTGAGTATGCGGTTGCGATTCATGGTTTCCTCCCAAAATCTATTTTAGTCGATCTTTCCTATCTTTCCATGCCCCCACCAAAGGTGGCGACCCTCCCACGGGCATGTATCCACATCCCATTGCATTAATGACAGCGTTGTCATTTGTGGCCAAATTTAGGAAACCGCTTGTGGGGACCAGCTACAGAAAAACTGGCCGACCCATTCGTCGAAGTGGCGTGTTCCATTGATATGGTCTGCAGCTCGATTCGTGTTTGGTACCTGAGTGGACCGCAGGTGAAGTTGAATGAGCTGACAAAATTGCAAATGAACATGGTTTCTCCCGTATGTCATAAAGAAAATAACCAAAATTGACAGCGCTGTCAAGAAAAAATTGAGAATAGTGGATTTTTTTTTCTGGTAACCTGAGTTTTACATTGTGTGTTCGGCTGTTTTAAACGGAACACCAGCGGAGAACGGTTTTCGCGCGTCTCCAAAATAACAAGACGAGAGGCTTCTAAGTACTCAATTTTTGTTAGGTTTAGGGTTTCTTTATAGCCCATCGTGAGTCGTTTCCTATTCGCGGTGATACCAAAAAAAGGTTCGAGATAGTTGTTTGGTTGAGGTTGACAGGCTCCTCGGTTATTAATTCTATGATGGTTAATTGTTACGTTGGAGCTGCTGTTCGTGTCGAGCCATTTATTCCGAATTGATTGGTCTTCAAATGTGAATCTGAATGGGTTCCATGTTCTTTGTTTGGGTCATCACCATACATTTGAAGGATATTGCCCCAACTCCCCGGAGTCTTAACAAAGTGGGCCAGTCGATTCTCGGGTAATTAATTCCGATTGTAATGTGACGTGGCTTGGCTTGAGGGACCGGTCAAATAATTGCGCAATCAATGTTTCAGCTGCCAATTCTCCTACATCCGCAATAGGCTGGCGGAGGGTCGTCAGTGAGGGCCAAGCGTATTGAGCCAGGGTTGAATCGTCGAAACCGCAGATCGAAAGCCGTCCTGGAACGGGAATTCCTATCTCGTGTGTCCAGGTGAGCACCCCAAGTGCCATGTGGTCATTACTGGCGAAAATGGCCGTTGGTGGATCTGGAAGACCCAACAAATGTTGACTTCCGCTGTATCCGGACTCGAAATCATACATGCCAGGAACGACGTAAAGGTCATTATAGGCGATACCATACTTTTTGAGGGCATTCTGGTATCCGCGATAGCGATCGTGGCTTGATCCATGGTCGGGGTGGCCCTTGATGAAACCAATTTTCTGGTGTCCTAATTCGATAAGTTTTTCAGTCATGCGAAAAGCTGCGTGAGCATCGTCGACAGAAATTACAAAGGTATCCGGATCCGGACGTTGTGAGACGTTCACAAAGGGAATACGTTTTTCCTTTAGGATGTGGAGAAGCTCATCATGCTCTGAGACTGGGGGAATTAAAATGAACCCATCCACGGTTGACTGCCTGAACAGACTAATCGTACTCTCAATAAGGTTGGGTTCGTGAAGTCGAATTGGATGAATTAGTAGATGAAAACCCTTTTTCTTACAGGCCTCGATTGCACCCAACTGGATGGCAGCCGCATATTCTGAAAGCGGGTTGTCGTAGAGCAGTCCAAGTAGAAACGACCTGTTTGCGGCCAGGCGACGTGCGTTGAGGTTGGGGTGGTAGCCGAGGCGTTCTGCCACTTCCACGACTTTTGACCGAGTTGCCTCTCTGACATTCGGTTCGGAGTTGAAGACTCTCGACACGGTTTTGATAGATACGCCAGCTTCCCGGGCGACATCGGTGATGGTTATTTTTTGCAATGGATTCGCCTCATTTTTTTCAGTTTGTGCTGTTGGGCAAATTGGGACGGTCGCATTCTAGCATATTACCGCCCTAGGGTGAGTTGGACCCGAACTGCAAGTTATAGTGGATTGTTTGATTTTCATGTGGATTGAGTCTGGTCCGGATGGCCTGGCTCTATTTTTTTGTCGTACATTTTTCAGCATCCTTTCTTCCAAGATACACGTCAAGTAACTTTCGTGTTTTGATTCGTCAATTAATTCCCATGAATGGGGGTTTAGTCTCGAATAAAATGCCAAGCTCCTGGTGATTTGGTGTTCCTCTCAAGGCAAGAATTGATATGGGTTGGCTTGCTGATAGGCGATAAAAAGAAAAGTCGCGAAATGGAAAGAAATCCTCAGGTAGAAAAAGACGTTTTGCATGAGCATTCAAGGACCCCAGATCCACCTCAGACAAGACGCGGCCATTATAGTCTACTTGCTCCAGGAAAACGGTATTGACCTGCTCCGAGGTGTTGATCACAGCCAAGCCATCCCAGGATGTTGAGGGATCTCCGGGTACAATGATCCATTCGCGCCTTGCCTCAGCTGGTTGAACATGGGCTGAAACGGAGGGTGATTGTTTGCGTGAATAGACCAAATTGATAAAGATATTGGACTCAAGGCTGAAGCGTACATGGCTCGTATCCTGAGGCAATTCATTCAAGCTGAGAATTACTCCCGTAGGGATTTGAGCACTAATACTTCCAAGGCTGTGGCCGTCGGGGTTGAAGGCCTCAAATGACTGGCTGATGACCTGATCGGTAGGGTTTCCAATGAGGATCTTGGTCGAGAAGAGCGCTGCCAGAGGCGTGATGTGAGGGATCCAGAATTCCTGGGAAGAACTGATTCCCTGCTTTATTTCTGTAGGTTGGACTTGAAACAAGGCCGAGGTGGGGCTCTCTTCATGAGTCCCTCGTAAAGCCAAAATATGACACGGCTGGTCAGTATGCAATTCAATGATCGAGTTTGGAACCTCAGCAAAAAGATTGTTGAATACGTAAAGACTCTTTGCAGCGGGTTGAATGCTTGCGGAGGGGCTCGAGGTTGAAACAACCGTGCCGTCGAATCTCACTTGTCTGAACTGAACGGAGCAGGGGGTTTCTCCTGCATTTACAATGGCGCAACCATCCCACACCAGGCTCCACTCTGCCGGAAATAGGAGGAAGTGTTGAGCCGCCGTGGATGAGACGGTCGCATGGGCTGGCATTTGAGCGTGTCCCTTTCGGACATAGCGAGTGGTAGCTTGAACCAGCCCATCGCCGTTGAATTTTAGATGTGAAATCGAATTGCCTATGAAGGCTTCATATGGGGAAAAGTTTTTCGTTTCATGAGAATCCAGAAAGATGTCAAATGGGTCGAGCTTTTCTCCATCCATTAGAAACGGAACCAACTGGATCGAGGTAGGCAGCCCCGAAGTATTTAAAAATACGATGTCTGATTCAAATAATGCCTCTTCGGGCGTCAGGTGCGGCAAAATGTCATTGTGTGACTTGGCTGAAATGGTCAGTGGTCCCAAGTTAAACCCGCCGCCTGCGGTCTCGAATCGAAGAACACCACGACCGGCGGGTAAGAATACATCGCCCAGGTTGAGGGTTGTAAAGCTTCCCCAGCCTCCTGTGTTGGCAATCATTATGTCGCCTCGAATTTCTTCATCGTTGAACAGGAGTCTGAACGGCCCCCCGCTTGAGAGATCTGTTGCTACCTTGACCTGGAGATGATAAGAGTCTGTTTCTCTAATATCGACGGTGTATTCAAGCCATTCACCAGAGAGAATCCAACCGACGTTACCACCTTCTTCCTGAAATTCGGTGTCAACGGCCTCGTCAGGACGGATGCCATTACCCTCGTTTTGAGTGCTTGTGTCGTGATAAGCGACACCTTCTCCACCAAAATCAAAATAGGCTGGTTGAATCGTCCCAGGAAGAATGGCAGGTTGATTTGGATTTGGATAAGGGTATTGACCTGGCATCCTGATAATATGCGAACTTTGAAATTCACCACAGGAATTGTTCCATGCTCCAATAACCGTGCCATCGGTATCATTCCAGTTTACTTGGATTCGATTGGTGGCTTGACCTGTCGTAATTTGAACACCTTCTGGCACAGTCCAGTAGTAGGTGGTTTCATGCATAGAGGGAAGTTCCAGAGAGAGGCTCTCCTGGTTGGGCTCGGCGAAACCTGGGGCGCTGATGGAATGGTCCAAGCGCACCGCAAATTGTGTCTCGTAACTGCGACAAGCGGTTGTGATGTCACATGCCACGATCCCATCGAAGCAGCCCCAACTAGCTATGAGGGAATGGCTGCCCTGGCCAGAAAGGATATGAACCCCATCGGGAACTTTCCACAAAAAAGAAGCCGTCGGTTCATCTGGAAGACGAAAGTTCAGCTCTTGGTGGGAGGAAGGTTTGTCTGGGCCTTTTATCTCAGGTTGCGTATCGGTCTGATAGACGCGAATGAAGTCGATCTCGAAATGTTGAGGAAATTGCGTCGTCTCATCGGGAGATCCTGGCCAGTTGCCTCCCACTGCCAAATTAAGAATTAGAAAGAATGATTCTTGGAATTCATTCAGCGCGGAACCTGAGATGGATGCCTGATGAAAGGGCGTCCCGTCGAAATACCAGGTGATCTGGTCTGGATCCCACTCGATGGAATAGAGATGGAATGCATCGGCAAGGCGACCACTAGGTAATGACGTGTGGCCACCATTCATCTGATGTCCATGGTTTTCGTAATGAATGGTCCCATGAGTCGTTTGCTCACGTCCGGAGCCACCCACCATCTCCATGATGTCGATTTCGCCACAAGCTGGCCACCCCATTGAACTGATAGAATCGCCCAGCATCCAGAAGGCCGGCCAGATGCCTTGACCGAATGGCAACTTCATGCGGGCTTCAATTCGTCCATAGCGAAATGATTTTAAACCTTGTGTTTTCAGTCGTGCAGAGGTGAATTCTCTGCCTCCAAGTGACTCTTTTCGTGCCGTGATTACAAGTCGACCGTTTTCGATTTGGACGTTGTCGGGGTCCGCCTGGGTGTAGTATTGAAGTTCGTTATTGCCCCAGCCGCTTCCACCAATATCATAGGTCCAGGTCGATTCATCGGGCAATCCAGATACTTCGAATTCCTCCGACCAGACCAGTTCATAACATTGACCGAATAGCTCGGTACCAGAAAACACGATGATCAAGGTAATGAATAACAGCATGGGACATCCTAACCCAAAACCCGACTCGTGACTACATTTTTTTGACAGCGCTGTCATTTTGGGGCGATTTTTTTATGGTTGAACGTTTCCTGTCCATGAAAGGAAGCTTTCGTATCCTTAATTGATGCCTCAGCCAGATGGGAATCGATAACTAAACTTTGCGAAGCAAATCCACACGGTTAGGAGGGAAAAAAACGGCGCCTTGGGGCCCGAGATGGGCTTCAAAGCGAATCTTTACTTGGTTGTAGAGTGCCTCCGGTAGTTGGTGGTCGCAATAAGTGGCGTGAATCAATTGCCGATCGAAATCTTCCCAATTGTCAAATACGCGTTTGTTCTTGAAAAAGACTTGTTGTTCCGTGCGAAACGAACCATTCTCAACCGCATTTCGAATGGCATGGAATGCGCGATCCCGGGCCTCTTCCTCGTCATGAAATAGCCGCAGTAGGTCATTGTATTCGCCGGCAAAGAGTGGTTCAGAGATATAGGCAAAGCCTCCTGGTTTTAATACTCGGTGGATCTCCGGAAATACCTGTTGGATCGAATCCTCTGGGACATGATGCAAGGATTTAAACATAAAGACACCATCCACGCATTGATCCGAAAGAGGAATAGACTGGGCGCCAGCCTGAATAAAGGTGACATTGGGTAGGTCGTCGATTTCCAGGTTTTTCCCATGTTGAATTCGATCGACCTCGCTGGCGGTTACCTTTCGATTGGGGCCACCCTCGGCGATTTTGCGGGTCAGCATGGCTTTTCCGCAGCCCAACTCGAGAATATGTGAATGGTTCAAATCAAGGAGGCCCTCAAATACGTCCGATTCATCACAAATTTGTTCAATTGTTTCTTTGGTTTTCTGCATGGCAAGGCGCCTCCGGGAACCAGGTGAAGAAGAGTCTACAACAGAGAGTAGGTAAAGGCCATGGATTGAAGCAGAACTCGAATATCGGCCTGTCCATGAAAACCGTGAAAAAGGTTGCTGCCAATTATTCTTGGCAATGGTTGCGTCCTACCCTGCGAATATCGCCCCTCCAACTTTTCCGACGTCTATCGCCGGTAAAAACCTTCAATATCAGTTACTTCGGGTCAAGAACGCAATCAATTTCTGTTTCAACAAGCCAGGTTGGGTCGATAAAGCGACTCACTTCGACAAAGGTACAAGCAGGTCTAATGCTGGCGAAACATTCACCATGGGCTTGCGCCGCATCCCGCCACCGGGAAATATCCGTCAGCATGATTCGAGTCCGGATAATGTCCGTTTTGTGCCCACCAGCTTCTTCGATCGCTCTGATAGAAAGTTCCAGGCAGTATTTAGTTTGACCGTAAACGTCGCCGAGGCATGTGGTTTCCCCGTTTTTTATGGGAGCTGTTCCCGAAACCGATATGAGGTTTCCGACCCGGCAGGCTCTGGAAAACCCGATTGATTGCTCCAGCGGAGACCCTGAACTGACATTTTTTCGCATCGGAATTCCTCATTGGGGTGGTAAATAGAATGAGTAAGCAATGGCTGCTCTCAAGAAGACTGTATCCAAGCTTACCATGTCCCTGTCCATTTCATGCGGGCCGGATCCAAGCAACCGGTTGTCAGGGTATGGATGTCCACGGATGAAAACATTAAGGGGGCTAGGATTCCTCCTTTTTGGCGTTAAAATTGGGATGTTCAACTTTTTTTAAGTGACTTGCGAACCTTTTCATTTATCGGGGAGTCCAACTTTATGAGACGGACAGGAAGGTGGCGATGGCTGAATTAATTGATTTGGTGAAGCGAGCCCGAAAGGGCGACCGTCATGCCTTTCGTGAACTCGTAGAGGAAACCAGAAAAGGCCTTTTTCACCTGCTTGTTCGAATGCTAGAGAGCCACCAGGACGCGGAGGATGTTTTGCAGGAAGTGTACATCAAAGTCTACAGAAATTTGGATACGTTTCGTGGTGAGGCTTCCGTTAAAAGTTGGATGTATCGCATCGGGGTGAATACGGCCTTGGATCGAAAGCGTGGTCAGGGAGCTGAAGTGATTTCTCTGGACCAGAGCTCTTTTTTTGAACCGGAATCGATGGATGTGGGACCTGAACGCCATTTAAGTGCCCGTGAAATACGAGAACAGATTCAACAAGCCATGCATGCTTTAACTCCACTTGAAAGAGCAATCTTCACCCTGCGCCACGACGCGTTACTAAAGTTGCGAGAGATAGCCTCCACCTTGGAAATCGATGTGGGTTCCGTGAAAAGCATTCTCTTCCGAGCCGTTCGCAAATTGCGCAAGGAGCTAGGGCCCATTCAGAATCTAATCGAGAGGGAGACAACAATATGAATTGCAATATGAGCCAACTGATGTTTGATGAAGCGCTCCATGGTGATCTCGATTCGCAGCAGGAGAAGGCTTTTCAAGCGCATTTGGGCACCTGCTCAAATTGTTCGGACGCCTTCACTGCATATGGAGACACGCTTGATCTGGTTGAACGTTTTGGCGATCCAGCCCCTCAGGTACCAGATATTTGGAACGACCTGCAACCTCAATTGGACCTCATTGACAGGAAGAAACGGCATTCGCGAATCAGGTCATGGGGGCTTGCTCTTTCCGGGGTGGCTGCCATTTTATTAATTGTGATGGGGCTTGAGATTTTTAATCCAGATCCCGTGATAGTCCACCAAAAACCAGAAAATAAAATGACAGAAGTGGAACGTTTCCTAGAACGTTCCAGGCCCTTAGTGATGCGTGTTGCCAATGGGTCCGGTTCTGGTTCTCCTGATCCGGTTATGTTCGATCTTGAGAGTCGCCTTGCGGGAGAACTCGCGGTTCAAGCGCGGGAGATCTCAATCACTTTAAAAGAACAGGATCAGGCACGTAGCCATGGGGCCAAGCTTGTGGCAGACCTGGAACTTGTCTTTTGGCAATGGGGTAACTTGAGTCCAGCTGAAAGCCGCCATGGCCTTGGCTTGATCAAGGAACAGCTTGAAACACGGGATGTTCTATTCAGAATGACCCTTATAGAATTAAAACCAAATTACTTAGCGAAGAATTAAAGCCAATAAAAGGAGACGAATATGAAACGCAAGATGCTATTGGTGTGCCTATTTTCATGGGGCATGGTACAGGGCATAGAGCCCCAGGATGAAGAGACTTATAAACAGGGTTACTCACACGTTCTTGAGCAGAACTGGGATGGGGCCATTGAACTGTTCACACGTTTTTTGAAAGAGCACCCCGACAGCTCCTGGAATGACGATGCTTCCTTCTGGATTTGCTATTCCCGTAGCAGGAAATCGCAATCTAAGGCCGATGCATTTCAATGTTTCAGGGATTTCTTGAAATCCTACCCTTCCAGCAATTGGTCCGATGACGCGTACGATCATATGGCGAAACTGGCCGATCAACTCGATGAGGAGGGAAGGCCGGAATTTCGAAAGATGCTGAGGGAACTCTACGAAACAGATAACGAAGAGATTGATGCCGATCAAAAAGCGTTGTTGAAGATTCTGGCATCACTTGGCGATATTGGTGATGCATCATCGGTTGAAGTAATACTTGGCCATCTGGACGACCCCGATCCGAAATTTCGCGAGCGGCTTGTGCGCATTCTTGAGGATGTTGAACATCCAAAAGTCACCCAAAAGCTAATTGGTTTAATCGATAGCGACCCATCTGAAAGGGTGCGAGCCATGGCCATCGAAACCATTGGTGAACTTGATGCTAATCCAGATATCGATCGTCTCTTGATACGCTATGCGAAACAGGAAGATGCACCCGAGATGCTGCGAATTAGCGCGGTCGAAGCTCTTGAGGACCGTGAACTTCCTGGCCTCGAACTGATATTCCGCGAAGTCGCGCAAACCGCACGTCGCTTTGGAGTGAAAGAAGCCGCCATCGAAGCCTTGGGCGACCTGGAGAGCGAGGGTGCCGTAACCGTTCTCATGGAACTCTTCAACTCCATCGAAAGTGAAGAACTGCGGCACGAGATTCTCGATTCACTGGGAGATACCGAACATCCGAAGGCCTTCGAGTTTATAAGCCAACTTGCTATGGATGGAGAGGATAGCGAACTGACCCGTGAGGCCATTGAGAATTTGGATGAATTCGAGGAAGAAAAAGCTCTTGCGACCCTAAAACAGATCATCGGGTCAACAAGCCATTGGCGCAACAAGGCCGTTGCGGTTCATACCCTGGCCGATTTCGAAGGAACAAGCATTCGTTCCGAACTTGAATCGATTCTTGATATGGATGTGCCGACGGCTGTGAAAATTGTTGCCATAGAAGGATTGGGGTATAGGGAGGATGATCCAGAGATCGTCTCGGTCCTCAATCGGATTTACCATAAGTACGATGAGCCTGTGCTTCAGGAAGCTGCAGTAGAGGCTCTGGGGGACTTGGGAACCGAGCAGGCTCGCGAAGCTTTATTGACCATTCTCAAAGAGAAAATGGCAGCGAGAAAGGAGTAGCGCCATGCGAGGAACTTTCTGTGCCTTTCTTTTTCTAAGCATCTTCAGCTTTGGTCAGGAATTAACCAAGCTTCCTTCCACTACCAGCCTAGCCGAGAGTTGGAAGCAGGCCATTGAGCTCGGAGCTCGGTCGCACGCTGTTTTCTGTGTTAGCTATGAGATTCAAGGCCGTTTCATCCCGAGACAGGTGTTCTGGGGGCGCGGAATCTTCATTTCTTCCGAACATCGGACGTCTTGGGGTGAGTTGCTTTCAGGTAAACCGATCAGCCAGGTAGATCAGCGACAGCGTCCCTTTGCGAAGCTGGGCCAGGTCGCACAGGTTGGGCCGGTTCTTCTTCAATTCCAATTCCTGGTGCATCAGGGCAATGCCAATCTGGTCGACCTTGAGGTAGGCGGCCATGATGATCCGGTTCGACACGATCATCCGATCATCTGGCTGGGGAGACGTCCGGTTGACGAGAGTTTCCGGTTAATAGCTTTGCTCGCGAATGACTTGGTTGAGCAGATGATGGCCCCAGAAGTGCTTGAAATGATAGCGGTGCATCCAAACGCCGAAGCGACCCAATGGTTGAAAAGAAGGTCGCTTGAAAACAGATCCGAAACCATACGCCGCGAAGCGGTGGAGCAACTCGCTATCCTGGATAACGAGGACGCGCTGGGCTTGGCCATGAAAGTGAGCCGCGAAGATGCTTCGGTACGCGTTCGATCGAGTGCTTTTCGAACGATTGGTGAATTGGGAACCGTGCCGGCGATGGAGCACATCATCCAATTTGGTTTGACCGACAGGGCCCCACGGGTTCGTAGGAGTGCGGTCGATGCTCTGGCCGATTTTAAAGGTGAAAGGGTGGAGCAGGCCATCTACAAATTACTCGAGACCGAAACCTCGCATGATGTTCTGGAAGAAGCTTTGGAGGTGGTGGTCGAAACCTTTCACGACACCGAGCTGCTGGAGGAAATCGTCCTTGGGAACAGGTTGCCACAGCTGAGGGAAAGCGCCGTGGAGATATATGCTGATCTGCTTCCTGGCAAGGCTTTTGACATGCTGAAACGAGTCGTTAACCATAAGGCTCCTAACGAGGTTAAGTCCACTGCGATAGAATGTATGGCTGACCTCCCTGCTGCCGTAACCCTGCCAACGCTCAAGCGCTTAGCCAAATCGAGAGATATGGGTATGTCTTGTGCCGCGCTGGAAGCTATTGGTGATTATAATGGCCGAGAATCCATTGAGTTTCTGTTCCAATTTGCCATGGCGCACAGAGGTGAATTGGCAGAGGAGGCTGTAGATGCCCTGGGTCACATGGACAATCCCGATGCCCTGGATGTCCTCATTCAGATTGGTGCAACCCACCCTGAAAATGAGATCCGTGATGAAGCACTCGAACACGTCGCAGATTGCGTATTTGATTCTTAAATGTCTTACATCTTAACCGGGCTATTGAATTACGACCTTCCCGCATGTTTCTCGATTAAGTAACGCAATTTATGACGCGGAATATTGAGTTTCCGTGCGGTCATACTTACATTCCCCTCATTTTGATCAAGGGCTGACATGATGTCTGGCAAAGGCATCATGTCATTCGTTGCAGCCGAGCTCGCCTGCTCTTGGCAAGCGT
>Ga0070729_10004916_pt1 | contig 14180 bp, 9 predicted proteins | sample tdDd472_FD_66725 | JGI IMG/M metagenome (GOLD analysis project Ga0070729, IMG submission 66725) | Marine sediment microbial communities from the Atlantic coast under amendment with organic carbon and nitrate - tdDd47.2 | ecosystem: Environmental > Aquatic > Marine > Coastal > Sediment | place...
GCAATGTCCGCTGCCAGCAGCACTGTGGCATCGAGTTTTTCCCGGCACACGGCGGGCACTACCGGAGAGCCAACACATATTTCTCTGTCCAGAACTGAGCTGGCGCAGATGCTTGCCGTCAGGGCGTATTGCTATAACAAGCACGGTCTGAAACTGGGTCAGAGAGAAGCGCGAGTATGGGGTAGGGCAGCCAATTCCCTAATGGCAAAGATCCGCGATTTTTTGTTGAACCGTAAGGTGTTCTACCCGGCGGAGGATGGTGCTGCAGAAACGGTTGAAAAACTGGTCAAGTGGAGCCCTGAGTATCTGTATGGATATACGTCGCTCATCCTTGAGGCCGCGCAGATTGCGCAAAAGAAGGGACTTAAGCCAAAGGGCGTAAAAGCCGTGATCTGCACGGCGGAGTCGATCCTGCCCGCGCAGAAGAAGTTTATCGCAGAGGTGTTTGGAGCTCCGGTCCTTGAGGAATATGGGTCCACCGAGTTTGATGTCATCGCCTTTGAATGCTCAAGAGGGCATTTGCACTTGGTGAATCCCTGGCTTTGGGTTGAGGAAGAAGGAAACACGGTGTTGATCACGGATGTCTCTCGCAAATCTCAAAGCATAGTGCGTTACAAGTTGGGAGACGCTGCGGAACTTCGTGATAGTGGTTGCGAATTGCTTGGCGGAAAAGGAGTCATTGAGGAACTGCATGGGCGGACTGCACTGCAATTCGCCTATTTGACAAATAACACTAAGTTCCACGCTGTTGTATTTGGCCGGGCTATAGATGCGTATATGAAAGAGTTTAACGACTGCTTTAGGTTCACGGTATCACAAACCGAATACGGCATTTTTCATCTCCATGTATCTTCCGAACCTCATCTTGGTGATGCGCATCTCAGACGCTGGATTAACACAGAGTTGCAGGCGCAGTTGAGCGTGTCGCAGGATTTGATTAAAGCCGTTTACGCCGGAGAGCGTTTTATGCGCAGCGGAAAGCACACCTATTTTTTTCAGGATCTGGATATAAATGACGAAGGCAAATAAAAACCTAAAGATCTCGGCGGTTGGAGATATTTCGCTTGGAGACCACCCTGTCTGTGTTGGACACGGTATGAGAAGTGCGTTCAGCAGGCGAGGATTTAGTATTCTTGAAGAAATGACGGAATGCTTTGAGGGCGCAGACATTGTTATCGGTAATCTGGAGACAGTTACCTCTGATGTCGGGTTGGAGTCGCGGAAATTGGCCTCATTCGAAATGCGTGGCAATCCAGAGCACCTTCGATTCCTAAACCAGGTCGGCATTGATGTTCTGGGTGTTGCTAACAATCACGCTATGCAGCATGGAGAACCGGCGTTTTGGGACACAGTTTCCAACATTCGAAAATCTGGTATGGACGTAATCGGTCTCGAGGCCTCAGGAAGCACTAATGTCCATGTCATTTCGCACGGTGGCCTGGACAGCCATTTGTTTAACGTTTCATTAAGACCCGAGGAATGGGCAGAAGACAAAGATAGTCTCCCTTACAGTAACCGGCAGGACCACGAAGCATTGCTTGCGGAAGTTGAAAGGCTCAGAGCCAACTGCCCTGGTTTTCTTATTTGCTCAATCCACTGGGGACTTGAATTCTTGGATTACCCCTCTACGAGACAAGTAGAGTTTGGTCGGGCGTTAGTGGATGCTGGAGTTGATGTAGTTTTTGGTCATCATTCGCATGTCGTGCAGCCAGTTGAGAGGTACAAAAAGGGGCTAATTTTTTATTCTCTTGGAAACTTTGTTTTTGACCTTTGGTCTGACAGCACAAAGCAAACTCTGGTAGCCAATGTTGAACTTGAGATCGGCGAGCCGCCACGGTTTAGCTGGGTGCCTGTCATTATCGGAAGTGATTTTTGCCTAAGAGTGGCCGACCAAGCCACTAAGACAAAAGTAGATTCCCTTTTGTCTTGGGAGCGTTTTCAAGAAATGAAGGACAAACCCGCCACTGAGGATGAGTATGTCAGGAGGTATAAAGTCGAGGAGTCACGATTCAGGTATTCCAGTTATCGTTACTTTATTCGTAACTTTTTTCGGTATCCTCCCGGCTTTCTGATTCAATCCTTGGCTCGTACTGCTTATAGACGGCTCACTGGGACTTGAACCTCAGGGTGCTATTGAATTGACGGCAGCGTGAAGGCGCTGTTCATCATTAGCCCAGTTGTACTTTGCTCGAACGGCATTAACCCCGTTATTGCCGAGAGTCGACCGAAGCTCCGGACAGCGCAGTGTCTGGAGTTTTTCGGCAATATCTCTAATATCGAGATCTCGACACACTAACCCCGACTTTGTCTCGTTGATTATTCTATTAATTGGTGTTACTTCGGTAGCCAATACCGGTAGCCCGGCAAGCATATAGTCGAATATCTTGTTTGGAATTGTGTGGTTCCAGTGAGGACAAACCCGATATGTCAGGGCGCCAACGTTTGCTTGCGCCATTAGTTCATCCACCCGTTGATGATCGAGCCAACCGTGAATGGTCACGGATTCTTCGAGTTTCAGATCTCTCACCAAAGCAATTAGATGTTCCCGTTCTGCTCCTTTTCCAACTATGTCTATCTTAAGAGAACTCGGATCGTTTCCGAGTTTCACGTATTCGTAGGCCGCTTCGATTAGCAGGTCTAAACCTCTAAGCTTGGTCAGGAATCCTACGTAGACTAAGCGTAGTTTTCTCCCTTGATGTTGGTGTGTGTTGCCTGAGAATTTGTCCAATGGTGGTGTATTGCTTACGATTGACACTCTTTGTGGGCTCAGGCCCATTTGTAAGAGCCGGTCTCTGGATTCCTCAATCATTACTAAGGTGTGATCTATTCTGGGCAAGACCTTGGCCTCATATCTTGCGGCCAGGGCAGGGCTTTTTATCATTGATTCAAGATTGGTTCCTTTAGAAAACTGCCGGCCCGACTCGTACATATAGGGATACACCTCGGCCATATCGAGCATAATTTTTGCGCGTGCACCTCTGGCCACTAACAGGGCAGTTTTTACTAGGGGGAGATCTCGAACGATGATCAAAGCTCCAGGCTTTCCTCGGAGTGCTGACCTTAGTGTCCAGATCCAAAAAGGATTAAACCAGACAGGGAGGTTCAATAACTTGTTCAGTAGACCATCAGGTTTAAAGAGGGCAGGCAAGCGGACTATCTCAATGCCGTTTACTGTCTCCGTTGTTTTGCTACATTGCCTGTTGCGGGCGACAATAGTTACGTCATGCCCTCTCGATATCAGGCTTAAAGCAATTTTTTCTACTCGAACGTCCCACGGATAATCTTCCTTATAGACCAAAAGGATGTTCAAGCTTGTGTCCTCCTTGACATAAAAATGGTTTGTTCCGGGCTCGGAGCGCTACAGTATCGGAACAGAGCTAATAATGAGCACTCTACCGGGCGGATCTTGGAAGTTGACCCGGCAGAGGTTTGTTTTTTACTCAATGGATAAATCAATCTTTACAGGCGGTAGCTTGCAGTCGCCGCAGATTGGATAGCCTTCTTTGTTCGGATTGCCCTGATCATCAAAAACGAAGATATAGTAGGCGGAAATATCAGGGATTGCACCCTTGTGAATATTGACGGTAATTGATTGATCGTCCCATTTTACGGGTTGCTGAACCTCGTAATGGGTTGCATCGTTGATTGACTTGGCATTTGCAAGGACTACACGCTGCAGGGTGTTGTCAATGTAAATGTCGTCAAGTTGACTCTCTTGTAGCCTACCGACTTTACCTTCAAGTCCGATGAGTGCAACGGTTGGGCTCCACTTTCCCTCACGATCAAGTGCTGGGTCAAAAGAAAATTCCGTCAATTTCTTCGAGTTAACGTGAAGGCGAGCGAACCCCTTTTGTGTGTCGAGTTCAAGTTCGAGATGATTCCACTTGCCACCTTGGAGCGGAGCCTCGGCCCAGTTTACAGTAGTGCCTATTGTCTGGTGCATTTGGGTCCAAGAGAATCGAATTCCCTCTTTGCCCGCCGGGTCTTCCCAGACCCTGATATATTTCTGTGACCCGGGACTCTCGTACCCGATTGAAGAAGTGCTTATGTGTTGGTCTGGAAAACGTGACTTTGCACCAGAAGACACACCTGCAATCGTTGAACCGAGCAGCTCTTTAATTGGTGGCGGTGCTTGATTAAAGGTGAAATTAAGTTGGCCGTCTGGATCAACTCCAATAAAGGTGCCTTTAGTGATTCCGCCAATAACCAACGGTTCACCAGGGATGTACTGGCCGATCATGTCGACAGGAGAAATGCGCCAATACCATTGGGGCGGATACTTTGGTTTATACCACCAAGATACATAGAGCTGTTTATCATCAATAGGCGTATTCCAGCCGGTCTGGCCGCCATACGCAACTGGATTGCCCAGAGTAGAGTTATGGCCCTGCAAAAAATAGTGCTCTTTTGACTCTTCGTGACGAGGCTGATGAGCGGATGTTACAACTGGCCTGACAGACTCCCAAGCTCCACTCGATGCAGCCGCCCAGATAGAAGAGCTGCTCTCCGAAAAAGTAGGAACTCTGTCTCCGTGGTCAAGTATCTGGTAAGCGGAGTTTACAGCCCCGTTTTCATAACTAGTATCCAACTTATCTAACAAAATTGGCGCGGCTCGCGACTTTTGCCCGAATCCCGCCCCAACAATAGTCAGCGTTGAACTCCCTTCTCCCAGTACCGCTCCGCTAACTGTTGGAGCAGCTTTTATATGGAATGCGACGGCTGACAGCGCTACGAACATCAGCACTGGGGCCGGTTTTGCTTTTCGGTATAGGCTCTGGGCGTTCATCAGGGGCACCTTCAACTGTTATTTCCCTCAGGCTGTCAGCTTACTCAACCAACATCATTCCTGCGCGGGCGCGCATCCCAGTATTACGATTTCTAACTAATAGTATGACGCCGTAACAGGAATTTACAAAGGCTCAGTGCCAAAAAGTGTCGTACTTTTCGTCACTAACATCAAACCGTTCTAAGGGTGATTTGTTGAGACTAAAACCAGATAAAACATGGGGTCACGGCTTGTTTAAGCGTCAAGATTGGGGGCAGTAAGTTGATCAGATTCGGCCTCGGGCTTCCAACTGAGGATTCTGTTCGGTCACTTGTATGTTAGAATTTGTAACAGCGCTCCAAGTAACTATACTGCGGTGTCTGCTGGGCGTTGCACACAAGAATCGATAGGTCATAGGTCAAGGGCCTTTCAGCGTCGTTTTGGCGACTGGAACGGCCGCTGTATGAACCATGAGGGTTGTAAAGGCATGGAGCCATTAGTAAGTGTAATCACACCGGCGTTCAACCGAGTCACTTACATTCGCCAAGCTATAGAATCGGTATTATCGCAAACATATTCAAAGATCGAATTTATAGTAGTAGATGACGGCTCTTCGGACGGAACATTTGAGCTACTTTCTGAATGTGATGTCCGAGGAGAGCTTCGTCTTTTTACTCACCCGGACAGACAGAATCTGGGTCAGTCAGCTGCATTGAATCTCGGTTTAAGACATGCCAGCGGGCGGTACATCGTTATTCTGGATAGTGACGATGTGTTGCATCCGGAAAAAATCAGCAAACAGGTAGCCTATCTCGAAAGTCACCCGGACATAGGTATGGTATACGGGCAAGCCATGGCTATCTCGAGTGATGGCAAAGAGCTATTCCCCATTCCCCCAAATGATCATGTTGAGCCGGGAGATCCTAACCGATTGCTACTTGACTGCTATATGGCCCTGCCAGGCGGCGCCATGGTGCGAAAGTCGGTTTTTGATCAAGCTGGTTTTTTCGAGGAGTCGTTCCGGGCAAGCCAGGATCATGACATGGTCGTTCGGATCGCTGAAGTTGCACCGTTTGTTTATCTGCCTGGCATTGTCTTCTATTACCGCAAGCATGCTGAGTCAATCAGCCAGCAGGGGTTAGAGCGTCGGTGGATGGTGGGGTTTGAGATCCTGGCAAGAGCGAAAAAACGTTTTTCCTATCGGCGCAGCACCATTCGCAAACGTAAGGCGCTCTTGCATTTCAGAATGGGACAGGTGCGTTGGTTTCAGCGTAGACTACTGAGTGCTCTCTGGCACTTTACTCGGGCTGGGCTGGGTGACCCCAAGAGGTCAATTGCGGTAATCCTGGGTTTCGAAAAAGCCCGCTAACGCTAGAGAGAGCTGTATGGATAGTGGAAGTCCAATTCGAATCCTTTTTGTTATCGATCAATTTGTTAGTCCTCACGCTGGCACAGAAGGTCAATTGCTCCAGCTCATAAAAAACCTTCCTAGAGAGCGTTTTGTGCCGGAGCTTTTGGTTTTGCGACCGTCCGAGCATACAGACGCGGGAGGGTTTCCTTGCCCTGTTTCGGTTCTCGGACACTCCAAGGTCATGAGCCCATTAACCTGGCTTTCCGTCATCCGCATGGCAGTCAGAAAAAGGGCGGAGGGGGTATCTGTCTGCCAGGTTTTTTTCAACGATTCCTCCATTCTGATTCCACCTGCCATGTTTATAGCAGGTATACCCACAATCATTTCTCGCAGGGATATGGGGTTCTGGTACACGCAGGCGTATCTGCGCATCCTCCGGTTAACTCGTCGCTTTGTGAGTCATGTGGTTGCCAATAGTTTGGCGGTGAAGAACGTGACGGTTGAAAAGGAAGGCTATACAAGCAATAGCGTTTCCGTCATTTACAACGGCTATCCTCATGAGGTTGGATCAGATCACGCGCTATCTGAAGGTGAAGAGCGGAATCGCCGCAGAGAACTGGGTCTGCCGGAGGAGGGGCGTTTTATCGTATTGGTCGCGAATCTGCGCGAGATCAAAAGGATCAATGACGCGATAAAAGCGTTGCCGGTGGTTTTGAATGCCGTGCCTGAAGCGCAGCTGGTTCTTATAGGTGGTGGCGACCAAACCGCCTATCGCGAAACGGCAAATCAAGAGGGTGTTCTGGATAGAGTTCACTTTTTGGGCGCCCGATCAGATGTAAAAGAGATTCTGTCAGTTATGCATGTTGGCTTGTTGTGCTCGCAATCGGAAGGGTACTCCAATGCGATCGTCGAATATATGAATGCTAGATTGCCGGTTGTGGCTTCCGATGTTGGCGGAAATGCTGAGGCGGTGGTCCATGGTGAGACCGGTTATCTATATCCGTGTGGTGATGTTTCAGCGTTGGCCTCTTGCCTGGCAGATTTATTGGACCCTTTAACAGGTATCGCGGAAAGAATGGGTGAGGCGGGTTTTGAATTAGCACAAAGTCGACATGAGATCGGTCATATGGTCAAACGCCACACAACACTTTACGAAAATGTGATATCGAAGACTGGCAAAGCCTCCCCATCGGAGGTCAAGTGAAGATTTCCCGGTTGGTTAAGCTTGCGGGCGAATGTGGAGGTTACCGCTTTGCACGGTTTTTGACGGCCAGAAACCCCAGAATCCGCATGTACCACCGTTTTTCGAAAGAGCCGAAACCAGGGTATGTGGACGCTAAAGCTTTTGAGTGGCAAGTTAGACATATCGCCCAACACTATAATGCGATAACGGTGTCTGGATTGGCGGAAGAGATTTTTTCTCGTGGCGTGGCATCGAAAAACAGCATCGCAATTACCGTAGATGATGGGTACCGTGATTTCTACAATGTGGCTTGGCCAATCCTGAAAAAATATGGGGTCCCAGCGACGTTTTACGTAACAACAGGATTTGTCTCCGGTGATTTGTGGTTGTGGCCGGACCAACTACGTTATCTACTCGAGAGATCTCCAAGCACCCCGGGTACATATGATCTCGGGCTTCTTAAAGTCCAGACTCCCATTTTGGAAGCCGATTTTGAGTCTGAATACTGGCGCATAAACCAGCTAATGCTTCGTGCCGAAAACAGTGACAAACTTGATTGCTTGAGGGCTATGGAAAATGCTTGGAGTATTATGCTTCCACTCAGGCCTCCGAAAGAGTTTGAAGCTGTAACCTGGCAGGAGTTGCAGGAAATGCAACAGTCTGGCGTTGAAGTCGGAGGTCACACGGTAACGCATCCGTCACTAGCTCGAGTCTCTTTAATGGAGGCTGAAAGTGAGATTGTCGGTAGTTCTGAGGATCTGGAGAAGCACCTGGGGAAGAGTGTCAGGTCATTTTGTTATCCAAACGGCACCCCCGATGATTTTGTCGGTGAACAGGTAGAAGCTGTTAAAAAAGCCGGGTTTATGTGTGCGGCAGTTGCTTTTTCAGATAGCAAGGAGCATGCGCAGCGGTATGCGATGCGAAGGCACTCTGTCTCAGCAGATCAGTTTCAGTTTTTGAAAGCAGTATCGGGTGTCGAGTTGTTGGGGCTCAAATGGAGAGGGCGAGTGCTGGAGACGCCATATGGCTAGCGTTATTTCTAATGCTAAAGCCGCGCCCGGTTTGTTGTCTGGAGACAGATCGCCTGCCAGTTCGTTTTCGTTCGGAATCTTTATCTTCTTTCTGATCGATTTTTTTCTGCATTTGTCGGCTCGATTTCCTGCCTATGGTGTGATACGCCCCACTTTGGTTCTTGTCTTAATTATTAGTTTATGCCTGTTTTTACAAAGAGATAAATTTAAAGGATGGACCAAAGACCCGGTAGTCTCTGCGCTCGGAGTGCTTTTGCTCTACATCTTGTTCTCTCTGCCCTTGGTTGAGTGGCCAGGAAGTGTTTTAAAGAATAATCTCGGAGATTTTGTAAAAGCAGTAGTATTTTTTTATTTTACTGTGCTTTTGGTAGACACCGAGAAAAGGCTGAAAATTTTTTTCTTGGTGTTCGTCGTTTGTCAGATTTTAAGAATTCTCGAGCCTTTGGCTCTCAATGTTACTCAGGGCTATTGGGGTAGTAGTACCCATTTGGGACACGGCGAGTTTTCTCAGCGTCTAGCAGGTGCGCCATCTGACGTAATAAACCCTAATGAATTGGGGTTTGTGATCGTAACTGTAATTCCTTTCCTCCATTATATCCTTTGGTCGTCAAACCTTAAGGGAAGGTTGCTTTATCTAGTCCTGCTGCCTCCAATTATGTATGCATTGATTCTAACTCAATCACGTGGGGCTTTCGTTGCTTTGCTCGTTATTGGTTTTTTTATATTTAAGGAATCAAAGCGAAAAATGATGTTGATCATTGTCGCCGTTCTGGTTGCAGTGCTTGGTTGGCAGGTCATGACTGATGAGCAGAAGGATCGCTACTTATCGCTGGTAGGAAAGTCGGAAACATCAAACGCAGCATCGGTAGATGGACGAATTCAGGGGATGTTGAGAGAGTTTTCGCTTGGCTTGGAAAGACCGATAGTAGGACACGGATTAGGGACAACCCCTGAAGCAAAAACACATATTCTTGGTAGCCGACAAGCATCTCACAATCTATATGCTGAACTATTGATTGAGTTGGGATTTGTCGGTGCATTTATATTCATTGCTTTTCTGGTTAAAGTTTATAGGCGTTTGCTGGATAGCTCTAAATTTCTTGTTTCCAGGCAAGGAGAAAACAGAGATTTTTACATAAGCCTGAATAAGGCTTTAATTGCTGTATTCTGGATGTACGCTGCATATAGTTTTAACTACTGGGGGCTGTCACAATATTATTGGTATTTGTTTGCTGGCTCCGTAGTTGTGTTTCATAGAATGATTAGGATTAGTGATAATTCTGAAGCCGTGAGTGAGGCCGGCATGAAGCCTTATAATAAGTTTAGTAATTTGGTTGATTTACCGCGACGATATTAAAGCTGGTCTTTAAAAGGATTTACTGATGAGAATTGTAGTTTTTGCCAGGCACCCGGGGGGTGGTATTAGGACGTACTTTTCCTACGTGTATGGCGATCAAGCTCAGAGTGCCAATTGTTTCAGCTTAGTGACACCAGAGTCCGAAGCACTGCAGAATCTTGTCGCGCCGTTGCCTAATGTTGATGTCGTTGGTCAGTCTTCTGAAAACCTGATTGTGTTATTGATGACCCTGTTAAAGCAGGTTGTCAAAGCCAGGCCGGAATTAGTCCACTCGCATGGATTCACCGCAGGCCTGATTGCGGCGTTTCCGCTTTGGGTACTTCGTATCCCTCACATCATAACAACTCATGATGTGTTTATGCCGGGGCATTTCCAGGGAAGGTTTGGAAAGCTAAAGAAGCTGATTATGACCCGCTTGTTTTCCCTGGCGAATGTCATCAATCCTGTTGGCGAAGACGCTGTTTCAAATTTTGATGAGACATTCCCCACTTTGGGCTCTAGCGGGCGCGTGAAGGGAATTCGCAACGGCATTAAAGCTGAGGCCTTTCTTGGTGACCATGTCAGGAACCTTCGAAATGAGGCTGGTATTCCTGACGATGCGTTAGTACTTGGTTTTTTTGGGCGTTTCATGGCCCAGAAGGGGTTTGGCCTGCTGGTTGATGCTGTGGAACAGTTTAATCGTCACAGTGGTGGGAGGCCGGTTCACGTCTGTTGCTTCGGCTGGGGAGGTTTTATCAGGGAGGAACAGGCGGATATCCGCAGCCGGGGTTTGGATTCTTTTTTTCATTTCTTTCCGGCGACAGACTCGATGGCCGAAGCCATACGGGGAGTTGATGTCGTTGTTATGCCTTCGAAGTGGGAAGCGTGCCCACTCCTACCGATGGAGGTTATGGTATCCGGTCGGCCGCTCATTGCATCCAATTGTATAGGAATGAAGGAGGTGGTCGCTGATTCTCCAGCAATGGTGTTCGAGGTCGGTTCGTTGGGTGGGCTTCTCGAGAAGATCCAGTTGTTTGAGGCAAATCAGAATGCTTTCCAACTTGAATCGGACAGATTCAGGGAGGAAGCAGCGTTAAGATTTGATGTTAGCCAAACCTCCAGCAAGTTGGCACATCTTTTTGATGGTGTGTTGGCGAATACGGAGTCCGGTAGGTGATTCGTATTTTATTAGTCAACACCGGCTCAAATGTCCTGGTGATGCTCGTTAAACTGGTCATCACCTTCATTATGACCCCCGTTTTCGTTCACAACCTTGGGAAGTACGACTACGGTCTGTGGGAGATGATTGGCGCTGTAATTGGCTACATGGGGATATTGGACCTGGGCCTGCGGCCGGCCATCAGTCGGTATGCCGCGAAACACCACGCCGAGCAGGATGCACAGGCACTTGAGTCTGTGTACATGTCCGCCTTTGCGTTCATGATGATGGTCGGGCTGCTCCTCTTCGCCTTTTTCTTATGCTGGGGAATATGGTTTTCCGGTGCGATCGCCCCGGAGGGAGAGCCATATCAGAAGTACACGCTGTTTCTGATCATTATCGGCGCCCACCTGTTAATCTCGTTTCCCGGATATGTTGCAGAGAGCTACTTGGAAGGTTTCCAGAAGTACTACCTAAAAAACAACATCACGATTATCAATTCGATCGTGGGCTCCACGCTCCTTTACCTGTTCATCACTCCTGAAAACGGTCTGGTGCTCTTGGCAGGCATCAACGCCATTGGGATTTCCATAAAGTACATCCTCTTCATGTGGTTGCTGTCACGCCCCGCCTTTGGTGCGATCAGAGCCCGTTGGCGTTCATACTCCTGGGTGCGTCTGAAAGAGCTGATTGTTTTCGGTTTTAAATCATTCGTTCAAGGTATTGCCACCCGTGTTGAAAATGCTACGGACGTTTTGGTGATTGGTTTGATTATGGGGCCTGCTATGGTTCCGTTCTACAGTATTCCTGCAAACCTGACTCAGCACATCCGAAACCTCGGGTGGACACTAACTCATGCCTTTATGCCGTTGTTCAGCGGCTTGAGTGCGAGGGCTGAGAACGACACCATCCGGCGGGTTTTTCTGATTTCGTCCCGCTACGTTGTCAGCATTCTTTTGGCCATGGGCACGGGGGCTCTGTTGTTGGGAGTGCCTTTTATCTCAGTATGGCTGGGGCCCGAGTTTGGTGAGAAGGCTGAATGGCTTATCGTGTTTCTGGTGTTCTTTACGGTGCTGCCTTTCATCAATCCGTTCGCCAGCCGTTATCTGACGGCGATTGATAAACACGGGATTTTTGCACGCCTCACTCCTTTGGCCGCCGCACTGAATATTGGCCTGAGTCTTGTTCTTGTTCACCCGTATGGCCTTGAGGGCGTAGCTTTTGCTTCCGTCGTTCCCGGGTTGATCTTTGTCCCTTTATATCTCCGATATACCTGCCGCCATCTCGACCTTCCCGTCAGAGAGTATTTGCGCTCGTCTGTGCTGCCTGGCTTCGTCCCGGCTGGGTTAATGGCAGTTATTATTCTGGGTGTTGGTCAATATCTGATGTACGACAGTTACCGCCATATTTTGTTGGGTGCGATTCTGGGAAGTATTGGCTGGCTGGCAGCCTTCTGGCTGCTGGTGTTGAACCGAGAAGAACGAGATTACGTGGGCGCTCGACTGGCTCGCATCGCAGGAAGGAAATAGTCCATGTGCGGTTTTGCAGGATTCGTAAACAGGGATGTGGGTAGAGCCCCGGAGGCCACCCTGGAGGGCATGGGGGCTGCCATAGCTCACCGGGGGCCCGACGATTCAGGTATCTGGCTCAAGGCAGACCTTGGTTTGGGTCTGGTGCATCGCAGGTTGGCCATTCAGGATCTGTCACCGGCGGGTGCACAGCCGATGGCGTCAGCGAGCGGGCGCTTTGTTATTGCCTTCAATGGGGAAATCTATAACTTTCGGCAGCTGCGAGCAGAGCTTGAAAAGGAGGGATGCACCTTTCGGGGCCACTCAGACACGGAAGTGATGCTCCACGCAATTGAGCGTTGGGGGTTGGAAGAGAGTCTGCCGAAGTTTTCGGGAATGTTTGCTTTTGCGCTGGTGGATCTGAAAAGCCGGGATCTGATTCTGGCCCGAGACCGAATGGGTGAAAAGCCACTGTATTATGGATGGCAAGGCAACACTCTGTTGTTTGGTTCGGAGCTCAAGGCGCTTCGGGCACATCCTGCATGGCAAGGCGGTGTAGAGCCTGGGGCGCTGGCGCTGTTGCTCCGGCACAACGTGATACCAGCACCGATCAGTATTCACAAAGGAATTTTAAAACTACCGCCTGCCTCACTGGTTCGTTTTCCTCTTGATGGATCCTCACCGGCTACGTTACCGGAACCGCAGCGCTACTGGTGCCTTGAGGATTGCTTTACAGAGAGCCGGGCGCCGGAAAGCTTTGAGGCTGCCAGTGACCAGTTGGAGGCTTTACTCGGGAACGTGATCGAAGACCAGATGGTATCGGACGTTCCTTTAGGTGCTTTCCTCTCGGGTGGTATTGACTCTTCCACCGTGGTTGCACTTATGCAAGCCCGTGCAAGTCAGAACGTGAGAACGTTCAGTATTGGCTTTGATGAGCCGGGCTTTAATGAGGCAGAGCATGCTGCAGAGGTTGCCCGTCATCTGGGAACCGAACACACGGAGTTGTACGTAACTCCCGAGGATGCGCTTAACCTCGTGCCGCGGTTGCCAGATCTATACGACGAGCCTTTCGCGGATTCATCGCAGCTGCCTACTTTTCTTGTCAGCGAGATGACCCGAAAACATGTCACGGTGGCGCTGTCTGGCGACGGCGGCGATGAGCTTTTTTGCGGTTACTCCCGATATCCGTCGGTTCATAAACGTTGGCAGGTGCGAAACGGTGTTGGCGGTACTGCCCGACGTTTGCTCACTCGTTTGCCAGAGGGCCCAACTGCGCATGTCATTCGGTCACTAATACCTTCGCAGCGTGGGCGCTCGGCTCTGGCGATTCGCCATCGACTGAAAGCGGAGCGAGCGTTGGCTTCGGCTGCCAGTCTCTCGGAATTCTACCGCCAATCGGTGTCTTTCTGGACCGAGCCAGAATGTTTCCTGAGCAATGTTAATGAGCCGCTCTACGGTTTGAGAGGGAATCTTCCGAATGTCATTCCTCAAGACAGCCTTAAAACTCTCATGTGGCGCGATCTGAATTGGTACCTGCCAGATGACATTCTGGTTAAGGTGGATAGGGCGGCCATGGCTTGCAGCCTTGAGACCCGGATACCGATGTTGGATCCCAACGTGGTTGCCTTCGCGCTATCTTTGCCGTTGAGCTATAACCTGAAAGGCGGCATTGGCAAACAGGTACTGCGAAGTGTGCTCTACCGGCATGTGCCTCAGTCGATGGTTGACAGGCCGAAACAGGGTTTTGCAGTGCCGGTGGGACAATGGCTTAGAGGTCCATTACGTCCTTGGGCCGAGTCATTGTTGCAGCCCTCGGTGTTCGATAAGCAGGATTACCTTGATCGTTT
>Ga0070729_10004917_pt1 | contig 14180 bp, 10 predicted proteins | sample tdDd472_FD_66725 | JGI IMG/M metagenome (GOLD analysis project Ga0070729, IMG submission 66725) | Marine sediment microbial communities from the Atlantic coast under amendment with organic carbon and nitrate - tdDd47.2 | ecosystem: Environmental > Aquatic > Marine > Coastal > Sediment | place...
TATTGCACTTTTTTCGTTGATGTATCATTTCTATGACGGGATAACTTTATTTAAGGATGTATTCCACGCTTTACCGGCAAGTGCGATATCGTATAACGGAAAAAAACTGGAGTTTTCGAAATACTGGACCCTAAATGAATTAAGGGAGTCGAAAAAGGAAAAATCATCTCTGACATTGAACGAAGTTCATGAGAAGAATTTAGAAGTGTTGAAGGGATATTTAGATAGATTTAAAGGTCTTAAAACCAGTCTAACACTGACTGCCGGGTTTGATTCCCGTTATATTTTATCAGGGTTATTAAAACTTGGCGCCAAACCAAATACTATAAGTTATGGTAACGATGCTGCCAAGGATGTAGAAATTGCGGGGAAAATTTCCAAAGGTGTTGGTTTGACTCATTCAAACTACTTTTTGCCTTATAATCTTGAAACATATACTGAATATGCTAATCGCTCAATAAAATCCGGCGAAGGACTTACGCATCTGCATCGTGCACACAGATTATACATGTCTTCAAATGCAGACCTTTCGGGCAGTGTACTGTTCACGGGACACAACGGTGGTGAGAGTATAAGGGGTATCACATATAATGATTATTTTGACTCGGGCTTGTTAAAAGATATTAATGCCGGTATTGAAATAACGGAGGAATATCTTCGAACAAAATTAAAAAAATATTTTATTCGTGATGATAAAATTGATCATGCCGAATTGATTCATAAGATAAAAAATTATCCTTTTTACAGCGGCAATGCGCAAGACAATATATTTCAGTTTTTATACACGAATGTTGCATCCTTGCATCACTACCAAGATTTGTTTTTATACGGGTTGAATTCAGCTCATGTTGTACCCTTCTTTCTGGATATCGACATTTTAACGAATCTGTTCAGGAGTGATTTTAATCTTTTCGAACTTAATTCTGTGATAAAAAAGCAAAAGTTTCCAAAATTTTATTCAACCGGAATTGTTGAAAATTACCCTGTACTTGGTAAATTTATTATGAACAGGAATTATTCTCCCACGGAGTATTTAAAATTTGGTAGTTTAATTTATTTAATAAAAAAAATTAGGGACAGGAAAGAAAAGAAAAGTGTTCCTAATTATTCATACGGCGACTGGTATCCAAAATTTTATAAAAACGAATTGGATTTTAAAAGTTCGCTTTTTTCTGAAGTTTATGATCTTGAAAGGGTTCAAAATGAGCTTGCCACTCAATCACATAAAACTACGGAAGGGTACTGGTTGAAATTTTCGAATATAGTTTATTTTCAAAAAATTTATTCTTCGCTCAGAGGTTGAATTGATGCGTGTTGGTATACTTAAAAATGAAGATCCATATTCACACATAAGATGGGAAGAGGCGGCAAAAAATGCCGGTGTTGAGTATTTTATTATTGATATCACTACCGAAGATTGGCTTGAAAAAATCAATAATGAAAAGTTTGATATATTGTTAATGCGCCCACCCGGGTTGACATCTCAATTTAAAGAACTTTACGATGAAAGAAGTTACATACTTTCAGAGGTGTTGGAATATCCCATTTACCCAACGCTGAACGAGATAAAAGTTTATGAGAACAAACGATTTTTGTCGTACTACCTGAAAGCCAGGAATATACCGCACCCTGCCACCAGAGTTTTTTATAATAAAGAGGAAGCCTTGCAGTTCGCGGCTTCTACCTCGTATCCGGTAGTTGGAAAATTAAATATTGGTGCTGCCGGAAATGGAATCAGGATTATAAAATCCAGAGATGAAATGCAAAATTACCTTGAGAAGGCGTTTTCCACCGAAGGACTGGTTGCACGTTCAGGCCCGAAATTAGGGAAAGTACCTTTGAAAAAAAGAATTTTGCGTCTGTTGACAGACCCGATGTATTATGTACATAAAACGAAGGGCTATAAAAATATTCGGAATGATGCCCAGCGAAATTTTGTAATTTTTCAGGAGTATATTGAGCACGATTTTGAGTGGCGTGTAGTATCAATTGGTGGTTCATATTTTGCACATAAAAAATTAAAAAAAGGGGAGCTGGCAAGTAGTAGTCTGTTAAAAGATTATTCTACCCCGCCTTCCGATTTAATCTATTTTGTAAAAGATATCATGGAAAAAAATAATTTCCAGTCGCAGGCTGTTGATGTGTTTGAAACCAGGGATGGCAGATTCCTTGTAAATGAAATGCAGTCATTTTTCGGGCAATCGGATAAATTCCAGATGAAAGTGGATGACAAAATAGGTAGATATATCTTTAAAGATGATAAATTGTTATTTGAGGAAGGTGACTTCAACACAACAGAATGTTATGATTTACGCATGAAACATGTTCTCGAAATAATAAAGAATAAACAAACTGTATGAAAAGAATTTTAGTTTTACACCCCGCATACACGGCAAAAGGGGGGATATCGAATTATTTCAGGGTATTGGAGAACAAGTACACTCTCCCCGTAGATTATATGATCAGGGGTTCGAGAACATGGCCTGAAAGAAAAGGTCCGGTTGCAGAGATAGGAAGAGCACTCGGGGATTTGTTCAGTTTTATTTTGAAATTAGTCACTTTTAAGTATTCAATAATCCAAACCAGTACCTCTTTGGGGTCGTTTGCCGTTATACGTGATGGTTTGTTTATCCTCGCCGCGAAACTGTTTGGAGTAAAGGCGATAGTGTTTTTCAGGGGGTGGGATGAAAATTATGAAAAAGTTCTTCTGAAAAAGTACTTCAAATTGTTTAAATTTGCATTCTTTAAAGCCGATACAATGATTGTTCTTTCAAGCGAATTTAAGCAGAAGTTGACTGATTGGGGTTATAAGAAAGAGATTTTTGTTGAAACCACAATTGTAGATGAAAGTTTAATTGAGGGAATTGATGAAAATTTGATTCTTGCAAAGTATAAAAATTTTGAACAACTGAATATCCTTTTTCTTGCCCGTGTTGAAATTCCGAAAGGAATTTATGAGGCAATTGATACTTTCAAAATTCTTAAATCGAAATACCCGGGATTAACATTTACTATTGCGGGTGATGGATTTGAGCTTGAAAAGATTAAACAGTATGCTGCTGAGAAGGATATTAAGGATGTTATATTCCTGGGACACGTGAGTGGTGAAGAAAAAAAAGCAGCATTCAACTCGGGCCATATATATTTCTTCCCATCTTATACAGAAGGGATGCCGAACTCTGTGCTTGAAGCGATGGCGGTTGGATTACCGGTCGTGGCAAGGCCTGTTGGCGGTTTAATTGACGTGCTAAGTGATGGAAAGACGGGTTATGAAACAATGTCGAAAGATCCTGAAGTATTTGCAGCATTATTCGAAAAATTGATTTCTAATCCGGAGCTCACTAAAAAAGTTGCTATTCATAATCACCAGGCAGCGAAAGAGAAATATTTACTTTCCAGAGTTTTGGAAAGACTGGAAAACATTTACAGAAAGTATTTATAATTAAAATAGAACAGGTTAATAGTGGAACAGCTAACACAGGAACTTAAATCAGGTAAGATGGAAATTTTAGAGGTACCATTTCCGGCACTGGGAAGCGGACAGGTACTGGTAAGAAATTATTACTCCGTGATAAGCGCGGGTACTGAAGGCAAGACTGTTTCCGATGCGAGAAAAGGTTATATCGCAAAAGCGAGAACACGTAAAAAAGAAGTTAAGATGGTTATTGACATGGTCAAAACCAATGGTCTAAAAAAAACGTACGATCTCGTAATGAACAAACTTAATGCGCCTTCACCTCTCGGGTATTCATCGGCGGGTGAAGTGATTGCAGTTGGTGATGATATCCGTGATTTGAAAGTTGGTGATTATGTTGCCTGCGGCGGCGGTGGAGCGGTTCATGCAGAAGTTATTGCAGTTCCGAGAAATTTATGTGTAAAGGTTGATAAATCTGTTGATCTTAAATACGCTGCTTTTTCTACTATTGCTGCTATAGCAATTCAGGGGTTAAGGCAGGCAGATTTGCGCTTTGGCGAAAATTGTGTTGTTATCGGACTTGGATTGATTGGACAGATTACCGTGCAGATGCTTGAAGCTTCCGGTATAAGCGCGATTGGTGTTGATATCGACGACAGACAGGTTGAGGCTGCAAAGGATAGCGGAGCCTCCCTGGCGCTTAACAGGAAACAGGAAGGAATAGAACAGATAATTTCCGACTTTACTAACGGAAACGGTACTGATGCAGTTATTATTACTGCCGGAACATCTTCACTCGACCCGGTTGAGTTTGCAGGTGAAGTATGTCGTAAAAAAGGTAAAGTTGTGGTTGTTGGTGCTGTTCCAACCGGATTCAGCAGGCCAAATTATTACAGGAAAGAGCTTGAGCTTAAGATGTCATCCTCTTACGGACCGGGAAGATATGATCCCGATTACGAGGAAAAGGGGAGGGATTATCCTGTAGGGTACGTCAGATTTACAGAAAACAGGAACATGCAGACATTCGTGAGTTTCCTTAAATCCGGTAAAATTGATATGGCTAAAATAGTGAGTCATGAATTTGAGCTTGATCAGGCTCCTGAAGCTTATAACATGATTCTTGAGAGAAGTGAACCATTTGCCGGTATCGTGATAAAATATGATACGGAAAAAGAGCTGGTACAAAAAGTAAAACTTTCTTCAGCCGATTATAAAGCGGAAGATGTGAATGTTGGATTTATCGGAGCGGGATCATTTGCCCAGAATTCAATACTTCCAAGGATTAAAGACAAAGTCAATTTTATTGGTGTTGCCACTGGTAAGGGGAATAACGCCCGCTATGTAGCGGATAATTACAAGTTTAATTATTGTGCCGAAACAGCAGACGATATCGTTTCTGATGATAAAATTAATACTGTTTTTATAACAACACGCCATAATTTGCATGCTGAATACGTATTGAAAGCTATCAAGGCGGGAAAAAACGTTTTTGTTGAAAAACCTTTAGCGTTAACCGAACCGGAAATAGAAGAAATTAAAGCGGCTTATGATTCATTGAGTGAAAAACCCCGTGTGATGCTCGGGTACAACCGTCGGTTCTCGCCGCATATACAAAAAATTAAAAAAGAAACGCTTGAAAATTCTCCAAAAGCAATTAACATGAGAATGAATGCCGGAGCTGTTCCTGCAGATCACTGGGTACACGATCCCGAGGTTGGCGGAGGCAGGATAATTGGTGAAGCATGTCATTTTATTGATTTAGCCATGTACATTTCAGGTAGTAAAATAGTGAGTATTAGTGCTAAAAAACTTGAAGAACCAAACGGCTTGATGGATACTGCGGTAATTTCTCTTAATTTTGAAAATGGAAGTGTTGCCGCCATCTCTTATTTTTCAAACGGAAGTAAAGCGTTACCGAAGGAATACATTGAAGTATTCAGTAATAACAAAGTATATGTTATCGAAGATTTTCTCAAGATGAAAGAATATGATTCAGGTGAGCATGAGTCTAAATTAGGCTCACAGGATAAAGGCCATGCTAAAGAGTTGGAACTATTTGTTGACGCAATAAAAACCGGTAAACCTTCACCTATTACATTTGAAGATATATATGTTTCATCAATTGCAACGGTAAAAGCGCTTGAATCGATGAGAGCCGGGGGCAGAAACATAGAAATATGAACAGGGACCAACTTTATAGCTCGATAATTAAGTTACGTGATTATATTGAACATAATGAGTTCAAGGGGTATGATCCTTATGATACCCTTAATTCATTTATCAATTTTAAGATGTTTGGTAAATGGGGACCTCCTGTCGCGATTCAGTTCGGTAAAAAAAATCCGTTTAACATTCGTCCATTGATGGGAATAAAAAAAGGACTTAATCCTAAAGGCATGGGTCTGTTTCTTAAAGCTTATTCAACGTTATACAGGATTACAGGCGAGCAACGATATAAAGAAAAAGCCACTTACCTGTTTAACTGGTTGAGTGAACATCCTTCCGAGGGTTACTCAGGGTTTTGCTGGGGATATAATTTTGATTGGGCCTCACCCGGTTCTTACCATGATGCCTATACACCTTCGGGAGTTGTGACATCATTTGTAATCGACGGTGTATACGAGTATCTGAAGGTATTTGGTGATAAGGATGCCGAAGAAATTATTCACTCTGCTGCCAAGTATATTAATGTTGATCTACCCGTGACAGAGTTGGATGGCGGACTTTCGATAGCTTATACACCTCATTCAAAAGGTGCTTGTTATAATGCCAGTCTGCTTGGAGCGGAAATTCTTGTAAAATCTGCGGCTTTAAATCATAATATTGAGTATTTAAACAAGGCAAAATCCGCGGTTAATTTTGTTCTCACCAGACAGAAAGAGGATGGTCGCTGGAATTATTCATTCAATCCAGAAAATAATACAGAACGTGCGCAGATTGATTTTCATCAGGGATATGTTGCCCAATCCTTGTACAGATACATGGAGCTATCCGGGGACAGAGATCCAAAAATTGAATCCGCTGTGAGGAGAGGTTTGGATTTTTACTTCAAAAATCAATTTTTTGAAAATGGACGCGCAAAATGGCGACTGCCCAAACTGTATCCGGCGGATATTCATAACCAAAGCCAGGGGATTATTTCCCTTGTCGAAATGAATTCATATTCTGATCAATATCTTCCATTTGCTGATAAAATAGCAAAATGGACAATTGATAACATGCAGCATAAAAATGGATATTTTTATTACCAAAAGTTTAAAAATTTCAGTAATAAAATTCCTTACATAAGATGGTCGCAAGCCTGGATGCTACTGGCTTTAAGTACGTTATTGGATAAGAATAAAGAGAAATAATGGATTTTACATTTAAAATATATGAAGAACTGGTGGAAGCACTTGTTGGTGCTGATTATAACTTTGTAACATTTGAAGATTATTTTTCCGGTAAAAAACCTGAGGGACCTCTTGTTATCTTGCGCCATGATGTTGACAGATTGCCATTTAACTCCGTGGTAACAGCAGAGATTGAAAAAAAACATCACGTGAGGGCTTCGTATTATTTCAGGGTTGTTCCTGAAGCATGGAATGTTGATGTAATAAAAAAAATTGCTTCTCTTGGTCATGAATGCGGGTATCATTATGAAGATTTGGACCTCGCTAATGGTGATGTTGATAAGGCCTATGAGCTGGCAAAAAAACATATAGAACAATTAAAGGAGTTTTATCCGGTACGAACTATCTGCATGCATGGTTCACCTCTTTCGAAAAATGACAATAAAGAGGTATGGCGCAAATATTCTTACAAAGAATTAGGAATAATTGCCGAGCCATATTTTGATCTCGATTATGAAAAAGTACTATACATTACCGATACCGGACGAGCATGGAATAAAACTAATGTAAGCGTGCGGGATAAAGTGAGCAGCAGTCTTAATGTGAATGTTAAAACGACCGAAGAATTGATTCAACTAATTCATGATGATAAATTACCTGAACAGGTGATGATTAATACCCATCCGAACAGATGGAGTAATTCCATCGTGCCCTGGACTAAAGAACTGATTATGCAAAATATTAAAAATGTAGTGAAGTATGCCCTCATTAAAGTTAGAAAGTAATATTCCGGGTGCCGTTATAATTGACGGTCATGTTCAGGGTTTGGGTTTAATCAGGAGTCTTGGTGAGAAGGGAATTCCTTCTGTTGTGGTTGAAAGTAAAAACGGACTTGCACAATACTCGAAATACGTGAAGGGACATTTCATTTCTCCTGAATATCTCACAGATGAATTTGCCGATTACCTGATTGAATTGTGCAAAAAAGAGAATCTGAAGGGTTGGGTATTGTATCCAACAAATGATCACATTGTACACACGATATCAAGGAACAGAGAACGTTTAAAAGAATATTACAGGTTTACCGTTCCGGGATTGGAAATTATCTCGAGGATTTATAGTAAAAAAGAGACAATTCTTGCCGCATTAAAAACTGATGTTGCATGTCCGGAAACATTTTTCCCCGAAGTAGACTCAGATACATCGGGAAAAGTGAAGTATCCGGCAATAATAAAGGGGATAGAGGGTTTCTCGTTTTACAAGAGTGTAGGGAAAAAAACTCTTATCGTGCATGATGATGATGAACTATCATATAATTTACAATTGATTAAAAAGGATATTACTCTTGATAAAGTTATGGTTCAAGAGGTAATCCCTTTTGGGCCTGAAAATAAAGTAGTTTCCTTTACCGCCTTTTGTATAGAAGGTGAGATTAAAAGCTTCTGGGCCGGTAAAAAATTACGTGAACATCCTATCGAGTTTGGAACTGCAACATTTTGTCAAAGTGTTTATACTCCTGAACTGGTTGAACCGACTCAAAGATTACTCACAGAGATAAATTACACCGGCGTTTGTGAGGTTGAGTATATAATGGACCTCCGGGATAAAACATATAAGTTAATAGAGATTAATCCCAGAACCTGGTTATGGGTATCACTCGCCCGCAGATGCGGGATTGATTATGCCGCGATGATTTATAACTATACTAATGGTAAAAATTATGAGTATCCTAAGGAGTATGAAATCGGTGTGAAATGGAGCCACCTATGGACTGATTTCGCGTTTTCACTTTTAGGGATAATCAGGAAGAAGTACAAACTTGGTTCAATTCTTAAATCTTATAGTGGAAAAGTTGAATGCGGTGTCTTCTCACTCCGAGATATTAAACCTTTTATAATGGAAACAATATTGCTTCCATCAATCGCAAGAAAAAGAAATGTAATTTAATATGAAAAAGAAAATTTGGTTAGATATAACAAATACACCACAAGTCCATTTTTTGTTGGGAATTAAAAACGGACTGGATCCCGGGTTGTTTGAATATTTTTATTCAACGAGGGATTTTTCCAGTACACCCAAGTTTTTAGCCCAACGAGTTGAGGATAAAATACTTACAATAGGGAAACATTACGGCAAAAAGAAGGCAAAAAAAATATACGGGTTAATTGAGAGGTTTTTGCAGCTATCGATGAAGATACCAAAATATGATTTATCACTTTCATGCGGTAGTGAGTCTGCAATATTACTTTCATGGCTCAGGGGTAAAAAATCGGTAGCGTTTGGTGATAATGATACAGCACCGCAATGGACATACAGCCGTTGGGTGGATTTTAATTTTTTCCCGGATGCAATACCTTTCGAGGTGCTGGAAAAACAGGGAATAAGAAAAGATAATACTTTCATGTATCCAGGGTTCAAGGAAGATATTTATATTGCTGATTTTGTACCGGATAATAAGTTTCTTGATACACTCCCATTTAGAGAATATGTGTTAGTCCGTCCGGAAAACCTTCAGGCAAATTATGTTAAAAATGAAGATGCTTACAGTATCGTGCCAAAGGTTGTAGAGTATTTGAAGAAAAAAGGGAAAAACGTACTTTATTTACCACGATATGAGATGGATTATGAGTATGTTAAAGGTGTTGATAATGTTTATATACCTGATAAACCAATAAGCGGACTTGACGCAGTTTATAATGCAGAAGCGGTTCTTACCGGTGCCGGAACGTTTGCACGAGAAGCCGGATGTTTAGGCGTACCTGCTGTCTCTTTTTTTGCAGGTAATACTTTACTTGCTGTTGACAAGAAAATGATTGCCGATGGTAAATTTAAACATACACGGGATGCTGACGAAGTTATATCATTTCTTGAAAATCAGGCAAGGAGCGAGGCGGATCTAAGCAGGAGCAAAAATGTTAAGAAAGTTGTGATAGAAAAGTTAAATGAAAAACTTAAAGATTATAGTATTATTTAATCGTTAACAAAATATCTTAAATTTAGATATGTTTGCTTTTAGTATTCTAAAAGATTAAATTTGCAACAAAAGGCACACCTTGTCTGATTCCTGCATGTAAATTATTGAATTAAGGCAGTGGTCCGGGTGGGAATGATGAAATAAAAAGTGATATTCCTACTTGAAATAGTTTAACATTTAATTATATTAGACAACATGTGACTTTCGGCAAACCAATAGTTGGTTTTTTTTTGTACGTTAGACAAGCGTATAAATAAGAGAGAAAAAAAATGAATATCCAGCAGATTGATATGAAAACTCTATCCGAATTATTGATTGATGAGGATGGAGAAAACAAAGTACGCAATTATTTAGGCGGCGAAACTTACGACTACATATCAAATTTTATAAATTTTGACGATGAGAAAACTAAAATTATTGAGACATCATCTGCTTTTAACATTGATCTCATTAATGGGCCTGTACAGAATATAGTGAATATTAAGCGGGTTAATTTTATTCGTTTTCTAAATAAATTTTTTGAAGCTGTTAATAAAAAACTTCCTTATGGTGGTTTATTCATCGGTAAGGGTGAAACCATAATGGAGAGACGGAAAACGATATATAAGAAATTTCCGGCTTTTCTGGCTCCATTTTTTTATTTCATGGATTTTCTTTTTCACAGAGTATTCCCGAAATGGGGACCAACCAAAAAGCTATATTTCCTATTAACAAAAGGGAACAACAGAGTTCTCTCAAAGGCTGAAATACTTGGGCGGGTAATTTCCTGTGGGTTTGAAATAGTTGAAGAAGCCGAATTAAATAATAAGCTGATTTTTGTTGCAAGAAAAATTAAAGAGCCTGCTTTTGATAAATCGCCATCATACGGACCATTGTTCAAGATGCGCAGGGTTGGTAAAAACGGAAAAACGATACAGGTTTATAAATTACGCACAATGCACCCTTATTCCGAGTATTTGCAGGAATACATGTTTAAAAAATATGATCTTAAAAAGGGTGGTAAACTGGCAAATGATTTCCGGATCACGAACTGGGGAAAATTGATGAGAAAATTATGGGTTGACGAGTTCCCCATGTTTATCAATTTTTTCAAGGGTGAATTAAAACTTGTTGGTGTAAGGCCATTGAGCTTTCACTTTTTTGGTTTGTATAACGAGGAATTAAAGAAAAAAAGATTGAAGACAAAACCGGGATTGATTCCACCTTTTTACGCCGACCTTCCGAAGACTCTTGGAGAGGTAATGCAATCGGAGGAGAAATATCTGGACTTGTACGCTAAACATCCAATATGGACAGATTTTAAGTATTTTTGGTTAGCGATGTATAATATTTTTATAAAACGTGCAAGGAGTTCCTGATGAGGATAAAGATTATCTTTTTCCTGATTACAACAACAATTTTATTTTACGCTCAAAGCATTTACACCCCATTGGAAAATGGGGTGTACTTGTTTTTGGAGCGAATGTCTGTAAAACAGATTGTGTACGTCCATAATGAGGTTAAACCGTGGACTAATAAGGAGATTTTACAATATCTGAAAGTGGTGGAGGATAAAAAAGCAGTGCTTACAAATTCCGAGAGAAAGCAGCTGGAATACTTTTTAGAAGAATTTGGTGAATCTGCAAAGATATTTGATTTACTGCCGGTGAGATATAAGGATGAAAAATTTTCGCTTTCCGGGAACATCATCGCATCAGCATCTTATGGAGTTTTTGGGGATGCAGATGTACTAAAACGGAAGGTTGGGATTAATTTTTACGGTTCCTATAATAAGTGGTTTAATGCTTATATCAGGTTCTCTGATGCAGGGGAGACAGGAGATGCTTACGATGATCTAAGGAATATTTCTCCCGAGCGGGGTTATGATTTTTTTGAAGTGGACAATGGAATTGAGTATAGTGATATTATCGGCGGACTGGTAATTGATTTTGATTGGGGGAACATTCGGATAACAAAAGATTACCAAAATTGGGGGAGCGGCAGGGATGGTCAATTGATCTTATCTGATAAAGCTGTTTCCTATCCGGCATTATCGGTAACACTCAAGCCCGTAAACTGGTTCAGGTTTTATTATATGCACGGCTGGCTGAACTCTGGCGTGGTCGATTCCAGCTCAATAAGGAGAATTAACAGCTCTAATATATCATCACCCGAAAGTTATTCGTTTATCCCGAAATATATAGCAACTAACATGCTCTCCCTAACTTACAAGGGGTTGATTGACTATTCACTTGGAAACTCTATTGTTTACTGGGGAGATATACGTCCGGAGATGTTCATCCCCTTCATGTTTTTCAAATATCTTGACAGGGATACGGGTAAAGGAGTTTTTAATGACGGTAATGGTCAGATATTTGTCGATCTATCCTTATACTACCCTAAAAACTTCAATTTTTATGCAACCGTATTTTTCGATGTTTTAAGCATTAAATCTATCGTGGGAGATTTCCGACATTCCAAATGGCTGGGGTATACATTCGGAGGTAAACATGTTGGATTGTTTGGGCAGGGAATTGATCTTTTTGCAGAATATACCAGGATATCCCCTTGGGTCTATGAGCACAAGGATGATGCTACCACTTACAAGCACATTGACTATACTCTTGGTCACTGGATTGGTCAAAATGCTGATTTACTCACTCTGGGGGTAAACTATTATCCAAGATATGATCTTTTCGTGAGTTTCTACGCGAAATTTTTAAGAAAGGGTGGTCTTTTGGATATATGGTATGCATATAATGGGAATGTTGACGAGGAGTTTTTATACGGGGAACGTCATAATGAGACAGTTCTTGGGCTAAAGATAAAATACGACTTACTTCCATACCTGAAAATTGTTGCTGAAGGTGCGATATCTGATGTAACGGATGAATTACCAGGTAGAACTAAATCGTTCTATCTTGGAAATAATAATTCATTTTCCCTTGGCTTTTCATACGGGATGTAATGCCATCCCTGATCAAGAATTTTAATTTATGTGAATTTCCTTTGTAAGGATGATATTGTTATTTTTACGTTTATTAGTTTAATGAATATAGGATTATAATGATAAAGATTATTTCTGTTGTTGGTGCGCGACCAAATTTTATGAAAATTGCACCCTTACATCGTGCATTTTTAAAACATCCTGATGAAATAGAGCACTTGATTTGCCACACCGGGCAACATTATGATGAAAAGATGTCGAAAGTTTTTTTTGATGATCTCGAGCTTCCAAAGCCACATTTTTATTTAGGAATCGGGGGAGGCTCTCATGCAGAACAAACCGGAAAAATAATGATTGAATTTGAAAAAATTCTTATTCAGGAAAAGCCGGATTTTATCTTGGTTGTAGGGGATGTAAACTCTACTATCGCGTGCAGCTTGACCGCCGCGAAGCTTCATATCAAGGTTATTCATGTTGAGGCAGGATTAAGAAGTGGTGACAGACTAATGCCGGAGGAGATAAATCGTGTTTTGACGGATGCTATTTCGGATCATCTTTTTGTTACTGAACAGAGCGGTCTGGATAATCTCAAACATGAGGGTGTACCGGAAGAGAAGGTTCACTTTGTTGGTAATGTTATGATTGATAGTTTGGCATATTACCTTAAAAAAGCGGGAACTTCAAAAATTCACGAGAAGTACTCATTACAAAAAGGTAACTACGTGGTTGTAACATTGCACCGCCCGTCCAATGTTGATAATGTGGAGCAACTGGGTAGTTTGGTAAATTTACTAAATACAGTTGCGGCAAAAAGAAAAATAATTTTTCCAATCCATCCCAGAACTAAAAAAAATCTTGAAGTGTTTAATAAATTAGAAACACTAAATAAAGATGTAATTCTAACAGAACCGATTGGTTATCTTGATTTTCTTGCCTTGACATCCAATGCAGAATTGATCTTGACAGATAGCGGCGGGATACAGGAAGAGAGTACATATCTTGGTGTACAATGTATAACATTGAGAACCTCTACAGAAAGACCGGTAACTGTTGATGTTGGAACCAACCAGCTGCTGGGTGAGGATTTACCAAGAGCACTTGATGCAGCACTGGAAGTATTAGCAGGAAAGAAAAAAGCAGGTAAAACGCCTGAATTGTGGGATGGTAAAGCGGCTGAAAGAATTGCTGAAATTATAATAAATCTGGATTAATCATGATAATAGATAATCTTAAAAATCATCCGTTATATGAACGCAATGACTATTGGGCAAAGGCGTTCGAATATTTACGAAATGTTACAATGGATACTCCGGATGGGGAATATGAATTAGCCGGTAAAGATTTACGTGCAGTTGTTGCAACATATAAAAGCAAGCCATACTCTGAGGGTGTTCTAGAGGCGCATAGAAAATATTATGATATACATTATGTTGTTAGTGGCAGGGAAAAAATTTACATTACACAAAAGAGTAAGTGTGAGCTTGACAAAGAATATAATGAAGAAAAAGATTTTATGCTTTTCCAGAAAGATAC
>Ga0070729_10004919_pt1 | contig 14175 bp, 17 predicted proteins | sample tdDd472_FD_66725 | JGI IMG/M metagenome (GOLD analysis project Ga0070729, IMG submission 66725) | Marine sediment microbial communities from the Atlantic coast under amendment with organic carbon and nitrate - tdDd47.2 | ecosystem: Environmental > Aquatic > Marine > Coastal > Sediment | place...
ACACCACAAGGAAGGCCCCCTGTAACGGGCCGGCTTATTAAGCTCCGTCGTTGTTGGATGTCTCAGAAATCTGGCAAAGGAGATGCCCTCCGCAAGGAGAAGGCATTTTTGCAAGGCATAATGGGGACATGTAATTGTTACGTGACCCCATTATGTGATTTATGGAGTCGGGCGGGACGCACCCCGCCGGTTTTGTCTTTCAGAAAAGCAACAAGTGCAACAGATGAATCACCTGTTGCACTATGTTTCATAGAAACTCCACCTGCCAGCAAAGCCGCCTACATTCGATAGATCGTCACAGAGCCTTGCCGGACCTGTTTTTCCAGCCACGCACTCAGGCCCTTTCGCCACAACTCACGAGTAATCGGAACCAGAAAGCTGAAACCGAGAGCATCCGTGAAAAAGCCCGGAGTCAACAGCAGTAGCCCGCCGACCAGGATCAATGCTCCGTCGATCAGGGTTTGTGCAGGCATCTGGCCGTTAGCGGTCTCCTGCTGAATTCTTTTTAAGATCTCCAACCCCTGACTGCGAGCAAGCCATGCCCCTGCAACTCCGGTTAGCATGATCAGGCCAACCGTCGCGCCGATGCCGATCATGCGGCCGGCTTCGATCAGTATATAAAGCTCCATGACGGGCACAAAAACAAAGATTATCAGGAGTTTTATGAACATGTGTCCTCGCTTAATGGGCTCCGGTCAATGAAAGCTTTGCAAATAAACATCATATATAGTTGCTATTTAAATTATTTGGTAACTATCTGATTTTTATAGATAAAAAATGTGCTTATTTTTTGGGCATATAGCTGAAGTGGTTATATAGTGGTTTTAGGTTCGGCTTGTACACATAGTTTTCAACACCTTGTCCACACTTTTTGTGGACAAGGTTTGCAGATGCCTGAAACACTTCATTTTTTTAAATATCGGTAGGCGTCAGACATGCTCAGGAGATTACAATCCGGTAAGCATCGATACAGATGTGACCTCAGTCTGCGTCCAGTTGTTGCAATAATTTTCGCGTCGTTTTGCGTAAGGCCGACTCGGCGTCCAGGCCCGCATCATGTGATATTCGAACAATCTGCAACAGGAGCAGGCCCAGAGTTTCTTCATCAATCGTAACTGCCTTGTCCTGGTCTGCGTGACATTCTGTTTTTTCGGAAATCTCGTGGCAGTCCGATAATTCCTGTTGACGTCCAGCTTTGTATATTCTGGCGACCAGTTTCTGCGCACGTTGCAATGCAGGCAGCTTGCCTGGCAGATGGTCCGCTAGACAGCTTTTGTTGTGGGTTGCTTCAGAGCGTTTGATTGTTTCCCACTGTGAATCCAGTTCGGTTTCTGTAAAATCATCATTCTCACGTGCAAAAACATGCGGGTGACGACGCAGAAGTTTTTCCGCAATGCACGCTGATACATCGTAAAAATCAAACTGACGGCGTTCTGAAAAAATCTGTGCCTGGAACACGACCTGCAGGAGCAGATCGCCAAGCTCGTCGAGAATAAGCTCCGTGTCGCCTTCCTCAATGGCGTCTATCAGCTCGCAGGCTTCTTCAAGGATGTATGGAGCCAGGCTCTCCGGAGTCTGTTCCGCATCCCAGGGACAGCCATCCGGAGCCCTCAGGTCGCGCATGATTTTCAGCAAGGCGTCGATACTTTTATGAGGGTTTTTATGAGCCATCTAGAATCTTTTCCCAAACAGTGTTGACTCCTTCTACCGCAGCTCACAAAAGATTGCAAGTGACCGTAATTTCGGGGCACTTAAGTCTTGCAAATTTATCTTTAATACGTTAATAGAAGGGACTTGGTTTCAGGCTGGGGTGAAAACATCTTGACTGTTCCCGAGAGGTTTCTATACTGGCGCCCTGCCTGTGTTGCAATGAGGTAAATTGTCGTGCTTATACAGATCGACAAGCTGAAAAGGCGGCCGCGCCAGGTTGAGATTAATGAACAGGCATCTGACTTTTCAGTCTTGCGTGAACTCATTGATCAAGGCACGGTTGTTTTCGAGGATAATATCCGCGGCACCTTGACTGCAGCCTGGGCGGGCAAAATCGTCGAGGTGGCAGGCAATCTGCGGACTACGGTAACCTCATCGTGCGGACGCTGCCTGAAGCCGATTACCAGTCACCTGCAGATTGAAGCATTACTCTGTTACAGTGACCTGGCCGGTGACGAGGAACATGTTGCCGAAGAAGTTGAATTACACAGTGAAGACCTGGGCCTGATAACATTCTCCGGCACGGAGATTGACCTGCGACCAGATATAGAGCAAGAGATTGTAATGGCTTTACCGCAACAGCTTGTTTGCGAAGATGGGTGCAAGGGGCTCTGCCCGGTCTGCGGTATTGACCTGAACCGTGGACGATGTACATGCGAACCACCGGTTTTCCATGCCGGTCTTGCAGCGCTGAAAAACTTCAGATTAGAATAACGGTTACCGGGCATGATGCCCACAATCAGATCAGACCAGATTAAACGATATATTTAAGGAGACTTTTTAAAAATGGCAGTACCGAAGAAAAAAATCTCGAAATCCAAGCGCAATATGCGCCGCTCCCACGATGGCTTGAAAACTCCCGGTATCTCTCTCTGCCCGCAATGCAAGGAACCCAAGCAGGCTCATCGCGCTTGTCCTTCTTGCGGTAGCTACAAGGGCAAGGAAGTCCTCAACACAGAAGAATAAGGGCGCTTCCTTTGAATAGTCGTCCTATAGTCGCCATTGATGTCATGGGGGGAGATAGTGCCCCTGCTAATGAAATTACCGGTGCCGTCATGGCTGCCCGGAAGTGGCAGATTCCAGTTGTCCTGGTTGGTCAATCCGAGCTTGTTGAGAAGGAGTTGGCAAACCACGATATCCAGGGTCTTGATGTCAGAGTCGTTCAGGCAAGTGAAGTTGTCGGTATGCAGGACTCGGCATCTGATGCAGTCCGCAAGAAAAAGGATTCATCGATCCGCGTTGCCTTTAACCTGGTCAAACAGGGCGAAGCCAGTGCGGTCGTCAGTACCGGCAATTCCGGCGCGACGATGGCTGCCGGGATGTTTGTGCTGAAACGTATCCCCGGCATTGACCGCCCGGCGATTGCAACGGTGGTTCCCAACCTGAAGGACCAGACGATTATCCTCGACGTCGGTGGCACTGTAGACTGCAAGCCCATTCATCTCGTCCAGTTCGCCCTGATGGGAAGTGTCTTCAGCGCCCAGATGTTTGAAAAAAAATCACCCAATGTCGGCTTGTTATCAAACGGAGAGGAAGAATCCAAGGGGAATGAGCTGACCCGTTTGACCAACCTGAAACTCAAGGAAACTTCCTTGAATTATGCCGGATACACCGAGGGCCGTGACATTTATAATGGCAAGGTTGATGTCGTTGTTTGTGACGGTTTTGTTGGTAATGTCGTGCTGAAAGTTTCAGAGGGCCTCGCGGAAGCAATGGGGCTGATGTTGCGCAGGGAGCTTAGTTCCAGGCTCATGTCAAAAATCGGCTATCTGCTGGTCAAACCTGCCCTGAAGGCTTTCCGCAAAAAGGTCGATTACGCTACGTATGGTGGCGCTCCCCTGCTGGGTATCCAGGGCACCGCGATGATTTGTCATGGCAACTCCAGCCCGAAAGCGATCATGAATGCCATCAAGATGGCTTACGATTACGATAAGCGCCAGGTTAAGAAACGTATGGTCGAACGTCTCGATGAACTTCGCATGGAAATCAAGGATGATGCTGATCCTGCTGAGGCTGTCAGTTAACTGCACACTGCAAGGAGCAGAACCGTGATTAGAGCACGTATTACAGGTACCGGATCTTACGTCCCCGAAAAAATTCTGACCAACCAGGATTTCGAGAAGTATCTCGACACAACTGATGAGTGGATCGTGGCCAGGACCGGTATTCGGGAGAGGCATATCGCTGCCGAAGGTGAGAACACCTCGGATTTGTGTCTTAATGCGGCCCGTAATGCACTTGATATGGCCGGGATTACGGCTGAAGATATTGATTTGATCGTCGTAGCGACGATCACCGGGGATTATCCATGGCCGGCAACAGCCTGTATCGTTCAGAACAAACTCGGTGCAAAGCAGTGCGGGGCTTACGATATCTCCGCTGCCTGTAGCGGTTTTCTCTACGCCTTGAGTAATGTTGTTGCCCAAATTGAATCAGGCGCGATTCAACGGGCTCTGGTCATCGGTGCCGAGACGCTTTCGCGCATCGTTGATTATAATGACCGCAACACCTGTCTCCTGTTCGGGGACGCAGCCGGTGCTGTGGTGCTTGAAGCCCGGGAAGGTGAGCGGGGAATCCTTTCTTCACACCTTCATGCTGATGGCTCCTATCTGGAATTGCTCTATCAACCAGGGTTCGGTACTGCGATCACTCCGACCGAGGAGATTGTCCGTGATCGTGGTTATTTCCTGAAGATGCAGGGCAATGAGGTTTTCAAGGTTGCGGTGAAGATGCTGGCTGAGGTTGCTCAGGAAGCAGTTGAAGCCAATGGTATGACGATCGACGACATTGATCTGCTCATCCCGCACCAGGCCAATATCAGAATTCTCGAAGCAACTGCCAAACGTATGAAGCTGCCGAAGGAGAAGGTCTATATCAATGTTGATCGATTCGGCAACACCTCAGCTGCGACGATTCCTCTGGCCCTTGATGAAGCCAATCGGGCTGGCCAACTGAAAGAGAATGACCTCCTTGTTCTGAATGCCTTCGGTGGCGGTTTTACCTGGGCGGCTACCTGTCTGCGCTGGTAGGTCTGGAGATTGTGCTGATATGATCGCTTTTTTGTTTCCCGGGCAAGGCTCACAACATGCCGGAATGGGGAAAGACCTCGCCGAGAACTTTCCGGTTGCACGGCAGATTTTTGAAGAGGCGAACGACGCTTTGGGTGTTGATCTGGCTTCTCTCTGTTTCAACGGTCCGGAAGAAGATCTGAAGTTGACAGCCAATACGCAACCGGCAATACTCACAACCAGTATTGCAGCACTGCGTGTCCTGGAAACCGAGACCGGAATTGCACCGAATTGTGCGGCGGGCCATTCTCTCGGTGAGTACAGTGCCCTGGTCTGTGCCGGTGCCCTGAACTTTGCCGATGCAGTCCGAACCGTTCGGCAGCGTGGAACCTTCATGCAAGAGGCCGTTCCGGTAGGCACTGGCGCCATGGCAGCAATCCTGGGCCTTGATAAGGAAACCCTGGACATGATTTGTCAGGATGCCGCCCGGGGGCAGGTGGTTTCACCGGCAAATTTCAACAGTGCCGGACAGGTGGTCATAGCAGGAAACACTGAAGCTGTCGAACGTGCCATGATCCTTGCCAAAGAGAATGGCGCCAAGCGCGCGTTGCCGCTGCCGGTCAGTGCTCCGTTCCATTGCAGCCTGATGATACCCGCCGGAGAACGATTGGCGAATGTTCTCGCCGGCATCAAGGTTTGTGACATGACCGTTCCGGTGATCACCAACGTTGAGGCGACCCCCAACCAGGATTCATCGCGTGTTTGCCAACTGCTGGTTGACCAGGTCAGTGCACCCGTTCGCTGGGAAGACACGATCGCCTGCATGATTGAACTTGGGGTCGAGCGTTATATTGAAATTGGCCCAGGCAAAGTCCTGGCCGGCCTGGTCAAGAGAATGGCCAAGGAGAGCGCCATTCAGAATGTGCAAAATGTAACTGATATCAGTGTGTTAACTGGATAACCCTGGAGGACTGTTTAAGTATGTTATCTGAAAAAGTAGCCATAGTGACTGGCGCATCACGTGGAATTGGTCGCTCTATTGCTCTTGCACTTGCCGCACAAGGCGCTAAAGTTGTTGCGTCGGCTCGAAACGCCGAAGCTTTAGATAACCTTGTTGAGGAAATCAAGGGACAAGGTGGGGAGGCCACCGCTGTTGTCGGTGACGTCGCTGTCGACACTGACGCTTCAAGACTCATTGATCAGGCTGTTGCCGCATATGGACATCTTGACATCCTGGTCAACAATGCCGGTATTACCCGCGATGGTCTTCTGCTGCGCATGAAAAGCGAGGACTGGGACGCAGTCCTTGACACGAACCTGAAAGGGTCTTTCCTTTGTATTCGTGCTGCTGCCAAGGTTATGAGTAAACAAAGGTCAGGTCGGATTATCAACATCTCGTCAGTCGTTGGCGAGATGGGTAACGCCGGTCAGGCGAACTACTGTGCCAGCAAGGCCGGGCTTCTTGGACTGACCAAATCTGTTGCCCGAGAACTGGCTCGACGAAATGTCACGGTCAATGCCATTACGCCCGGCTTCATTGTCACGGATATGACGGATGACATGACCGATAAAGCCCGAGAAGCAATGACCGAGCAGATTCCCCTGGGGCGGCTCGGTGAGGTGGATGATATCGCAAATGCCGTGATTTTCCTGGCTTCTGACCCGTCTTCCTATATAACCGGTCAGGTCCTCGGAGTTAATGGCGGCATGTATATGTAAACAACCGTGTACGATACACAACATAAACGAGACGGTCAGAGATCGAATCGAAACCAAAAGGAGGATTTTACAATGTCCAGTATTAATGAGCGTATCAAGCAGATTGTTGCAGAACAGTTGGGTGTGGATGAGGACCAGGTGACCAACGAAGCGTCTTTCATGGACGACCTCGGGGCGGACTCCCTGGATACCGTTGAGCTGGTAATGGCTCTTGAAGAAGAATTTGACATCGAGATTTCCGATGAGGATGCTGAAAAAATTCAGACCGTTCAGGATGCCATCGATTATATCGGCGAAGGTGCCTAAGTTCCGGGCGACCACAAACACCAAGTGTGGTTGCCTCATATATCATAACCTTCCCCGTCAACCTGGTCTGGTTGTCGGGGACTGGTTTTGTATTGGGAGGACATAAGCCTCATGCGCAGAGTCGTTGTAACAGGCCTGGGAATTACTTCACCCCTGGGAACAGGCCTAGAAAAAAACTGGGATGCGTTGACCAATGGTCGCTCCGGGATCGGGCCGATTACTCATTTTGACGCAACCGATTTTCCGGTCAAATTCGCCGGTGAAGTCAGAGACTTGTCCCTTGATGACTTTATCGACAAGAAAGAGGCCCGTAAAATGGACCTCTTTATCCATTATGCGCTTGCCGCTGCGACCATGGCACTTGACGATTCCGGCCTGGAGATTAATGAGGATAACGCTGAACGTGTCGGTGTTGTCGTCGGATCGGGGATGGGTGGCCTGCCATCCATTGAGAAATACCACAGTGCATTTATTGATGGCGGTTATCGCAAAATCAGTCCTTTCTTCATCCCCATGTCCATTATCAATCTGGCTGCTGGTCAGATTTCGATTAAACATGGTGCCAAGGGGCCAAATGTTGCCCCGGTGTCAGCCTGTGCCACTGGCACGCATGCCATCGGTGATGCTTTTCGCATGATCCAGCGTGGTGATGCAGATGCAGTCATTTCCGGCGGTGCCGAGTCAACGGTCTGTCCGCTCGGTATCGGTGGTTTCTCGGTTATGAAGGCACTGTCGACGCGCAACGATGATCCCCTGGCGGCAAGTCGGCCTTTTGAAAAGAACCGCAATGGCTTTGTTATGGGGGAAGGCTCCGGTATCGTTGTCCTCGAAGAATATGAGTCGGCGAAAAAACGTGGAGCCAGGACTTACGGCGAGGTTCTTGGCTACGGCCTGACTGCTGATGCTCATCATCTGACGGCACCGTCACCGGGCGGCGAAGGTGCGGCCCGCTGTATGCAGATGGCTCTTGATACCGCCGGGCTTAATCCGGAAGATGTTGATTATATCAATGCCCATGGAACGTCTACGCCATTCAATGATCTTTATGAGACGATGGCGATCAAGTCGGTGTTCGGTGAACACGCCAGGAAACTGATGATCAGTTCGACCAAGAGTATGACCGGACACCTGCTCGGCGCAGCCGGTGGTGTCGAGGCGATCTTCTCGCTGCTGGCCATGTCTCGCGGGGTCGTGCCGCCGACTATCAACTATAATGAGCCGGATCCTGAGTGCGATCTGGATTATGTACCGAATGAAGCACGCCAGGTGGATCTGAAAGTTGCGATTTCCAATTCGCTTGGATTTGGCGGCACCAACGCGACAATCCTGTTTCGTAAGGTCTGAAGAGATGATTGCTGTCGGAAGTGACCACGGTGGGCTGGAATTGAAAAAAGCCATCAAGTTAACACTTGCTGCACGCGGTCTGGACGTCGAAGACTTTGGAACTGACAGTGGCGATTCGGTCGACTATCCGGATTTTGCGGAAAAAGTCGCCGGTGCTGTTTCCCGTGGTGATGTCGAACTCGGTATCCTGGTTTGTGGAACGGGTATTGGCATGTCAATCGTTGCCAACAAGTTTCCTGGAGTGCGTGCTGCTCTGGCAACCGATGAATTCATGGCCCAGATGGCCAAAGAACACAACAATGCCAACGTTCTGGTCCTTGGTGGAAGAGTCCTTGCTGAGGACACGGCACTGAGCATGGTGAACGTGTGGCTGGATTCATCCTATGAGGCTGGCCGCCATCAGCGGCGTCTTGACAAGATCTCCCGGCTGGAAGAAGATGTCCGCGCCGGCAAGCTTTAGTTTGTGAGTTCGGGCAGGCCCAGTGCCTGCCCGTTTTTAATTCCAAGTAAGGTTCTCGATCAATAATCTGGAGGTTTGTATCCCCATGTTTGATAAACTCGCCCAATTCGACCCCGAAATCACTGCGGCAATCCGCCAGGAGACGGAGCGCCAGGAATACTGCCTGGAATTCATTGCTTCGGAAAATTTCGTCAGTGAGGAAGTCCTTGCTGCACAAGGCTCCGTCCTGACCAACAAGTACGCTGAAGGTTACCCGGCCAAGAGATATTATGGCGGTTGCGAATTTGTTGATGTCGCCGAACAACTGGCGATCGACCGTGCCAAGCAACTGTTTGGTGCCGAACATGTCAATGTCCAGGCCCATTCGGGTTCCCAGGCCAATATGGCGGTTTATTTTGCCACCTGCCAACCTGGCGACACGGTCCTCGGTATGAACCTGGCCCACGGCGGTCACCTGACCCACGGCTCTCCGGTCAACTTCTCCGGTAAATTGTTCAACATCGTGCCCTACGGTATCCGCAGGGATACCGGTTTGATCGATTATGACGAAGTGGAATCGTTGGCCAAACAACATCAGCCCAAGCTGATCGTGGTCGGGGCCAGTGCTTATCCTCGCACACTTGATTTCGAAGCCTTCCGCCGGATTGCCGATATGGTTGGTGCGCCGGTGATGGTTGATATGGCGCATATCGCAGGTCTGGTTGCTGCGGGTGTGCACCCCTCGCCGGTTCCGCATGCGGAATACGTGACGACCACGACGCACAAGACCCTGCGTGGACCTCGCGGCGGCATGATCCTCTGTCAGGAGGAGTTTGCCAAGAAGCTGAACAGCAATATCTTCCCCGGCATCCAGGGCGGGCCATTGATGCATGTCATCGCTGCCAAGGCCGTCGCCTTCAAGGAAGCACTGACCCCAGAATTCAAAACCTACGCCGGGCAGGTGGTCAAGAATGCTCAGGCTCTTGCTGCGGAGTTGGTTTCCCGCGGCTACAACCTGGTTTCAGGAGGCACTGACAACCACCTGATGCTGGTTGATTTCAGCGGCAGTGACCTGACCGGTAAGGTTGCCGAAGAAACGCTCGAAAAGGCCGGTGTCACCGTTAACAAGAACGCTGTGCCTTTCGATACCCGCTCGCCGTTTGTGACCAGCGGTATTCGCATAGGCACGCCGGCCAGCACGACCCGTGGATTGAAAGAAAAGGAAATGCGCCAGATCGGCGCATGGATCGATGAAGCCCTGCAAAACATTGAGAATGACACGGTTCTGGCGAGAATCCGTGGAGAAATCCGCGAGCTCTGCGAACAGTTCCCGCTTTATGCCCACAGGCTGGTTTAATGGAAAGACCGTCCTGGGACGAATATTTCATGGACATCACCCGTCTGGTTGCGCGACGCTCGACCTGCATGCGTCGTCAGGTAGGTGCGGTCATGGTGAAAGAGAAGAACATCCTCGCAACCGGTTATAATGGTACACCTTCGGGCATTACGCATTGTGACGTGACAGGTTGCCTTCGCGAGCAGTTGAATGTGCCATCCGGAGAGCGACACGAGCTGTGCCGTGGCCTGCATGCAGAACAGAATGCAATCATCCAGGCGGCAAGACATGGTATCAATATATCGGATTCGGTTCTGTACTGCACAAATTCGCCCTGCATCATCTGTACGAAGATGCTGATTAACGCCGGCATCTGCAAAGTCGTTTACCTTGAGGGATACTCAGACAACCTGTCCCTGGAGATGCTCGAAGAGGCTGGAATAGAGACCCTCTCTTTTGCCGAAGTGGTTGGCAAAAAACCAGGAGACCGAGTATGAAATGTCCGTTCTGCAGTCACGATGACACACGGGTTGTTGACTCTCGCCTCGGCAAGGAAGGCAATAATATTCGCAGACGCCGTGAATGTGTCGACTGTGAGCGACGTTTTACAACCTATGAAAGGGTAGAGGAAACCCTGCCCCTGGTGATCAAAAAAGATGGCCGAAGGGAAGCTTTTGATCGACTGAAGATCATTTCCGGAATCCAGCGCGCCTGTGAAAAGCGTCCGGTCTCGATATCCACTATTGAGAAGGTCGTCGATCAGATGGAGCTTTCCATGCAGGAAAGCGGTGAGAAAGAGATCGCTGCCAGCCGAATCGGTGAGGCGGTCATGAGTGCACTGCAGTCGATCGACGAGGTTGCGTACGTACGTTTTGCCTCAGTCTATAGGCAGTTCCGAGATATCAACGAATTCATGTCCGAGTTGAAGGACATCCTGGCCAAGGGTGCTGAGCAGTAGCCTCTCTCCGATCGGTGGCGCACAGCGAGCCGTCATGACTAGCAAGCCAGATCATTTTATGCAAAAAGCCCTGGAGCTGGCCCGGATGGGGCTGGGCAGAACAGCGCCCAACCCTCCGGTTGGTGCGGTTGTCGTGCGTGATGGCAAGATCGTCGGCGAAGGCTTTCATCCGACGGCCGGTGAGCCCCATGCCGAGATCTTTGCACTAAGAAAGGCGGGCGCGCTGGCGCGAGGGGCAGAACTCTACGTGACCCTTGAACCCTGCTGTCACAGCGGCCGTACCGGTCCATGCACGGAAGCGATCATCGGCGCTGGTGTCGCCAGGGTCCATGTAGGGATTGTCGATCCCAACCCGCTGGTCGCCGGCAAAGGTATTACTCGCCTGCAGAATGCGGGTGTCGAGGTTTTTGAAGGGCTTCATGAGCCGGAATGTCGGAGATTGATTGCACCTTTTGCCAAGCATATGCAAAGCGGTTTGCCCTACCTTGTCTACAAGGCGGCCATGACTCTGGACGGTCAGACAGCTGCCGCCAGTGGTGACTCCACATGGATATCGTGTGAGAAAAGCCGGCAGCTGGTTCACATTTTGCGCAATCAGGTCGATGGCATCGTGGTCGGTTCGGGAACTGTCAATGCGGACAACCCGAAGCTGACAACCAGGTTGCAAGTCCCTGGTCGTGACCCGGTACGAATTGTCCTGGATGGGTCTCTCTCGACCTCACCACAGGCCGATATCTATAGCCAGTCATCGGATGCCGGATCCATTCTGGTCACTGCTACCGATCATGCATCTGAGAAACTGCACCCATACCTTGCTGCTGGCGTTGAGGTGGTACGGGTCAAGCGCCATACAGCAGGTCTCGACCTGAAAGAGGCTATGGTTGAACTCGGCAGGAAAAACCTTCAGTACCTCCTCCTTGAAGGAGGCAGCAAGCTGGCTGCTGCGATGTTGCAAGCTGAACTTGTTGACCGGATGATGGTATTTGTTGCGCCGAAGTTGATCGGAGGAGAGGGCCGTGGCCTTTTCTCAGGCGCTGGCGTCGACGTCATCAGCAATGCATACAGATTGAAGCAGCTTGAGACCCGGCAGGTTGATTGCGATATACTTGTGGAAGGGGATGTGCATTATGTTCACCGGTCTGATTGAGGATCTTGGCACATTACGTGACATTCGTTCCGGAACTGACCAGGCAGTGTTGACGGTCGGTACGGCTTTGCCGATCGCGGAACTTACTCTCGGGGAAAGTATTGCGATCAATGGTGTCTGCCTGACCGTAACCCGCTTCGCAGAAGGAACTTTTTCTGCTGATGTTTCTCCGGAGACGCTCGACTGTACTACCCTGGGACGCCTTTCTGCCGGGGCCAAAGTCAACCTGGAGCGTGCGCTGCGGCTTTCCGATCGCCTCGGCGGGCACCTCGTCACCGGTCATGTTGACGGGTTGGCGCGAATCGTTGAACGGCATCAGGATGGCAATGCCTGGCGCTTCAGTTTCCAGGGCGGTACAGCCTTGTGCAGTCAGCTGGTAGATAAGGGCAGCGTCGCCGTTGACGGGATCAGCCTGACGGTCAATCAAGTGCAGGATGATTCCTTTTCACTTGCGGTTATTCCCCACACCTTCGCCATGACCACTTTGCAGGAGCGCAAAGTCGGTGATGAAGTCAATATCGAGACCGATCTGATAGGTAAATATGTTGCCCGTTTTCTGCAGACTGGCGGCCATCGCAAGCCGCAGGGCGTAACGATGGAGACCCTTGCCAAGCATGGTTTTTTGTGAGATATTTTAAAGTCTTGCAGAAACTATAGAGATTAGGAAGTTTTATGCCTTTAGCACGCGTTAAAGAAGCACTTGAAGATATTCGTCAGGGAAAGATGGTTATCCTGGTTGATGATGAGGACCGGGAGAACGAAGGCGACCTCTGTATGGCTGCCGAAATGGTCACACCCGAAGCGATCAATTTCATGGCCAAGGAGGGGCGCGGTCTGATCTGTCTTTCCTTGACAGAAAACCGCGCCGACCACCTCGGCCTGCCGCTGATGGTCCAGGAGAACTCATCATCTTTCGGTACCGCATTTACCATTTCTATCGAAGCCCGTCGTGGGGTGACGACCGGTATCTCTGCCGCGGACCGAGCTCATACCATCCGGGTTGCCATAGGTGATGAAGCTACAGCCAACGACCTGGCTCGGCCAGGCCATGTCTTTCCGTTGCGCGCCAAAAAAGGCGGAGTCATGGTGCGCGCCGGACAGACCGAGGGCTCCGTTGATCTGTCCCGCATGGCAGGCTTAAAGCCTGCCGGTGTCATCTGCGAGATCATGAACGATGACGGGACCATGGCACGTATGCCCGAGCTGCGAGAATTTGCATTAAAGCACCAGTTGAAAATCGTCACGATCGCCGACCTGGTCGCTTATCGTATGCGCAAGGAATTGTTGATTACACGTGCCGCGGAAACCCGCCTGCCGACCAGGGACGGCGGTGAGTTCAACGCGGTGGTGTATGACAACGAAGTTGACAGTTCACAGCATCTTGCCCTGTACAAGGGGGATATCAAGCCGGATGAGCCGATCCTGGTCAGGGTTCACTCCGAGTGCCTGACCGGCGATGTGTTCGGTTCGGAGCGTTGTGACTGTGGCGACCAGTTGCATACCTCGATGCGCATTATTGAGGAAGAAGGCCGGGGTGTTGTCCTGTACATGCGCCAGGAAGGCCGTGGCATCGGCTTGGTCAACAAGCTCAAGGCCTACAACCTGCAGGATGAAGGGTGCGACACCGTCGAGGCCAATGAAGCTCTGGGATTCCAGGCCGACCTGCGGGATTACGGTATCGGTGCACAGATTCTCAGCGAACTGGGGGTCAGAAAGATCCGTTTGTTAACCAATAACCCGCGTAAAATTATCGGTCTGGAAGGCTATGGACTGGAAATTGTAGAGCGGGTCTCGATCGAGATTGAGGCCAACAAGAGCAACCTGAAATACCTCAAGGCCAAGCAGGAAAAACTTGGCCATCTGCTGGAAAATTTATAACTCCGAAACGGTCGTTTCGGACCTTGTCCCGGGAGATTGATATGCCCAAGATTATCGAAGGAAAATTGGATGCCAAGGGGCTGCGGGTCGGCTTGCTGGTCAGTCGTTTCAACAGTTTTGTCAGCGACCGACTTGTCGAAGGTGCGATCGATGCGCTTCTGCGACATGGTGGAGAGAAAGACGATATCAATGTCGTGCGTGTACCCGGGGCCTTCGAGATCCCGCCGACTGCGAAACAAATGGCTGAATCCGGGCGTTACGACGCAATTGTCTGCCTCGGTGCGGTAATCCGTGGCGCAACTCCGCACTTCGAATATGTCAGCGCAGAAG
>Ga0070729_10004922_pt1 | contig 14169 bp, 15 predicted proteins | sample tdDd472_FD_66725 | JGI IMG/M metagenome (GOLD analysis project Ga0070729, IMG submission 66725) | Marine sediment microbial communities from the Atlantic coast under amendment with organic carbon and nitrate - tdDd47.2 | ecosystem: Environmental > Aquatic > Marine > Coastal > Sediment | place...
TAAGAAGTGCCGCACCAGCCAGAAGTAAATCCGATCTAAAAGGAACAGTATTCGGTCACATGAGAATGCTACAGAGCAAACCAGAAAGAATTGTAAAGTATTTTAACCATCCGTCGATCAGCTATGCCGCATAAAGGTAAATGCCCGCCGGGTTAATAGACGTGGAGCAATGTGACTTATAACGACCACCGTATATCAAGTGGCTTTTCCTAAAAAGTGGCATAAAAAAGCTGTAAGAGCGCGTCCTTGATGATGTAGTACAATTGGAATTTGTTGAAAATCCGAGTTGAACGGCTATCAAAATAACGGAAATATACCTGCAAATACGGCCACGAAAACTGTAACTGTTTGCACTTGCATGTGTCGTGTTAAGCCACTGCTATGTAAAATAGTTATGACATTTCTAATGTATAGGGTGGATTAAGTCTATTTCTCTCCCCAAAAGCGGCCGCCGTATATTTAATAATTAGTTCCAGGAAGGGATTATGAGCAAGATTGTTCATCCGAAAATTTCTATAGTCACTCCATCGTTTAACCAAAACAAATATCTTGAGAAGACAATTCAGTCAGTTGTTTCGCAAGCCTATCCAAACCTAGAGTTAGTAATCATTGACGGTGGCAGCGATGATGGTTCTGTTGAGACTATTAGAAAATATGAACACCACTTGTCCTACTGGGTTTCCGAAAAAGACGAAGGCCACGGGCATGCTTTAAATAAAGGATTTTCACATACGACTGGAGACATAATGGCGTGGATTAATTCAGACGACATGTATACTCCATGGTCTTTCAACGTTGTTTCTGAAATATTCACATCTTTTCCTCAGATTATGTGGATAGTGGGGTTTAACTCATTATGGAATAGCGGCGGATCAATGATTACAGCAAAAAGAGCTCCCAAAAATATTTTCGATTATCTGCTTGGAAAATATGCATGGATACAACAAGAATCAGTATTTTGGCGTAGAGATTTATGGGAAAAGGCTGGTGGTCATATCAACCAAGACTACAATTTTATGGTCGACGGAGAGTTATGGACACGCTTCTTTCTTTATGAGTCATTGTATACCGTAGATTGCATTTTAGGTGGCTATCGTTTGCATTCCGACAACAGGGCAAAACACAACTCTGCAGAGTGTTCTCTAGAAATGGATAAAGCTATAGCGGAAATGAGAAAGAGCTGCTCACCCGATGTGATGAAGATATACAATAGACTTGAGGTATTTCCAAGTCTCAGAAAGCATCGTAATCTAAGAGCTTTAGTTTCGCGTCTAGGAGCTCGATTGTACCCGTCTGTTTTTAGGGCAGCAGCCTACAAGAACATTACTTGGCGCAATGAAGGTTGGATTGAGAGAACATTACCATATTCACTATAAACTTAATTTAAAAAGTCGCTTCACCAGACAGCAAATCTACTGCGTTCCATTTGTCGCTGGTGAGCTTTGCCGTAAGTCAGAGGAAGTAGTTGAAAATACCTTTTAAAAAAACATTGGTCCAAGCAAAGAGGGAACTGATAAAGGAACTTTTATTCTCTTTTCCTGCATCAAGACCTAGGAAAATTCTATTCGACCATCTTCATAAATGCGGTGGTTCATCTCTTAACATATATCTTGGAGCGCAATATCCAAAAAGAAAAACGTTTTCGACAGATGGTTTGAACCCTGCTGCGTCAGTTAGTAAGTTTAAAAATCTATCCCAACCCAAGAGGTATGGATATGACCTCGTTAATGGTCATCTTGCACATGAACTACTTGATTATGTTCATCCAGAATGCCTTACGGTCACTGTATTCCGGGAACCTGTTGACCGTATTGTTTCACACTATTACTACGCTAAAAGAACCCCAGTTCACTATCTATATTCGAAAATACATGGATCTGAGATGAGTCTGGAAGATTACGCAACTTCTGATTTAAGTTGTGAGCTACGAAACTGGTATACGACTCATTTTTCTGGGCTAGCCATCGATGATGCTGAGGGGAGTCCGAAAGAGTCAGTTGCAATAGCTGTTGACGTTGTACTGAAACGATATGACATTATTGGGTTATTGGATAACTTCTCATCGTTTATAGAAACGCTTTGTAATCAAGCGAATTTGAGATATGAATATAAAAATAAAAGAGTTAACGTAACACAAGGAAGACCAAGTCTTAAGAATGTAGATCAGTCTACAATTAGCAAGATTGAACAAGTCAATTACCTAGATATTGCTATGTATAGAAAAATTAGAGACGCAATAGGTTAACACGGCAAGTGCACTCGGACGGCCCCAAAAATGTCGGTTGTTGTTTGCTCTGCTTTTTTGCCGCCGGTAATTTTTGACGTTAAGATCGTAATTTTAAAATATACTAATAGTTGGAGTATATTCTGAGCAATACAGGGATTAAATACTAGAGCTAATATTAGGAATTCAGAATAATAAGTTCATTGTTAAAAGAACAACGGGAAAACAACCTTACCTGACAAGGTTTCTCTTGAGAACAGTAACATCATTACAAATCAAGATTAGAGTTCAAGGTGTGGCAGTCCGAGGCATAACCACCTTTAATATCAGTAATCTCCTGGTATTGCTGCGGAAGAATATATGTCAAGATTCATCAAGTACATTCCAGGAGAACTAGTGTCGCTTTACCTAACTCCTGGTGCTTTTATCCGCTCGTAGAAGAGCGTTTCACCTGCTCTGCTTTTGACAGTTTTTTTACAACTGGTTCTTCGCCTTCGCTAGTTTTGAGAAAATATCTCCTGTATTATACAAAAGCCTAGCGAAGGCATTTGCCAGGAAGCTTGTAAGTTCGAGCCTCTTGTGTAGGTATTGATCAAGCCACTTGGCTAAGGCCATTTAGTTGTTATAGTTTTCCTGTTCGTTATCCCTTAGGAGGAGGAAATAAATGAATATTTCAGACTGGCTGGATAAAAAGGAAGCAGAAAATGTTGATTTATCACAACTCACATTGCCCGCGAACATGTCTCATGATGAAGGTCCGGATGTAACCATATTTTTTAAAGAAATAAATCCGTGCGGGATTTTCTGTACAGAAAATCATCCCTTTGCTACGGTTGAACGCTTTGGGCACTGGTATTACTGCAGAGGTCAAGAAAAGAAGGCAGGTATTCATTCATCAGAAATGAAGTGGAAGCTGTTTACCAAGGACAAAGATATCGCTCTCCGAACTGCTAAAGCACACATAGAGTAAAGAAAGGGAATGATCCTGTTTTAAACCAATTCAGAATCTTCTCTTATCATTCCAAAGTGGCTTCTTCATTATGAAATAAAAGGCTACCGCTTTGATAAAAAGACTGTTGTATTCAAGCTTGTCTGTCCTACTTTCAAGTTTTGTATTGTTATTGCTTGGCTGGGCAATTTGGTTTTTTATGAAAGGTGCTAAAACCTCCTTGCAGGATGTATTGTTTTATGTTGGAGCAGCACCGATAGCCCTTTTTTCTATAGGTCTATTTGGCGATTCCTTTGGTAGAGGAAGTTCATCATATCAATTGAGTCGATCTGTCACTAAAAAAACTGCAAACCAAAGAGCACTGCAGGATGTTGCAGACAACACGTTAAGGGTAACATCTAGTCTGAACTGGATGATTGCAGGCTTGGTAATATGGCTGGTGAGCTATTTTCTATAATTTCAGATTTTCACAGTTAGGGAGAAAACATGAAAACAGTATGGTTAATCATGATCCTGTTGCTGCTCCTTGCGGTGCCGTCACTCCAGGCGGCGGATAACTTAAAGGCGTTTGGTCCAGCTAAGGAGGGGATGGTTCGATACGTCCTGCAGCTCGCGGCTCACGATGATGAATCTCTTTTCCGAGTGGAGCTCATTGTAGGCAAGATGGTCAAGCTTGATGAGCAGAATAGATACTTCTTCGGTGGCAAAATTGAAGATGAGGTGGTCATGGGGTGGGGCTTTACTCAATACAGGGTAAAGGAACTTGGGCCTCTGGGGGGGACTCTTATGGCTGTTGATCCAAACGTGCCAAAAGTGAACCGGTTCATCACCCTTGGTGGTGATCCATACCTGATTCGCTACAACAGTCGTTTGCCCATTGTGGTCTATGTGCCCGAAGGTGTTGAAGTGGGCTACCGGGTTTGGAAAGCCGGGGGTGAAATAAGGAAGATTGAAGAAGGGTGAAACGGGCCGTTTCATCAGCAAGAACTGGCTATAAAAACATGCGCGAATGTGAAATTTTGCATGCAAGTGCTGCAACACACAAACAATAGATTATGAAAGTCCAGGTAATATCATTAAATGGATGTAATGCTGCTATTGAAACTCTTGCTTTAGTAAAGAAAACAGCAAAGAAAATAGGCATACATATTGACCCTGAAAATATAGTCGTCAATACAATTGAAGAAGCCGTTGAATATCGTCATATAGGGGGACCGACGGTTCAGGTTAACGGGCTTGATATTGAGCCGGATGCAAGGGGAATTGAACAATTTGGAATATCATGAAGGCGATATGGGGTGTCGTCGATACCCCCGGAAGATCTTATTGAGTCTGCGTTAATTGAGGCTATGAGTAAGTCTGAATAGAATTGGCTGGATTTATGATCCTTGTGAAGTGATATAATCAACTGAATAAAAAGGAAAAAACTGATGATACACGTCATTGCATCAATACATATTAAAGAAGGTCGAGTGGCTGAATTTATAGAGATTTTTAAAGCAAACATTCCTCATGTTCTCGAAGAAAAAGGATGTATAGAGTATGCACCAACCATTGATATCCCTACAGGTTTGCCTCCTCAGGATTTAAACGAGAATGTCGTTACAATCGTCGAGAAGTGGGATAGCCTGGAGGATTTACGGGCGCATTTGACGGCACCACATATGCTTTCGTACAAGGAAAAAGTTGATGATATTGTTGAAAAAGTGGCACTGAAAGTGTTGGAGAGAGCGTAACGTTGAGTGCTATGAAAATATGGGTGGATGCCGATGCATGCCCTGTCGTGATCAAGGAAATTTTATTTAAAGCCGCCGAGCGAACCGGAGTGGAGGTTACCCTTGTCGCGAATCGGCCTGTACGTATTCCATCTTTACGTTGCATTAATTTCGTGCAGGTTGCGTCCGGTTTGGATGTTGCTGACAATGAGATTGTGAAAAGACTTGAGGCTGGTGATCTGGTCATCACAGCTGATATCCCTTTAGCTGCAAATGTTATTGATAAGGGAGGCCTTGCTCTTAATCCCCGTGGCGAGCTGTACACCGCTGACAGTATAAAATCTCGTTTAAGTGTAAGGGATTTTATGGATACTTTGCGAGCCAGTGGAATTGATACCGGAGGACCGCCGGTGTTAAATAAGAATGATCGGCAAAATTTTGCCAATCAGCTGGACAAGATTTTAACGAAAAATTTAAGGAAAACCTAGTTTACCTAACGGGAAACCTTCGTTGGAATAGCCTGGCTGGGTCAGCTTCAGCCGAATCATTTGGTGTCTCTTTATGACTAGCACCGGGTGGTGACGGAGGCTCAATTGAGATTTGCTGAGGTTGTAGACCAGGCCTTCGCCTGTCAGGATCTGTTGCTACTCGAAGATCTTTCACGTAGTACAGCAGTGCCGTTGCCTTGGGTTCCAGCTGTTGCTACACATCGCTCCTTCCCACTGGGGTTCTCCACAGCCTGTTATCTTATATCTATTAATAGCCGAGATATTCGGCGACATACTTGGTCGCTGTGAAAATGATGATAGTGGCCAGCATCCACTTGATGGCTTTTGATGGTACGAACTTTTGGCAACGTGCCCCGAGGTACATCCCCGCCATCCCACCTATTCCAAATAAGATTCCCAAAAACCAATCCGGAGCAACTGGCACACTTGGGTAGAAGGGAGCAATGATTTGGTAGAAAGCAACACCCGCGATTGATGTGACGAAGGTTCCCATCAGAGCTGCTCCGGCCACGGTGTAAACGGGCAATCCAAAGAAAGTGACAAAGAACGGAGCAATTATTGAGCCGCCGCCGATTCCGTAGATTCCACCTACAATACCGACAATGAAGCTAAGGGCAAAAATGCCCCAGAATGAAACATCAAAAATTTCATCATAGAATGTGTACCTCAGACGTTTCAAATTAAAGTGGGTAACCTTGACGGCTGAGAACGTGGCATCCGCAAGTTCAAGGCCGGTAACCTTTGAGCGCTGCCGCCGCACCATTTCCTGAAATTGTTTCTCACTGTTTGCTTTATTAGCATTGGGTGATTTTTTTTTAGCCAGATCCCTTACCATCTTAAGGCCTATGTAGAACATTACGGCTGCTGCGAATAATTTGAAATATTTCGGATTTGGCAGGTAACTGACTCGTACGAAGGCTCCAACGAAAACTCCCGGCAAGGTTCCGGCCACTACGACCCAGGTGAGTGGCCAGACCATGCGTCCTTCCTTCCAGTATCGATAGACACCGCTGGGGATGGCAACAATGTTAAATAGTTGATTGGTGGCACTCACTGAAGGCGTAGTGTAACCGAGAAAGGACATCTGGAAAGGCAGCAGCAGGAAGGCACCGGAGATGCCTCCCATAGAAGTGAAGAATGAAATCACGAAAGCGACCAGCGGTGGAATCCAGAGAGCAACTTCGATTCCTGCAGTTTGAAAAAACATGCGGTCTCCTTTCTGTGAGAACTCTACTTGATTACAGTCACGAATAATTCTGCATTCGTGACTGTATAGCAGAGCATACAAATATATGTCAAGAGTGTGAGGTGTTCGGGTAAATCATAGTGGGAGGGACTAGGAAGGCAACAAAAGTTTTGCCTTCTTTTATTCTTCCTTACCGTTATTCGAAAGAAATTCGGTCATACGTACTCGATACTCCACGATATCTTTGCGAAGGGATGAGAGATTGGCCACTTTCTCGTCGACCTTTGCTATGTGGTTGTCCAAAATTTCAATGAGTTTTGGGGTGATTTTGTTGAAATTTTTAGCGTGGATATCAAAAATATCAGAAAGTTCCTCTATCTCTTTTAGAGAAATTCCCATTGTTTTCAATTTCAAAATGAACTTTAGGCGGAGAATATCGTCGCTGTTATATGTCCGCGTGCTCCCGCCTAGCCGTTCATTTTTACCCATCAGGCCTATCTCTTCGTAGTAGCGGATTGTCCGTGTGGTAATGCCCAGGCTTTTGGCTAATTCGCCAATTTGTACCAGTTTAGGCTCTGGATTACTCATCTTGTCTTCCTTTATTATATAAACGCCAGTCCGGCGCTTGGTACTTATGGATGGCTGCTCAGGTGGCCAACTTTGGTGATCCGTGTTTCAAGAATATTTTACTTTTGCAAAGAGAAAAGTGTATTTACCTTTACGTAATATGTTCTCGGCAAGCTATCATGTCACCCCTTATTCTGTCAAATGAAAAAAACATACAATATCATGGTTTACTGTGGGTTTGCGGCGGGTGGATAAAAAGAGACTGAAAAAACTTGACCTTTACGTAAGCTTTATTTATAAAGGGGGATGCACATAAACTTTGTAGTGTGATATGGAAACCTCGATGTCTTTTGGGAGGATATATTATGAATTTTGAACACACTGAAGAACAGAGTCTGCTTCGCGAGATGGTACGTGATTTTGCAGAGAATGAAATTGCTCCTTCCGCAAAAGAGCGAGATGAGGAGGAGCGGTTTGATCGCGAGTTGATGTTTGATAAACTTGCGGAGCTGGGCCTGACCGGCATTGTTTTTCCAGAGGAATACGGAGGCGCGGGTGCCGACTATATAAGCTACGCCATCGCTGTTGAAGAATTGTCCAGGGTTTGTGCTTCAACTGGAGTGACCCTTTCTGCCCATTTGTCTCTTGGTTCCAATCCTATTTATCTCTTTGGCGATGAGACTCAAAAGAAACAGTTCCTTATCCCTTTGGCTGAAGGATCCAAAATGGGGGCCTTTGGACTTACGGAACCTTCCGCTGGATCAGATGCAGGCGGTACAAAAACCACGGCAGTGAAAGATGGGGATAGCTGGATTCTGAACGGGACAAAAATATTTATCACCAATGCAGGAGAAGCAGAAGTCTATATAGTCTTTGCCAGGACAGACAAAGATGCCAAAAAACATTACGGCATCAGTGCATTTATTGTCGAAAAGGGAACCGAAGGGTTCTCGTTTGGTAAAAAAGAACAGAAAATGGGTATCCGTTCTTCTCCGACCATGGAGTTAATTTTTCAAGATTGCCGGGTTCCTGCTGCAAATTTATTGGGGCAGGAAGATGAGGGGTTTAAGGTCGCCATGAAGACCCTGGATGGGGGCCGCATAGGCATAGCGTCCCAGGCCCTTGGAATTGCCCAGGGGGCACTTGATACTGCCGTAAAGTACGCCAAGGAACGTAAGCAGTTTGACACTCCTATTAACCGTTTTCAAGGGATACAGTTTCAACTGGCCGATATGGCGACCCAGATAGAGGCCTCCAGGTTTCTGATCTACAATGCAGCGTTCAGAGCAAGCAGTGGACTCTCATATTCTCAGCAGTCGGCAATGGCAAAACTTATGGCCAGTGAGACGGCAATGCGGGTGACCACCCAGGCTGTACAAATTCTTGGCGGGTATGGGTATACCCGTGATTTTCCTGTGGAGCGAATGATGCGGGATGCCAAGATTACCGAGATTTATGAAGGAACCAGTGAAGTCCAGCGTCTGGTTATTGGCAGTGCACTTACTCGGTGAGACACAGATAAAAATTAGAAATTTAGGGATTAGCAACTGTAACTGGAGAAGATGATGGAATTTACCCGAGAAATTTATTGGAATGTCGGTCATGGCGCAGAGACTCTGGTTCCTATGTATCTGTTCGCCTTTGCAGCAATTGGTCTGCTGGTAAAAGGATTTCTAAATAGAATTAAGGTGTATAAACAGGGACTGCCTCTGGATAGGACTGATCAGAGAGGCAATCGGATACGTCGCATGCTTGAAAATGTCCTGCTGCAGAAAAAAGTGGCCAAAGTGCGATGGCCTGGTCTGCTGCATGGATTGTTCTTCTGGGGATTTGGCCTGCTCTTTATTGGCACGACCCTTATCGTCATTCAGGCTGATTTTACTGACCTCTTATTTGATGTAAAGTTTCTAAAAGGTACCTTCTATTTGTTGTTTTCTGTCATCCTCGATGTTGCTGGTCTTATATGTATCTTTATGCTTGGCGGGCTTTTGGTGCGTCGCTATTTCTTTGCCCCGGAAGGGTTGGAGACCAAGAATGACGATGCTGTTATGCATGGCCTACTGTTAATAATCCTGTTAACAGGTTTTCTTGTCGAGGGTGCACGGATAGCAGTGACCGAACTCGGCACACCTCTCTCTTTTTGGTCGCCGATTGGTTTGCTCTTGGCAAATGGCATTTCCGGCATGGGGGAGGGTGGTTTGCGGGCACTGCATAAGGTCACCTGGTGGTTCCATCTTCTTTTAGTCATGGGGTTCTTTATATTGATACCCTTGACCAAATTCAGACATATTTTCACAACCAGCACTAATTATTTCTTAGATGATCTTGGGCCAAAGGGCAAACTTGTTAACCTGGATCTGGAAAATGAGGATGCTGAAACTTTCGGGGCGACAAGCCTGAAAGAAATGACCTGGAAAGATATTTTTGACGCTGATGCCTGTACCCTCTGTATGCGGTGTCAGGATCGTTGTCCTGCATTTAATACAGGAAAGCCGCTTTCACCGATGAAAGTTGTTAACCAACTGGGAGAGGTTGCCTTTAACAACCCTGAGGCAAATTTGATCGATACGATCGGTAAAGACGTCCTCTGGTCCTGCACTACCTGCCGGGCCTGCCAGGAAATCTGCCCTGCTGCCATTGAACACGTCAGTAAAATCGTTGAATGTCGCCGTGCCATGGTACTTATGGAAGGTGAATTTCCGGGTGAAGAGGTGATGGCGGCCATGGAAGCAACTGAGGTGAACGGCAATCCACTGGGGATCGGCTACGCTGAGCGAGGGGATTGGGCGGAGGAGCTTGGTATAAAACCTCTGGCAGAGGATGCCGACGTCGATATTCTCTATTTTGTCGGCTGCTACGGCTCTTTCGATAAACGAAACATTGCAGTAGCCAAGAGCTTTATTGAGCTATGTAAGGCTGCCGGAGTGAAAGTCGGTATTCTTGGCAAGGAAGAAAAATGTTGCGGCGAGCCAATGCGAAAGATGGGTAACGAGTATCTTTACCAGAGCCTGGCAGTAGAAAATATAGAGACGATTAAATCCTATAACGTCAAAAAAATTGTGACCACCTGTCCACATTGCTTTAATACCCTGGAAAAAGACTACCGCGACTTAGGCTTTGAAATTGAAGTGGAAACCTACACCGTATTCTTGGAAAACCTCCTTACTTCTGGAAAACTGCGCGTAGATGCCAAAGAGCTATCCTGTACCTACCATGACTCCTGTTACCTTGGTCGTCATAATGATATCTATGACGCACCAAGAGCTCTTATTACAGCAGCTGGCGGTAAGCTTGTGGAGATGGACAAGAACAGAGCTGAGGCCTTTTGCTGCAGTGCTGGTGGTGGTAGAATCCTTGCCGAAGAAAAGATCGGCGAACGGATGAATATTAAACGAGTTAAAATGGCAGCTGAGACCGGTGCCGAAACACTGCTCTCCAACTGTCCATTTTGTCTGACTATGTTTGAAGATGGTGTAAAAGGTGCCGAGGTGGAAGAATCCCTTAGGCCAAAAGATATTGCTGAGATCCTTGCGGAAAGGATTGTCTGAACAATGACAAACTAAACTAACACCCCTTAAGGGGAGATACATTCTCTTCTGAAAAGCACGGGGTTATGATCCCCGCAAAGCACGGGGATAAGTTCTTTAACGAAAATCTTTTCCCAAGAGCGAGAAAAGATTATTCTAAGTCACTAAACTGGAGGGAAAAATATGAAAATTCTGGTTTGCATAAAACAGGTTCCTGATATGGAATCCAAATTCAAGGTCGACGACGATGGTACCTGGTACGCGAAAACCGATCTGGCCTGGCGAATGAATGAATATGATGAATACGCGGTTGAACAGGCAGTTCAGTTAAAAGAACAAGTCAAAGACGCTGATGTGACTGTCTTATGTATCGGTTCTGACCAGGTAAAGGAAACCATGAAAAAAGCCCTGGCTATGGGCTGTGACCGGGCTGCTCATATCGCCGACGATGAGGCGAGTACTAAAGAACCTTATCAGATTGCGGGAATCATTGCCGAGTATGCAAAAGATAAAAGTTTTGATCTGGTCTTCACCGGCATGCAATCCCAGGACAGGGGCAGCGGTCAGGTAGGGATTTTGGTCGCTGAAATGCTCGGTATTGCCGGTATTTCAACCGTAGTTCATTTTGCCTACAGTGATGGGGTTGTTGAAGCCAAGCGAGAACTGGAAGGTGGTGTAAAGGCCTGTGTTAAAGTGTCGACGCCGGTGGTTGTAACATGTCAGCTTGGGCTTAATACTCCACGTTATCCCACCTTGCCAAATATCATGAAGGCGAAGAAAAAAGAGATGCTTTCTACTCTGGTGGCGGATCTGCTTAAAGTAGATTCACGTCAGGAAACCGCTAAAATGTACTTCCCTGAAAAGAAAGGCGGCGGCTTGGTACTTGAAGGAGATGCTGGCGATCTGGCTGAACAGCTGGTCAAGATCTTGAAAGAGAAAACTGCTGTTCTGGCCTAGAAGAGGAGAGACAAATGAAAGTATTGCTTATTGCAGAAAGTAGAGAAGGAAAACTGCTCGGTAGTTGTTATGAGCTGATGGCCTTTGCCGATAAAATGGGCGCTGAAAGTTCAATGTTTCTTGTTGGAAGTGACAGTGTATTGCCACAATTTGGCGGAAAACTCTATCTCGCTGATGTGGCAGTAGCAGGCGAATACAATCCGGATGTGCATAAACAATTGGTTCTGGATGTGGTCACAAAAGAGCAGCCGGATATGGTGGTTTTTTCACATTCTTCCTACGGTTGGGATCTCGCACCTCGAGTAGCCTTTGCCTTGCAGGCAGCCCAGGTTTCCGAGGTCGTTGATGTGGTTGACGGGACTATGGTTGTGCCTGTTTGTAATTCTAAACTAAGGCGCGATGTTACAGTGAAAACTGAAAAGACTGTGGTCACTTTGCAGGCTGGAGCTTTTGGGTTGGCCGAGGAGCCAACTGCTACTCCGACAGTCGAAACGGTAACCGGCGAAAGTTCAGGCAAAGTTGAGTTTACAGGTTACGAGCAGGCGGAGAGCGGTGGGGTCGACCTGGGTAAAGCTACGATTATTGTCAGTGCAGGACGAGGTGTTGGTAAACCGGAAAATGTATCGATGATTGCCGATTTAGCCAAGGCATTAGGCGGCGAATATGGTGCCAGTCGGCCAGTGGTTGACTCAGAATGGGTCGAGCACAATCGACAGGTAGGGACAACTGGACAGACCGTTGCTCCTAAATTGTATGTGGCCTGCGGTATCTCCGGTGCCATTCAGCATCTCGCTGGCATGAAAAAATCTGAATTTATTGTGGCGGTCAATACTGACAAAGATGCTCCCATTGGCGATGTTGCCGACGTTTTGGTCGTGGCCGATCTGAAGCAGTTTGTACCTGCTCTTACCGAAAAAATTACAGCGTTATAGTGTGTTACAGATGAGTGCCTTGCGTTTCTGCAAGGTACTCATCTCGTATATTCGCTATTTGAATAGGCCTATCACATTTTATCAGGGGTAGGCAAAAGGACGAGGCTATGCTGGATTCAATATTTACTAAATTGCCGGAATCTTTTGTTACCGGAACATTTTCAAAACCAACGAGCTTTTATTTCTCTTTAGGGGAGATAAAAAAATCAGTTGAATGTACTGCGGATAGTTGCACCGTCACTGATGGAAGGTCGGTCGACAATGTCGACTGTGTGTGCAAAACCAGCCAGGAATTTTTTTTAAAGATTTGGGAAGAAAACTATCGGCCGGGAATGAAGGATTTCATGACGGGAACCATTAAGTCGAATAATCCAGGTGCGCTTCAGGATTTTTTGCGCAGCTTCGGAAAAGAGGGCTGACGAATTCACTAACTGTTCTCCTTTAGCTAAAGGTGGGCGTAGTGGCAATCTGAAGTAAGGCGCTAAACAGAAATGGTGAACGTTATGGGAAAATTGACAGAAATAAAGGTGAGAGGCTACCATGCCGATTTCTATGGTCATGTGAATAATGCCAGGTATTTGGAGTTTTTTGAAGAAGACAGATGGGCACATCTCGAATCAAAAATTGATCTTCGAAAATGGGCGGCACAGGGGATCATTTTTCTTGTTGTAAATATCAATGTCAATTATCGACGGGCTGTGCCGGTAGGCGAAACGCTGATAGTTACAACGAATCTTGAAAAAATTGGTAACAGAAGTGTTATCCTTCAACAGAAGATATTTTTGAAAGATTCCAGTGAAGTGGCCGCTGACGCTCTTATCACCTTTGTCATGACAGACAAAACTGGCAGAGCGGTATCTATGGATGGGGAGATGTTGCAGGAAATAGAAAAACTGCGCGAGGCCGAACCAGTATGATTTATGATTGACATTCATTGTTGTTATGTATTACAAGCGATGATAAGATAAATACGTAAAGCTTTGCCTAGCAGGTTTACTTATACGTAAAGGGAATGTCGCTTTGGGGAGGGAGGATTTCTATTCCAGAATGATTCTGTGGATAGATAGTATTGAGGTGTCTGCCGGTTATTGTCGGCGGGTTCTAGAAATATCAAGAGGGGAGAAAAGCATGAAGAAAAAGATTTCTGTGTTGGCACTGGCATCAATTTTTGCTGCGGGTTCCGCAATGGCTTCCGGATGGCGTATTCCGGAGCAGTCGGTTGATTCAACTGCAAAGGCCGGTGCCAATATCGCGTCAGCTAAAAGGGCTGATGCTGCCTATTTTAACCCTGCCAACATGGCCTGGATGGAAGATACCTGGCATATGCAGGTTAACGCCACCTACATTTATCTTTCTGAAATCGATTATGAAGATGATCGCTCTGGAACAATGGACGGCAATTCAGAAGAAGAAAATTTCTTTGTTCCCACCGGTTTTGTTGTTTCCCCCTCCTATGGCGGTGCACGTTTTGGCCTTGCCATAACGGCACCGGGTGGTTTGCAAAAGCGTTGGAAAGACCCTTATCAAAAAACTTTTGCAGAAAAATTCTCTCTCGAAGTAATTGAGGTTAATCCTACTGTTGCTTTCACCACCAGTAAAATCT
>Ga0070729_10004923_pt1 | contig 14169 bp, 13 predicted proteins | sample tdDd472_FD_66725 | JGI IMG/M metagenome (GOLD analysis project Ga0070729, IMG submission 66725) | Marine sediment microbial communities from the Atlantic coast under amendment with organic carbon and nitrate - tdDd47.2 | ecosystem: Environmental > Aquatic > Marine > Coastal > Sediment | place...
GCTCGTCGGCGACGGAACGGTCCTCGACCTCACGGCGATGGATCGCTTCCTCGCGTTCGACGAGGCGACCGGCGAGCTGACCTGCGAGGCGGGCGCGAGCCTCGAGGCGATCATCGACGCGTTCACGCCGCGCGGTTTCTTCCCCGCGATCACGCCGGGCACGAAGTACGTCACGGTCGGCGGCTGCATCGCCAACGACATCCACGGCAAGGCCCACCACGCCGACGGGACGTTCGCCGAGTGCGTGCGGCGCTTCGATCTGTTGCTCGCGAGCGGCGAGGTGGTGACGTGCTCGCGAGAGGACAACGCAGATCTGTTCTGGGCGACCTTCGGCGGGGTCGGGCTCACCGGCCTCGTGCTCCGCGCGACGATCACGCTGCGCCCGATCGAGACGACGTTCTTCCATCAAGAGGCGATCGTCGTGCACGACCTCGCCGAGCTGCTCGCGGCGCTCGACGACAACGACGCGCGCTTCCCGTACTCGGTGGCGTGGATCGACCCGCTCGCCACCGGCGGCGCGCTCGGCCGCGGCGTGCTCACGGTCGGCGACCACGCGTCGCGAGAGGCGCTGCCCGCACCGCTCCAGCGCAGCCCGCTGCGGCTGCACGCCGGCCCGCTCCTGTCCGTGCCGTTCGAGATGCCGAGCTTCGCGCTCAACCCCGTCACGCTGCGGCTGCTCAACCTCGTGCTCGGCACCGTGCAGTCGCACGGCGCGCCGATCGCCCACTACGAGAAGTTCTTCTACCCGCTCGACGCGATCGGCGACTGGAACCGCGGCTACGGGCCGCGCGGGTTCACGCAGTATCAGTTCGTGATCCCGCTCGAGGACGGCGAGCGCCGGATGCGCGCGATCCTCGAGAAGATCGCGACCAGCGGCCAGAAGCCGTTCCTCAACGTGCTCAAGAAGATGGGCCCCGAGGGCGGCGGGCTGCTGTCGTTCCCGGCCGAGGGCTACACGTTCGCGATCGACTTCCCGATCGCGCGCGGGCTGCGCGCGCTGTGCGCCGAGCTCGACGCGATGGTGATCGACGCGGGCGGCCGCGTGTACCTCGGCAAGGACGCGTTCCTGCAGCCGGCGTCGCTCCCGGCGATGTACCCGCGGCTCGACGCGTTCCGTGAGATCAAGGCGCGCGTGGATCCGGACGACGTGTTCCGGAGCCACCTGTCGTCACGCGTGGGCCTCACCCGCTGACGGCGGGTGATTCTCGTCGCCCTCGCACAGCCGCTCGTGGTGCACGTGCGTCTCGGGCTGGATCGTCGTGTGCGTGATCCGGTGCGCCTCGGCGAGCCGGTCCCCGACGACCCGCACGACCTCGCAGGCGTCCGACCCGTTCGACAACACGACGTGCGCCGACAGGATCGGCACCTCGGGCACCAGCGCCCACACGTGCAGGTCGTGCACCGCCGAGACGCCGTCGGTCGCGACGATGGTCGCCTCGAGCGCGGCCACGTCGACCCCGGCGGGGACGCCCTCCATCAGCACGCGCAGCGCGCTGCGCAGCAGCGTGGTCGCGCCGATGAGGATGAGCACCGCGATGATCAGCGAGGCGATCGGGTCGGCGAGGCGCCAGTCGAACGCCCACACGAGCACCCCGGCGACGATCGCGGCGATCGAGCCGAGCGCGTCACCCATCACGTGGAGCATCGCGGCGCGGACGTTGATCGACTCGCTGCTCGCCGTCCACAGGATCCGCGCGACCACGAGGTTCACGAGCAGGCCGAGCGTGGCGGTGCCGAGCATGCCCTCGCCGTGGATCTCGGGCTGCGACGCGAAGCGCTGCACCGCCTCGTACGCGATGAACCCGCCCGCGCCGACGAGCGCGAGCGCGTTGACGGTCGCGCCGACCACCTCCGCGCGGCGGTAGCCGTAGGTGTGCTCGCGCGTGCGTTGCCCGCTCGCGAGCCACGTCACCACGAGCGACAGCGTCAGCGCCGCGGCGTCGTTGAACATGTGCCCGGCGTCCGCGAGCAGCGCGAGCGAGCCCGACCACAGCCCGACCGCGAGCTCGACGAACATGAACCCGAACGTCAGCGCGAGCGCGCCGGCGAGCGCCTTGCGCGCCCCCGGCGCGGGCGAGCCGTGCCCGTGCGTGTGGTGGCCGGGGCCGTGATCGTGTCCTGCGCCCACGCTGCCTACGGTAGGCCCCGCGGGCGCGCGCGCCACCGGACGGTCAGGGCGCGACGGTCTCGTAGGCGCCGAGCGACGGAGGGTCGGCGAAGCACCGCCCGTCGAAGTCCGGGTACGCCCCCGACGCGAGCGCCTCGCCCGCGGCCTCGGCGGGGCCGCCCGGGCTCGGCCGGTAGTCGCCGCCCGCGAGATCGGTCAGCCCCGGGTCCCGCTGGATCACCGAGTCCATCTCCGCCGGCAGGCCGCCCGGGTAGGTCGGGCCGCCCCAGCTCGCGTCCTCGTCGAGCGCCCACCACAGGTTGTGCCCGAAGACGAAGGTCTCGGGCGCGGTGCCGCCGCCGACGTTGACGAACGTGCGCAGATCGCCGGTGTTCAAGACCACGAGGTTGTTCACGAAGCGCCCGTCGCGCGAGGGGACGAAGCGCGCGCCCGTCGTCTCCTGGAGGATGCGCGCCACCCAGGTCTGCGGCCGGATGATCGTGTTGTTCGCGACCACGCAGCCGTCGCAGCCGACGAAGGCGACCGGCGCGCCGCTTTCGGCGCCGACGTCCACGAACAGATTCGCGATCACGCGGATGTTCGCCGCCTCGTGCGGCGCGTCGTCGGGTCGGAAGAACTCGAGCCCGGTCGACCCGCCCGCGTTGACGGCGCGCCCCGGGATGTCGGTGAACCGGTTGCCGTGGATAAGCACGTCCGAGCTGCCGCCCTTGGTCTGGATGCCGTTGCCGACGACTTCGCGCACGTCGTTTCCGTGGATCACCCCCCGGTGGCAGCCGACCATGTCGACCGCCTCGCCGCGGTCGCACGCGGACAGCGCGCTGCCCTCGATCCAGAAGTCGTCGAGGCCGCTGAGCTTGATGCAATCGTTGTTGCCCCCCGAGCCGGCGCCCGGGACCGTGATGTCGCGCAAGACCACGTGATGCGCGGGGGTGTCGTAGCTGCCGCCGTCGTCGATGTTCATCCCGTGCACGCCGGCGTTGGCGAGGGTGAGGCCTTCGAGCACGACGTAGCGCGGGTCGCTCATCGCGAGCGGGGTGGCGCTGCCTCCGCCGTCGAGGATCACCTCGCCGTCGGCGACGATCGCGATCGGCGCGTCCGCCTCGCCGGTCACGCCGTCGAGGCGCGTCGGCGCGTACGTGCCCGCCGCGACGAGGATCCGCGTGCCGGGCCCGGCGGCGTCGATGGCGCCGCGGATCGTGTCGAACGGGGCGGCGGCGGTGCCGGGGCCCGCGGCGGTGCCGTCGGTCGCCACGTGCAGGGTGGTCGAATAGGCGACGCCCTCGTCGAACGGCGGCGGCAGCGCGCAGTCGCCCGAGGGCGGCCCGGCGTCCGTGGTTCCGTCGCCGGCGTCCGTCATCGAGTCCCCGGCGTCCGAGGTTCCATCGCCGGCGTCCGTCATCGAGTCGCCGGCGTCCGTGGTTCCGTCACCGGCGTCGGCGCTGGGGAGGCCGGCGTCGTCGGCCGCCTCGTCGTCGCAGGCGCCGAGCGTGAGGAGCCCGGCCAAGAGGAGCACAGTGCGTCGCATGGACGCATCGTAGCCGAGCGACGCTAGCTACGCGTGGGCGCGGGTCGCGGCGGGGGCGCGCGCCGGCGCCTCGACCGGGTGCCCGTGGTTCGCGCGCAGGTACCCGAGCACCGCGCGCAGGCGGCTGAAGCGCGGGTTCGGGTCGAGCCCGCGCCCCATGCGGTCGAGCTGGTGCTGGTACCAGGCGCCCTGGATCACCGCGTCCAGGCTCTTGAACCCGGTGGCCAACCGCACCGGGCGCGCCGCGTCGGCCTCGCCGGCGAGCAGCCGCCGCGACAGGTCCGGCTCGGACGCGAGCGGGCGGGCCAGGCCGACCACGTCGACCGCGTCCCGCAGAGCCTCTTCCATGCCCGAGTACGTCCGGAAGCCCCCGGTGAGCATCAGCGGGGTGGTCACGCGCGAGCGCGCGTTCTGGACGTAGTCGATGAAGAACGCCTCGCGCCGCTTGCTGCGCTCGTGCGTCGGGACCGTCTCCTCGAACATCTTCGCCGACTCGTAGGTGCCGCCCGAGACCTCGATCAGGTCGAGGCCCTCGTCGTCGAGCACGCTCAGCAGCTCCATCGACTCGGACTCGTCGAAGCCGCCGCGCTGGAAGTCCGCCGAGTTGAGCTTGAGCCCGACCGAGAGGTCGTCGCCCACCGCGGCCCGCACCGCGCGGACGATCTGCAGCAAGAACCGCCGGCGCCGCGCGGGGTCGCCGCCCCACTCGTCGTCGCGCAGGTTGGTCCGCGGCGACAGGAACTGGCTGACCAGGTAGCCGTGCGCGCCGTGGATCTGCACGCCGTCGAAGCCGGCCCGCTTCGCCACGCGCGCGGTCGTCGCGAAGCGGTCCACGATCTCGAGGACTTCGTCGCCGCGCAGCGCCCGCGGCCGCGCGAACATCGGGCCCGCGCCCTTCAGCCTCACCGCCGACGGCGCGACCGGCTGGCGGCTCAGGTTCCGCGGCGACTGCCGGCCGGGGTGGTTGATCTGCATCCACGCCCGCGCGCCGCCGCGCTTGGCCGCGGCGGCCCAGGCGCGCAGCGCGTCGAGGTCGCGCTCGTCTTCGACGATCACGTTGCCGCTCTCGCCGATCGCGGACCGATCCACCATCACGTTGCCGGTGATCAGCAGGCCGGTGCCGCCGTCGGCCCAGCGCTCGTACAGTCGGATGAGCTCGCGGCTCGGCGCGCCGGTCTCCGTCGCGATGCGCTCGGACATCGCGCTCTTGGCGAGGCGGTTGGGCAGGGCGGGCCCGTGGGCCATCTCGAGGGCGTCGTGCGGCGTCGTCATTCGTTCCTCTGGTTGCAGATGCGGCGCGCGAGATCGCGCGCGGCCCCGACCGCGACGTCGCGATCGGGGGTGGTCAGGGCGCCGACGTTGGCGCGGCCGCTCGCGGCGAGCGACACCAGGCCGTGCAGGCCGGCCATGAGCAGCCGCGCGTCGGCGGCGGGGTCGCGCGAGCCGGCCTCGGCGAGCAGGCACAGCACCGACGCGAGCAGCTCGCCGCTCTTGATCGGCCCGTCGAACACGCCGGCGGCGCGCAGGCCGTCCCAGTCGTAGCGGCGCTCGAACATCAGCGGGTACAGCTCCGGGTGGTCGAGCCCGAACTCGACGAACGCCTGCGCCAGGTCGGCCAGGTCCTGCGTCCGCGCGAAGACCTCCTCGAGCTGACCCTGCAGCGCCGCGTAGCCCTTCTGGCTCACCGCGAACAGGAACCCGTCGAGCGACCCGTGGTGGTGGTAGACGGCGCCGGTCGTCTTGCCGAGGAGCTTCGCGATGCGACGCGTCGACAGATCCTCGTCGGCGAGCTCGCCGCGCATCAGGGCCTGGTACACCCGCTCCGTTCCGTCGTCCGGCATAACAGTGTTACGTCAATACATAACACTGTTATGTCGTCGGTCAAGCCGCGGGTTCGTTGTACGTTCCGTCGGTGCGCTATCTCCACACGATGCTCCGGGTGCGCGACCTCGACGCGTCGCTCGACTTCTTCGTCGACAAGCTCGGGCTCACCGAGGTGCGGCGGCGCGACAGCGAGCGCGGCCGCTTCACCCTGGTGTTCCTGAGCACGGGCCGCGAAGACGACCCGGCCGAGATCGAGCTGACCCACAACTGGGATGACGAGGGGCCCTACGCGACCGGGCGGTACTTCGGCCACCTCGCGTTCGAGGTCGACGACATCTACGCGACCTGCGCGCGCCTGAAGGAGGGCGGGGTGACGATCAACCGCCCGCCGCGCGACGGCCGCATGGCGTTCGTGCGCTCGCCCGACCAGCAGTCGGTCGAGCTGCTGCAGAAGGGCGAGGCGCTGCCGCCGGCCGAGCCGTGGGCGTCGATGCCCAACACGGGGCAGTGGTGAGCACGACCCGCACGACGGCGCGCGAGGGCGCGGCGGAGATCGACTGGGCCGCGATCCAGGCCGAGGCGCTCGCGCACTTCAAGGCGCTGCTGCGCATCGACACCACCAACCCGCCTGGCAACGAGCGGCCGGCCGCCGACTACATCGCGCGCGTGTTCGAGAAGGAGGGGATCGAGCACCGCGTCGTCGAGTCCGAGCCGACGCGCGCCAGCGTGATCGCGCGGCTGCCCGGCAAGGGCGAGGACGGGCCGCTGCTGCTCAACGGCCACCTCGACGTGGTCCCCGCCGACGCCGAGCACTGGACCCACCCGCCGTTCGAGGCGGTCGAGGCCGGCGGCTTCCTCTGGGGCCGCGGCGCGATCGACATGAAGAACATGGTGACGATGAGCATGATGACGCTCGTCGTCGCCAAGCGGATGGGGCTGAAGCTGAGCCGCGACCTCATCTTCGCCGGCGTCGCCGACGAAGAGGCGGGCAGCCACAAAGGCGCGCTCTTCCTCGTCGAGGAGCACCCCGAGCTCGTCACCGCCGAGTACGTCCTCAACGAGGTCGGCGGCTACACGCTGCACATGGGCGACACCCGCTTCTATCCGATCCAGGTGTCCGAGAAGGGCATCTGCTGGTTCGAGATGTCGGTCGACGGCGAGCCGGGTCACGGCTCGATGCCCCGGCCCGACAACCCCGTAACCATCCTCGCCGGCGCGCTCGAGCGCCTGGGCACGACCCGCCTGCCGCAACACCACACGCCGGTGGTCGAGCAGTTCCTGCGCACGCTCGCCGAGGGCGCGCCGATCGGCGCCAAGCAGGTCATGCCGCTGCTGCTTCAGCCGCGCCTGGCCGGCACGCTCCTCGACCTGATGGAGAAGGCGGACCTCGAGCGGGCGATCGGCATCAACGCGATGCTCCGCAACACCGCGTCGCCGACGATGCTCGAGGGCAGCAAGAAGGTGAACGTCATCCCGTCGCGGGCGAGCGCGCGCGTCGACGGCCGCGTCCTGCCCGGCCAGAGCGTCGACACCTTCCTCCAGGAGATCCAGCGCGTGGTCGGCCCGCAGGTGAAGATCAACGTCTTCGATCAGCACGACGGCACGACCTTCGACGCGAACACCCCGCTGTACGACACCATCGAGCGCGTCCTCGGCCGGCGCGATCCGCGGGGCGTCCCGGTGCCCTACATGATCCCCGGGTTCACCGACTCGTTCGCCTACGCGCGCCTCGGCGCGACCTGCTACGGGTTCTCCCCGGTGCGCATCGACGACCCGAAGGTCGTGTTCACGCGCATGTACCACGGCCACGACGAGCGCATCCCGGTCGACGGCTTCGAGTGGGGCATGCGCACGCTCTTCGACGTGGTCCGCGACTTCTGCGAGAAGCGTTAGGCCTCCGCGGCGGCTTGCATCAGCTCGGCCGCGAGCGCGTCGTCCTCGCCGCTCATCAGGATCCGGTGCGCCAGCTCCATCAGCTCGGTCGGCCGCGCGCGCCGCGGGTCGTCGAGCAGCTGCCGCAGGCGTCGCTCTCGCGCGCGCTCGTGGTCGAGCGAGCGCGCGAACGTCTCGCGCAGCGAGGTGAGCTCGTCGCGCGGCCCGTCCCCCCTCTCGAGCGCCTCGTCGACGAGCGCGAGCGCCTGCTCGGAGGCCGCGGTGAGGCGGCTGAGCACCACGGTCGCCGCGTCCTCGTACGTCAGCGTGGCCAGCGCGAGGAGGATCTCCGGTGTCCGCTCGCCGCCGCCGTCGAGGTACGTCTCGATCGCCGCGATCGCCGATTCGATGGCTCCCCCGTCCCTCAGGGCGCGCTCCACCGAGGTCCTCACCTCGTCGGGGAGCCGTGTCGGATCGTAACCCCGTGTCACACCCGTTGTTACGTCACAGGTCCGATTTTTCCCCCCGTGCGCCGGCGCGCGCGCGGAATGCAGTTGACGCGAGTGGGGCTCCCCGTGGAATCCTGCCGGCCGATGTCGGACTCGCAACACCCCACCGTGCAAGGCTTTTCCTTCGCCGCGACGTCCTGCGGGATCAAGCGCGACGGCCAGCTCGATCTCGGCCTCATCGTGGCCGACGACGAGGTGAGCGTCGCGGGCATGTTCACCAAGAACCGGGTGAAGGCGCCACCCGTGACCGTCTCGATGCAGCGCGTCGAGCGCGGTCGCACGCGCGCGATCGTCGTCAACAGCGGCAACGCCAACGCCTGCACGGGCAAGAAGGGCGTCGAGGACGTGAAGGTGATCACGTCGATCGTCGCCGACGAGCTCGGCGTGGCGGACGACAAGGTCCTCATGGCGTCGACCGGCGTGATCGGCGAGCCGCTTCCGTCCGAGCGGATCGAGGAGGCGCTGCCGGAGCTGGTGCGGTCCGCGCGACCGGATCGCATCGACGAGTTCTCCCGCGCCATCATGACGACCGATCGCTGGCCGAAGGTCTCGTCCATCAAGTTCCCGATCGGCCAGGACAAGCTGGTCACCGTGCTCGGGATCGCCAAGGGCGCGGGCATGGTCCACCCGGACCTGGCCACCACGCTGGCCTTCGTGATGACCGACGCGCCGATGCACAGCTCGTTCCTGGCGCGCGCGCTCGGCACCGCGGTCGACAAGACGTTCAACCGCATGTCGGTCGACGGCTGCACGAGCACCAACGACTGCGTGCTCGCGATGAGCTCGAGCGCGGTGGACGCCGAGCCCCTGCGCGGCAGCGACCGCGACGCCCGCCGGTTCATCGACGCGCTCGTCGACGTGCTCGGCGAGCTGGGCAAGCGCATCGTGCAGGACGGCGAGGGCGCCAAGCACGTGGTCCGCCTCGAGGTCGTCGGCGCGCCGAGCGAGGACGCCGCGGTGAAGGTCGCCGAGCAGGTCGCGCGCTCCACCCTGGTGAAGTCCGCGCTCTGGGGTCGCGATCCGAACTGGGGCCGCATCATGGCCGCCGCCGGGATGGCGGGCGTCGCCTTCGACCCGCTCAAGGTCGAGATCAAGTTCGGCAAGGTCGCCGTGTGCAAGAAGGGCGTGGCGGTCGGCCGCGACGCCGAGGACGAGGCGCGCCGCGTGATGAGCGAGCCGAGCTACCGCATCACGATGAAGCTCGGTCCGGGCAAGGCGAAGGCGACCTACCTGTTCTGCGACATCAACGACGACTACTTGCGGTTGAACGCTAGCTACCGAAGCTAGGTTCATGCAGTGCGCGCGGCACCCGGACATCGCGGCGGACGGAACCTGCCAGCGATGCGGGGACTACGTCTGCCGCGGGTGCCGCCACGGCCCGCACCCCGAGCTGTGCGCCCGCTGCGGTGACCGGCTGCCCCGCGGCATCCCGTGGGAGGACCGGCGCTACGGCGTCCTGCCGCTGCGCTTCTTGCAGACGCTGCGCGACGTGTTCGTCCGGCCGAAGATCGCCTTCCCGGGCCCCGCCCGCGTCGGCCCCGCCTCGGCCTTCGCGCTCTGCGTGGCGCTGGTGAGCGTGCTGGGCTGGGCCGCGATCGCGTACTGGACGGGCGAGGGGCGCGGCGCGATGGCGCTGGGGCACGCGCTCGTCGGCAGCGCGGTCGCGGTCCCGGTGATCACCGCCGCGGTCGTCCTCGTGCAGTCGGCGAGCTTCGCCGCCGGGCTCGCTGCGGTCGGGCGCCGCCACGGCCTGTGGCGCTTCTCGATGCGCGCCGCGGGCTACGCGTCGCCGATCTTCTGGGCCGGGTTCTTCGCCGCCGCCCTCGGGACCTTCGCGCTCGGGGCCGGCGAGCGGGCGTGGGTGGTCGAGCTCGTCGTGTGGGCCCTGCTCACCGGGCGGATCTACGTGCACGCGGGGCGGGGATTGGGGCTGCCCACGCGGACCGCGCTGGTCGCCGCCGTGGGGCCCACGGTGCTGTGCGCGGTTCCGGCGGCCTTGCTCGCCTACGAGATGCTGATCCTCCCCTGACCGGGGGTTTGGCCCCGCTGGCAAACCACGTCACCATGGGATCCGTGCGGCGATCCCTTCTTCTCTTCCTCGCGCTGGCGGCCTTCGTGGCCCCCGCGCTCGTGTCGGCTCAGAGCGAGGTCCCGGCGTGCGTCCGGGTCCGCGCCGAGGTTCGGTGGAGCGCCGGTGCATACAATCACATCGTCGTCGTCCAAAACACGTGCGACGAAGACGCGCGATGCCAGGTCTCCACGGACGTGAACCCCAGGCCGACGCAGGTCGACGTGCCGGCGGGCGAGACGGTCGAGACGATGACGTTCATGGGGTCGCCGGCGCGCGAGTTCACGCCGCGGGTACGGTGCGAGCTGCGGTGATGCGGGGAAGCAAACCCAAGCTCGCGCGTACTTGTCTCGTCCCCTCCTGCGTGGGACGCTCGCAGAGGGGAAGGGTCCGATGAGCTCGATCCGCGAGGATCTCCTGCCGCAACCGGGGGACGTGATCGCCGGCCACTATCGGGTCGACGAGCTGCTGGGACATGGCGGAATGGGCGCCGTGTTCGCCGGCAAGCACACCCGCACCGGCCGGGCGGTCGCGATCAAGTGGATGCTCCCGCAGGCCGCCGCCAACAGCGAGGCCGTGGCCCGCTTCATCGCCGAGGCCAAGGCCACCGCGCGGATCGAGCACCCCAACGTCGTCCAGATCTACGACTTCGGCGAGGCCGACGGCTCGCCGTTCCTCGTGATGGAGCGGCTGCGCGGCCGGTCGCTGCGCGAGCACCTCGACGTGGTCGGCCGGCTGACCCCGGCCGAGGCGATCCACCTCCTCGTGCCCTCGATGCGCGGGGTGGCGGAGGCGCACCGCGAGGGGATCATCCACCGCGACATCAAGCCGGACAACATCTTCCTCTGCCGCGGCAAGGACGGGAGCCCGCGCGAGGCGAAGGTCGTCGACTTCGGGATCAGCAAGCTCTACGACGACGAGAAGAGCAGCAACCTCACCGGCACCGGCATGATGATGGGCACCCCCGCCTACATGTCGCCGGAGCAGCTCAACGCGCCCAAGGACGCCGACGCCCGCTACGACGTCTACGCGTTCGGCGTCGTGATGTACGAGGCGCTCACCGGCCGGCAGCCCTACGAGGCCGACGGGATCTTCCAGCTCGTCGCCGAGATCATGAAGGCCGAGGTGATCGCGCCCAGCAAGCTGGTGCCGGACATCCCGCCGGCCCTCGACCAGACCGTGCTCAAGGCGATGCATCGCGAGATGCCGAACCGCTTCGCCGACATGGCGACGATGATCCAGGCGTTCGAGGCGCTGCGGCCGCAGGTCGGCCTGTCCGCGCTGCCCGGCGTGGTCGCGCCGGACCTCTCGACCCCGTACGCCGCGACGATGAACGTGAGCACGGGCCCGCTCCCCGGTCAGCCGGGGGGCCCCGCGACGCCGTTCCCCGCCACCGCGCACGCGACGCCCGCGCCGGGCGGCTACGGCAGCTCGCCCGGCCAACACACGCCGCCGCCGCAGCGCGCGATGCAGGCGACCGCCGTGCTCACCCCGATGCCCGGGAGCCAGCCGGGGCTCGGCAGCCAGCCGGGGCTCGGCAGCCAGCCGGGCGGGTATGGCAGCCAGCCGGGCGGGTATGGCAGCCAGCCGGGGTATGGCAGTCAGCCGGGCGGCTACGGGAGCCAGCCCGGGAGCTACCCGGGGCAGCACACCCCCGGCCCGATGACGGCGCCCGGCTACGGCAGCATGGCGACCCCGATGGGGACCCCGCACACGCCCTACGGCACCCCCGCGCCGCAGCAGAAGTCCGGGGGCGGCGGCATGTTGCTCGCCGTGCTCGCCGTGCTCGCCCTCGTCCTCGGGGGTGGGGGCGCGGCCGGCGCCGCGATCTACTTCAACGGGCAGGACGACGACGCCGACGACCGGAACGCCGTGGCGAGCCCGCCGCCGGTGGCCGACCCCGCGCCGACTCCGCCGCCGACCGAGCCGGCCGCCGCGTTGGACACGGGAGTCGACGTGCCCGCCGCCGTCGCGCCGCCGACCCCGGCCGAGCCCGCGCGTCCGCGGCCCCGGCGCGATCCGGGGACGCTGACCGCGCAGGGTGAGCCCTCCGAGCCCGAGCCCGAGGAGGCCGAGCCGGAGGACGTCGCGCCCGACGAGCCCGAGGAGCCCGAGGAGGAGCCGGAGCGCCCGCGCCCGCACGTGCGCCGTCAGCCTCCCCCCCGCCCCGTCATCCGTCCCGCGCCGGCCCCGCCGACGCCCATCATTCGCCGCCCGCCACCTCGACCCTCCACTCCGCGCGGTCAGCGCGGGGCCAACGGAGCGATGATCATCGAGTGACCATGCGTAGCTTCTTCTTCTCTTGTGCGGCCGCCACGGCCATCCTCCTCACCGTCCCCGTCGCGTCGGCGCAGTCCGCCGAGGTGCTGATCCAGCAGGGCCTCGACCTGCGGCGCCAGCAGCGCGACGAGGAGGCGCTCCAGCGCTTCCAGGACGCGTACAACCTCAACCACTCGGCGCAGGCGCTCGCGCAGATCGCGCTCGCCGAGCAGGCGCTGGGGCGCTTCGTCGAGGCGGAGATCCACCTGCAGCAGGCGCTCGCCGTGCAAGGCGACGCGTGGATCAGCACCCGTCAGCCGCAGCTGCAGCAGGCGCTGCAGCAGATCTCCTCGCAGCTCGGCACGATCCAGATCCAGGGCGGCGTCCCCGGGGCCGTGGTGTTCGTCAACGGTGTGGAGCGCGGGACGATGCCGCAGGCGGCGAACCTGCGCGTCCGCGCCGGCAGCGCGGTCGTCGAGATCCGGGCTCAGGGCTACGTGCCGGTCCAGCGCACGGTCAACGTGCTCGCCGGCGGCACGTCCCGCGAGTCGATCCAGCTCATCGCCGCCGCGGGCGGGGGCGGCGCCCAGGTCCAGGGCGGCGGCCAGGTCCAGGCGGGCGGCGGCGTGCAGGTCGTCCAGGGCCAGAACCAGTACGGGACCTACCAGGGCCAGCAGGCGCAGACGGTGACCTACGAGTCGCAGCCGAACCTCGGCCTGTTCTGGGCTGGCCTCCCGGTCTTCCTCGCGCCCTACCTGCTCACCGGCCTGATCACCTACGCGGTCGACGAGGGCTACACCGACGCGAGCGCGTACGGGTGGATCCCGCTCATCGGGCCGTGGCTCCTGATCGCCGACGGGTACGTCAGCGAGGACTACCTCACGACGTTCGTGGTGCTCAGCGGCGTCGCGCAGCTCGCCGGCGTCGTCCTGATGGTCCTCGGGCTCGCCACCACCCGCGAGGTCGCGGTCCGCGCCCAGCTCGGGCCGGACGAGCGGTCGCCAGTGCTCACCTTCGACCCGCTCGTCAGCGACACCTTCGCCGGCGGCGCGCTCACGCTCTCGCACTTCTGATCGAGCATCGATGAGCGCTGCCTGCGGCAGCGCTCAGTCGGTCAGCGCGTCCCGGACGGCGTCGTCGACCGAGGCGCGCGCCGCGTTCGCGTCGACGTCGAGCGCGACGAGCGCGTCCACCGCGAGGCGGCAGGCTTCGGCGCAGGCGGCGACCGCGAAGAGAAAGTTTCCTTGCGCCGGGTCGTTCGCCGCCGCGACGACGTCGAGGCGGGCCGGGCCGTCGGAGCGGGGCAGCATCGACTGCATCCCGATGCCGAGGTTCACCGCGAGGCCACGAGCTTGCTCGAGCCGGGCCGCCTCGCGCATCGCGTCGCCGGCGATGCGCGCCTCGGCCGCGCGGGCCACGAGCGCGGCCGCGCGGGCGCGGTCGGCGAACCCGGGATCGGACGGTCGCCGGTAGTCGCCGGTGCCGCCCTCGGCGAGCTGCTCGCAGACCTGTGCCGCCGCGGTGAGCGCGTCGGGATCGGCGCCCTCGATCGCTTCTTCGAGCGCCTCGCCGACGGGGGCCGGTGACTCGGGCGCGCGCGCGTCGGCGACGAACACGGCCATCGCCGCGGCCTCGACCAGCGCCTCGATCGGCGCGCCGCTCGCGGCCGCCAGCCACACCCGCGACTCGGGCTGCTCGCAGGCCTCCCACGCGGAGTCGTGGTCGTGCGTGCGTGCCCAGAGGGTGAGGGTGTCGGGCGCGTCGGCGGCGTCGAGGATCTCGTGAAGGTCCACGGGGCGCACGTTGTCGTGACGTTCCGCATTCGTCCAGGCTGTAAAGGTTACGTGGCGTCGATGGCTGCGGTAGGTTCATCCGGTGAGCCTCTCCGATTCCGCCGCTGACGGTGGGTCGCCCTCGGTCGCGCTCATCGTCGAGGAGGTCCTCGGCGCCGTCCTCTCACCCCGACGGGTGCGGGAGGTGCTCG
>Ga0070729_10004924_pt1 | contig 14166 bp, 10 predicted proteins | sample tdDd472_FD_66725 | JGI IMG/M metagenome (GOLD analysis project Ga0070729, IMG submission 66725) | Marine sediment microbial communities from the Atlantic coast under amendment with organic carbon and nitrate - tdDd47.2 | ecosystem: Environmental > Aquatic > Marine > Coastal > Sediment | place...
CTAGAACTTATGGCAATTTTTTCAACACCGAGGCTGAAGATGCGATGCGCCTGGCCAACTGTTTTTATCCCACCCCCGTAGCAAAACGGCATGCGGCATTCAACCGCCAGGTTTTCTATCATTTTATAATCCGGCTCTCTGCCCTCCGCTGTTGCGTCAATGTCCAGGACAATCAACTCATCAACTTCCTTTTCATTAAAAATCTTCACAGCGTTAATCGGATCGCCCACATATTTGTGGTCCTTAAACTTTGTAGTTTTAACAAGACCTTTGTTATGCACCAGCAGGCAGGGTATGATTCTAGGGTGTAACATATATAAAAAGAAGTTTAGAGGTTAAGAAGATTAATAGCAAAACTTTTTAGAATTAATTTCTACAGAATTCAATATTACTATAATTTGTTCATATTCATTATCCAACCAGGGTAACAAGCTCATGCTTGCTGTCCCAAGTGTTGCACTTCCCTCAAATTTCCGCAAAATTCTTTAAAAGTTGGATGCCGTTTGCATGGCTTTTCTCCGGGTGGAACTGGACACCGTAAATATTTTTGTGGTTTACGGCACTGGAGAACCTGATGCCATATTCAGTGGTTGCAATGCTATCGCCTGAATTGTTGCAATGAAAATAGTAGGAATGCAGGAAATAAAATCTGGCTTCATTGCTGAATTGCGCCAGCAGTTGATTGCCACTCATTGGATTTATTGTATTCCATCCCATGTGGGGCAAGCGAGTTTTTGATTTCAACAATGATGCATCAAACTTTTTCACTACACCATCAACCAATCCCAGACCGGGAATCACCCCTTCATCACTTGATTTGGCAAGCATTTGCATGCCAACGCAAATACCAATGACAGGTATTCTGTTGATTAAGATCTGCTTTTCAAACTCATCGCGCATGCCAGACCGGTTAAGCTGCGTCATGGCATGATCAAAAGCACCCACGCCCGGTAAAATTATTTTGGATGCTCCTTGCAGATCGCCCGGACTACGGGCAATTTTTGTCTCTGCATTTAATCGTTCATAGACATTAACGAAAGCCCGAATATTGCCCAGTCCGTAATCAATAATAGTAATCATCGTTTGATGGAACTCTCAACGCCAAGAGCTTTCAGTACTTTGGCGCCAAAAATAAAAAAAGTTTCTCGATTCTTATAATCCCAGTAGAATTTTTTTGGCATCGTGAAGTACTGCCTTAATTCATGGGAAGTGATGCCTAATTTCGTAGCAATATAATTAAATTCATCTTCAATCGTTTCAGGGTCATAAGCCGGCTTTTTCAATTTTTCTATAGCTTCTTCTCGGGTCATCTGTCCGGTCAGAATCAAGCTTGAATATTGAACCCGGCGAGTGTCAAAACCAAAACGTTCGGGTAGCCAATATCCTTCGAAGAACTTGGTAAACCGCGATTCAAAATGTTTTTGCGGATATGGTTTCCAGCCATATTCTTTTTCTAACAGCTTTAAAGCTTCCACCTTAACATAGGGACGGTGATTTAACATTTTAACGACTCTAACCCCCCGGATGTAGCGCAGATAGATCTTGTGCCTATAAATGGAACTAAATGGATAGGTTTTCATCTCCACAGTAGAGTAACGTTGCATGATATCATGCAATTGTGCCATGTCAGTTCCGTAGTACAACCACTCCATGGGGTTGCGGACACATTCGGTTGCAATGTTGCCCCCATTGAGAATATATTTAATATTATGTTTATCGGCAAAATTATAGAGAGTCGCAACAAAGGCATGATCCTGTGGAATATCGATATGAGGAATACCTGACTTAAAAAAAGCCAACTGAAAATCCTTCATTTCCTCCCAGTTAATGACTTCCGTATATAAATCAAGGCCAAGCTTCTCAATAAGAACCTGGATGTTATGGACAGCCAACTCGGAGTTCCACCCCCCATCCACATGAAACACGAGGGGGCGCAAACCAAATTCCTTTACAGCCAAGTGCAGCATATAAGAACTGTCAACACCACCGCTTAATCCCAACAGGCAATCAAAATCATTCCTTTTGCCGGATTCCTTGATTTTGGCCACAATAATTTCAAGTTCCTTGCGGCCGCGTTCATCGGTATGCCAGTTGGGCTTTACATTTTGAAAAAAATCATTGCAATGGTCACAGGCACCTTTTTTATCAAAAGTAATACGCGAATCGGAGCTATCCATTACGCAGTTGGAGCAGATTTGATATGTAGCAATATTCACTGGCATTATTCAATATTTCATGTTGAGTTTTTTATACTATCAAAATTTCGCCACAAGGCTTATATCATATTCCAAACACATTAAAAATTTTAAACCATCCGTTGTAAAAGCTCACAGATGTTCTGGGTTCTTTAGACAGGGAACAGAGCTTTATAAATGAGAAACTGCTCCCGGTTCATGCCGCAACCTGTCTCTGCGACTGTGTGTTGAAATAGACCATAGCCGAAGTTCTCCTGTCAAGACTTTGATGCCACCGCTTTTGATTGTAGCACATACAGTATTCATAAGGTTATTGCGTATTATCTCTTGTCGTCAATTTTAGATAACCTCGTATTTTCTATGGCATCTAGAAAACCTTGTGCCATATTGTCCATTGTGCAATATTCCTTATAATAATTGTATGCATTCTCACCAAGCTCGCGAGCAAAATTTATGTCTAAACATAATTTTAATAAGTTGTCTTCCAAGGATTTGATTTTGTCGTCACAGAATAATCCATTCAAACCATGCTTAATATTATTTTTTTCCCCCCCGCTTATAGCATTCCATTTAGTAAGGAAAGGAACACCGTACCCTAAACTCTGCAGGACAGACAATCCAGCCTGCCCAAATGAAACAGAGACAATGGCCTCTTCATAGTAATCTTTTAGAAACGCGTTATTAGCAATTTTACCCACAAAGTTAACTCGGCTGGATAACTCTAAATCCAAAACCAATTTTTTGAGTACCGTCTCTTGAGACCCTTCTCCAACAAAAGTCAATAAGATATTTTCTGGAATATGTTTAGTGATATTATTAAAAGCTCGAATTAATACTTCATTCTGCTTTCTTTCATCCAAACTTCCAACAAATAGAATCTTGTTTTTTATTTTACTTTTATATGAATGCCTTTGTTCACCAACATCGAAAGTATTGTTGGCCACAAAAAGCTTATCAAGCTTTAAACCCCTATCTAAAAATTCCTGCCTTGCTTGTTGAGTGTAAAAAATATTTCCATCAACTTTTTTTGACAAAAGAACCCGAGCGTAATTAGCAAGTTTGTTTTTAGTAATCCATGCTCCCCAAAGAATAAACCTGCATTTTTTATTATGAAAGAAGATGGAGATTAAAGTGGTTATCCACGCAACATCAAAAAGTGCAATAATAACATCATACTTTAAATCATTTGCTTCTTTTAAAAATCCGGGTTGAAAATGGAATGGACCAATTTTATATACTGGGACAATGACCTCTTCATATGAATCATTTTTAGAGTTCATTTTTTTACCAGAATGAACAACAGTCACGTCATATTTTTTAGAAAGTTGATTGAACAATGGAATTCTGTAATGCAAAATATAGTTATAACCAATTAATAGTTTCTTTTTCATTTTACCCATCAGTCTTTCTATAAAAAATATTTACACATTACGCCGAGCATCTGTCAAACTGAAGTTACTTGCATTAACAATATGTAGCCACTACCTGAAACCCAGTCTGTAAAAAAATTATATCCGCCTTTATATAATCTCAATTTCCTTGCTACTCTATGGGGTATCTATTTTACATAAGGCAATCTCTTAATCGGGATACCTTCCCTGATTTTATATTCAGCTGGCTCGAGATATCCTAATTTTGTATTAGTTACATAGGTTTCCGTGGAAGCTAAAATTGCCACATCATGCCCCTGTTTTTATGCATTTTTGGAAGAATATTCTCCTAGTAGCTGAAATCGTCAATATAGAAAGCAGACAGGCAACAATGTAAAATTTTTCATGGATGGTATTTCTTTATGAATTCTTCAGGGTTGGTAAAATATGGAGCATATTTCACCAGCGTACTGTCCGGCAAAGTCCACCACTTTATCTCAAGCAAGGCGGCAATGGTAGTATTATCGAATCGCTTGCGTATTTCTTTTGCAGGGCTCCCTGCAACTATTGCATAAGGCTGAACATCCCTGGTTACAACGCTTCCCATGCCTATAACTGCTCCATCGCCGATCATAACTCCAGCCTTTATCAAGGATTTTTCACCAATCCAGACATCGTTTCCAATAATTGTCCTTAGGTCACTACTTTTTGTATGCATAGAAAATTTCTTTTTAACACTGTCTTTCCTCGAAGAAAAAACCGGCGACATAGATACCCACTCCATGGGATGTCTTGCACCTCCGATAATCACATTATTTGCTATAGAGCAAAAACCGCCAACGTCACAATTTAATATCGTGCAGTCATAGCCGCAGAAGGAATGTCTGCCAAATGTGGTATTCACGATAGTGCTGCCTGCTTCAATCTTAGAGGTTTTATCTATCCGGCTATATATTACCGCGCAACCCCTGATCTTTTTGCACAACTTAGCCCATAAATATGCTGGTGTCATTTAGCTTTCCTACTATTTGTATGAACTGTTGATTATAGTGTTTACCTATTCCTCTGGATATATCCAAGACTGAAATTTTCCGCCTTAGTGATTGAAACTCTGTCTGCAAAAAGCTACATGCCTCTATATAAACATCGGTTCAAGTAGCCCATCAATAATAAATAACTGTGCCGGCACCTTACCCCCCCTTATTTTGGATCTCAGGGTATTTATTGGCAAACCATAACTTCCAAAATCCAGAAGAACTTAAAATATAGTTGCGCTCATGACAAATACCCATACCGACTTTTACGAAGAAACCTCCTGAAATTTTACCCGCAAACGATTCAAAAAGCAACAAATCCTATAAAAGCATGTTCTTTAATTACACTTTTTATTTATTGCACGGCCACGCCGACATTATTCTTGACACACAACCACCCCTGTTTTATAGTCTGCCCATCTCAAAATAAGTTCCTGTCAAACGAAGAGATTTATTCAGAGTACAATGCTGATGAGTTTCTTGCTGCATATTTTCATTAGTTGCCGCCATCATGGGTTTCAATGTTTTTGTCTAAAGACCTGCAGCCAATTTGACGGCTGATTTTTCTGTACCACTCATTCAATATCCGATAGTTACGTTAATCAAACTCTCCAGTAGTACAAATCTATATTTTACTGTTGTTGCCGAAAATAATACTCAGGTGTGGAGAGGCGCCACTATGACAGAGGCGGTCGATTCAGGAACAATTGAAGACATCAATTGGCATATCGTTAAATCAGTCAGAATAAAAGGCCTCTTGTGCGGAATTTTGCCTACAGAGAAAAGCTATAAAGATAGCTTGGAAAGAGGAGCTTGATGCGGTAATATGCCTTGATAATAAATGTCAAAGTAACTGAGATGCGATTTGATAATGAGCATACAGAAGAACACAAAAAGTCCTTTATAATCTTAGAAATATAAAACAATTCCAAATTGATTTATGGAGAGTAAAACCATGAAACAAGTACTGCAGCATTTAAAGAGTGGTCAGATTGAAGCAGCTCAATTACCCTGTCCGCAGGTTAGACCCGGACATATCCTGATCAAAACTAATTCGACGCTTATCTCAGCAGGATCAGAGAGAACTATTGTTGAATTCAGCAAGGCGAATCTTATTTCAAAAGCCAGGCAGCAGCCGGAAAAGGTCAAACAGGTTCTCGACAAGATCAAAACAGATGGGCTTCAGCCCACTCTTGAAGTTGTCTTTAATAAACTGGATGAGCCAATGCCTCTTGGCTACTGTAATGCCGGTGTCGTCCTTGATGTCGGCCCCGACGTCAAGGACTTCAAGCCCGGTGATCGTATAGCAAGTAACGGACAACATGCCGAAGTTGTCTGTGTGCCAAAAAATCTTTGTGCCAAGATTCCCGAAGGAGTTACAGACGATCAGGCTGCATTTACTGTATTGTCCAGCATAGGTCTTCAGGGAATACGCCTTCTGGAACCGACCCTTGGCGAGAAATTTGTTGTCTACGGCCTCGGGCTTATCGGCCTTATGACCGTTCAGCTGCTTCAGGCCCATGGCTGCCAGGTAATGGGCATTGACCTGAATCCCAAGCGTATTAAACTTGCCGAAAAATTCGGTGCAGTAGTAGTAAACCCGGCTGACGGCGGCGATCCCATTGCAGCAGTGAATGCATGGACAGAAGGCAAGGGAGCAGATGGGATTCTCATAACTGCCGCGGCAAAGACAAATGAAATAATGCACCAGTCTGCCCAGGCTTGCAGAAAAAGAGGACGCATTGTTCTTGTCGGAGTAGTTGGACTCAATCTCATGCGCAGCGACTTCTACGAAAAAGAAATATCCTTCAAGGTTTCCTGCTCCTATGGGCCCGGCAGATACGACGATACATATGAACAGGCAGGCCAAGACTACCCATATGGTTTTGTAAGGTGGACAGAGCAGCGGAATTTTGAAGCTATACTCGATACCATGCGGTCTGGCACTCTTAAGGTTGATGAACTGATAACTCATAATTATTCTATAGACCAGGCTTCAGATGCTTACGATGTGATTGCAGAAGATAACTCCGCTCTGGGAGTTATTCTGAATTATCCAAATGATGTGTCCACTGAGACGATACGATCCATAACACCCCGTGTGGCAACTCCGGCCAACAAGCCGAATGTTGGAATCATTGGTGCAGGCGCTTTTGCGAAGATGATTATGGCACCGTCTCTTAAAAAAGCTAATGCCAGAATATCTTATATTGCTGACATTAATGCTCCCGCCGTACATCATCTTGCCGGGAAATCCAATGCAGAAAATGCCGTTACCGACTACAAGATCCTTCTTCAGGACGATACTGTTGATGCGATACTGATAGCTGTTGGCCACAAATTGCATGCAAGCTTTGTTTGCCAGGCCCTGGAAGCCGGCAAACACGTTTTTGTCGAAAAACCGCTGGCGATGAATAAGGAGGAACTGGACCAGGTTGTTGAAACAGCAAACAGGTTTCCTGATAAGCATGTCATGGTTGGGTTCAATCGCCGGTTCAGTCCACATATGCAAAAACTTAAAGAGATCCTACGGGGGAGAAGCGAGCCTCTATGCATGAACATGACCGTAAATGCCGGATTTATTCCTCCGGAACACTGGGTACACGACCCTGTCTTGGGGGGAGGAAGAATTATAGGGGAGGGATGCCACTTTATTGATCTGTTACTGTTTCTGACGGATAGCCGCATAGAAAGTATAGGTTCTATGATGGTTGGCAAAGGCCCGGTTACTCGTGAAGATAAAATGTCGATCATGCTTAGCTTTGAAGATGGATCTGTCGGAACCGTAAACTATTTCGCTAACGGTTCAAAAAACTATCCAAAAGAAACCCTTGAAGTTTTCACTGATGGCAGAGTCGCCAGGATGGATAATTTCAGAAAATTGACTGGTTATGGATTTAAAAACTTTAAGAAATTCAGCACTTCCAGGCAGGATAAAGGCCATGCTGTAGAATTTGCAAAATTCATCGAAGCCATTGAAAAGGGAGGAACGCCTTTGATTCCTTTTGATCAATTGGTTAATGTTACAGACGCCAGTTTCGCAGCAATGGAGTCCGCAAAGACTGGAAATATTATAAAGATATAACAATAGAGTTAATGCCAGTTAGAGTTTCTGTTATCATATGATTGCTAAAATAAAAAAATATCGTGTGCTGATTCAGCAATATGGGATCAGACGCTGCGCTTTTCGTTTTATTCATGATCTAAAACGCAGGCATGGAATCCTCAAGAAAAAATTCCCCCCCTGGCTATGGCAGCAGCGGCCGCTATCCACTTGGCTCAGAGATGACATTGATTTAGAATCATCCGCCTTCAGGAAACTTTGGTCAGCTAATGATGCGAAGTTCTTTTTTGAAAGTGGAAAACCGCCAAACCCTGAAAAACTCTGGGTATCCGGCGCGATTGAAGAAGCCGACGCTGTTCTTAAGGGAAGTTTTAAGTATTTCTCCAGCAGACAAGGCCATCTCGGTTATCCAGCCCCTGACTGGTTTCTAAACCCCTTTACCGGGCACAAGGACTCATGTGACCTACATTGGTGTGACCGTGAAGACTTTGATCGGTCCAGAGGTGACATTAAATACATCTGGGAGCCATCCAGGTTTTGCTGGGTTTATGCACTTGTTAGAGCTTATGCTGTTACAGGAAATAATAAATACCCGAAGGCATTCTGGGAATTGACCGAATCATGGGTCAATGCTAATCAGCCTCAAATGGGGCCTCATTGGCAATGCGGCCAGGAAATATCAATAAGATTGATGGCATGTGTATTTGCTTTATATGCCTTCTCGAACAGCCCTGAAACCACAGACACACGAATAGAGTTACTGGTAGTAATGCTGGCAGCATCTGCAGAAAGGATTGCCAAAAATATCAACTACGCCAGGGCGCAAATGGGAAACCATGCTACAAGCGAGGCAGCGGCGCTTTGGACGGTAGGTATTTTGTTCCCGGAACTAAAGAACGCTCGGCAGTGGAAAAAACTCGGCAGGTTTGTTTTAGAGGATGAAGCCAGACAATTCTGCTGGAAAGATGGTTCATATACCCAGCACTCAATGAATTATCAAAGACTAATGCTGCATGATTACCTTTGGTCTTTGCAGCTTGGTGATGTCAATGAAGAAAATTTCTCCGATGATACTATCGAAAGACTAACAAAATCCTACCAATTTTTATATCAACTGCAGGAAACTTCAACCGGCAGACTTCCTAATTATGGTCCAAATGATGGCGCAAATATCCTTCCGCTCAATAGCTGCAGCTATTCAGATTACCGCCCGGTTATCGGGGCAATGCACTACTTTTTTAACAAAACACAATTATATCCGGCAGGCCCTTGGTCTGAGGATATTATGTGGCTGTTTGGAAAAGAAGCACTTGATTCACCGATAGCGACAGAGCAACGGCTCAGTAAAGATTACAAGATTGGCGGATATTACACAATACGCGATGAACGTTCATTTGCAATGATACGATGCCATTCTTACAGCAACAGGCCCAATCAGGCTGATATGCTGCATCTTGATCTTTGGTCCGACGGGCAGAATATTTTGACGGACTCCGGATCATATACTTATTATGATCCGGATAATAGCTGGAATGCTTTTTTCGCCGGGACAACCGCGCATAATACAGTAACCGTTGGCGGTATCAACCAGATGATAAAAGGCCCGCGATTCCAATGGTTCAGTTTGGTCCGTTCGAAAATGATTGAGCATAGGGTAATTAACAATGTCGAGGTTTGGCAGGCAGAGCATTACGGCTACCAGAGACTGGCTAGCAAGGCAATACATAGAAGAATGGTTTGCCGCATTAATCCTGATATATGGCTGGTAGTCGACGATGTGTTTGGCCGGGGAAGCGAGGATCTCCTGATAGCATGGAATCTTCCCGATGGTGAATTTATTCTCAATAATAACTCCCTCAAAATGGATTCCAGGCAAAAATCTTTTTCGATCTCACTATTTTGTTCCAACCAATCCGCGCTGCCGCAGGTTGTCAGAGGACTTGATGGTGACAAGAGATTAGGATGGAACTCGGTTCGCTATGGTATCAAAAATCCCATGCCGACTATGTTTATTGACGTTAAGGATATATTGCCGATCAGGTTCATCACGGCTGTATGTTTGACGCAAGCCTCTTCAATAGAAAGTGATGGAACCAGTTTTCTTAACTGCCAAATTGACAGTGGGCAAGGCCTCAATCTAGCGTTAGAACGCCCTGAAGCCAATGGGAAAATAGTTGCAGAAATAACCAGCGGTCTCGATACTATTAAAATATAGCTGAGGCACACATGGATAAAGAAATCTCAATTGTTGAAGCTCAAAACAGGCACATAGAGGGCATGGCGCGTTGTCATATAAAATCTTTTCCTGGCGAATTCATGACGTTAATAGGCAAAAGATTTATCAAAGGCTTCTATAAATATTACATCGCCAGCCAGAACTCTATAGTTATTGTCGCCGTTAACGAGCATGACAAAGTTACAGGGCTTGTCGCTGGGGGCAAACCCGAATTAAGAAAAAGATTCACTGTAACACGTGTTCCGCTTTATGTGTTTGATATTTGTAGAAGTGCAATAATTAATTCAAATTGCCGAACAAGGCTGCTTCAGCATTTAAGCGGAGCATTCAGAAAAATTCTTGTAAAGCTCCATCTGGCAACTGCCCAGGCAGTTATCGAAGAACCTCCTGAAGACCCGACGGGAACATGGTCCAGCCTATTGTCTGTATGTACTTTGCCGGACTACTGCGGCAGAGGTATTGGCAGCCGTCTTATGGAAGAATTCAGGCAACAAAGCGAAAACCTCGGATATAAGACCATCAGGCTTTCTGTTCATTTAGATAATGAGCCTGCTATCGCTCTTTATACCAAATGCGGCTGGAAAGAGACCTTTAGAAATATAAGAGGTATTTATTTTAAACGAAATGTTAAGGACTAGACTGTGAAGCTATTGATTGTTACACAATATTTTCCTCCAGAGACGGGAGCGCCCCAGGCCAGGTTGTTCGAACTGGCCAAAAGACTTAAAGGTATGGCACATGAGATCACAGTTCTTACCGGGATGCCGAATTATCCAACCGGAAAAATATTTGACGGTTACAGGTTTAAACTCTGTAAAACCGAAAGCATCGAAGATATCAAGGTTGTCAGAACCTGTCTCTATCCTTCCAAGTCCAGTAAAACAATCTCAAGGCTGCTAAGCTATCTTTCATTCGGCTTGTCAAGCCTGTTTTTAGGCCCATGGGGCATAGGAAAGCAGGACGTCGTTTTGATAGAAAGTCCGCCGCTTTTCCTGGTTCCTTTTGCTCTATTGATAAGCAAGATTGTCAGGGGAAAAGCCGTAATGATGGTGTCTGATATCTGGCCTGATATCATTATTAGAATGGGCCACGCCTCTGAAAAAAGCATGGCTATCAAAGCCATGCTTTGGCTGGAGAAATTCGGATACAAACGTTCCTATGCCGTTGCATTGACAAACCTAGGTGCAAGGGAGCAGATTCGCACTCGTTTTCCTGATTTGAAATATCCCACTGTAATCTCCAATGGTGTAGATACGACAATGTTCAGACCCGAACTGAGGGATCAGAAAGTTCGGAAAAAATATGGCGCAGGGCCAGATGATTTCCTCATAGGGTATTGTGGACTTTATGGTCTGGCACAGGGACTTCATGCCGTAATTGAAGCAGCTGAAAAACTTAAAGATAAGGACAATGTCAAGCTCATTATGATAGGAGACGGTCCTGTCAAGGAAGAACTCCAGGAACTCGCCGAATCCAAGAGACTCACCAACCTGACCTTCTACGACCGTTGTGCAAAAAAAGATATGCCTGCAATTATCGCATCACTTGATATTAGTCTTGTGACTTTATCGGGACGTTTCCCCGGTACTATGCCGTCCAAGATATACGAGGCCTTTGCCTCGGGCACGCCGCCTCTGGTAGCAAAGGGATGCGAAGGAGAAACCCTGGTAAATAAATATGACACCGGTAGATGTTATGAGCCCTGCGATGCCGATGACATGGCAAAAATGCTTAAAGAGTTGATCTCCGACAGAAAATTGCTCAATGAAATGAGCAGCAGGTGTGTAGAACTTTCAACTCGATTTGACAGGGCCGTGATTGCTGAACGTACAAATGCGATATTAACTGCTGTCGCCGAAGGCAGGGAACTGCCCGAGGTCAAATGGTAGCAGCTCCTGTATTGCCGCATTTCCCGGCAGCGGCAATGAATGACGAATAAAATTCATTTAAACACAGGTTCAACAATGCATATTCTGCTTGTACATCAATATTTTCTCGGCAAAAACGACGCCGGCGGATCACGCTGGAATCAATTTTCCAAGTACTGGTCCCAAAAGGACTGCAAGGTTACAGTCCTGGCCGGTACAGTCCACTACGCCTCCGGCAAGAAGGCCCCCCAGTACAAGGGAAAGTATGTCGTTCGGGAGAAAGAATCAAAAAATATCGACATCCTTCGTTGCCATGTAAGCGAAAGTTACAACAGGAATTTTGCCGGAAGACTCTGGGCCTATTTTTCATTTTTCTTCAGTACACTCTGGGCAGGACTTTTTCATGCCGGAAAATGCGATGTAATAATTTGCACCTCACCACCTTTAACCGTTGGCCTTACCGGCTGGATACTGAGCAGGCTAAAAAGAGCGCCGATGGTCTTTGAAGTTCGTGATCTTTGGCCCGAGTCGGCAATTGATACCGGTGTCCTGACAAATAAATGGCTGATCAAAATGTCTTATTGGCTGGAACGACTAAGCTATAAATCGGCAAGCTGGATAAACGTTCTTACCCCGGCATTTGAAGAGTCACTGATAAAAAATAAATCTGTCAATCCCGAGCGTATAAGCATGATCCCTAATGGAGCGGATATGGACATATTTCTCCCCGGCGACCGCGATAATTGGGTAAGGAAAAAATATGGTATTGAAAATAAATTTGTCATCATTTATGTAGGCGCCCATGGTGTGGCCAATCATCTTAGTCAGTTGATCGATGTCACAGAGAACGTCAAAGATGACCCGGATATCGTTATGATGCTTGTCGGTGACGGAATGCAAAAAGAAATGCTTAAGAAAGATGCCCGGAAAAGAGGCTTACATAATATTATTTTTGTCAACTCCGTGCCTAAAACTGAAATTGTAGACTATGTCGCTGCCAGCGATATTTGCACAGCGGTTCTAAAAAAGGTAGATACCTTTAAAACGGTATATCCGAATAAAATATTTGACTATATGTCTGCCTGCCGCCCTATCATCTTGGCGATTGACGGTGTTGCAAGGGAACTACTCGAAAACGCCGGCTCAGGTATGTATGTGGAACCTGAAAACACCGAGGCTTTTGTAAAGGCACTATACCGGTTTAAAAAAAACCCCGAACTCTGCTTGCAGTGTGGGGAAAATGGCTTAAAATATGTTGCCAGCCATTTTTCAAGAGAAACGCTGGCAAAGAAATATTATGGTATCCTGATTGACAAAATTGCAGGAAAAAAGAAACAGTCTGCTGTTTTGAAATAAGGCCGGATATTTTATTCGACTATCGCTTGTAACGCTTGTTCCTGTTTTGACCAAGCGATATGTTCTTTGCTTTTTTTCGTGTTTTCGACAAACACCTCATACTTATTTAACAGCGTTTGTATCGCGTCCGATATTTCAACAACATTACTTCCATCACCTTTAAGGGCAACACCAAACTCATATTTCAGAACCAGATCACTCATTGGTTCATTACAGCCAACGATCACGGGTTTTTGAAAGATAATCGATTGGTACATCCTGTTTGGTTCGCAATATCGATTGTTGGGTTCAGTTATACGATATAATATGATACTAAATTTTGATCCTTTAATATAATCCGGAATCGCCAACTGATCAACCTTTCCGCGAAAGTATACTTTCTGAAACAACGTGTCACCATACTTTGCTGATAATTTCTCCTTTATTTCGTTCTGAAAACCACCGACAACGACTGCTTTAAAACCGTCCTGCCTCATTACCGCTTCAATTATCTGAAAAGGATACCTGCCTTCACCCCACAGACCCTGCAAATAGATGTAATCTGAACCGCCCACCCATTTATTAAATTCATCATATTTCTCATCCTTCAACGCAGATTGTTCAAATCCCATGTCTGGCAAGTTTCTTATTGCAATGTGTTTTTCAGGAATTTTAATTAAATCTTCTCTGATTAAATAGTCAATTCTATTATTGTTGGCATGGATTAACTGCGTACATTTTTTTTCAATGAACTGAAATAACTTTTTCATTACCCCGTTTTTTGTAAACGGTCCGGGAATCTCATGAAGATCCCAAACAATCCGAACCTTCCGCAATAGAAGCGGAAACAAAAACGGCTGAACATCATGAACCCAAACAATATCATATCCCTTCAAGTCCCTCCTGACTCGCCAAAAAAACTCCATAGCTTTTACCAATAGCCATTTTGCAGAAGGAAGCTTGTCGCGTGTTTTTAACCGAAAAGATTTATAGGGTATTCCATAGGCCGTAACCCCTTCGGACTCCTTGTTGTTTGCCAGCACAACAAATATTTTAACCTGAGC
>Ga0070729_10004926_pt1 | contig 14152 bp, 14 predicted proteins | sample tdDd472_FD_66725 | JGI IMG/M metagenome (GOLD analysis project Ga0070729, IMG submission 66725) | Marine sediment microbial communities from the Atlantic coast under amendment with organic carbon and nitrate - tdDd47.2 | ecosystem: Environmental > Aquatic > Marine > Coastal > Sediment | place...
AAAAAGGGGACTTATTCTTTGTCCATTACTAAACGTGCTTTATTTTCAGTAATTTCGCAGGTACCTATTATTAGATTAATGTTCATATAATTAAATAATGGATAACTTCCATCTTGACGATGATGCTTATAATGTACTGCTAAACTTGCTAAATAATCAGCATTTTACAGGCAAACCAGGTAGTCAAGCAGATATGGAATTTCTAACTGATGACTGGTGGTTGAGAGATACGGCTGTGATTGAAAATATCGTGAAAAGAAATGGGATGTGGGAAATTCAATTAGTATTTGCTCACTACCAAGACCCGCAAAAATTGATCAAGCGAGTGATTTCTCAATACCCTTGTAAGCATAAAGCAGAATTGAATGCCTGGTATATGAGACGCTTGGCCGCAAAAGATCAACGCGGTACCTTGAAGGTGGACATCGCTGATTTTAGGCTTTGTTCGAGCTGAGAGCTTGTTGGCGTAAAGGAGGCACTTATTCTTAATAAAATTAGATCCTACTGAAATATTTGTTATAATGGCGGACTTAAATACCAAACAGAAAATATTGAAGGCATCTATCCAGCTATTTAATACAAATGGAATGGCTAATGTGCGTCTTCAACAGATTGCTAATGAAATAGGTATCAGTCCCGGCAACCTGGCCTATCACTTCCGAAATAAAGAAGCTATTGTCGAAGCCATCAATGATGATTTGTACCACGAGGCTTCTGAAATACTTTCTACCTACCGCATTTTTCCGAACTTGATGGACTTTGATAATCAACTTACAAAATACTTGTCATTTGTTCAGAAGTACCCTTTTTACTTTTTGGACTTACTAGAAATAGAAAGACACTACCCTGAAATACGTTCTAAACGCCAGGTTCACATCTCGAAAATGATAAGTCAGATTCGTAAGCGATTTGATTTCAATAATCAACGCGGATTAATCGTGGACGAGCCTCGCGCTGGTGTTTATGACAGTACGGCTAATGCCATCTGGATTTTGATAACATTCTGGGCTCCGCAAAATATCGTTAGAGGAGTAGAGGTACAGATCCAAACGAGCCAGTTTAAAGAAATGATCTGGAATCAAGTCTATCCTTATTTTACCGAAAAAGGAATTGCAGAATTTGAGCAATTAATTCGCCCCTTGCTAGAACAACAATCCTAGGAATAGCTAGATAAAATAGAACTCTCCGCTTATACATGTAACTATGACAAACTTAATCTGGTTAAAAGGCGGGGCATGTAGTGGAAATACCATGTCTTTTCTAAATGCAGAACAGCCTTCTGTCATTGATCTAGTAACTGATTTTGGTATTCGAATTTTATATCATCCTACCATCGCCATGGAAATAGGCGAACAAGTCAATGAAGTTTTAGATGATGCCCTGACGGGGCGTGTTCCTCTAGATATATTTGTTTTTGAAGGATCTGTCATCGAAGGGGCAAACGGTTCAGGCAATATGAATTATTTTGCCGGTCGTCCGATGAAAGATTGGGTCAGTGACATGGCCCAAACAGCTAAATATGTGGTGGCTATAGGTGATTGTGCCACTTGGGGCGGGGTTATTGCGGTTCCTCCAAATCCAACCGAGTCGACCGGGATGCAATTTCATAAAAAGGAGAAAGGAGGATATTTAGGTAAAGACTTTATCACGAAAAGTGGTTTACCTGTTATCAATATTCCTGGTTGTCCTGCACATCCTGATTGGATGACTCAAATGTTAGTCGCCATCGCTACCGGCCGGATGAAGGATGTGCTGCTCGATGATTTTCAACGCCCAAGAACTTTCTTTACCGACTTTGTTCAAACGGGCTGCCCAAACGTTAACTCATTTACAAAAAGAATAAAAGGAGATTTTGGAAAACGTGGTGGATGCTTGTTTTACGAGGTGGGCTGTAGAGGCCCAATGACTCGGGCTAGCTGTAACCGCATTTTATGGAATCGCACTTCTAGTAAAACCAGAGCCAACCATCCTTGCTTGGGTTGTACCGAACCTGGTTTTCCACATCACGATTTAAAAAAAGGAAGTGTTTTTAAGACGATGAAGTATTTGGGTTTCCTACCCAAGGAAGTTCCCGAAGGAGAAAGTAAAATTATGCACTATTTCAAAACAGGTGTAAATAAAGCACTTTCTTCCTCTAACGACACAGAAGCTTCAAAGTAGAACGAAATAAGAAATCACACACCTATAAAAGATACACCCCTTCTTTTCCTATTCCTTAGTACCGTGGAACACATAATTTTCTATACCTCGAGACGAGATAATTCCCATAAGAAATAGGTCAATTCAGTCTAGATAATCGACGAATTAGGGTTTAAATTCTAATTTTTAGGTTATTTTTTCTAATAATTTTAGAAAATGCTTTCTAACTTGATGGCTTTTACTATATTTGGCCTCAGAACTACTAGATGAAATAGAATTCTGTTTTCTTATCAAAGAGGAAATATTCTGCCTACTAATAAAAATACCAATCATCATGGCAAACGTATTATGGTTACAAGGAGGAGCATGCAGTGGGAATACCATGTCCTTCTTAAATGCCCAAGAACCAACGGTAGTAGAGTTGATCGTTGACTTTGGCATCAATATTCTTTGGCATCCAACCATTGGTTTAGAAATCGGTCATCAAGTAAGTGACTTGATGAATGATTGTATCTCTGGAAAGACAGAGTTAGATATTTTTGTATTTGAAGGTTCTGTGATCCAAGGTCCAAATGGAACTGGAAAAATGAACTACTTTGCAGATAGGCCGATGCAAGAATGGATCCGAGAATTATCTGATGCGGCACAGTTTGTTGTTGCTATTGGTGATTGTGCTACTTGGGGAGGAATACCCGCTGTTCCGCCAAATCCAAGTGAATCAACAGGTTTTCAATTTCATAAGAAAGATAAAGGTGGTTTCCTAGGCGCCAATTTCAAATCAAAAGGAGGTTTACCAGTCATTAATATTCCTGGCTGCCCAGCGCACCCGGATTGGATTACTCAAATTTTGGTGGCCATTTCCACTGGTCGAATCGGCGATGTATTGATCGATGACTATCATCGTCCAAAAACATTTTTCACAGATTTCGTACAAACGGGTTGCCCTAATGCTTCTGCCTTTGCAGAGAAGATTGATGGTAACTTTGGAAAACGTGGTGGTTGCTTATTTTATGAAGTAGGATGTCGCGGCCCTATGACTCGGGCAAGTTGTAACCGGATTCTTTGGAACCGTACTTCGAGTAAAACTAGAGCTAATCATCCTTGTCTAGGCTGTACCGAACCTGGCTTCCCTCACCACGATCTTATTAAAGGATCTGTTTTTAAAAGCATGAAATATTTAGGCTTTATACCCAAAGAAGTTCCAACAGGAGAGAGTAAATTAGGTTACTACTTCAAGGCAGGTATGCACAAAATCCTACCTTCTCCAAAAGGACTAAGTGAGTCTTCTAAGTAATTTCACACAACTAGTACGCTTGCAAACAGCGGCAGAGCGACAACTTAAAATCAAACAAAATGTCAATAAAAAAGGAACTCAATATATCTCCAGTAGGACGAGTGGAAGGTGATCTCGATGTAAAAGTTTATATGGAGAATGGCGTGGTTACTCGCGCCCATACACAGGCAGCTATGTTTCGAGGATTCGAAAAAATCCTGTCGGGTAAAGACCCTCAATCCGGTTTAATTGTTACCCCTCGAGCCTGTGGTATTTGTGGAGGTTCGCATTTATACTGTGCCTCTTCGGCCTTGGATGTGGCCTGGAAAACGACCTTACCCCCCAATGCTCTTTTGTTGCGAGCTATTGGTCAAGCTGCGGAAACCATTCAGAGTATTCCACGATGGTTTTATGCCATTTTTGCTACGGATATGGCGAATAAGAAGTTTGCCAATAAACCGCTTTATGATGAAGTGGTCAAGCGTTTTGCCGCCTATGTCGGCACCTCCTTTCAAACGGGTGTTACAGCTAGCGGTCGGCCTGTTGAAGTCTATGCTTTATTTGGAGGTCAATGGCCACACTCCAGTTATATGATTCCTGGTGGTGTGATGTGTGCCCCTACTTTAAAAGATATTACTCGAGCGCATGCGATTATGAATCAGTTTCGCAATGATTGGCTGGAAACAACCTGGTTGGGTTGTTCGATTGAACGTTATATGCAAATTCAATCCTATGAAGATTTGCTGGAATGGGTAGACGAAAACGAATCTCATAAAAATAGTGATTTAGGATTATTCATACGTGCAGGCCTCGAATTTGGTTTGGATAAGTTTGGACAAGGTGTCGGTAAATTTTTAGCGTGGGGAACCTACCTACATAAAGACATGTACAACCATCCAACCATTGAAGGCCGTAATCCTGCCACTATTAGTCCTTCTGGTTTTTGGGATGGTAAAAATTATTTTGATGCTGACCAGAAGCATGTTGCGGAACACGTCAAGCATGCTTGGTACGAGAATCAAGCCGATGGTTTACATCCATTTGATGAACCTATTCCCAGTGCATCCACCAACTCCATGTCTCTAGAACATACTGACTTTGGCGGAAAATATAGTTGGGCAAAGGCGCCTCGTTTTATGGGCCACGCTGCTGAAACAGGCCCTTTGGCTAGAGTTATCATGGCGGCTAATCCTGCCAATAAAGAACACCAGTTCCGCGACCCACTGTTTGGTGATATTATGGATAAAATGGGGCCATCCGTGTTTACACGGGTATTGGCTCGGATGCATGAAGCGCCCAAGATTTATACCATGATGAATGAATGGTTGTCTCAGGTTCGCTTGGATGATGAATTTTATATCAAGCCAACAGAAAGAGATGGAATCGGCTGGGGAGCTACCGAAGCAGCTCGCGGTGCTTTGGCCCATTGGATAAAAATAAAAGATGGTGTGATTGAGAATTACCAAATCATTGCCCCCACCACTTTCAATGTAGGTCCCAATGATAAAGAAGGGAATCCTGGACCGATTGAATCGGCCTTAGAGGGTACAGAAATCGAAGATCCGCATGATCCAGTGGAGGTGGGTATGGTGGCCCGTTCCTTTGACTCTTGCTTAGTCTGCACAGTTCATGCACATGACAATAAGACGGGTAAAGAATTGGCCAAGTTCAAATTATAAACTCAAAAATATTTATAAAAGAACCCGTCAACCAAAATTGGCGGGTTTCTTTTTTTATTAGAACATAGTCTGTATGTTGAAGTGGTTTAAGGAATAGCACAATCAAAGAAATGACAAAAAGAATTGCGGTATTAGGTTTTGGCAACCCTGTTCGAGCAGATGACGGGGTTGGGATTTATGTGATTGACCAATTAAAAAAACAACTAGTAGGGGAAGACATTGGTATCTTCGATATGGGGACTTCTGCCTTCGAAGTATTATTTAAACTAAAGGGTTATGATCGCATCATTCTTGTAGACGCAGTCATTAATACAGGGGAAGCCGTTGGCACAATTTATAAATTGCCCGCTGCCGAAATAGAAAGTGAAATCCAAGATGATCCATTGGTATTTTTGCATAGTTTGAAATGGAGTCAGGCGCTTTCTTATGCTAAGAAAATGTTGCTGGATGATTATCCGGAGGAGATTGATGTTTATTTGATCGCTATTGATTCTACCCAATTCAATGTGGGCATGACCGAGGAAGCCACCAAAGGAGGAGATCGAGTTGTGAACTTATTATTGGAAGAATTGCAGGGCGAAAAGGAATGAAGTTCATATGAGAGTCATTACTTAGGAATGAGGTTTAAATAAAGTATACAAGATTGAGATGGAGATTTTCGCTGCTGGCAAGGCAAAAAAGACGATTATAGCCTAGCTACATGAGTATTTTTTTAACGCCGCCAGCGGAGAAAAGAATATTTCAAGATGTATACTTTATTTGGAACTCATTACTTAAAAAATTAGCTGCATGTTTATACCGCCAAATCGCTTAAAAGACAAGTTTGAATCCACCTCAAACAAAGGTAGTAACGTTCGTTTAAAAGCTTCTCATCTCTTGATTGACCACGAAGTGGCCGCTGAGGTTTTTGGAGATGAACTCAATGTCCATGTGGTCTACTACGCTGATCGACACACCCTGATGATTGCGGCAAAAAGCGATGCGCTTTTTAAGCAATTACATAAAGCAAACCAGCATATGCTAAAGGATCGAAACCTGAAAGGAGATAAAACCATCGCTTTGCACGAAATTCTGATTGATCATGAAATAAATGATACGGATAGGGATTTGGCGTTTGAATTACAAAAAGGCTTGGGTATCTTAAATGTAAAATTATAAGATTTGTCACCACATCAAAACTAGGTATGTTTATTTCTCCTAATATTCCATTGAACTCAACGGCTGAAGTCCCGGGTGAACAAAAGGATTTAGGGTTATTGGTGAATGACAAATGGCTGCTGAACACAGAAGTTTGTTATTGGATACAGGAAAGAAAAAGTCAATGGCACTTAAGCATGATCTACATTGCCACCGACAACCCACTAAAACTCATTTGCAGAAAGATTGACATCTACTATTCTGAAAAAAAAGCGATGACTTTCGCCCGGATTCTACAACGAGGGATACGAAAGGATGAGCGAGGTACCTTAAAAACAAATCACGATGCTTTCAATATTTGCGACAACTGAACATATAAGTACCATACATGAAATCATACAATTGGAGGACAGGCTTTCCGAGTTGGTATCCGTGTATGATGTAATGGAGCATGCACCGAGTGCGAGTGGCCATTCTTTTGTAGTCAACTCCCGTGGTTTGTTACAACCTATTGATTGGCACAATGTCAGTCCACCCTATTTGCTGTCTAACCCCTTACCATTAGAAAAGGATATATTGCTCGGCTTAATTTTTAGCCGGTTGGGGAATGGCGAGAAAGCCTGGTATTACCTTAAAAACAAGGAATTACTACAGTTTGATATCGGCATGATCACTCGCCTTCAGCATGGCTATCAGGTTGATATGAACGAATTCTCATTGATGCTGAAAACGATTGATCAACAAGATGATTTTGAACAATATCGAATCCAACACAATACTGCAGTCCTTCGACATTATGGCTATATAGAGGAAGCCATTGAAATTGAAGCGGTACAGGATCTTTATCAGGTAGCCATTGAAAAAGCTCCCAATCCAGAATACAAAGCTTTTACGGCGAAACATTTTGCTACCTTCTTGCTTGATGCAGATGACTTACAGCAAGCCGAAGCAGTGTTAACATCCACTATTCAAGGTGCCATTTCGGAAGATGCCAAATTTGAGTTAAAATCTGTCCTGACTAACATTTGGATGAAGAAATTGACTGTCCCCTACGATCCTTTTTTAGTAGGAGAATTGAAGAATACACTCTGGGAAGTTTTACAAAATCTTGAAAAAAACAAACGCAATGCAGAAGCCGCCTTGTTATTGGTAGATGCGGCACACATTGCCAATATATCCGAGAGCTATACCGAAGCATTGGGCTATCTCAGTAAAGCCATCAAGTTTTTTGAAGAAGAGGAATTGGTCGAATTGGCAGGAAATGCACACTATCGAAAAGGTACCTTATTATATACTTGGGCCCAAAATGGCAACCCACAATTTTTCAAGCCTGCTGTGGAGAGCTACCAACAAGCCTTGAAAGTATTCACCAAAGAAGCAACGCCCCGTGTTTTTGCAGATATTCAACACAATTTAGCCGTTATTTTTACCGACATGCCCAGTGATCCCAAGAAAAAAGGGATCTGGGCAGGTGTCGCGGTTTCTTCTTTTTCGGAGGCGCTAGCTTTTTATACCAAAGCGGAATACCCCTACGAGTACGGTATGATTTGTAACAATTATGGCAATGCTTTTACCAAATTTCCACCGGCCGTCCTTTCTGATAATTTTGAGAAAGCCTTATTCTATTACCAGCAAGCCTTAGAAGTCAGAACAGCTGACTACCCTTACGAGAGAGCGATTACGCTACTTAATTTTTTGGAAGCGAGCTGGAATGTAGGTAATGACTCTGCTGACTTCAATGAAAATCGGTATATGGATATGTTGAAAAAAGCGGAAGAGGTAAAAACACTGGTGGAGAGCCCAGAGCTGGTGGCAGAAGCACAAAAACACCTAAGTTTGCTAAAAGAATTAAAGCAAACGGTTTCAAAATGAGCTAAATATGCATGAGATTTCATTGGTTAGAAGCATCTTCAATACGCTAGAGACTGAATTTTCGAAAGAAGAATTGACGACAATCACTGCGATTGATTTGAAAGTGGGTAAGCTTTCAAATGTGGAACCGATATTGATGCAAAATGCATTTGAGGCAGTGACCGCAGCGGAAGAAAAATTTCAAACGGTAAAATTGAATATTGAAGTCATTCCCATTGAGATTTATTGTGCCGACTGCGATTCCAACTCTTTTATCGATAACTATAAATTTGCCTGTAGTACTTGTGGAAAGCCCAATAATAATGTCGTAAAGGGTACTGAATTACTCATTCATCAGGTACATTTTGAGGCAGGTGAAAAAAGTGCCACTTCCTAATAGCTCATCTACTGGCTTTCTGAGAGAGGCGATCTGATTTTTCTTTCCGAAAATAGTCTTTTCAGAAATTAGAAAATATTTTCTAAACAATTGAAATGTTTTTCTAATTCACTTCTACTCGCTATATTGTAGCTAAGCTTAGCATTTTCATAATCAAGACAGATATGGATAAAATACAAAAATCAACAAAGGCGGCTAGAGGCACCGTGACCTGCGATAATACTACCATGCATTTATTAAAAGCGAATGACTTCGTTGCAGAGAGTATTCGCAAGCAGATGGCTGCTACAAATACGCTACTCATCAACATTACTTCTTCGGCTGGCAGTGGAAAAACTACCCTCTTACAGGAAACGGCTCGCCGCATTGGGAATAAAGTGAATATGAAGATATTGGTGGGCGACTTAGAAACTGAGCGAGATGCCATCCGTTTGCGCGAGACAGGCCTTGATGCTTTGCAAATAGTCACCGGAGGTATTTGTCATTTAGAAGCGCAAATGATCTGGCAGGGAATGGAAAACCTAGACTTGGATGGCGTAGAATTATTAATCATAGAAAATGTCGGCAACTTGGTATGTCCTGCCTCTTTTGATTTAGGAGAAGATTATCGCGTCACCCTACTGGCGACGACTGAGGGAGATGACAAACCCAAAAAATATCCTCGAATGTTCCTTACCAGTGAGATGATGCTGGTATCAAAAGTCGATTTACTCCCCTACTTGCCATTTTCGGTAGATGCGGTTGTAGCAGACGCTAGAGATGTCAATCCGGATATTAAAGTATTGGAAATATCAAGTACGCAAGATGTAGGTATCGATGAATGGTGCCAATGGTTATTAGAGAAAGTAAAAGAAAAGCAATTGGCAGCCAAAACAGTGGAAGAAGTTAACTAATGACTTGGCACATCCACATTAAAGGACAAGTCCAGGGCGTTGGATTCCGGCCATTTGTTTTCAGATTGGCTAAAAAGTATGGATTCAAGGGGGCCGTCAATAATACGACTGATGGGGTTCATATTGAAGTGAATGCCCCAGCCGATCTTGTCATCAACTTTTATAATGACTTACTAAAAGAGGCGCCACCTTTAGCTAGAATCACCCAGCACTCTATTGCAAAAATAGCAGATAAAACCTTTCTCGATTTTCAGATCATTCATAGCGAAACAGGCGCACAAGCCAAGCTTTTACTTACCCCTGATTTTGCCATCTGTTCCGATTGCAGATCTGAATTATATGATGTTGCTAGTCCAAGGAATGGATACCCATTTATCACCTGTACCCATTGCGGGCCAAGGTTTTCAATTATTCACCAACTTCCATATGATCGAGTAAATACCCAAATGGATGTGTTCCAGATGTGTCCATCTTGCGTTAATGAATACGAAAACCCACTCGACCGCCGCTACTATTCACAAACGAACTCTTGTCCGAATTGTGCCGTTGAATTGTCATTACTTAATCCCCAAAAGGGGGAGTCTGCCAAAGATCAAGAACAGCTTATTGACCTGGTTATTCGGTATTGGCAAGAAGGGAAAATAGTGGCCATCAAAGGGATTGGGGGTTATTTGCTCACTTGCGACGCTGGCAACAAAGCCGCTATCTCCACCTTACGAGAGCGAAAACACCGGCCAAGCAAGCCCTTTGCCCTAATGTATCCGAATATTGAGTCATTGCCTAGCGTCAACTTGCATAAAGAGGCTATTCAAGAACTGAGTAATCAGGTCTCCCCCATTGTGCTCTTAGATTGCAAAGAGGCTAGCACTGCTGAGGACTTTGTTGATGTGGCTCCGGGCCTGCAACATCTTGGAATAATGCTTCCCTATACACCGCTGTATGACTTTCTACTATACAAATTCGGAAAACCTATTGTAGCAACAAGTGGGAATGTTAGCCACTCCCCTATTGTATTTCAAGATGAAAAAGCAGTGGCGGGACTTTCAGCCATCGCTGACCTAATCTTGAGCAATAATCGAAAAATTACCGTACCACAGGATGATAGTGTCATCAAATTCACCCTTTTTGCAGGGCACAGAATAGTGCTTCGTCGGGCTAGAGGATTGGCTCCTACTTATATCAACCCTAACTTAGCATGGCCGACTCAAAGTATAGTAGCCACAGGTGCTATGCTCAAAAGTACCTTCAGTTTATTGCATCAAGGCAACACATATATCAGCCCTTACTTGGGCGACCTAGCCTCTTTTGATACCCAACAAAATTATAAGCATACCCTTCAACATTTTCTTGGCTTATTCAAAACGCAAGCCGAAGTTATCCTATGTGACAAACACCCGAGCTATCCTTCAACTCAATATGGAGAACACCTCTCCAGAGCACTTAATATCCCCATCCAGCCTATCCAGCATCATATCGCTCACTTTGGAGCAGTACTGGGAGAAAACAATTTAATCCATTCAGAGAAGCCCGTCCTAGGCGTAATCTGGGACGGAACAGGTTTAGGGGATGACGGCCAGATTTGGGGCGGTGAGTTTTTTAAATATGAACAATACGATTTTCTACGCTGCTACCATTTCGATTACTTTGATTCCATTTTAGGCGATAAAATGCCGAAGGAACCTCGTATATCTGCCTTATCTGCTTGCTGGGATGTCATGGGGGCTGAAGTTTTCTTAAGGGATAAATTCAGCCCATCAGAATGGCAGGTTTATAGTAGGCTTTTAGAAAAAGGGAATGCCTTACAAACTTCAAGTCTCGGGCGGATCTTTGATGCCGTTGCTTCCTTATTAGGGATTATGGATCAACAAACTTATGAAGGCGAAGCAGCCATGCTATTAGAAACAATGGCGTTGCAATATTTCAAGGCGAATGGCTTGGATTTCCCATCCAGCTATTTCATGGAAGGAGCACATTACTACCGTATCCCAACCCAATCCTTGATGACAAACATCCTCATGGATTTACAAAAAGGAAAGGCCAAAGATTTCATCGCGGCCAAGTTCCATTTTTCCTTAATGAAAATCATCAAAATAGTAGCCAACAATCTGAAGATAGAAAAGATAGCATTCAGCGGAGGCGTATTCCAAAATGGCTTATTGGTGGATTTAATCCAACATCATTTGCAGAGTGACTTCGAACTGTTTTTTCACCAACAATTGTCTCCCAATGATGAGAATATCTCTTTTGGACAATTGGTCTGTTATCAGATTGAACAGCATAAAAAACCTAATTTTCAAAATAAAGTAAACGAAGATGTGCTTAGCAATTCCCGGGAAAATAAAGTCTATAGAGTCTAAGTTTGATGGCTTAGTTCGCGTAGCTAAAGTCTCTTTTGGTGGCATCATCAAAGAGGCTAGTTTAGAAATGGTACCACAGGCAAAACAGGACGATTATGTGCTTGTACATGTTGGCGTAGCCATTAGCATAGTAGACGAAGAGGAAGCCAAAAAAACATTTCGATATTTGGAAGAAATGGGTGAAGTAGCCGAAGAATTAAACATTTCGGAATTCCTGCCAGATAGAGAAGAGTACACCCATTAAAACACATCACTATGAAATTCCTCACAGAATACAGAGATCCAGAAGTGGCTCAGCGCTATCTGCAAGAAATCAAGAAGACCGTTACCCGATCATGGACGATCATGGAAGTGTGCGGTGGGCAAACCCATAGTTTGGTCAAAAACGGTATACTAAACATGCTACCCAAGGAGATAAATATGGTACATGGCCCAGGCTGCCCAGTATGTGTCACCCCTTTGAATCTAATTGATAAGGCAGTATATCTAGCAGAAAAGGAAGGTGTCATTCTTTGTTCCTATGGAGATATGTTGCGCGTGCCGGGTTCCGAAAAAAGTCTATTGGAGGCAAAAGCGAATGGAGCAGATATACGCATTCTTTATTCGCCATTGGAAGCGGTCACTATCGCACAACAAAACCCAGATCGGCAAGTCGTTTTCTTTGCGGTGGGTTTTGAAACAACAGCTCCTGCCAATGCCCTTTCGGTTGTGCATGCTCATCGCCTTGGTCTTACAAACTATTCCATTTTGGCCTCTCATGTCTTAGTTCCTCCTGCCATCGAAGCAGTGATGGAGGATGAAGAAAGTCACATTGAGGCTTTTTTAGCAGCAGGCCATGTCTGTACCATTATGGGAACACTGGAATATTACCCTTTGGTAGAAAAATTTAAAGTCCCTGTGGTCGTCACAGGTTTTGAACCCGTGGATTTATTGCAAGGCATTTTGATGACGGTCCAGCAATTAGAAAAGGGGGAAGCCAAAGTAGAAAATCAATATACTAGGATTGTTCAAGAAGAAGGTAATCCGATGGCCCAAGATACCATTTATGAAGTGTTTGAGGTCACGGATCGGTTATGGCGCGGTATGGAAGTCATTCCAATGAGTGGCTATGAGGTTAAGGAAAAGTATGCCAAATTCGATGCAAAAAGGAAGTTCAACATCAACATTGCTGAAGCACCCGAAAACGAGGAATGCATTGCTGGTGAAATTATGAAAGGGATTAAAAAACCTTTTGAGTGTCAGCATTTTGGTAAAAAATGCAAACCGGAAAACCCGATTGGTGCGCCAATGGTAAGTTCGGAAGGAGCCTGCGCTGCCTACTACCATTTCTCAGATATGATCAATCAAGTTGAAGAGCAAACAGCGTGAAAATACTTTTCCTTACTACCGCATTCAATGGCTTGGCCCAACGAGCCTGGATAGAATTGGACCGCTTGAATCATCAAGTAAAGGTTCAAATTGCAACGGATGCTGTTGTAATGGAAACCGCTGTAGCCGACTTTCAACCCGAACTTATTATAGCACCATTCTTAAAAAAGAGAATTCCAGCAAGCATTTGGGAAAACCATATTTGCTTGGTGGTTCACCCTGGAATTATTGGTGATCGAGGTTCCTCTTCTTTAGATTGGGCCATACTGAATGGCGAAAAAGAATGGGGAGTCACCCTTTTACAAGCGGTAGAAAAAATGGACGCTGGCGCAGTATGGGCTTCGCACAACTTTCCGATGAGAGAAACGAGTAAGTCCTGTTTGTACCGGCATGAGGTAACCCAAGCTGCGATGAAAGGACTGCTAGAAGCCGTGGAGAACTTTCAAACCATAGCTTTTCAACCAAGGGTTCTGGATGATGCCGACCCAGCCATTAAAGGCGGCTGGAAGCCTCGTACCCAGCCAACTGATTTCCAGTTTTCATGGACAGATAATTCGAAAGATATTCTCAGGAAAATAAATGCAGCGGATAGCGATTCCGGTGTTTTAATCGAATTATTTGGGGAAGCCTTCTTGGCCTATGGAGGGCACTTAGAAGAGAACTTAGCAGGGCCGCCTGGTCAGGTTTTGGCCAAACGTAATAAGGCTATTTGTATAGCGACCAGTGACCAAGCCATTTGGTTGACGCATCTAAAGCTCAAGGTCAAAGGAGCAGTCAAGCTTCCCGCCACGGTTGCACTGGGTGAGAAAGCAGATCAAGTATTGAGCGATGACATGAGCCCTTTCGCCCCTAAAAAAGGAGCTACCTTTCAGGAAATCCGGTATGAAGAGGAAGCTGAAGTCGGCTATATACATTTCGATTTCTACAATGGGGCGATGGATACCGATCAATGCAACCGCCTAAGAGCCACCCTAGTAGAAGCTAAAAAGCGCCCTATAAAAGTTATTGTCCTCATGGGAGGAGAAGATCTTTGGTCCAATGGTATTCACCTCAATATG
>Ga0070729_10004928_pt1 | contig 14150 bp, 11 predicted proteins | sample tdDd472_FD_66725 | JGI IMG/M metagenome (GOLD analysis project Ga0070729, IMG submission 66725) | Marine sediment microbial communities from the Atlantic coast under amendment with organic carbon and nitrate - tdDd47.2 | ecosystem: Environmental > Aquatic > Marine > Coastal > Sediment | place...
AAGATCCCCTGCCTGATGTTTCTGTTGTAGATAATTTCGTAATTGTTGCCGTTGTTTTTCTGTACCACTGATCGTCATCCGAAGCATATCGTCAAATTTTTCGTGATCGGTAGAATGATATACAGTTGATTTATATTTATCCCAAATTTTATTGACAAATCGCCACAGCAAATATCCTCCGACAGACCAAAACATCAACGTTAACATATCACGCCATGTTGCATTCTCGGTTCGGATACCGGTTTCATATTTATATTGTTTGGGATTGAGCGCGACCATCATCTTACTGAGGTTAATCGGATGGCGATCTTGATGTTCTCCATAAATCTCATGTATTTTATCGAGAGCATCTTCATACAAACGGTTTCGGCTATCGACATTCAGATTCATCGCTTTCAGCATCACACTAATGACTTCATCGCTACTGGCTGGATGTTTGCTCCAACGGCATTCAAATCCGCTAAAATCTGCTGTCTCGCCACCATGGGGGATTACCTCGTATTTCTGCCCGTGTACAGAAGATTTGACAAGGGAATCCGCAAAATCGAGTCCGCCACCAGTAAATACGGGCTGTTGATAATTTTCGGACATATGCACCTTGCCAACTTTAACATCATAGCCCGCGTCAACAACGTCACTCACCGGCACAATCCCGATCCGCAATTCTAAATTAAAGACCTCTTTTGCTAACTTTTGTACTGCAACAAGAGCATCTGCTGTCTGTTGACGTACATGAGGGGGAACAACGACTGTTGCACCATCTCCCCCAAATACAAATGGGACATCCACATTAGGGATGCTATTCAAGATTGCTGCAATAGTCGCCGCACCACAGGTATTGACTGATTTATATTCACCGTTCTTGATCGCCACCGTTGAGTTACGAACATCAGTTAATGCAATTAACCAATTCCGCGGGACATTCTGATAATAATTCAGGTTAGTAATATGGCGGATATGCGGCATAGATGGCATATCATGGAAAAATGTTGTATCTGGGGGATGGTTTTTAGAGGTTATCTTCAATGATTAATACTCGCCTTATATTTTATTACAGTATAGTCGACAAATAGTTATACAAGCATTGATTAATCTAAGGCGTATTCAGCCAATACCTCTATCGGGTCGCTTTCAACAAGTGCAATCCGATTAACGATGGTCATGATCGGGAGAGCAATATGCTGGCAACTTTCAAGAGACAGTGATATTTGTTCCGCTTGAAGATCATGGGCGAGTGTAACATGTGGAATCCAGAAGTCAGGAATATATAAAGAGTCTAAATCTAAGTAATCTTGACACTCATGATAAAAATTACGGTGGAATTCGTATAGTTGATTGGTTACCGTCACACCTAGAAACAGGACATGGCCGGGTGATGTAAAAAGCCCATAATATGGCATATTGATGGGTGTCGGAGAGGAGCTATTGGCAAACGCTTCGAGCTTGCGAGTAAGATCGTGTTGTTTGTCATATGGTACCAATCCTAATGTGAGATGAGGAGCAATCTTTTTTTCAATCATGCTAGCGGATAGTTGCTGGTTTGCTAATATCTGCCAGATATTACGGACAGCCTTATCACCTTGTGCATCAAAAAACAGTATAACAAACAAAGTCATAATGATTTATTTCTTGTTATCATGCGCGAGTATGCCACGGGAAATATAGATAACGCATATCATCACCACTTAGTTGGCTAGTAATATCTGATAGCTTCACAGGATCATTCGGATGAATATTATCTGTCACCCAAACATCTCCACCATCCACACTTTCAACATAAAGAACATGTCCGTATTGGTCATCGGCGTAGGGATGTGAGGGGTCAAGTTGTAATACAGAGCCTTCTAAGGGAGTATCTCCCCATGAAATACCATATTGTGGTAATTGTGTAGCGGCATCGTCCCATAACAAAGCATCTCGTGGAACACCATTTGGTAAAGGCATTTTCTCCACGATATGATTCACACAACCAAAAGTGCTATTTTTCATCCACTCTGGATTCACCGCGCCTTCTAATGGCAGAATCGCATCTAACTCTGCCCCAACAGCAGGTGTAACACGCTCTAAACGTTGGGTTAGATGGTTTACATCCAGTTGCAAGCGGTCTATATCCACTTGAACAGCATCTATCTGGCTATCCAACTGATCGAGTTGGGTTTGAAATGCCATCACACGCGGATGATTATCAACCGAGGCAGACGGATCAAAGCTCAACATTCGATTTTTGAGCGCAGTCATATCTTCTGAAATAAGGGTACGCTGATTCATGAGTAACGCCATCGCACTCGATTTATCTTTGAGATTTGTTTGAGTTCGTTTAAGTTCATCGAATAGCGGTTGATTACGTCGTGAAACATACGCATCTATTGTCATCTTATCTGCACCCGGAACACTACTAACCATTGCGTTGCTACTCAGTAATACCGATGCATTCGGGCTATTCCCGATTTTGACACGCTTCGGGGCGTAGAAATGTACGACTACCTTTGATTGACTATCCATAGCTACATCAATATCATTCGCGGCATGTTCTAGGTTCGTCGCAAATTGTGTAATCTTAGCAGGCAATGCAGCGATATTTGCCTTATGCGATTGGTACAGCAAAACACTTTCTGACGCAGGCAAAGCATCTAATAACGATTGATCGATAATCGGGACAACATTATCTACGGCAATTTGCAAGCGAAAAGCAGATTGCTTGAGGCTCTCAGCTGTGTTGCGTAATTCCGATAACCGAACTGATACTTCCGACATAAACTCTCTTCTCACTGCACTTTTGTCCATTATAGCGTAAGATGGTAATTATTCACCAATCGACACAACTAAAGTATCAATTTATATGCCAACAAACTATACACTGAAAGACAGTCGCCAATTATGAAAATCTTAACCCTCAACTTACGCCACAACAATGATTATTGGGAGCAACGCAAACCACTTGTCATTGATTTAATTCAAGAACATCAACCCGACATTATTGGTTTTCAGGAAGTCTGGATGTCGATACAGCAAGCGCATCTCATCTTACAAGGAGTCACAGGTGCGCCTTACAACATCTATGTCACACCCAAGCAAGCACATCATGGCAAAGAAGGTATTGCGATTGCAACCCGTTTACCTGCCACTGATTTTGTGTCGTTGGATTTACCGGGAGGGGAACGGGTTGCACAACGTTTAATGATAACCTTTGATAGGAAACAAATCTGCTTTGTGAATACCCATTTGCATCATATGCCAATTGAAAGTGAAGTAGAACGTCTGCCACAGATGCAAGCCATTCTAAAGTGGCTCGAAAAAATCGATGTCCCGACTGTCATTACAGGTGATATGAATACAATTCCAGAACGTGAAACTATCCGTATTGCCAAAGCGCGCTACAGTTCAGCGTATGAACAAGTACATGGCAAAGAACCTGATTTTACATTTCCCGCCCCATTGGCTGAAGATGCTTATGGTGGACTTTCGGCAATGATTGACTATATTCTCATCAGTCCCGATTCGCTCAAAGCGACATCGGCCAAAGTTGTAGGCGATCAGGCAACAGGCACAAATCCAAAGCTATCACCGTCAGATCATTGTGGTATTGTTACAACGCTTGAATTTCGATAAAAATAGTGTGTTATTGTAGAGGCAGTTGTAATACCCACCTCTACAACAAACTTGTAACGTGAAAAACAGGGGATTAATCAGAGCCACGCATTCTTGGGTCAAGTGCATCACGTAAGCCGTCACCTAGAAAATTGAAGGCGAACATAATTAAGAATAGCGCGATAGCAGGAAATATTGCCTGATATGGATAGCTAGATAGTGCTTTTGAGCCATCAGAAATCATCGATCCCCAGCTTGGTGTTGGACGATTTACACCTAAACCAATAAAGCTAAGGAAGGCTTCATATCGAATATATGATGGAATCGTTAGTGTTTCAGCGATGATAAGCGGACCAAGAATATTAGGGAAAACGTGTCGTATGATAATAGCTGCCCGACGTTGTCCGAGTGATTGCGCCGCGATAATATATTCCTTCTCACGAACGGATAGCACTTGTCCACGAGTCAAGCGGGCAAGTCCAACCCATGATGTCAACCCGATCCCAACAAAAATGAACAACATGCCCCCCATACCGCGGTCAATATCTGCGAGCGTATAGCTAATCTTCTCAAAAAATGTAGGAGCGATAGCTTGGCTAACAGTTATTGTAACCCCTGCTTCGGTGTCTACAACAAGGGTAGTCTCTGCGTCGTCTGCGATATCAATAAATGAGGGAACTTCTGCGGCAACCACATCTTCACTGGGTGCAAGAATGGTAAATGTACCTTCACCAATCGGATCTTTAGGTCCACGTGCACTCACCGTATAAACACCAGGCAAATTGATATTGTTGCTAGGGAATGTCGTCCTGACAATACCATTTTCATCTGCCGTGAGCTTTTTCGATAAGACGCTTTTACCCTCTTCATGAACAATATCTAATGCTAACCGTCCACCCGCTTCTAGTCCTTGAATCTGGAGGGTGTGTGGATATTGGCTAGGTGGCGGAGCAGGCTCACTAAAACCACCTCTGAAATATGCCATAAACAAAATAATCAGCAACAAAGCTGGAAACGCATAAAATATATCGACAATACGCATGATCAGACTATCGGCTCGTCCACCAAAATAGCCAGCAATTAGACCTAATGTTAGACCAATTGCCAGAGCCACAATAGGTCCTACAAATGCCACCGCTAGCGAAATACGTGAGCCGTATATGATACGACTGAGCAAATCTCGTCCTAGCTCATCAGCACCAATTGGATAGTCTTCACTAACCGTAATGTATCCTCCATCTTGCCCTTTCGCAATCATCACAGGGAACATATCAATAACCCACTGAGGCGCGGCGTTGTTGTCGGTCAATTCTTGGTCAAAGGGATCTTTAGGGGAAATCTGTTCAGCAAAAGTAGCAATGAGTATAAACAAAATGATGATAATCAATCCAAGTGTTGCCATTCGGTTTTGGAATAGACGGCGCATTGAATCTTTCCAGAGGCTTTGCCCTTGGACTACTTCTGACTTTAATGTGGCGACTTTGTTTGTATTAGCACGTTGTTCTGTCACAGTCATCAGATTCTCCTCTAACTATACTGAATGCGAGGATCGATCCAAGCATATAAAATATCAACAATAAGGTTAGCCGTGATGATGAATGTCCCAAATAACAAGGTCGTCCCCATTATCACAGGATAATCTCGGTTAGTAATACTGGTGACGAAAAATTTCCCTAATCCTGGAATACCAAAGATTAATTCAGCAATAAAACTACCCGTCACAAGAAAAGCAAACATCGGACCAAGAACAGTAACAACCGGAATAAGAGCATTCTTTAAAGCATGAACACCTATGACAACTCTTTCCGATAAACCCTTCGCCCGTGCAGTACGGATATAATCTTCATTCATCACCTGTAAAAGGCTTGCTCGTGTCAAACGTGCTAAAAGTGCCGACTGAGCAAATCCAAGCGCAAACGCTGGCATGATGAAATGCTCCGGACCTCCCCATCCTGTTGGTGGTAACAACTTTAATTGAACACCAAAAAGATAGCGCAGGATAGGTCCTGAAATAATTACAGGAACAGATACACCAATGATCGCCATTCCCATACTCATATAATCCCACCGGGTATTGCGTTTTAAGGCAGCAATCACACCCATCGGAATACCTATCACAATAGCTACTGCACTAGCGGCTAATCCTAATTGGGCAGATATTGGTAAGGTCGCTTTAAAGATGTCATTTACCGTCTGGCTGGTCGATTTATATGACGGTCCGAAATTCATCCATCGCAAAGTACGATCAATCACTGGAATTGGTATATTTATCAAATAATCATTAAAAACAGTTTTCTGCAATTCATTTTCCGTAATACGCGGTATCGCAATATCTCCAAGATAATTAGCAAATTGTTGGAGAAGCGGTTGATCCAACTTGTATTTCATGGCAAGTTGATCCAACGTTTGTTGGGAGAGATTCTTTTCACTTGCAAATGGACCACCGGGCATCGCACGCATCACAAAAAAGGTTAACAGAGAGATTAAAAACAAGACCAAGATCATGATAAGCAAGCGGCGAATAATATATTTTGTCATACTGCCACCTCATAAAAGCATTCTACGGAGTAGGTGCTGGCTCTAATACAGAAAGATATAATTGTAACTATTGGACATCATGTAAATACAATAAGAGGGGTTGCCCCCTCCTACTGTAACCCTAATTGTAGACTAAGAAACGTCTATGCGTCAGGTTTTGCACTTTCGTCAATGTCCCATTTTTCAAAGTACTGTTGACCAAATTGTGAGTATGTACGTTCTACCCATGGTTGTGTCAAGTTCAGTGAAGTGTAGAAGTAGACAGGAGCAATGACAGCACTTTCGTTTGTTAGCAAGTATTCAGCTTCTGCATAGAGGTCAGTACGTGCTTGAAGGCCATCTGTACTTACCATTGCTTCTTCAAGCAACGCATCAAATGCGTCTGCGCTTTCGCCAGTCCAGTTAGTTCCAAGATCAGCTACTGAACTGTGGAATACGTCAAACAAGAAGTTATGTGTATCGGTATAATCTAAACACCAAGCGTAACGATAAATTTGAGGTGCATCATCACTCTTGATGGTTTCGAGGTAGGTTCCCCATTCTTGTGTTTGAATGGTAATCTCGACACCGAGTGAATCACGCCACATTTCTTGAACAGCAGCAGCAATACGTGCATGTGCTTCGGATTCATTGTGCATCAAGACGATACCTGGCATATCAGCAACGGTAGCGAAACCATTTTCATCCAAATATTCTTGGAGCAATGCTTTTGCGGCATCAACATCTTCCGAGATTGCATAATCTGGATAATCTGTGGCATTTGGAGCAGCAGACAGAATATCTTGACGGGAGAAGAAGTAAGCAGGTTGTTGACCACCCTTGAGAACGTTATCAATTAGTGATTGGCGATCAATTGTCATTGATAATGCACGACGAACACGAACATCATCCAATGGTGGTTTAGCTAAGTTCATACCATAAATGTATGTACAACCTGATGGACCAACATAGAGTGCAGTGTTCAAATTTTCTGTTGCACGAATACGATCCAAATCAGCTAAAGGTGCTGGAGACGTATCAACTGTACCAGCCTCAAAGTTAGTCATAGCGGCACTATCTTCTAAGATAAGCATTTTAACTTCGTCAAGAATTGGAGATGGAATGCTATCTGTACCAGTCCAGAATGGATTCTTAATGAGTGTAACGCTCTCGCCGTGTGCCCATTCTTTCAAAGCGAAAGGACCATAGCTTTGGAATACATCAGCATCCCATGCGAAATCGCCATTTTCTTCAACAACCCATGCAGGTTGTGCATAGTTCATCCACATACCAAAAATTGCAGGTAAGAATGCTGCAGGTTGTGTAGCAGTGATTTCGAGGACATAGGTATCAACAACTGCTACGCCCAGTTCGGATACATCCATCGCACCACTGTATACATCAGTACCGTTTACAACCCAACCAGCTGTAATACCACCGTAGTAGCTTTCGGCATTGGATGTTGAGCGACGAATACCATAAGCGAAATCTTCGGCTGTCACAAAACGTGGGTTGCCGTCAGCATCCATAACTTGTTCAACTTCACCGCTATCAGCATTATAATGAACCCAAGCTACACCTTCCATAATATTGAAGGTATAGGTCAGTCCATCATCAGATACGGTCCATGTTGCCAAACCGGGTTCTGTTTCTAATGAGACTTCGTTCGTGCGTGTCAATCCAGGATGGGTTTCAATCAAAACTTGGATTGAGCTAGTATCTGTTGCTAAGGTTGGATCTAAGGTAGGAACATCGCTCTGACCGAGGGCTGCGGAGTCTATGAGGACTTTAATGTCCTGAGCACTCGTTCCGCCAACGACGATAGAGAGAAGCATCATCATTGCCAAACTAAGACTAATTAAACGAGTAAACTTTTGCATTCTTTTCTTTCTCCAAAAAACTAAATGTGTAAATAGAAAATTACATCAAAATTATAGCGCATCGACAATTAATAGGCGAGTGGAATTTTTCACAAAATTTGCCATTTTTTATCAAAATTGCCGTTTTTTTCGCCATTTATAGAAATATTATCAATTAATTTTCTATTAAATCACGAAAATTTGAAAAATAATTTTGGATATATTGCCTTATTAATTGAAGACCTATATATGCGAAATATACAAAGGTGATATTTTATGATTAATTCAATTTCGGTCAATTGGCACGATAATATAAAAAGATATGGAGTGGTTTTACCCACTCAGATTATGGGTTAGGTAATGTAATTTTGAATATCTCACCAACAATCGGTATCACACCAGCTGGTCCAATAATTGATCTCCCCGGTGTACCCAACCCTGTTGATATATAGACTACTCCATCGCCAACTGTGATATTTGTCGGGGTATCAATTTGATCAGCTAAGATGAGAGGATCACCTTCTTGTGGATACATGGTTACCCTACCCGAAAATCGTGGATATCCACCCGAATCTGGTGGGGCATCAGGGTCATCAAGTGGGAAATCTGTTGGCATAAAGACTGTAGGCCAGCCCGTGGCCAGTTCTACAACAAAGATATTACCCATTTCATCTATAGCGACATCAATAGCTGTTGTTAATCCAACAATTTCATCGGTTAGTTCGCTGGTTTCTGGATTAACACGTACAATTTTTGCATCACCCGGTTGGAAGCCTAGATCTGTCTCATAATAATCATGATTAAATCCTGTAAATAAAGCAATGAGTACATCCCCTGTAGTTGGGTCGAGGGCTAATCCCGAAGGCACCGGCTGTTGATCATGTGCCATAAATGGAAGGTTTACCACCGTCCTAATTTCTCCGTCAAATGTAACTGCCCCTAAACGATTGCGTCCGCTTTCTGCCAGATAAAAAGTTTTAGTGTCCGAATCATAGACAATCGAATTGATCGTCGCCTCACTATGCGCTAATTCAATGGCTTCCGATTCTCCTAGTTGGAAATAGAAGACACCTGTATCACCATAAAAACCTTCTTCTCCACTATGAGCAGGCGTAGCAAAGGGGTCATCTTTAGCGAAAAATATTTGTGTGTTATCAATTATCAGAATATCACTGAGTCCAAAGACTTCATCATGACCAGTAAAGAAGCGCGTCAAACTATTGTAACTGGGTAAACCTGATTGCAGAATTGTTCTATCCCCTTCATCATCATAATCCCCATCTTCATTGAGATCATCCAGTAAACTAATTTGACCATCCGGTTCAAAGCCGGTTCCAGCTTCGACAACAAGCAACCGACCATCAGGTAAGACAGCAACACCTCGCGGATTGTTTAAATTAGTGGCAATCCGTGTCATGGTTATATCTTGATCTTGCGCATGGACACTTATTCCACTTAGTAGAATCAATGTTATAAGAGCCAAATAGATTGACAATCTGTGGGTGATTCTTTTGAAAAAATTGATTGAGGGCAACTGCATGTAACTCTCCATTGTAAAACCATTACAAAATCCCGATGAAAATCAGAGTGTTTTTTGATCACACATATTTAGCATGATTATGGAACAAAATAACACCCTCATCTCAACGGATTATCATTCAAAATAGGAAGATAGCCTTTTACAAAATAGACAAAAGGCTATCTATTTTACGAGGGCTAATCAATTACGGTGTGAGATTGTTCACGCATATATTGTTGTACATAATACCAGCTACCAGCCGCTTTACCGGAACCGGTACTACCCTTCCATCCGCCGAAGGATTGATAACCGGGCCATGCACCTGTCGTTGCCCCTGTTTCACGGTTTACGTACAATACACCTGCTTCGATATTATCGAGAAACCAATTAATCTCGTTTTTATCTTCACTATACATCCCTGCTGTCAATCCAAGTTCGATATCATTAGCCAGTTGCATAGCTTCATCTTTACTATCAACACCACGCACAGCCACAATCGGCGCGAACATCTCATGTTTCCATAAACGATGGTCATCGGGCAAATTGGCAACAACAGTTGGCGCGACAAAATACCCATTGCCGATATTAAGCGTCTGTCCACCTGTCAAAATCATATCGTCGCTTAATTCCCCAATGTAGGATTGATAAGCCTTATACGCATCTTCATTGATAATCGGACCCATATAGCTATCTCGCTCAGTTGGATCACCTACTTTGATATTTTTGGTCAGTTCAACCAGTTTATCAAGGAATATATCTTTAACGGATGCATCGACATACACACGCGAACATGCCGAGCATTTTTGTCCTGTCAAACCAAAGGCAGAGCGCATCACACCGATCGCAGCTTTATCAAGGTCAGCATTTGCTGTGACAATTGTTGGATTCTTGCCACCCATTTCAGCGATCACAGGACGATATTGTCCGACTGCTGTTGGGAAGGTTTTGATAATGCTCATGCCAACTGCATAACTACCCGTAAATGTTAAACCGTTAACATCAGGATGTGCCGTGAGTGCTTTACCGGGTTCATCACCACCTGTCACCAAATTTAATACGCCTTTAGGAACACCAGCATCCTCGAAGCACTTAACTATCATATACGCTGTCAATGCGCCTTCATCAGCTGGCTTTAGCACGACTGTATTCCCAGCAACCAATGCCGCACCTGTCGGTCCACCTGTGAGTGCCGCAGGGAAATTGAAAGGTCCAATCACTCCCCATACGCCATAAGGCTTTAGAACACTACGGTTATGATGATGTTCTGTTTCACTTAGCAATTTACGATCGAAACCATGATTTTCATCCATTGCTTGGATACAATATCGAATCAGATCAGCTGTTTCTTCGACATCACCAATCGCTTCCAAACGATTTTTACCAACTTCCATACTGACTACTGCTGAAATTTCAAAGAGGCGTTCACTGATAAGATCCGCCGCTTTCGTTAGAATAGCGTTGCGCTCTTGCCACGGAGTATCACGCCATGCAGGGAAAGCCGCTTTAGCTGCCTTCACTGCTTGATCGACATCGTCAGCAGTTGCACTAGGGAAGTAACCCATCACCCAATCAGGATTAATCGGTGATCGATCTTCAAATGTAGAATCAGTCGTAATCCATTCACCATTAATTAACATTGGATATGTTTTACCAAGATTTTGCTTCAATGTAGCAACATCTTCTTCAAAATATTCATGTAACAAGGGGTCGGGGCTACCCAACGTTGAGTATGTTACCTTAATATGTTTACGTGCTTGAGCCATCAATTTCCTCCTAAAACACTCGCTATTGAATTACAGTTCCTCAAAATTAAGCATTATCTTACCCGATACCATCACATCTGTAGAGAGTATTATATAAAGTATACGATCAGTTTTGTGCATAATGACTGCATCAGGTTAAATCATCGCTATTCATCGTGCGCTTATGGATGCGCTCTATTTTCATTATCAAGCGTTCTTCTGGATCGGGGCAAACAACCAACGAATCTCTGTCTAACCAGTCATTATCAGCGAGTTGACGCTGCTTTGCTGCGAGCAAAGGCAAAACAGCACTTAATGCATAGACACAAAAATGTTTGCCTTCAGGAATTCGCAATTTCGCACTTTCCGTTAGCTCAAAATAATCACCAACCGCCATATCACATACAGATCGACCTTCAATTGCAGTAACGGTTACGCGCAAATCATATAATTCAAAATCGCGACTCATTTTATGAACTTTCTGTTAATTGTGTAAAAGACCAACTATTAGATTAAACATCAATACACATGATATTTATTGACCATTTATGTTGATTACAAACATAGGATACAAAGTCAGCTTAGATGTTATTAAGCTGGCTTCGGCGTGAGAACAATATATTTATCATGATTTCTTTAGCACAAGATGATTTCCTTTATTATACTATAATGAGATGTGCAAGGTCGTTGATAATTTTTAGGAGAAACAATGATAAAGAAAGCACATGTAATTATTCTATCTATTTTAATTGCTCTTATTGGAACAACAACGTTAGCACAAGGCACATGTGGTGATTTGGTCACGCGCGCCCTAGAAAAAGTCAGTACAAATTGTACAAACCTAGCTCCCAATAGCGTATGTTATGGTAACGGACTTATTTTTGCACAACCTCAAACAGGAATTTCTCTAACGTTTGCTAATGACGGTGATGTGGCACCGATTGATGCATTTGCAGGCATTACCCACAGCCCTCTTGATGAAGGCTTACAAATTTGGGGGGTATCCCTCATGAGCTTGCAAGCCAATATTCCCGATACCTCACCGGGGCAAGCAGTACAAATTATCGTCTTTGGAAATGTAGCCGTTAATGATGTTCAACAAAGTGCGTTCCGCTTTACAACAGGCATCGGCACATCTGCTTGTGTTGAAGTCCCAACCAGTGGCATTATGGTTCGTACACCCGAAGGGGTTGCACAGGTCTCACTTAATATTAATGAAGTTGACATCACATTGGGTTCAACTGCCTTTATCGAAGCCAATGAAACCGAAGGAATGACCATCACAATGCTTGATGGAACGGCTCTCGTTACAACACAGGGTGTCACACAACCCGTCACTTTTTCACAACAATTGAATGTCCCGCTTCAGCTTGATGGGCAAAATCTTGTACCTGCCGCACCACCTTCACCTGCCACTGCATGGGATGCCGCTAAGATTTCTAAGGCGTTTGCAGTCTATAATACCTTGAATAAATTAGGGTCAGAAATACCTACTACACCAACAACAATCGTTGCCACGCAAGTACAATTTGCGACTCAGATCCCGCCAACAGTACCTGTACTCCCTAGCCCAACACTCACCCCAACACCATGTACGATTGTAGCGACCAGTGCCAATGTGATCACACGCGTCGGTCCCGGTTATAATCGTGGGTCGTTCATCTTCTTAACCCCGAATACACCGATCACAGTCACAGGCAAAAAGACAGTCGGCGCAGATTTATGGTGGCAACTCAGCAAGTTTGAAGTGTCATCGAGTGCCTCATCAGTTAACGAATTATGGGTCGCAGAAACGGATGTGGTCGAACAAGGGGATTGTGGAATAGTGATTGACGTGGATGCACCACCGATTATCCGCATCTCACCAACGTCACCACCCCAGCCAACGGTGGACACAACCATCAGAATCACCCCTTCACCAACATCAATCGGTATCGTACCAGCTGTTGAACCCTACATCCAAATCATGGTAGAGGATAGCCTCGTACTTGCTGGTGAGTGTACGACTGTTTTTGTTGATATTGAATTCATCAGTGGTGCATTTTTTAATGGACCAGGTTTTGTTGGGGATACAACAATAGAAGGACCGGAATGGGAAACCAATATTTGTCCGCCTGACAAGTTAGGGACATATACATATACACTCGATGCTTATAGCTTAACTGGAAATCTTGTTCAACGATTTGTCTCTGTCCAAGTAAATTAGTTCGATCAATAGAAAATGAGATCACCAAATACGATGGAAACCTTTGACTTTAGCACGTACCCGACTCTGGAAACAGAACGGCTCAACATGCGGAAGTTATCACGATTTGATGTACACGATGTCTATGAAATTCGTAATGATTATCAAGTCACGAAATATAATATCGGAGATGCATATACCAATCTCGAACAAGCACGTGCCCTGATTCAGAATATCCAGACGGAATTCGTAGAACGCAAGACAATTCGTTGGGGAATTACTGTAAAACCACATGATAAGGTTGTCGGTATGGTGGGCTTCAACTATTGGGATATTCCAGATCACCGTACAGCTATTGGTTTCGATTTACGGCAAGACCACTGGCGCAAAGGCATTATGACAGAAGCCGTTTGTGCAGTGATACAATTTGGATTTCAGAAGATGGGACTCAACCGTATCGAAGCAGATGCAAGTATCTATAATGTAGGGAGCATCACCCTGTTACAGAAGATTGGATTTATACAAGAAGGCATTCAGCGCGAGCAATATTATGAAGATGGTAATTATCATGATCTCGTATTGTTTGCTTTGCTCAAACGAGATTGGCAGATGTGAAGGTTACTTTGCTCAAGTATGAGCTACTGCCTGCTTGGTAACAGACTCCAATTTCCAATTTTATCTACCTCAGTGTGTACAACGCAGAGAAACTTATGCGAAACATCATCGTTATTATCATCCTT
>Ga0070729_10004930_pt1 | contig 14145 bp, 11 predicted proteins | sample tdDd472_FD_66725 | JGI IMG/M metagenome (GOLD analysis project Ga0070729, IMG submission 66725) | Marine sediment microbial communities from the Atlantic coast under amendment with organic carbon and nitrate - tdDd47.2 | ecosystem: Environmental > Aquatic > Marine > Coastal > Sediment | place...
TCGGGGAAGGTATAGCGGGCCGTGGGGGCAGCGTAATTGGTAAAGGGATTGAAGCTGCTGCCGTCGTAGTTGAAGTCCCACTCGTAGCCAACGATATGATCCGGGTAGCTGGTGGTGCCGGTGGTGTCAAAGCTGGAGGGCAGGTTTTCCGGGGCCTGGGAGGGGCCGTTGAGCACCAGCACCGGGGCGGTGTCGTTGACCACAATAGACATGGAGGCCACGGCGGTGGTTTCGTCGTCATCCACGATCCGCACAGCGATCATGTGTTCGCCGTTTTCCATATAGGTTTTGTTGATGGTGGGTGTGTGGGACAGCTCGTGGGGATTAAAGGTTGTGCCGTTGTAATCCCAGTCCCATTCATAGCGCCAGATGCTGCCGGGCACGGCTGCGCTGCCTTCGGCGGAGAACTGCACTTCCTGGCCTTCGTCAAAGCTTTCCGGGCCGTTGATAAAGGCGGTGGGCAGTACGTTGGTGACATCGATGGCAAAGCTGGTCTGGTCGTAGCGGGCGCCGCTGCCGTAGCTGTCGTACACCCGCATGGCGATGCGATACTGACCGATCTGGTCAAAGGTGACGTTGACATTGCCTTTGTCGGGCCCGGCTTCGTCCACGTCAAAGGTTTCGCCGTCGTAATTGAGATCCCATTCGTAATTGGAAATCGGTGGGGCCGGGCCGGGGTCGCTGCCCGCGGCGTTGTAGATCCGGGTTGCGCCTTCGGGGAAGGTTTCCGGGCCCGCAATGCGGGCGATGGGACCGGTGTTAAGGATACGCACATCCATAATCTTATCGGCGGTGCCGCCTTCGTCATCGGTGACCCGCAGGGCTACCTGATAGTCGCCGGGATTGCTGTAGCTGCGGTTGAGGGTACTGGCGTTGCTGGGGCCGGGGTTGAAAATGCTGCCGTTGTAATCCAGATCCCACTGATAGGTGACAATGGAACCCGCGCCGTCGTAAGAACTGGTGGCGTCAAAGGTGATGTTCAGCCCGGCGTATTCTTCGATCAGGGTGGTGTAGGGGCCGCCGTTGGTGTAGCCAAAGGCGTTGATGACCGCCACCGGGGCGATATCCGCAATTTCCACGGTGGTGGTGGCGCTGTGGTTTACGGCGCTGGGGCCGCAGTAGCCGTCCACCCGCAGGGTCACGGTGTAGGTGTTGGGATTGTTGTAGGTAAAGTTGACGGTTTCGCCGTAGCGGATACTGCTGCTGATACCCATGCTCCATTGCCAGTTGGAAATAAAGCAATCGGGGTCGGCATAGGAACCGCTGCCGTCAAAGGCGATTGCTTCGCCTTCGTTGCCGCTGTATGGCCCGCCGGGCACCGCGTGAATAGCGGCCTGGGCAGTGGCGGTTGACATCAGCAGCATCAGGGCTGCAACAAGGATAGTAATGCTGTTCTTTCGTACCATGCTCTCACTCCACAAACAAGGAGGTGGTTGCTCTCCGCTTATTTAAAGTATTATACCACAGGTTTTGTGCAGACATGTCATTTTTGTCCGCTTTTGGCATTTTTTTTCAAAAAAAATCCCATCAGGGTTCATTAAACTTGCATCAGAGGTATATACTTTGTTATATTAACGATTACTATGATACGGCGTATTGGACAATGGTTGCTCATCGGGGTTATGCTGGTCGCCATCGGCGGCATCAGCGGACGGGTGTACCTGTCCTGGCAGAACAACCACCGGGAAGCCTCCACCACGGCCCAGTATCAGGAGCATCTCGACGACACCACCCAAGAGGTTGAGGATCTTAAAGAGGAGCTTGACCGCCTGCGCACCGAAGACAGCTATTACGAGCAGCTTATCCGTGAAGAGTTGGGCTGGGTCAAAGACGGCGAAGTCATCTACATCATCGACGACAAAACCTGAAATTCCTAAAGGGAAAAGGGGAGAGGACTGCGGGAATGGGAATCCATTGTACCCCGGGTGCCATAGTCTCACGACCAAAGGTCGGGAGGCTGTGCATGCTCAAAGATACTTCCGGTGCATCCTTCCGCATACCACCGGGCACTGGACCACAGCCATGCAGTGGGCTCCTGTGCAAAATTCCGCCTGACCGGGTTGTTGTGAATATAGGCTATGGTCTGCCTGAGTGCCTTGTCGGACCGGATATTCCTGTCATATCCGCCGCCCTGCAGCCAAAAGCGAAACCGTACTTTTCCCTGTGCATCTGTATGGCTCAGTTTTTCAAGCCATGCACTGTCATATTCTGTCAGCCAGCGCTTTGCCCGTATGGAAACCGGCTGTTTGACTGATTGCAGAAATCTGGAAATGTCATAACCAGTGTCCTTTGGGAGTACCAGAATATGAGCGTGCTCGGGCATGATTACCCAGGCCAGGCATTGCATGGCGTGACGATCACAGGCCTGCGCAAACGCGTTCAGCAGCCATACCCTGCAGCGGTCCTTATCCAGCAATGGCACCCGATTGTGACAGGAAAAGGTCAGGGCATGGGCTTCTCCTGCATTGTTGAAATGCATCAGCTTCTTTTGAATTATTTTTTCCATAACACATTGATAGCATATTGGACGACAGTTGCACAGTTTCACTGGAAAGAGTCAACACTGTACATTAATCCCAAAACCGGGTGCCATAGTCTCACGGCCGAAGGTCGGGAGGCTGTGTGAACCTTTGTGTGAAAAATGTTTGCGTTGAAACATGACAGCTTCCTCATGGTCGAGCCATGGCAAAGGCAGAATTTAGGAATCCAGCGATTCACGTTGACTACTATCAAGTAAATACTCAACTTTTGCAAAAACTGTATTACGATAAATTTGGTAATAGCCTGGCTGGAAACATAAAGTAGCCCAGCTTTTATAATTAACTGGCAATGTGGGCTCCAGAGCAGTGGCAATTTGCCAATTTATCGGAGGGGTTAATTCAAATTTTGATTTTAGAATTGCACAATACCCTTCTGTGGCTCTTCTTCGCGCAGGAAATACATAGTTCATGGCAATTTTTCCTACCAACTCATCATTCACATGACATGAAAAGTAGCGAATACCATCGATTTTCTCGATCTTCTTTCTTGATTCTGAGTGCTGCTGCTCAATAATCCATCCCCACAGCAATTGAGGGATAACATACTCCACAACAAAGCCTCGTTGTGTATCACTTCGAGGCTTCATTGAACAGGCGGCAACCAACGGCCAAAGAATGGCAGAAGCTACAGTAAGTGCAACCAAGCCTTCATAATTCTCTTCATTCTTCAGATTTTCAGGATTTTTATGCATACTTGCAATGGCTTTTGGAGTATAGCCAAAATCCAGCACACGCATTGATTTTCCGCCTATCAAGGAAAATTTCGAGGCCCAAATATTTGATAATTCAGGCGAGCCGCATTCCAGCCAGCAAACATAGATTGAACCTCCCAGGTATAGGCAAGGCAAGCCAGGGAAACTATAGCGCTGTGTTTCAACCCGATCCCGGCATTGAAAAGGAATATGGAAAAGATCTCCCCTTCCATATTCTTTATTTAGAGCTCCGGTTCTTATACGAAATAGTGAACCTATCTCTTGGGAGTCTAGGTGATCTTCGCTTAAAAGGTTTATTTCATCAGCAACATATCCCAAGGATTCATGAAATATTTTCAGGGCTTTTTCCTGCTTTCCATCCAATCTGTATTTCAATGCCTTGCTTATGCCGTCTCCTAATTTTATTATTTTCCGGCGCTCTGTTTTGATTTTTCCGATGGCATCATCATTTGCAGGCAACCTATCAATGACAGAAAGATATGAATCGAACATGGACTTGAGTTGTTCTTCAAAGTTGCCCTCCGATTTTCGGGGTAGCTTAGCTGCATCGCTTTCCAGAAGACTTATTAAGCCCATTGCCTCATTTTGTTGCTTGTCAGGGTTTACATCTGACATGTTAATAACCTTATGCTTCATGTTTGACATTACAGCATCAACAGCTTCCACTATAAGGGGATTTCGCTGGTTTGTAGTAAAAGCATAGAAAGGCATAAATAGTCTGTCAATGAAACTTTCGGAAACTTTGTGTGCCACTTTGCCAAGGGTATGCATAAAAGCCTTCGGCTCCGCTCCATTCCCCGCATGGATTCTACCATTCCCTTATTGATGTCAACGGAAATCCTGCATTTTCCAATGGTTCGGCCAATAGCCTTTCCAGAGGCACGCAGGGGTTACACAGCCTCCCGACCTTTGGTCGTGAGACTATGGCACCCGGTTTGTGCTGGTTTGGTCAGTGATAGTATCCGTGACACACGGGGGGTTACACAGCCTCCCAACCTTCGGTTGTGAGACTATGGCACCCGATCTGTAGTGTTTTGGTCAATGTTAGTGCCTGTGGCACACAGGGGAATACACAGCCTCCCGACCTTTGGTCGTGAGACTATGGCACCCGGTTTGTAGTGGTTTGGCCAGTGGTAGTATCCGTGACACGCAGGGGTTACACAGCCTCCCAACCTTCGGTTGTGAGACTATGGCACCCGGTTTGTGCTGGTTTGGTCAGTGATAGTATCCGTGACACACGGGGGGTCACACAGCCTCCCAACCTTCGGTCGTGAGACTATGGCACCCGGTTTGCACTTGTTTGGCCAGTGGTAGACCCAGTGGTACACTTGGGATTACACAGCCTCCCGACTCCACCACCGTTCGTGCCGAGTAAGGGCATCGGCCTGTATCGAGGCATGGGGATATGCCCGTCCACCCTTCGAGACGCCGCCGGGGCGGCTCCTCAGGGCAAACGTGGTCAGATTGGTGCATTCCTACATTATCCGGCAATGGCACCCGGGAAATATTCTCTCGCCCCACCTTACTCCCTAAACAGTTTTGGTGTTGAATCATAAGTATGACACCACAGTTTAAAAGTGACAAAAATGTCGCGGTTTTGGGGGCTTTAGCGGGGGTAAAACGGGGGTTGATGTGAATTTCTTATTAATTACCGGTGGTTATAAAAGTGGCACAGGCCATGCATTAAGAATGGGTGCGGTTTGTGGGTTCGTCACCTTCTTGTGTCTGAGAGCGCTGTTGAGTCAGGGGGCTCAACAGCGTTCTCACTTTTAAACCGCAGCTTTCAATCACGCCATACAAGCTATTCAATGGGCAGGGCAGGGGCGGCGCGACAAAAATCGCAGCCCATAGTACATAAAACCTGTGCTATCTTTCACAGGCGTCTTGACCATCGGGGCAAACCCTTATATCTATAGTTGAATATATTGTCGCCGGGATCGGCGGCGGAAAACAATGAGACAGGAGACAGGCACAATGCGTTATAGCCAAATGCTGCTGGTGACACGGCGGGAAGCCCCCAATGATGCGGTAACCGCAAGTCATATCATGATGGAGCGCACCTCCATGATCCGTAAATTGTCCGCGGGATTGTACAATTACTACCCGCTGATGCTTCGGGTGATCCGTAAGGTGGAAACCATTATCCGGCAGGAACTGGACCGCGCAGGCGCACAGGAACTACTGATGCCCGCCATTCAACCCGCATGGCTGTGGGAAAAATCCGGCCGCTGGAGCAAGTACGGCCCGGAACTTTTGCGGGTAAAAGACCGCAAGGGCAACGAATTCTGCGTTGGACCCACCCACGAGGAAGTCATCACAAACATCGTGGCCAACGAGGTCAAAAGCTACAAGCAGCTGCCCTTGAATCTCTATCAGATTCAGACCAAATTCCGGGACGAAATCCGCCCCCGCTTTGGCGTGATGCGTGGCCGCGAATTCATCATGAAGGACGCCTATTCCTTTGATGTGGACGCCGAGGCCGCCACCAAAAGCTACTGGACCATGCACACCGCCTATCATCGCCTGTTTGAGCGCTGCGGCCTGAAGTTCCGCGCCGTGGCCGCAGACACCGGCAACATCGGCGGCACCCTGAGCCACGAGTTCCAGGTGCTGGCCGACAGCGGTGAAGACGCCATTGCAAGCTGCACCCACTGCGAATACGCCGCCAACATCGAAAAGGCGGAAACCCGCATCGCAGCGGTGGAAGAAGCCGACCCCGCAGCCTTTGCGCCCCTGGAAGACGTGGCCACCCCCCAAAAGAAAAGCATCGAAGAAGTGTCGGAATTTTTGGGCGTGGACGCCACACAGCTTGTCAAAACCCTCATCTACTTTGACGACGAGGAAAACTTCTACGCCGTGGCTATCCGGGGCGATCTGGAAGTCAACGAACTGAAGCTGAAGAACCATCTGGACGTGGTTGCGGTCTATCCGGCGGAAGAAAAAGATATTGAATACCGTACCGGCGCTCCGGTGGGGTTCCTTGGTCCTACAAAACTCAAGGTGCCGGTCATCTGTGACCACAGCATCAAGGGTATTCTCAACGGCGTCACCGGCGCAAACAAGGTTGATTATCACGTCAAAAACTTCAATCCCTCCCGGGATATCGAAGCCATCCACAGCTGGGCAAACCTGCGTCTGGTGAAGGAAGGCGACCGCTGCCCCGAATGCGAAGAAGGCACCTTCCGCATCGACCGTGGCATTGAAGTCGGCCATATCTTCCATCTGGGCACTAAATACTCCGAACCCATGGAAGCTACTTTCCTGGGTGAAGACGGCAAGCCCCACAGCTGCGAGATGGGTTGCTACGGCATTGGCGTCACCCGCACCGTGGCCGCCGCCATCGAGCAGAACCACGACGAAAACGGCATCTGCTGGCCCATGCCCATCGCTCCCTATCAGGTGCATATCACCCCGATTCTGATGAAGGGCGTGATGAAGGAATACGCGGAAAAATTCCATGCAGAACTCATGGCCGCAGGCATTGACGTGCTGCTGGACGACCGCGATGAGCGGGCCGGTGTGAAATTCAAGGACGCCGATCTGCTGGGTATTCCCCTGCGCATCACCGTGGGCGACCGCAAGCTGAAGGAAGGCAAGGTAGAACTCAAACGCCGCCGCGACGGCGAAATGTGGGAAGTGCCGGTAGAGGAACTGACCGCAAAAATCAAGGAACTCATTGCCGAAGATATGGAACGCTGCAACCCGGATGGTAAAGACAATGACTGACGCACAATTCAATGCTGCGCGGGAACGCCTGATCGTTGCCCTGGATACCCCGGATCTGGACCGGGTCCACACCCTGGTGTCGCAACTCAAAGACGTTGTGGGCGCATTCAAGGTGGGCAAGGAGCTGTTTGTCTCTCAGGGCCCCAAGGCAGTGCAGACGGTGCATGACGCCGGTGGCCGGGTCTTTTTGGACCTGAAGTTCCACGATATTCCCAACACCGTGGCCGGTGCGGTACGTTCCGCCGCCGCCATGGGCGTGTGGATGATGAACGTCCATGCCTCCGGCGGAGCCGCCATGATGGAAGCCGCCGCCACAGCCGCAGAAGAATCCGACTCCACACCACTGGTGATCGGCGTTACTATTCTGACCAGCCTTGACGACGAAGCCGTGGAACGCATCGGCTACCGGCAAAACGCCGCCGCCATGGTGCCGCACCTTGCATCCCTGGCAAAGGAAGGGCGTCTGCACGGCGTGGTGGCAAGCCCCCGCGAAGTGGTGGCCATCCGCGAAGCCTGTGGCCCGGATTTCCTTATTGTAACTCCTGGTGTCCGCCCCGCGGGCAGCAGTGTCAACGACCAGAAACGCATCGCCACCCCGGGGCAGGCCATTAGCAACGGCGCAAGCCATCTGGTGGTGGGACGTCCCATCACCCAGGCCGAAGATCCCGCCGGGGCGGCACGAAACATTGTGGAAGAAATCGCCGAGGCCCTCGCATGAAACCAGCACCAAAGAAACCGGGCAACGCCCCGACCCGCATCGTCTATGGCATCAACCCCATCAAGGAACTGCTGTGCTACCCCGAACGGGTGGTAAAGCTGCTGTATCAGGATGGCCCGGTGCGGGGCGTTATGGCGGAGCTTCTGGACCTTGCCATCAATTACGGCGTGGATATCGAAGCTGTCAGCAAGCAGGTGCTGGATAAACTCAGCCAGGACGGTGTGCATCAGGGTATTATGGCCCGGGCAAAAGCTTTTCCCTTTATGCCTTTGACCGACATGATGGATTTGCCGCCGCGTTCCCGTTCGGGACGTCGGCTGATTCTGGCCTGCGATCAGATTACCGATCCCCATAACTTTGGCTCCATGGTTCGTACCCTTGAAGGCATGGGCGGCACCGGTGTGCTTATCACCACCCGCCGCAGCGTGCAGGTTACCGCCGTGGTCAGCAAGACCTCCGCCGGTTCCATCGAGCATATTCAGGTGGCCAACGTGGTGAACCTCAACCGGGCGCTGGAAACCCTCAAGGATGACGGCTGGAAAATTCTGGGCCTGGATATGGAAGGCACCCGCAATGTCTTTGATGTCCCCACGGAAAACGATGTGGTTGTGGTTGTGGGCAGTGAAGGCAAGGGCCTGCGTCCCCGCACCCGGGAAATCTGTGACGAGATTGTCTCTATCCCCATGACCGGCAAAGTGGAATCCCTCAACGCATCGGTAAGCGTTGGTATTACCGTGGCCACCTGGCTTGGGCAGGAAAAAGACAGCGAATAATAAGGAAATATAACCGGGGAGTGTGGCGCCGGGGTTACCCGGTGCTGCCTACCTCGTTGGGGTCCACCGAGGTAAAGGCATTGGTGGAGTAGGTGGAAGAATCCACTTCTTCCGGGGCATTGTCTGCGCCGGATTCAAGTTTTTGCACAAGACGGCGGATCTCGGCGCGGTGGCGTTTGGTGTCAAACTGCAGCCGGATGCCCATGCCTTTGTTGTCGCCTTCACGCTCTACCCGCATGACCTCGCCTTCCAGCACCCAGGGACGGGGCCGGTGGGGGCGATACATGAAAAACACAAAGCGGGTTTGCACCGGCAGGGGATGCTCGGTGACAATAAAACAACCGCCTTCGGATATATCCACCAGCTTGCCCTGCATCAGGCGTTTGTTTACAAGGAATTCCGCCAGATAGGGGACGCTATGCCGTACGCCGGTGCGTTCTTCGGCACGGTACAGCGAGCTTTCGCCGGGATCCTGGGAATGGGCGAATTCCAGCAGGTCGGTGAGGGCCGACATGGATTCCGGTTCTACGGTAAGGCCGACACCCTTGGGAAGATCATCGCGACCAGGGGGTTGGGCGTGACGCCAGATCACCCGGCAGCGCATCTCCCAGGTGTTGGGCATGCCCGCAAATCTGATGGAAACAGAAAGCACTTGATCCATATCCACATGTTGCTCGCCCTTCCACAGCAGTCCTCCCTCGCCAATATCGTCGAGGAAAACCGCCAGAAACTCTTTACGGTTTCTGAAGCGCAGCTCAGTGGTTCCGGATGTTGGTGTCATGCCTGTCCGACCAGTTTTGGACCGGCCAGCTCGGGACCGGTGCGTTTGGATATGCAGTTGTTGTCATCCACAAACACCAGTTTGGGTTCATGCTGACGGGCTTCGGCGGCGTCCATTTCGCAGGCGGCTGCGATAATGACTTTGTCGCCGGGGGACACAAGCCGCGCGGCTGCACCATTGATGCTGATGACGCCGCTGCCGCGTTCGCCGATCAGTACATAGGTTTCCAGCCGGGCGCCATTGGTGACGTCCCAGATATTGACCCACTCGTGGGGAAGGAAATCCGCTGCATCCATGAGGTCTTCGTCAATGGTGACGCTGCCTTCATAATTGATGTCAGCATGGGTAACCGTTGCCCGGTGAATCTTGCTCTTCAATAATGTTAACCGCATTGATTATAATCCTCCGCTCGGTGTCGTATCAATGCAGGTTCCCTGGAGGCCCGGCGTGCCCTTTTTGGGCGTTCCCGTGCGCGACGACGGCTCGTCTCGGTCCAGCCTAGGATCCCAGCAAGCATCTTGATTGTATAGCAGGCATACCGGTGGCTGTCAAATTGTGGATGCCATAAAATATACCGGAAAACGAGGAAAAAACTGCCGATTTAACCTCTTTTGTCAATGGCATTTGAAAAATGATTCGGTTTTGTTTATACTGCTCACAGCCATTACGAATTTGAGATGCTTTAGGGAAGTTCCGATATACATTTTTTGCGCACCAAATATGGGTGTGCGGGAGCAATTGCTATGCCATATAATTTCAGTGAATTGGTGTGTGTCAATGAACTGCAGGAAATGGCGGATACCTTGTCTGCCACATCCTCTATTTCTGCGCGTATCCATGATCCCCGGGGACAGATTATCGCGGCTTCGGGTATGGAAAATATTTGCAGCCGCTTTCACAGAGAGCATCCGGCAATTTCAGAGATGTGTGAGAAATGCAATCAGAGACTTTTGGAGAATGTCGATCCCGGAGGGGAATGTCTGATGAACAGGTGTTCCCTGGGCTTTACCGCCTGCTCCTGCCCCATTTATGTGCGTGATCAGCATATCGCCACTGTTATAACCGGACCGGTTTTTATCGACAACGGCGAGGGGGTTTCCCAGGAGGTGTTTCGGGCGCAGGCGCGTCGATTTGAATTTGATGAAGAATTGTACCTTGAATATCTGGGCCAGGTCCCTGTTCTTGGGGAACCATATTTCCGGTCGGCGATTTCCTGTTTCAAGCAGATGGTGCAGATTCTGGTGCGGTCAGGGGTTGCTGTAAATAAAGAAATAGAGTTGCAGGAAAAGCATCTGGAACAGCAGGAAAAAACTCAGCAGGCTCGCAGAAGGTATTCCGATATTACCCGCCAGCTGCTTGAATTATATACCCGGGCACCCGAGTTGTCTGATCGTGGTCTGTACGAGTTTGTGCTGGATAAAGCGGTGGGACTGACCGGCAGCACCATCGGTTTTTTCCACCTTGTGTCTGATGACCAGCAGACCATCTCCCTTACCACCTGGAATGCCGAAACTCTTAAAGATTGCAATGCGGTGTATGAAACACATTATCCGCTGAGCGCAGCCGGTAACTGGGTGGACTGTATTCGTGAAAAACGACCTGTTATCTATAATGATTTTCCCACTTCCCCCAATCAGAAGGGATTGCCTGAAGGACATACGCCGCTTGCACGTTTTATGAGTGTGCCGGTGATGGAGGGCGACAAGGTTCGATACATTTTTGGAGTTGGAAATAAAATCGGGGAGTACGAAAAAAACGATTCGGATCAGATTCTTCTTATCGCCAACGAACTGCACAAAATACTGGTCCAGCGTACAGCCCGAAAGGAGAACAAAAAGCTGGAAGATCAGCTGCATCAGGCCCAGAAAATGGAAATGGTGGGACGTCTGGCCGGTGGCGTTGCCCATGACTTCAATAATTTACTGACCGTTATTTCAGGCAATGTGGAACTGGCGCAAATGGATCTTGAGCCGGGTAATGATTTGCATGGGTATCTTGACGAAGTCAGTTCAGCCGCAGACCGGGCCGCGGAACTCACACACCAGTTGCTGGCCTTTTCCCGCAAGCAGATCATCATGCCCCGGGTTATAAACCTTAATCATCTCATAGAGAATATGATGAAGATGCTTAAACGCATCATTGGCGAGGATGTTGAGCTGCGCACTCTGACTAACCAGCGTATTGGACAGATCAAGGCGGACCCGGGTCAGATGGAGCAGGTTATCGTCAATATGGCGGTCAATGCCCGGGATGCCATGCCAGCAGGCGGAACGTTGACTATTGAGACCAGTGAGCTGGAACTTGACGGTGAATATTGTCGGGATCATTTGCATGTGGAACCCGGTATGTATGCCATGCTGGCCATCTCTGATAATGGCAACGGCATGGATGAAGAAACCAGAAAACACATTTTTGACCCCTTTTTCACCACCAAAAAGGAAGGCAAGGGAACCGGTCTTGGACTATCCACAGTCTATGGCATAATCAAGCAACACGGCGGAAACGTCGAAGTCTATTCTGAAAGCGAGGCCGGAACCACCTTTAAGGTATATCTTCCTTTGGTGGATGAACAGGAAGAACCCATCAGAATCCAGGCAGAACCGGTAATCAGGCAGATGGGAATCGAGACGATTCTATTGGTGGAAGATGAGGCAATAGTGCGGCGCATTGCCCGGCGGATTCTCAAGCGTATGGGATACACGGTGCTGGAGGCGGATAACGGCCTGGCAGCTCTGGAAGCAGCTCAAAAGTTTGATGGAACCATTGATCTGCTGCTGACCGATGTGGTGATGCCTAAAATGAACGGACGCCAGCTGGCTCAGGAGATGCAGCAGCAGTATCCCGGAATTAAAATACTGTTTGCCTCTGGATATACCGATAACGTGATTGCGCATCACGGTATTCTTGATGAGGGGCTGAATTTTATTGGGAAGCCCTATTCCACCCAGGGACTGGCGCAGCGGGTACGGTCGGTTCTGGACCAGTAGAGCCTTTGTTCAGTTTTCACGGTCAGCCCTGATTATGGAAAAAATATCCATATCATAATACTGGCCTTCGATGAGGATCACGCCACGGGAGCAGCCTTCGTGGATAAAGCCCGATTTTTCCGCCACCCGGCGACTGGCGGGATTGATGGTGCGGATGCTTAACTCCAGCCGGTTGATATCACGGGTATCAAAAAGATAATCCACCAGCAGTTTCAGGGCCTCGGTGGCATAGCCGTTGCCCCAGTGCATTTTTTCGTATATGACGTAGCCAACCTCATAGCCGTCTTTATAACCGGAGTCCTTGAAAAAACTGATCTGCCCAAGGATATCGGTGGTTCCATTGGGGGAAACAATCAGCCGTCCCCGCTGATCGCTCCAAAACCCGTCGCGGTCAAATTCCGCCACCAGTTCGCTGCGGGTTTGAAAAAATCCCTCCCGAAAGACTTCCCGTTGCATAAGACCGTACAGTGTTTCCAGATCCCGGCGTTCTATCCGGCGAAGTTCCACCAGTGAGCCTTGCAGCAAGGGAGTCTTCATGAGTTGTCCCTGTTTTCCGGGCGACCCCGGGCAAGCCATGTGCGCAGCTCCTCAATGGGCCAGGTGTTTATAACCTGATCCGGGCTGAGCTCCATTTTACGGGCAACCATGACGCCGTACTGATAAAATGACAAGGCCCGTACGCTGTGGGCGTCGGGGTTTATAACCACCGGGACGTTAAGTTCCCGCACCAGCGGACCCCAGCGCCAGTCAAGGTCAAGCCGCTGGGGATGGCTGTTGATTTCTATGGCGACGTTGTGACGGGCGCAGGCTTCCAGCACCTCGGGAATATTGATGGGGTATCCCTGCCGGGCCAGCAGCAGTCTGCCGGTGGGATGTGCCAGCATACGGGTATGGGGGTTGGCAATGGCGGTTATGACCCGTTTTGTCATGGCATCGGCATTCAGTTTTAATGGCACATGTATTGAGGCAATGGCATAGTCAAGCTGTTGCAGAATATCCGGCCCGTAGTCCAGTGCGCCATCGGTGAGAATATCCGATTCAATGCCCTTGAGAATGTGAATGTCATCAAGGGTTTGTTGCAGGCTTTCAATGGCCTGCCCCTGTTCCAGCACTTGTTCCGGCTTAAGGCCCTTGGCATACCATGCGCTTTGGCTGTGGTCGGTAATACCAATATAGCCCAGGCCGAGACGACGGGCGGTATGCACCATGGCTTCCAGGTCGCCGGAACCGTCGGACCAGGTGGTATGTACATGCAGTACTCCCCGGATATCCTGTTCACGAATATGGGTTTTGTGCCTTTTCTGCCGCACACGCTGAATAATATCCGGTTCTTCACGCTGCTCCGGGATAATATAGGGCAGCCCTATAAGGCGGAAGATATCCTCTTCGTTTTGGACATAAATGGCTTTATTGTGTTTGCGTTTGGTGGTGCCGCCATAGGAGAGATCAACACCCTTGCGCCGGGCGAAATCATACAGCCGGCCCACGAATTCACCGCTCCCGGTAACCTGTAGCAGGGCGTTTGCCTCGTTGTGGGGCTGGCACAGAAATACCTCTATGGGCAGACCGCTTCGGGAAGCGCCCAAAAGACGCAGCGGGTCCTGTTCCTGAATGTAGCGGAAGTGAGGGCAGCGCTTGATTTCACTGCGGGCAGTATCAATATCCTGTGCCGTTACCAGCAGATCCGCGTCCAGCACAACCTCGCAGCCCCGTCGCAGACTTCCCACCACCTGAACCTTGAGTACTTCCGGGATATCCTCCAGGGTTTCAGCCAGAGTTTCCGCCTGTCCCCGGGCAAGGGGATACAGGTAATGCCCAAGAGTCTTCTTGTAGGCACGGATGGCGGACAAAATGGCCTGCTGCCGTTGCTCGCCGAACTTCGGTATTCGGGCAAGGCGGTTTTCGTG
>Ga0070729_10004931_pt1 | contig 14138 bp, 16 predicted proteins | sample tdDd472_FD_66725 | JGI IMG/M metagenome (GOLD analysis project Ga0070729, IMG submission 66725) | Marine sediment microbial communities from the Atlantic coast under amendment with organic carbon and nitrate - tdDd47.2 | ecosystem: Environmental > Aquatic > Marine > Coastal > Sediment | place...
CCGGAAGCCATGCGCTCAATGGTGGGCGGCGGGGGCAACCTGCTTGCCATCCATGAAGGCATCGGCCTCTTCTGGATACTTGGTTTTGTCTTTTACCTGATCGTCAATTTCAAGGGCGCGCAGTTCTTCCTGTCCGAAGTTTTTCCGGTCAGCCCGGCCCGCGACATGGTGTGGCTGTTCAAGAAAATGGTTCTCATGACCCTCGGTCCAAAAGCTCTCAAGATGATCGGTGTGGACCCGGAACTGCCGGATCAGGGTTATTACAACATGGGCCAGAAGGCGTTCGCCCAGGCTTCGGTGGTGGGTGGCATCGTCATCGCTATTACCGGCCTGATCATGTTTCTGTCCGACCGCACTATGGGTGCGGAATCCACAGGCCTGATCGGCTGGGCTGTGACCGTGCATTTCATCGGCGTGGGGCTGGTCTTCGCGGGGTTGCTGGTCCACATCTACATGGCGGCCATCTCGCCCGAGGAAAGGCCGGGTTTCAAGTCCATGTTCTCCGGCGTTGTTCCCGAAGAATACGCCAAACATCACCACAAGCTGTGGTTCGACAAGGTTAAGACCGGCGACGAGTAGTTCGTCCCGGAAGCGATATTGGTTGAAGGGGTCTGTTCCGGTTGCGAGGGGCTTGCGGAGCAGACGTTTGAATAATCCTTTTGGAAGGGAGTTCGTAATGCAGAAAAAATTACTCTGGACCACCATGCTGCTGATCTTCGCCTTTACGGCGATGGCTGGCATTGCCATGGCAGATGCGGGCAAGAAGCCCAAGTACAAGGAATTCCACTCGATTGTGGACTACAAGTTCGTGGCCAAATACGCCAAGATGCCCAAACCCAAGGGTGCAATGATCGTCGATTCCAGGCCTTACAAGACCAAGTTCGTCGATGGTTACATCCCGACTGCGGTTTCCATTCCCACCAGCCAGTTCGACAAGATGCTCGACAAGCTGCCCGCAAACAAGAATGACGTAGTAGTCTTCTATTGCGGTGGATTCCATTGAGGACTCTCTCATAAAGCTGCCTGGAAGGCAGAAAAACTCGGTTACACCAACGTCCACGTCTACTCCGCCGGTTTCCCGGACTACAAGAAAAAAGCGCTGTATTACTCCATCGGTCTTGAGAATTTGCATGCCATGATGGCCAAGGGTGAGAACTACGCCCTCGTCGATGCCCGTCCGTACAAGAAGTACCTTGGTGGTTCTATCCCGTCCGCCATGGGTATTCCCGAAAAGGACTTCGCCAAAAAGCGCGGCATGCTGCCCACCGACAAGGCTGAGACCACTCTCGTTTACTATTGTGGTGGTTACAAGTGCGGCCTGTCCCACAAATCCGCCATCAAGGCCCGTTACCTCGGCTACAAGAAAGTCGTGGTCGCCGAAGCCGGTTACCCCGGCTGGAAGGCAATGTTTGGTGGTGCTGAATCCATGTCCGTCAAGGCTGGCGAGGCCGAGGGTTCCATCGATCCTGCTCAGTTTCTGACCATCATCAAGGAAAACCCGGATTCCATCCTGCTGATCGACGTGCGTGACCCTGAGGAATACGCCGCCGGTCACTTCCCGTCCGCCATCAACATGCCCGTTGACATGGTCGAGAAGAAGGCCAAGGAAATCGCCACAGACAAGCCCATCGTCTTCTCCTGCGCCACAGGCGCCCGCGCTGGCGAGGCTTTCTACATGTTCAAGGACATTCGTCCTGAGGTGGAAGGCGTTTCCTACCTGGAAGCAACCAACGACTTCAACGAAGACAACACATACGAAGTTCATCCCAATAAATAGGGATTGACGATAAATTGCGGGGCCAGGGGTCAGACTTCCAGTCTATCTCCCTCCCTCTGGCCCCGCGCTGTTAAAGATGAGGTGAGGAGTGCGTATGCTGAAACTGAGTTCCTCCGTAGCAGTGGCTCTCCTCGCCTTGTGTCTTTTTATCACCCCGGCCCTGGCGGGAGATGACGACATCTGGTTGTCGTCAGCACTCAGGGACGCCGAGAGGGACGGATACAAGCTCATTGACACCAGGGAGTTGTCGCAACTCCTGAAATCAGGCGAAGAAGTGCTTATCATCGACGCCCGCGCCGACTACGAGTTCGAAGCCGGACACATTCCCGGCTCGACCAATCTGGAGTTCGACCTGGGTGATCGCATGGGATTGTCAGACGCCAAACGGGCTGCTTTCGAGGAACTGGCCGGGCCGGACAAAGCCCGGAAGCTGGTCCTCTACTGCCGCAGCTTCAGGTGACTGCGCAGCGGCATAGCGGCGCGCTGGGCAGCGCGCATGGGGTATACTGAAGTATATCGTTACCCGGCTGGATTTCATGGCTGGAAGGAAGCTTATCCCGAACAGGTGGACGGGGAGACGACCGGCACAAAAGTACTGGCAGTGGGCGATCCGTTCCCTGATTGCCGGGTTGCAGTTCTTAACGGTGATGAAGACAGGGAGTATCTTGGCCTGCCCAAGGAAGCCAAGTGGCTCGCGTTGTCCGATCTGAATGCGCATTTTGTGCTCATCCAGCTCTACAACACCATGTGCAGTGACTGCGTGGCCGAGACCAAGATGCTGACTCGGTTTTACAAGACCGTGGAGGAGGACCCGGTTTTGAGCGGGCACCTCAAGATCATCGGACTGGGCATCTACGACACTAATCAGGATGTGGTCCGGTACAGGAAACACTACGATGTGGCCTACCCGCTATTTTCGGACAAGAACGGACAGGTCTTCGAATGTCTGGGACAGGCTCAATTGCCGCTGGCCTATCTGGTGCGCGCCAAGGGTGACGGCACGTGGATTATTGAACTGGTCAAGCGCGGCTATTTCGAGCCTGATGAGAAATTTTTGAATGTGCTGAAAGATGCCGTGATTCGGGCCGAGGGTACAGACTAGCCTTCGGTGACACCTTCAAGCACGGCCAGGGTGATGTCTGCCCCGTGGAGAAAGGCTGGTTGCGGATCGGCGTCGGCCAGGCTCTGGCGGAAACGGCGCACCCACGGGAGCATGACGGTCCCGGCAAATGCCGCACCGGCATCGATCAGGTTCGGATCCTCCCCGGCCCAGCCGGTGGAGAGCAGGTGGTAGAGATATTCGAGCTCGATGGTCAGATGGTCGAGCGGCTCGTTTGAATCAAGGGCCAGCTCCAGTCCGGCCTCATCCAGTCGGGAGCGCATGGCAAGGGCACTATCACCCATGGTGCGGGGCTTGGAGTCCAGATGACAGGATTCATAGAGCGGGGCAGGAACGCCGCCGCTGGCCGAGACAAAAAGCCGAACGTATTCGGTCTCAAGGTCGGAGATATCCGACAAGTTTAGTATGGAATCTTGCAGATTTCTCAGCGAGGCCGTAAGGTCGGTCAGATTTTCAGGGGCGCGGGCCAGCAGATCGGGTAATCCCGAGTCGGCGATCCCACCCCAGCCATAGGTGTCTGGTCCGCGAAATATCGCGACGCACAGCTCTATGGCATTGAGAAGAAATATACGTTTGTCGGAATCGGTCATGGCGAGGTTGGACACTAGTTTTTTACCCCCGTGTCTGCTGCGGTTGATACCCTGCGATGGTACGGTAAAACCCGCCCACCGGCAACGATGAACTCGATGAGATAGCCTAATCGGATATCAAGGAGACAGGTATGACCAGCACTGATCAGGAACAGGAAAAGATCAAGAAAAACGTGCTTTCGCGCATGAAGCGTATCGAAGGTCAGGTGCGCGGCATTCAGGGCATGATCGAAGGCGGCAAGGAATGTGAGGACATCCTCGTTCAGGTCCGGGCCGTACGTTCTGCTTTGCAGTCGACTAACAAACTGATCCTGAAACGGTATATGCTCAGGTGCTATGCGGAAGCCATCGATAGCGGTAAAGACGAAAAAGAGGCTTTGGACAAGTTCGTAAAGGTGCTGACAAATTTCTTAGATGGATAAACGATAAACTCAAAAACTCGTCGCGGAGTTATGAATGAAAAAAACAGTTCTGATTTTATTGGTGCTGGCCTTTATGTGCCAGCCCGTTATGGCCGAAACCGATTACAACGTCTGCTTTTCGACTCTGGATTCGGACGGTAGCGGAGAAGTGACCGAAAGTGATTTGATTGCCGCCTTTCCCGGTGGCGGTGCTGCGGTTTTCGCTGCCGCCGATACCGACAAGGATGGCTTTCTGGATCACGGAGAGTGGGAAGGCTGGAAAGAAAACAGAGGTTTCGAAGATAATCACGAAGGCTAAGGTTTAAAAAGAATAGACGCAAAAAAGCCGCTGCTCCCGATATGGGGGGCAGCGGCTTTTCATCGCGATTAATCGTCAGTTCTATTCACCGAGGCCGATAGCGCGCAGGAAGCCCGGATCTTCGGTCCAGCCTTCGCGAACCTTGACCCACATTTCCAGGTGGACTTTGGTCCCGGTCAGTTCGCTGATGTCTAGTCTGGCATCGGTGCCGATCTTTTTCAGGTTGGAACCCTGTTTGCCGATGATCATGCCCTTGTGGCTCTTGCGGGAGGTGTAGATTACTGCGTTGACAAGGATCATGTCGTCGCGGGTCTCTTCATCCCAGACCTCGATCTCGACGGCGGTGGAGTATGGCAGCTCCTGGCGCAAGGAGTAGAAAAGTTTTTCGCGGATGATCTCCGAGGCCATGAAACGGAGCGGCGCGGTGGAAATCTGGTCCTCCGGGAACATGGCCGGTCCTTCGGGAATGAAGGTCATGATGCGGGCCATCAGCTCTTCGGTTCCCTGTCCCCTGAGAGCGGAGATGGGAATATATTCGGCTTCGGGCCACAGCTCGGCCACGCGGGCCATGAGCGGCAGCAGCTTGTCCTTTTCCTTGACGCGGTCGATCTTGTTTACGGCCACCAGTACAGGCCTGCCGGATTCGGATATGGGCTTGACCAGAGGAGCGATTTCCTTCTCCAGCAGCTTCGGCTTTGCACAATAGAGGGCAGCGTCGATGAGCACGACCACGCCATCTGCGGAGGACAGCGCGCTCCATGCTGATTCCAGCAGGAAGCGGTTCATCTTTCCGCGCAGTTGGTGGATGCCGGGTGTGTCGAGGAAGACGACCTGGGCCTCGTCCGTGGTCAGGATGCCGCTGATGCGATTTCGCGTGGTCTGCGGTTTGGGCGACACAATGGCCACCTTCTGCCCCAGATACTTGTTCATGAGCGTGCTTTTTCCCGCATTGGGAGGGCCAATCAGGGCCACCATTCCAAATTTGTGCATATCAACTTCTCTTTTATGGGCAGTCCGCCCGTATTGTGTGTGACCGAATCGGCCACGGTCCAACGCCTATCGGCCTTTGGGGAAAAAGACAATAATAAATCGAACCCCGATTTTTTATGCTATCGGAAATCGATACCGATAGTGTGATAGGTTTGACTAGAAAATTGTCGCCAAAATAATGGCTTATGATGTACATACCATCTACTGTGCCGTTTATAGTTTAAATACCGTTCTGTGTTCTGTGGAGGATTGATGCGCGCCCTTTTCGTTTCATTAGCCTTGCCTTTCATCCTGATCGCGAATCTCGCTTTTGCTGCGCCCGAGGCTCCGCGCGTACTGTTGCTCAGCTCCTACCACCCCGGATTTCCCACTTTTTTCTCCCAGGTCGAGGGCCTCAAGCAGGTCCTGAATGAAAACGGCGTGGAGCTGGATGTGGAGTTCATGGACACCAAGCGGTTCTATACCGACGACAACTTCGCCAATTTCAGTAAACTTCTGGCCTATAAGCTTTCCAAGGTCGCCCCCTATGACGTTCTGGTCATTGCCGATGACAACGGATTGGTTTTCGCCCTGGAGAACCGGGACACGTTGTTCAAGGACCTGCCCATGGTCTTCCTCGGTATCAACAATGTTGATTTCGCCACGGCCAAGGCCAAGGAGCTGGGACTGACAGGAGTTCTTGAGGCCGTGTCCATGGCCGATTCCGTTTCGCTCATAGATCGCTTGTTGCCGAGGATGGGTAAGCTGGTGATCCTTGCCGACTCCACACCTTCCGGCCAAGGGGATCTGGCTCGAATTAAAAAGGTCATGGAACTGCGCGGTGATTCCAGATACGAGGTTCTGGACCTCTCGCAAACAAGCTGGGAGGCACTGCCTGCCAAACTCAGGAGCATCAATCCCGATGATGCCATCCTGTTATTGGCGGCTTACAGGGATATGGATGAAGATACGAAGACATTTGACGAAAGCTTGAAGATACTCACGGATAATGCGCCGTGTCCTATCTTCCACCTGTGGGAGCATGGCATCGGCAGCGGTCTGGTCGGTGGAAAGGTCATCTCTTTCAATGAGCATGGCCGTCTGGCTGGAGAGTTGTCTCTCAAGATCATAAATGGTGCCTCTCCTGCGTCTCTTCCAGTTATTTCCGGCGGCGATGCCAATGTCTACCTCTTCGACTGGGAGGTCTTGAAGCGGTTCAAGGTAAACAATGAATTGCTCCCTGAAGGCAGCACTCTGCTTAACTATTCCCCGTCATTCTTCGAGGAACACAAGCCCCTTATCTTTCAGGTCGGCGGTTTCATCCTGTTGCTCGTATGTACCATATGCTATTTGATCCCCGTCAATCGGGCCAAGGCCAGGGCAGAGAAACTGGCGCGTGAGAGCGAGGAAAAATACCGGGCATATATTGAAGGCGCACCTGATTCGGTTATGGTCCTGGACTCCACGGCTTCAATCATTCTGTCCAATCCTGCAGCATCCCGGATGACCGGGTATTCGCCGGAAGAATTGGCAGGCATGTCAGTTTTTTCGCTTCTCCCTTCACATGCCAGGATGAGCGCCCATGCCGATTTCGACGTATTACAAAAAGAATTAAGATTCAGCAGCGGTTACGAAATCCTTCGTAAGGATGGGGCTATCGCCCATGTCCATTTTGATGCGGTCAAGCTGACCGACGATACCTATCTCGGGTTCAGCAAGGATGTTACCGATAGAAGACAGGCCCATGACGCCCTGGAGGAAAGCGAGGCCCGTTTCAAGGAGTTGCTGGAGCAGGCGGGGGATGCCATTTTTGTCTGCGACAAATTCGGAGCCCTTCAGTTTGTAAATGACTCCGCATGCGTGAGTCTCGGGTATACTCGCGAGGAATTACTGAAACTAAAGGTCTGGGATGTGGATCCTCTGGCCAAGGAGCGCAACGACCCTGAGACCCTGTGGTCACAACCTTCCGTGACTTTCGAGTCCATACACAAGCGCAAGGACGGCTCCACATTTCCCATTGAAATGAAAATGGGCCGCATCACCGTGGCCGGTGAGGTCAGCATTCTCGGTCTGGCTCGTGATATTTCCGGTCGCAAAGAAGCTGAAGACCATCTGATTCAAGCCAAGGAAACGGCCGAGGCCGCCAGTCGGTCCAAGAGTGAGTTCCTGGCAAATGTAAGTCACGAACTCAGGACGCCGCTGAACGCCATTTTCGGCATGCTCCAGATGGTGACTACCACCGAATTGTCGGAAGAACAGTTGGAGTGCATCAACACGGCATTGTCGAGCGGTCGCAATCTCCTGCAGGTCATCAACGATGTCCTTGACCTGTCAAAAATCGAGGCGGGCAAGATCGAGCTTCTGGAAGCGGATTTCAATCTGCGCGATCTGGTAGGTTCTGTGGAAGACATCTTCAGCTTGCAGGCCGAGGAAAAAGGACTCGCCATCAAGTGGACGGTGGGTGAGGACCTCGAAGACTGGTACATCGGAGATCAGGGACGTATCCGCCAGGTGCTCTTCAATCTGGTGGGTAATGCCCTCAAGTTTACCGAGGCCGGTTCCATCTCCATTGAATGCCAGCAGGTGGCTTCACCAGACCCGGACCTTTTTGCCAGACTCCTGTTCGTCATCAGTGATACCGGCATCGGTATTCCTCAAGACAAGATCGGCTCAGTTTTCGAGGCATTCGAGCAGGTGGACGGTTCCTATTCCCGTTATTATCAGGGCACCGGGCTGGGTCTTGGTATCGTGAAGCGGTTTGTCGAACTCATGGACGGAAATATCACGGTCGAGAGCCTGACAGGAAAGGGCACCACGGTGGCCGTTACGGTCAAGGTCAGGCACGGCAGTACCGGGCAAGATGAAGTTGTCACTGAATCCAAAGACCAGACGCTTGATTTGACAGGGATCAGACTTTTGCTGGCCGAAGATGATCGAGTAAATCAGATTGCCGCCAGTAAGTTGCTGGAAAAGCGTGGCTATGCAGTGGACTGTGCCGGGGACGGCAATGAGGTCCTTGAGATGCTTTCAAAGGATGATTACGACTGCATTCTCATGGATATCCAGATGCCGGGCATGGATGGGATAGACGCCACCAAGGCCATCCGTTCATCGAAAGATCTGGGAGATAAGGGCAACATCCCGATCATTGCCCTGACGGCACATGCCATGGCAGGTGACCGTGAAAAGTTCATAGATGTGGGGATGAATGATTATATTTCCAAGCCCGTGGAGATAGACCAGCTCGAAGAGGTTCTGTGCCGGGTCATGGCCATTTGCGTAGAAGGTTAACCGCGGTTTTCTGACTTGCCGTATTTCTTTTCCGCCAGTTTCACTTTTTCCACAATGCGCCGGTAATAGTCGTCCGAGGCTTCCAGATTGATCGGCCGTCCCCTGCGTTCGTTCATCTGCATGATCATGACGTTCAGTTTTTGCATCTGGCGATACCGCTCGCCTTCATCTTCCATGTTTGCCAAAAGGTCGATGGTTCTGACGATCTCTCGCTCCTCGACGATTTCGGCTGGCACGTATCCGCTGTTTTTCAGCATCCTGTAGGCCATGCGCAGCTCCGGTGGCAGCTTTTCGGCCTCATCCGGCGGCAACGTTTTGCCCGCGCATTCCAGATTGTCTAATTTGCCTTCCCGGATGGCCCGCTGGATATGGGCCTCGGATATGATCTGCGAGAAAAATGACATGGCTCCATCTTTCACATGCGCGCCGGGCTTGTCAAAGTCTGTCTGGTCATACTAACCTTCCGCTATCAACTTGATCATGGAGATATATGATGCCAGCCACTACCGCTCTTGAACTGCTCACGGCCTACAAGCTGAAAGTAAGGCAGAATCCTGCCGCCGACCGCGCCACTCTGTTCAAATACCTGCTTTGGGACCGGTTCAAGGGTAAGATGATCATGGACGCCGAACTGAACGAAATGGCGACTTCTTCCAGTAATCTCTCCGAGCTTTCATTCAAGGTTCTGTCGCGTGAGAAGCCGAGCATGGTCGCAGGCAAGCTTGGCAGCGATGCCCAGACCGCCATCAAACAGTTTTTCGTGATGAATTTTCCTGACGAGGCTTAGTCGTGGAGAGGGAAATCTATTTCCCCTGCAGCAACATCTTCCACCTTTTCGCTTCATCCCAATCAAACCCGCCCGGTACACACGGCCAGATCGAATTGTTCTGAAATAGCGGTTCTTCTGCCAGAGGGTACGGGCTGGCCTCACACGCCTGCTCGAACATGGGGCTCCCCGGTATGGGTGTGTAATGTGCAAGGTGTGGCCTGAACCCGAACTCGCGCACATGGTTCACCGCTTCCTCGACATTGGACAGGTCCTGACCCGGCAGCCCGAACAGGATGTACACCCCGATATCATCGAGATCAAAGCCCGCGTCGATAAGGCATTTTGCGCCACCCTCCCACTCTTTGCGGGTCAGCTTGACGTCATGCCTGTTGTCGAAATCCGTGGTCTCCAGCCCGAGACGGACAGTGGTTAAACCGGCCTGTTTCAAGCTCTGACAGACATGGCTGGAAAGGCGGCGGATATGCATGGCGTTGGGCGTGTGCAACCGCAGGTCGAGGCCGTTGTCGACGATGGAATCCAAGACCGGCCACAGCCAGCGGTCCGGGTTGACGAGCAGGGCGTCGTCGTAAAAGGCGAAGTCGCGCACACCTCGCTCATACTCGGATTGTATGGATGCCATGATTGTATTGGGTGTACCCTGGGTGAAGCCGGGATACAGGGCGTAGCTGGCGCAATAGTCACAGGTAAAAGGGCAGCCGCGTGAGCCGAGAATGGGTGAATAGGTAGGCTCGGCGTAGAGGTCGAGGGCAAGTCCCAGACCCGCATTGTCAGGCAGGTCCGGCACTGGTTGGCCCAGCAGATTCCAGACAGCCCCCCAGTTGGATTCGGTTTCCATTGACCCCTGCATGATCAGGTCGGCCTTGGCGTGTGTTCGCGCATGGTCTGTGCAGAGGGTGGCATAGGAGCCGCCCAGGATACGCGGCACGGCCGGCCAGAGTTCGGCGGCGATGTCCAAAATATCGAGCGCACCCGGATACCAGTAGGTCATGATGGATGTGACCATGATCGCATCCGGCGCAGGGGTGATGGCGGACAAGGCTTCGCGAACCATGTCGCGCGGAAGCCCGTAGCGGCTGTATTTCCGGTCCATGAATGAGAGTTGTTCGGGAAGCTTCAGCTCTTCCTTTGGATAGGGGCCTGTGCCGTACTTGCGGGGTGCGGGCCACTTTACTCCGTCCCAGGTCGGATCAAGGCAGTCCATGAGTGTCACGGACGCGCCCGCGTTGCGCATCATATCCAGACAGGCCAGCAAACCAACGGGCCGCGACCAGACATTGAAGGCTGCGAAATCGGTAATCCAGGGATTGATCCCGAGAATGCGAGGGCCGCTATTTTTCCCGGATTGTGCGCCGGACCAGTGTATGTCGGGAAACGCGGGGCGGCTCATGACGGTCAGCGGGTGAAGATGTTCACGGCAATGGAGATACCGAGCATGACGACGATTGCGATAAGCAGCCCGTTGGTGGTCCGATTGCGCCGCTCAACACGTTCCGCCTTTGACTTGGTGAACATGCCCGCGATGAGGAATACCAGCCCGAGGATGAGAATGAGTTTGAAGAGTATGCCCATGCGGTTTTTTTAATCCTGCTTGATCCAGATAATCCCAGCCTGCCGTCCGGTTTCGTTTGCCCCGTCTGCGCACATCTTGCGGTAGGAGAAGAAGGTGTCTTCTTTGGTCAGGGTGCATAAATCCATGCCGAAGATATGATCTTCTGGCAGTCCGGCTTTTATAAGCTGGTCGCGGGTCTGGCTCCACAGGTCCATGGTCATGGTCGCGGAGTTGAAATTCTTCTGGAAGCCGGGGCCGAAGTCAGAGTCGAAATTGACGAACTCGCTGGCCTCCGGGCTGAGGCTGGGGCCGCGCACGGCGAAGATGTCGGCGGGGTCCAGATCGTACTGTTTGCAGAATCGGCGTACACCCAAGCCAGGGAAATTGTTCTTGTTTCCGCGCCATCCGACATGAAGTGCGGCTATGTATTTGCCGGACCGGTGGGCCAGGAGCACTGGTTGGCAGTCAGCGGTCTTGATGACCAATCCGACACCGGGGGTGGCGGTGGTCAGCCCATCGCCTTCCAGTTCGGTCATGTCTTCGGGTTCACCGGGAGCGGGGTCGAAATGGATGACGTCGCCGTGGACCTGTATACATTCGTTCCAGCCGGTCAGTCCTAATCTGTCCGCGATGCTCCTGCGGTTGTCGCGCACAGCATTTTCGTCATCACCGACCTCGAATGAGAGGTTGGCCGAATCATGCGGTGGCTCGGAAAACCCGCCTCGGCGGGAGGTGAAGGCGCAGCCTACACTCGGGATGTCCACGAATTCAAACGGGAAAAAAGCTATGGCCGCCATAATTCCTCTTCGGTGCAGATCACGTCCACGGCCATGTCCCAGGGCTGGATTGGAAGCTGTTCTACGAGTTGAAAATTGTATCCTAGGCCGATGGTGAACGTGTCTTTCATGTCGTCGCCACCAAGCAGTCTGTCATAATAGCCACCGCCGAAACCGAGGCGATAGCCGCGTCTGTCGAAGCAGACTCCGGGGATGAGTGCCATGTCCGGGCAGCATGTATCCACGGGAGGACATTTCTCTGCGTCTGGTTCCATGATGGAGAATGGACCTGGTGTCAGTTCGTCTTCGCAGCTGGCGCAGGCGATATCCATCTCGCCAAAGGCATCTGGCCGACATCGGGGCATGAGCACCTTGCAGCCGCGTTGCCACAGCTCGGTGACAAGCGGACGTACGTCCACCTCGCCCTTGATGGGCCAGTAGATGAGCACTTCACACGAGTTTTTCCACTCGGCCAGCCCGCGGATCAGTTCGATGACCCCCTGGCTGCCTTCCAGGACCTGCTCCGGGGAGAGACCAGCCCTTCGGTCGATGAGTTTCGCGCGCAGTGTTTTTTTGTCGATATCCACCATGGGTTTGACACTACCATGTGGACGTCTGGGAATCCAGCCGTCAATTGCATGGAACATCATTTGCAAAAACAACCGGCAGAAAGGAAAATCCTGCCGCCCGGAGTCAACTATGAAGCGAGCTATGGAAATTTTGGATGACCTCAGGTCGCAGTCCAATTATCAGACACTCTTCGAGGATGTGTCAGGATACCTGCATGTTGAAGAGGGGTGTGCCCTTTTTGCTTTGGCTTTGGGTGGTCCTGGGCAAGGAGAGGTGACGGAGATAGGCAGTTTTCATGGCAGGTCCACCTGTTTCCTGGCCTTCGGTGTAAAACTTCGTGGTGAGGGTATAGTTTACGCTGTCGATCATTTTCTGGGTTCTCCTGAACACCAGGAAGGTGGGAATAATCAGGACGATGACCTCGTGCAATACGGCACTATGTTGCCAAGATTCAAAGCCAACCTGCGCAGACATGAACTGGATGAGTTTGTACGTCCCATACTTTCCGCTTCCTTGCCTGCAGCAGGGAAATGGGATGGTAGCCCCATTCGATTGCTCTTCATTGACGGCGACCATTCCTATAAAGCTACCAAGGCGGATTTCGAAGCCTGGAACCCCTATCTGGCACCGGACGGGCTTGTAGCTTTTCACGATGTGGGTGACTCTTGGCCCGGAGTGACTCGGTTCTTCGAAGAAACCACGGCAGACGGCTCAGGTTGGGTTCTCAAGCTTGCCGTAGGCAGTTTGCGCGTTGTTCAGAGAACGACCTGATACCACCCCCGCACATCCCCACTTGGGTTTCGGACCGTCTTGATGTATCCTGCTTGGCGACATCAACGAAATACACATCTCCGGAGATATAATGCCCGCGAATATTCTGGTTCTCGACGACGAGAAAAACTACCTGCTCATCCTGGAGTCAATCCTGGATGACGAGGGGTACAACGTCACCACCCTGTCCGATCCCGAGATGGGACTGGCCTACCTGGAAGACTCTGAAGTGGACATCGTCCTGACCGACATGAAGATGCCCAAGCTCACGGGGCAGGACGTGCTGGAGCATTGCAAGAAGAACTATCCGCATATTCCGGTCATGATCATGACTGCGTTTGGCTCCATCGAGGCCGCTGTCGAGGCCATGAGAATCGGCGCATTCGATTACATCACCAAGCCCTTTGCAAACGAAGAACTGCTGCTCTCCATCTCCAAGGCGGAACAGTTCTCGGCCACCCAGCAGGAGAACATTCGCCTCAAGCGCGAAATCCGCGACCGCTACTCCAAGGACAATATCATCGCCCGAGGCAAGGGCATGCAGCAGGTCATGGACATGGTGGACCGGGCCGCGCCCAGTAAGTCCACAGTCCTTATTCTCGGTGAATCAGGTACAGGCAAGGAGCTCGTCGCCCGTTCCATCCATACATCCTCGCCCCGCCGGGATGAGCCGTTCATTACGGTCAACTGCATGGCCCTTAGTCCCGGAGTGCTGGAATCCGAACTCTTCGGTCATGAAAAAGGATCTTTCACCGGAGCTACAGCCTTGCGTAAGGGCCGCTTCGAACAGGCCAACAAGGGCACCCTCTTTCTTGACGAAATCGGCGAACTGACTCCGGAGCTGCAGGTCAAGCTCCTGCGTGTTTTGCAGGAACATCAGATCGAGCGGGTGGGTGGCACCGAGACCTTTGACGTGGACATCCGCATTGTGGCCGCCACCAACAAGAATTTGCAGGAGGCCGTGAGCAAGGGCGAGTTCCGCGAGGACCTCTTCTACCGTCTCAACGTGGTTTCCATGTTCATGCCGCCCCTGCGCGAGCGTCGCGAGGACATCCCGTTGCTGGCCGTCCATTTCCTGGAGAAGTACACCAAGGAGAATCAGGTAGAGATCAGTGGGTTTACCTCTGCTGCCATGGATTATCTGTCTGCCTACGAATGGCCGGGCAACGTCCGTCAGCTCGAAAACGTGGTCGAGCGCTGCACCGTTCTCGCCCG
>Ga0070729_10004937_pt1 | contig 14124 bp, 12 predicted proteins | sample tdDd472_FD_66725 | JGI IMG/M metagenome (GOLD analysis project Ga0070729, IMG submission 66725) | Marine sediment microbial communities from the Atlantic coast under amendment with organic carbon and nitrate - tdDd47.2 | ecosystem: Environmental > Aquatic > Marine > Coastal > Sediment | place...
CACGACGCCGACGGCAGTGCCACCAACTTTAGCCATGGATACAAGCTTGGGCGCAACCACCGCGATTCGCTCTCTGAGTTCGATTGTCTCGACAGCACCCACCACTTCAGATTCACTCAGGTCATTGACGCCAAGCACCATGTCACCCATAGAAAAGCCGCCGTAACTCACGGTCAGCTTTTCACTTTTGGGCATGATCAGGATATTGGCCCCATAAGCAGTGAGCTTTTTCTCCAGAGATTCACCCACGACGCTGGACACGTAGTTCAGCGACACAATGGATGTCACCCCAAGGGTGAACACCACCAGCAAAAGCAGGGTCTTGACCCATTTCCGGCGCGTGTTTCTGAGCGGTATGGTCAAAATATTCATCTAGAAGTACCCACTCCCGGCCGCGATATCACTCGCTTGAATAGTCACATTGTCTGCGTCATACGTCCGCGTCAGAGGCGAAGGATTGCACCCGCCCTGCACTTCGTTGATGCGCGAAGAATGAAAACGCATTCCGCAATTATTGCAGATCATAAACTCGCCATCCTGGGAGTATCCCTTCTTTTCAAGATAGCAGACATCACAGGCATCAAAAGCCGCACGGATGACTCCATCCGAACTCTTAAGCAGGAAAAATTTCACTTCTTTGCCTTGATCGAACGAAAAATAATGAGCTTCACCATCGGCCACGTCTACGACCGGGATAGTCACGGCACCGTTCTCGGCATCCACGCTCTTGTACTTGCCGAATCCAAAAAACGCCTTGCTTTCCACAGCCCAAGCCATGACAAACAACATCACCAACACGGCTATATACTTTACTATTTTCAAAGGAGTCTCCTTTTTGACCTTCTATTTCAGACTTCAACGGTATGAAATTAGTGCACAAACCTTTGCACATTCCAATGTAATTGATGATTTTTGCATCAAACGTACCAAAATAGAATATAAGTATTCTCTACCGGTTGTCCAATTCATGCGGGACAGGACCGTGCAAATGCCCCCACAATTGCACAGGTCTTGTGCAACAAGGCGCACTTTTCAATCACGAACACGCATGCCTTTTCCATAAGAAGAGCCGCCAAAAAGGCGGCTCTTCACTACGTATCTGAACTGAAGCTGCAGGGAGTTGCCCCGAGGAGCAATTCCCGAAAACCAACAAGCTATTTGCCGAACGGACACTTGGGGAATGAACAGGTCTTGCATCCCATGCAGAAACCACCTTCGCCAAGTCGGGCAAGGTCCTTTCTTGTGATCGTCTGTCCAGACAGAACTCGCGGCAGCAGGATATCAAAGGCCGTGGTCTGGTAGAACAAGGCACAAGCCGGCACACCCATAATTGAAGCGTTCCGCAGCTTGCCAACCAAAGACATGGTACCGGGCAGGACAGGGACGCCATACAAATCGTCTTTCAGCCCCGCATCCACGAGACCAGCGCGGGTGACGTCATCAGGGTCCACAGACATGCCTGCGGTGGTGATGATGAGGTCACACCCTGCGTCCAGCATGCCAGTGGCAGCCGAGGTGATGGCTTCCCGTTCGTCTGGCGCGATGTCTGTTTTGACAACTTCACAGCCAAGCTTGATGACCTTGGAAGAAATGATCGGAATAAACTTATCTTCAATCAACCCTTGGAAGACCTCGGTGCCGGTAACCAGAATACCAACCTTGGAAGCCTTGAGGGGATGAATCTCAAGTACCGGCCCTTCACCAAGAGCGGTCAAGGCACGGCTGAACCTGTCACGGGCAATGTACAGCGGAATAGCACGTGTTCCGCCCACGCCCTTGCCCTTGGGCATGACCGATCCATCGTGACGAGTAGCGAGCATGACATCAGGAGAGAGGTTGAAACGGGAAAGAGCTTCCAAATCAATGGACAGCATGCCCGGTTCTTCGGCAAAGAAATTGATTTTACCCTCTTCTGGATTCGAATCATAGACGATGCCCTTTCCAGCCATACGCTTTGCAAAGGCCTTGACCGCCTCGTTCTCATGAACCCATTCCTCACCGGGCAGGTTCTCTTCAAGATAGACATTGTATTTGCCGATGCGTTGGAGACGACAAACATCACCGATATCCAGAGTCTCTCCAGCCTTGGTGATCGGCCCCTTGGACTCGCCAGGCACAATACCGGTCATGTCATGAGCCGCCTTCTTACCCACAGCCTCTTCCACTGGAACGGCATGCAGATCCGGCGCTTCGTCAATGCAGGTTGCATTTCCCATGGTTTCGTACGGGGCTTCACCCTGACAACCACGACAAATGGAACCATCGGACCCGGGATATGCTTCGCCACAGACAGGACAGACGTCAATAGTCGACATGTGCCCGTGACCAATATATTTCTTGTCTATGGTGATGGACTGAATGGAACAAATGGTATCACCAGCCTGCTCGATCTCTGAAAAAAGCTTGTCCGTATCCTGTTCGGCCTTGGGCTTTTCCTTCATGAACCAGCCACGAATTTCCGGCCATTTGTCGAGTTCTTTCCGATCGACGGCGACACGCACACCTTCACCTGTAAATTTATCATACAGCGAGACAGCATACCGACCGAGCAGCTTGACCTTCATCCAATTGTTTCCGGTACTGCACGGGGTCTGCATCTGCACGGCATCAGGCAGACATTTGCCGGTCTCGACCATAGCTTCATATAAAGTCCCCTCAGGGATTCGTGCCTTGGCCGCCTCCACCATATATCCGCCGATGAGCAGACCCGGAGCCGGGTAACCGTGAAATTGCTTGGCCTTTTTCTTGAACTCTTCAAAGGTGTATTCACCAATATTCATGTGTTCCTCGATTGTCTTTTCAGACCCCATGAAGGGAAAATTATGAGCATACCATATCCGCTACGCCTGTTTCCGGGCGAAAGGACTATGCCACTATGAAGAGATGGAAGCAATGCTCAGGGAGCTGTCGTCCGCAGGGCGGCTTCATCCATGGCAACGAACTGATCGTACAATCCCTCCATTTCCACAACGCTCTCTTCCATATGGGATTCCGAGGGAGCCAAAAAAATTTCGCGATATTCCGGAGACCCTTTTTCCCTACGCACTATTTCGTTGACCTGATCTATAACAGCTTGCCCAAAGTCGGTATTTGAACATCCAACGTAGGCTTTGATGGCTTCAGGCTGCCCCTTGATCTTGAAACCTCTCAGACAAGACGCTTCAGTCTGTTGTTTGAGAAGTCGTTCCACGGCAAAGGGGTATTCAATGAAGAAATCAACCCGTCCGGCGCAAACGAGATCAATCTTATTCTTGATTGTGGTCGATATAGACATGGCTCCCGGTCGGACAAAACGTCGAAGGACACTGTCAATGGACACCCCCCAAGAGCGACCTTTGCGAAAAAGCCCACGCAGGCCTGGAGTTGACAAGATCTCTGGCAGGTTGATGACACCATCCCGTGCATGGAGAGCAACGATGCTTTCTTTCAAGGCGTATACCCGTGGAGCCAATCCCATGGTCACAGCAGAAGAGTACAGCAAAACATCTTCCCGCTCAGATGCTTTTCGAAGATTACAATAACAGTAGTCGTTTCCTGCAGCGGCCTGCTCCAAAAGACGCGGCACGGTGATATGAATTACTTTATGGTCGTACTCAGGCATACGTTCGGCAAAGAACTGCTGAAGAATATCCGAATACCCAGTCCCCTGATCTTTTCCGCAAAGAATATTGAAGGGGGGATTATTCCCTGCGCCCCAGCGCAGTGTCTCCGCAGCTTGCGCTGAAAGAACTCCCATAACACCACAAACAATTATCAAAAAAGCTCGGTATAGACAGTTCATTGCACCCGCCTCTATAAAAAAATCACTACAATTGTTATCCCTACACCTTTATATGCCACAAGAAAACCCGCTTATTCATTCAAGCGGGTTTCTTTTTATCGACGTTTGACAGGGCGAGTAGACGGCCTGTCAGGACGAGATGGTAATGGTTTTGGTTTCACAGCGGGCGGACGCTCTGGTTTGTAGTCCGGCGGTGGCCTGTGATGATGATACCGGTAGTCATCATAATGCCTCCAACTGGTTCCGTAGGAATAACTTCCCCCATAAGTCACCGTACAAGCGGATAAAACGACCATGGAAAAGCACAGTGCCAAGGCTACCACAAAGAGTTTGAACATATGCATATCAATCCTCCTCAGGCTCCAGTTGCTGAACACCCATAACCGCACCGGTGGGATCAGCAAAGAGAGCCACCCGGCCCGACTTAACATCCATTTGCGGCTCGATCAGGATACGTCCGCCATTGGCCTGGATCAATTCCACGGTAGCCTGAATATTTTCGACAGCCACGTAGGGAATCCACTGGGGATCAACGTCCTCCCACGGAATGGAGACCACGCCAGCCCGAGCACGACCGTTGGTCAGTAGAAGCTTATAACGCACCTGGTCATGCACTTCGACGTCTTCTGCCGTGTACCCACCAAGCCGAGTATAAAAAGCCACTGCCTCATCCACATTATGGGTCCAGAGTTCAGCCCCAATCCAACGGCTGACACGAGGTTTCCCATCGGGCGGATCACCGACTGGAGAATGCAACAAGGCCACCGGTGCCTTTTGCGGATCAATGACCACAGCGATACGACCACGATTGGGCATCTCCTTGGGAGCAGTATAGCTGGTTGCTCCCGAATTCAAAGCGGCATCGTATGCATGATCGGTGTCGGCCACGGAAATGTACGAAAGCCATTGGGAATCATCAGGCGTCGAGTTGCGCCCTATCATGTTACCAATAAACTGCCCACGATGCAGAATGTTCTTCACTTGCGCATTGCCCTGATTGGCCCGCTCGAAATCCCAATCAAAGACACGATCATAAAAATTCTGAGCAGCAGTCATATCTGTGGTGAACAAATCGAACCAGACGAACTTCCCATTCAGTTGCAACTTCGCCGCATCAATGGTGACTGGTGGAACAATAATCTTGGTTGAACATGCGGCCAGCCCTGTCAACAGCAGCAATGTCAAAGTGAGTGATGCGCAACGCATAAAATTGTTCATCCAGCGATCCTGTTTGTAAAAGTTTTTGCTTACGGCCTGTTACGGCTTGAATTGGTGTAACACACCCTACAGACAAAAGTGAACCCCGCCAATAAAAAGGGGCCACCTTCTTGGAGGTGGTCCCTGATATTCGGATTAAGTGTGCCTGTCTGACGGACTTGTTACACGTAGGATTCCTTCTTGCCGTCCAATTTTTTTCTGAGCGCTTTGGCCTTTTCCATGACCAACTTGAAACTGCTCGGGACTATTGGATGCGAAATAAGCGGAGGCACCATGCCGAGTGGATTCGGTGTATTCAAACGGTATGATTCAAGATATCCGCCGTGAGGTGTTGGATTGTAGTCCTCAGGGTCACGCTCCTTTTGAAGAGTCACGACCAGTGATGGCGCTAAAAACAAAGGGTATACCTGTCGGATATCGTACGGCAAAGCGATGTCGATGGACTTCATGTCCAGGCCAAGTTCCGGCGGAGGCAGCCGCAAAACGCGAAGGTCTTTTTTAGCCTCCAAATGGCTGAGGTCAACATCTTGTGGAATGTTCGGGAGATATTCCGTGGCCTGAAACCCAGCCACGTAAGCAACGTCGATGAAACTTTTCAGCGTGTACCACCGGATATGGGTATAGTCCCACGTGCCGCCGGACACATAAGGAAAATCGCCGGTAAGTATATTATAGAGACAACTCCAATTCTGAACATTGGGTATTTCGAGAATGACCTTGCCGCCGACTGCGAGGTACTTATTGAATTTCTTGAGGACGTACCATGGATCATAGGTGTGCTCCAACGACATGGGGGCCAGAATAAAATTGAAATATTCCTCGTACTCCGGCTCAAGCCACGAATCTTCCTTATTCAGGTCGATCAACCACATTTTTTCAAGCAAACCTTCGGCATTCTTGATGCAACTCGGGTTTACTTCGATACCGTACATCTCCCGGCACTTCATGTCTCGCTCAAGACCGAGCAGCAAGGAAGCATCCCCAAACCCGTACTCAAGTATTCGGGTAGAGCCTTCCGGAATCTGCATGGCTATCGGATGACGATAACTGCCAACCTTCAACCGTTTGTTGATAATGTGATTCTTGCGATCTTCAATGCTCATGCTTTGCATAGGTCATCCATTCCGTAGGTTTACTCAACAGTCTTCGGTCTTTCCCTCCACAGACAACATCGCCAATTTCGGACAGTCACAACCAACCCCATCCGCCTCACGAAGCCAGGATCTGTCCAAAAAACCGACATGGTGTAAATCGCTTGCAAAAAAAGGGCCGCTCCCTATTGGGAGCGGCCCCTGATCGAGCCTTTGAACCTAACGAGGTGACGTTACGAGGCTAGGCTTTTAGCGGTTGCCGGTTTTACGCCTCGGCAGGGGCTACTTCTGCTTCTTCCTCGGCCGGTGCGCACTCGCACATGTCCTCGGTAGAGCAGCCGCAAGGCAAGGCCTGGGAATGACCCATTTCTTGTTTCACTTCAGTGGCGACCTTGAAAAGGACCGTCACGATGAGAGCACCAAGGGCATAGATCATCATGGAGACCAGAAGCTCTTTGCCGGTAGGCCAGTACGGAGTGATGGTGCCAAACGGAGTCGGGTTGAAACCACCGATCAGCAAGCCAAGTCCCTTGTCAAGCCAAGTGGCGATCACGAGGATGACGAGAGTCCAGGGCAGAAGCTTCATGTTGTTACGCAGCTTCGGCGTCACCAACAGGGTGATGGAGATGGCTGCGAAGCCAATGAAGGTCCACATAAGACCGACAAGTTCATGATGACCGTGGACGCCTGCGAACAGGTAAACCAGCGGATGCATGTGGCCGGGCATGTTGGAGTAGAAGGCGGTGAAAACTTCAAGGGCGAAGAAGAACATGTTCACGCACATGGCGTAGGCAATGATCTTGACCAGAGTTTTCAAAGCGTTCTTGGGCATCTTGAAGGTGGTTACCCTCTCGGTGACCAACATTACGAGCGTCAGGATCGCGGGACCGGCACAGAACGCGGAAGCAAGGAAGCGGGCAGCCAAAATGGCGGTAAGCCAGTAGTGGCGGCCGGGCAGGCCCTGATACAGGAACGCGGTCACGGTATGGATCGAGAAAGCCCAGATGATGGATATGTAGATGAACGGCTTGAGCCACTTCGGGTGCGACAGGTTCGCACGGTCGGCAGTCAGGCAGGTCCAGCCCACGAACAGGTTCAGGAACAGATAGCCATTAATGACCATCGCATCCCAGAACAACACAGAGTTCGGAGTGGGGTGGAGGAACATGTTCATCATGCGGCTCGGCTGACCGATGTCGACGACGACGAACAGAAGGCACATTATACAGGCGGCGATCGCCATGAACTCACCGAAGATGACCATGTGCTTGTTGGCCTTGTAACCATGAAAGTAGTTCGGCAGCACGATCATGACACCGGAAGCGGCCAAACCGACAAGATAGGTGAGCTGCGAGATGTAGAATCCCCAGGATACGTCACGGCTCATACCGGTCGTCTCCAGACCCATCACGAGCTGATTGACATACGCCAGAGCGCCAATGCCGATCAGAACCATGAGGAAGCTGATCCACATCCAATATCTCTTGGAACCTTTGAGAGCTAATTCAAGCATTCTGATTCCTCCTAAATGATGTAGTAAACACTGGGCTCGGTGCCGGCAGTGGGTTTACGGCGAATAGTGAACCGTTCGCGGAGGACCTGACGAACTTCTGAATCGGGATCACGGAGATCACCGAACACGATGGCACCTTCCGAAGCTTCCACACAGGCGGGCTGCTTGCCCACTGCCAGACGCTCGACACAGAAGTTGCACTTCTCGACAACGCCGCGCATGCGGGTGGGGAACTCGGGGTTCAACTTGGCAAGATCCAGATTCTTCCGGGGCTCACCCCAGTTGAACGAACGGGAGCCGTAGGGGCAACCTGCCATGCAGTAACGGCAACCGATGCAGCGATGGTAATCCATGGCCACGATGCCGTCAGGGCGCTTGTAAGTTGCCTTAGTAGGACAAACGCGCACGCAGGGCGGCTCTTCGCAATGGTTGCACAGCAGTGGGAAGAAGCGGTGATGCACTTCTTCTGCCAGATGCGGATTTTCCTGTTCAGGGAAGGTATGACCATAGCTGTCGGACCAGAGCCACTTCACTTCCTTAGGCCCCTCAATGTGCGGAACATTATGAATGGAGTGACAGACTTCGGACAACTTGGCGATTTTTTCTTCGTTATGAAGCTTGGTGGTATCAATAACCATGGCCCAATGCTTGGCATGGACAGCGTTGGCATTGACCTTGACCGGAGAGTGTCCACCGCTGGATGCCATGGCCTTGGGAGCCACGGCCAAACCAGCCGCAGCAAGACCGGCAAGCTTGACGAAGGTTCTTCTGTTTTTATTCATTATTTCAAACCCTCCGGCTGAATGTGACAATCCCAGCAGTAGGGAGAGACACCAGCGTCAGTATGACACTTGTCGCAGAAATCGGCCTTGTTGGTATGGCACTTCATGCAAGTGTTCTGCAGAGAGATGGTGAACTCTTTGCCCTTGTGGTTCGTATAGGTCCGCTTGCCGTCACGCAGGGCCCAGTCACGCCAGTCGTTAAGAAGCTGCATGTGCTTTTCACGCATGAACTCCTTGGACTCGATGCATTCCTTTTCGCCTGCGGGGAGTTTGAGCTCAGGCTGCTTGTATTCCTTGGTCACGACTTTGCCGATCGCAAAAGGAGCGCAAAGCAGACCAAGGAAGATGAGCAGGCCGACGATGATGGGGAAACCATTCTGCATTTTCATTTATGCATCCTCCATGTTCGGGGGAGTCCAATCGTCCTCTTCGTCCTCAAAGCCGGGCAGGTATTCTTGACGAAGATCCATCTTACGCTCGGACTCGCCTTCCATGACCAATGCGTTGGCGACCATTTCATGAACACCGCAAATGGTCACGCCGGGAGCCCAGTAGTCGGCCAGCGGGATCAGAGTGGCGCGGTCAATGGCGCAAATACAGGCCATGGTGTTGACGCCATGCTTTTCCTGCACATACCTGAGAGCGTTACCGCGAGGCAGGCCTCCGCGCAGGCGGATTTCCATGATCTCGTCAGTATTCAAACCAGAACCGCCAGCGCAGCAGAAGGTCTGCTCGCGAGTGGTACCGACAGGCATCTCGAAGTAGTTATTGACCACGTGCTTGATGACGTAGCGTGGTTCTTCCAAAAGGCCCATGCCCCGTGCGGGGTTGCAGGAGTCATGGAAGGTGACACGCAAGTGATCGTTACGGCTAGGATCGAGTTTCAGCTTGTTGTGCTTCATCAAGTCAGCCGTGAATTCAGTGATGTGCAGCATCTTGGTCGCTGCGGAAGTCTCAAACACTGTGCCGGTGATCGGGGACTTGGGAGTGGTCATGCCAGCATGCTGGGTGTCACCGGTCATGGTATCCATGTACTGGTGAACAACACGCCACATGTGGCCGCACTCGCCACCGAGAATCCACTTACAACCGAGGCGTTCGGCTTCGGCGTACATCTTGGCGTTGAGCTTCTTCATGGTTTCGTTATTGGTAAACGAACCGAAGTTACCGCCCTCAGATGCGTAGGTGGACATGGTGTAGTCGAGACCGATTTCATCAAACAGCATCAGGTAACCCATAAAGGTATAGATGCCAGGGTCAGCGAACACGTCGCCGGACGGGGTGATGAACAGAATCTCGTGGCCCTTTTCGTTCAGCGGGGCCTTGACGCGCTTACCAGTGACTTCCTCGATGTCATCAACCATGAAATCCACGATATCCTTAAAGGCGTGGGGCTGAATACCGAGGTGATTACCGGTTACGTTACAGTTAGCGACCGGCTCCATGATCCAGTTGATGTTCAAACCGACCAAATGCATCAGTTCGCGGGCCATCATGGTCATTTCTGCGGTGTCGATGCCGTAGGGACAATAGAGGGAACAACGGCGGCACTGGGTGCATTGGTAGAAGTAGATGAACCATTCTTTCAGGACATCTTCTTCCATGACGCGGGACCCGGTGAGCTTGCTCAGGATCTTGCCTGCCACAGTGAATTCACCGCGGTAAACAGAGCGCATCAGTTCGGCGCGCAGAACAGGCATGTTCTTGGGATCGCCGGAACCAATAAAGAAGTGACATTTGTCAGCGCAAGCGCCGCAACGCACGCAGATGTCCATGAACACCTGCAGGCTACGGAACTTTTTCAGTCTTTCGCGGAAGCCGTTGACCACGATTTCCTTCCAATTGGAAGGGAGTTTCCAGTCAGCTTCACCCGGACTCCATGCACGGGCCGGACCCCAGAGACCGGGAAGCTTGGATTCCATATATTCCATCTTCTCGGGCTTGGCGGGGTAACACCAGTGACCCGGTGAAAAATCCACCGGGGTATCCATCCAACCTGTGGTCGGCGGATTGTAGTCTATGCTCTTGAAGAGCTCATCTGCTTTTGGGATGTCGGACATATCTTTTATCTCCTCAGATAAAGAAGTATCACCTAACGGTGAACCCTGGGCCTAAGCCTCTTCCTCGGGGGCCTTACCGTTTTCTGGATTGTCAAGCGGTAGACCAGCCTCGGCCATGGGAACTCCGAATTGCTTCTCGTAGTCCGCATAGGCATGGGCCTTGATGTTGGGATCGTTCCAGGGGTTCACATGGTGCTTGGCACGCGTATCGTTCGGCAGGTTCCGTGTCGGAGACAGGAAAACACCAGGAAAGTGCATAAGCTTGCTGAACGGGAAGTACGCCATGAGGCAACTGACCAGGAAGACATGAATGAAAAAGGAAACGCCGACGGCTTCGGGGACGACGTAATTGAACGTCACCAGACCCATGGTCAGTTCCTTGATCGCGATAACGTCGACCTTGGCGTAGTACCGCATGTAGATGCCCGACAGGGCAACGGACAGGATCAGGAACAGCGGAAAGAAATCCGATGCATACGAGATGTAGTTGATCCGGGCATTAATCAGTCTGCGACCCAGAAGCAGAAGCACGCCAGCCAGCAGACCGAGATCGGTCAGGTACATGGTCGGTGCGCCGATCTGCAAGAGACCGTCCACGAAATCAATACCGTTCACGAAGAACGGAATCGGCTCAAGGAACAGGCGAAGATGCCGCAAGGCTACAATGAAAAAAGAATAGTGGAAAGTGATGGCAAAGAGCCACAGCCACTTACTGGATTTGTAAGCGACAATGGGATGATCCTTTCCTTGGTGCAGGGACACGGCAGTGTTCCTGAACAGAGACCTGAACGCGAAGACTTCGAGTACCATACGGAAGAAAGTCTGAGCGCCGGTCTGGGGACAGTCCAGCTTGTTCTGCGGGAACAGCTTCGGGTCAAAGGACTTGAACTGACCACCGGTTGTGGGGATGCGGAACGGCACGGCCGACCGACCCCAGATTATGACTTTATAAATAAAGCCAATGATAAAGATGATGAAAGCCGTTGTCGGGATGCAGACACCGAAGAAAGTCCTCAGATGTGCCGCATCAACCCCGAACAATGGGATCAACACCAGGAGAAAGACGAACAGAAGTGAGTAAAGAGCATTCATCTACCGTCACCTCGCTTGAAGGTTGGACCTGCCGGTTCTTACCGGAGGCCTGCCACTTTCGGTACACGCTCTCAAGGAATCGTCGATGCCTGAACGGCGACGCATGCGAAAAACGAATCCGTGGAACCCCCACGAATCCAACCCCTTGCACACCTCGGCCCGGTTCTCACACCGTGACCAAACCCCTTGAACGCGTCCTTAATCGACCGATGTATCGGCCGTAACGTCCACCACCATTCCGGCTTTCCTGAGCAAACTGCTCTGGGCGCGTTTAACCTCTTCAACGCGGAACCGGAATACCTCTTCGCGACTTTTTGTATAGATGTCGAAAGACATCATGGCCAGGTTGTCCACCTTGGCCTCGAACCTCAACAAGTCATCAAGTGTTCCATCTTTCTTCATAGCCTTGAAAAACTCGTCGCGAAGGAGTTTCTTCAGCAAAAAGACAAAACTGAGAGCCTGCGAGGGGGTGAAATCCTGCACAGCCCGGATACGTATAAGTTTATCCAGACTCTTGGCAATCACCCCTGCGTCCTGCCAATCAATCAATTGATCGAACAGCTCCCCGGTTGCCTCGAAGATGGCAGCCCCCACGGGATTCTGAAATCGATCCTTTTGTTTGGTCCAAACTTTCTGCGTTTCTTTCGGATACGTCTGAAGGACCAAGTCCGCCCACTTCTTCGACAGTTCGGCCTTACGTTCGGCCAGCACGGATTCAAATGTCATTATATGCTCGCAATAACTCATAAAACAGCAAATTTTGACTGCCCGATCAAAGCGGGGAAGCCTCTGTTTTACAAGCGTGCATTGAAAAGTTGTGAAAAACATCACGTAAAACTCAGAAACATATTCCAAACCCCTTCGAAAACGTCAAGGTTTTTTCATGGAAAAACCGGCTAATGAGAAGGGATATCAGGACGTGATTAACTCTGGAATAAAAAGGAAGAAGATCAGCCTCGCTCCACCCTGTTTCGCCCCATCCTCTTGGCTTTATACAGAGCTTCATCCGCCCGGTTGAGGACTTCCTCAATATTCCTGTCCGCTGGCCGGACCACGGTAGTCCCGATAGAAACAGTGAAAGAAATGACCGTTTCCTCAATCCGCGCTTCGAGACCTGCATAAATTTCACGGAGACGTTCAGCCGCTTCAAGCCCCTCTTTCAGCCCTGTTTCAGGAAGAATTACAGCGAACTCTTCACCGCCAAGCCTGCCAAAGATATCGGTTTCACGCAGGGTTGCCGTGGATGCGGCTGCCAGCATCCTGAGAACGAGGTCTCCGGCTTGGTGCCCGTGGGTATCGTTGATTGATTTGAAATAATCGATGTCGAGCATAAGTACGGCCAAAGGATTCTTGTAGCGCTTGGCACGCACCAATTCCTTTGTGCCCAAAGTAAAGAAATTATGCCGATTGTTCACACCGGTCAATCCATCGGTGGTCGCCAGACGCTTCATTTCCTGTTCAAGCCGAATACGCTGTGTGACATCGTGAATGACCGAATAAAGCCGTTGTTTCCCCTGCACCATGATAGGCCCTGAATACACTTCAACATCCCGGACATCACCATTGACCAGAATATGTTTCATGATGAAATAGGCCCGCCCTTCCTGCCTGGACCGTTGCATTTCCCTGAAAATCTCATCCTGGGTCAGCGAGTTTATCTGACTCATGGTCATATCGCGCATTTCGTCAACGGAATACCCATAAAAAGCACTGGCAGCAGGGTTGGCGTCGATGATTTGCTCGGTTCTCGGATCTACCAGAAGCATGATGGCGTGATTGTTTTCGAAAAAAGCCCGATACTGCTTCTCCCGCTCCAAAAGGACCTTTTCCGCTTCGATACGATTTGTAATGTCACGGAATGTCCCCTCCATGGCGACTGCGTTGCCAGCCTCATTTCGGATCAAATGGGTGTTGGCCTCAACCACAATAATTGCCCCATCTTTACGCTGAGCCTGTACCTGTATGCCGCGAGTTGCACCGTTTTCAACAAGGAGTCTTCGCAGATGTGCCCGCTCTTCCTTGACTGAATACAAGCCATCAATGCTTTTCCCGAGAAGTTCACTTTCCGTGTAACCAAGCAGACGGCACGTCGCCGGATTAACCATTTGAACGGTTCCATCCAGATCCGTGACCATATACCCTTCTTCAATGGACTCGAAAATTCGTCGGAACTTTTCTTCACTTTCCTGCAGTACCTGCTCTGCCTTCTTCCGAGCGGAGATGTCTCGAATGACATTGACGATACCCAACGGAAGACCATCGTCACCAATAATGAGGGACACAGAATGATCCGCAGGAAAAATGGTCCCATCACTTCGCCTCAGTGCCATTTCAAATACGGCTTTTTCCCCCTTGTCAAAAGCGGCCTGGGATTTGACGAGAAATTCCTCATAATGCAACCTGTCCACGTGCAGTTCCAACAAAGGCGTCCCACTCAACTCCTCGTTGCTCATCTCAAACAAAGTCTCTGCAGCTGGATTGGCATCAAGAATTCTCCGATCCGGCGTCAAGATGAGTACAGTTTCTCCGAGTGCGACGAACGTATTGCGAAGCCACAACTCTTTCTCGGAGAGAGCTTCCTCCATGG
>Ga0070729_10004939_pt1 | contig 14120 bp, 13 predicted proteins | sample tdDd472_FD_66725 | JGI IMG/M metagenome (GOLD analysis project Ga0070729, IMG submission 66725) | Marine sediment microbial communities from the Atlantic coast under amendment with organic carbon and nitrate - tdDd47.2 | ecosystem: Environmental > Aquatic > Marine > Coastal > Sediment | place...
GCAGTATCTCCGGCACGGTCTCGCCCCGAAATTCCCGGGGACGTGTAAATTGCGGTCCTTCCAGCAGTCCGTCGCTGAAGGAGTCCTCTTGCGAGGAATCCTCGTGTCCGAGGACGCCGGGGAGCAGACGTACAACTGCCTCAGTCAACGCAAGGGAGGGGAGTTCCCCGCCCGCGAGGACGTAGTCACCGATGGAGATTTCCTCGGGCTGCAGCACTGTCCGAATCCGCTCGTCAAATCCTTCATACCGACCGCAGACCAGGATCAATCCCGGCGCTGTGGCCAACTCCGCCGCCAGGCTTTGATCGAACCGCCTCCCTTGGGGGCTCAGGAGAATGGTGCGCGCACCCGCAGGCTGAGCGTCGCGAGCCGCTTCCACGGCTTCGACGATCGGCCCCGGCATGAGCACCATGCCCGGTCCTCCCCCGAAGGGACGGTCGTCCACCTGGCGATGGACACCCTGGGCGTAGTCCCGAAAATTGACGAGGTCATAGCTCGCCAACCCTTTGTCGGCCGCGATCTTGAGGATCGAGCTCCCCAAATACTCCCGAACTGCGTCCGGGAACAGGGTGAGAATCGTGATCTGCATCGCGCCTTCGGGTCTGCCCAAGGCAAGCCACGTATTGGAAGCGAGAAAGTGGCCCCGGTCAAGGGATGGGGCTCCTGCGTGGCTGAGTCGGGGATGGGCGGCGGGAAGCGGCAGAGGACCGGATTTGGCCGTATGCTCTAGCGTTCAGACCCCACGGAAAGAGCTGATGTTTACCGGACTTGTCCAAGCCCTCGGAGAGATTACCGCCAAGCAGGCGCAAGGTCAGGCGGTGCGCCTTGTTGTGCGGGCCCCCGGGCCGGCGTCGGAAGCCCGGATCGGGGACTCCGTCGCGGTCAATGGCTGCTGCCTGACGGTGGTCGAAATTGACGGCGAAACACTCGCCTTCGACGTGATTCCGGAGACGCTCGACCGCACCAGCATCGGAGCGCAGGATGTTGGCGGCGTCGTGAACCTCGAGCTGCCCCTCCGGCCGACCGACCGCCTCGGGGGGCATTTCGTCCAAGGGCATGTCGACGTGGTCAGCAAGCTGATCGACAAGGCGGAGAGCGGTGACGGGGATGTGCGCCTCCGATTCTCGGTCCCGGAAGCGCTGGAAGGGCACATCGTCGAGAAGGGTTCGATCGCCATCGATGGCGTGAGCCTGACGGTCGCGTCCGTGGAGGGCGACGAGTTCAGCGTTGCGCTGATCCCGCACACGCTGGAGGTCACCAACCTCGGTCGGATGGAGCCCGGCGCGCGCGTGAACCTGGAAGGCGACATTCTCGCGAAGTACGTCGCGGCCATGCACACCGGGAGACGCGGCACCGGAACCGGGGAGATCGCATGAAGGCTCTGGCCGTCGTGATCTGTCTCGCCGGGAGCGCGGCCCTTTGGATGTGGGCGTACTCGGCGCCGAAGTCCGTGGAGCCGTTGGACGAGAAGTACCAAGGGACGTTCGAGCTCTTCCGTTACGAAGCGCCCGAAGGGCAAATGAGTGAGGATCCGATCGCGCGCAACCAGCGCTGGGTCTACGAGTTCCAGCCGGACCGCCTGTACCACTTCCGGATCCTTGTCCAGAAGGGGTACGAAATGTCGCGCCGCGCGGGTGTCGTTACCACCGAAGTGACCCCGGAGGGGAACGAGTTCCTGGTGCTTACGCAGCACACGTCGAACGATGTGGCCGAGCTCGCGGAGCCGTTGCGTCACCTCGCCGAGTGGGGCAGCGACGAGGGCGGGCCATACCTGCAGCTGACCGCGGACTGGGACGGGCGTCGCGGCGAACAGTGGTTCCTGCGGCGCGTGCAGGAGTAACGGAGCTCTACTGTTCCCGTACGCGCTGGATGATCTCGTCCAGCAACGCGCGGTAGGCGCGCGAGGCGCCGGAGCTGGGCGCGTAGGCTGGCAGCGGCGCGCGGCGGACTCCCATGCGCTCGACGTGGCTCGAGTACGGAATCCGCGCGCTCAGGAAGCGGTAGGGGAGGGACGGCGCGGTGTCGCAGACTTCGCGATGCAGCGACTTGCGCGCATCGACCATGCTGAAAAACGGCCAGATCGCGGGAGCTCGGCGCAGTCCCTCGATGTGGCCCGCGAGCTGAGCAAGGGAGTTGAGGGAGAGCGTCGTCGGGATGATCGGAACCAACAGCGCGTCCGCCGCGCGGAACACGCTCTCGCTCGCGAGGCCGATGCTCGGCGGGCAGTCGATGAGTACGATGTCGTAGTCGCGCCTCAACGACTTGAGCACTTCACCCACCCGCCGACGCGGTTTCCCCGCATGGTCGAGGTCGACGTCGATGTGGCGCGCCCGGAAGTCGGCGGGCAGCAGGTCGAGTCCCTCGTAGTCGGTCCCGCGAATCGATCGAAGTAGCGCCTTGCGGCTTTCGAGGAGGCCCTGCACACCGCCTTTGACCTTCGGCTTCACGCGGAAGTAGAAGCTGGTCGCACCCTGCGGGTCGAGATCCCAAACCAGGGTGCGCGCACCCTGCTCCGCGAGCAGGTAGGCAAGGTTGACGGTGGTCGCCGTCTTGCCGACGCCGCCTTTCAGGTGATACGACGCGATGACCTTCATGCGTCCTGCTCCTCGGCTGCCGCGCGCGGCTCGAACAGCGAGTGCGCGCGCTTGCGGTTGGCCTTGGTGTCGAACTCCGCAAACCGCCGAAAGAAGCGCTGGCGTTCTTCTTCCTGCCGATCGCGAAGCCCTTCAATCAGGCGGCCCATGGCAATTGCGGTCGGGAGCGGCGCCCGTCCTTCCGCCTCCATCGCCCGGGCCATGCCTTCGAGGCCTCCCTGCTGGACCTCGAGGTCGTTGAAGTCGCCGAGGTTGTCCTGCAGTCGCTTGAGGGCGCGGGTCTGCGCCGTAATCGCTTTGGGTCCGAAGAGTGGACGGCAAAACTCCATCATGTAGCGCAGCTTCTTGCAGTCGAGGCGCAGATCGTGGATCGCCTGCGCGGGTGTCTTGCGCCCGATCCGACGCCCCCGCTTCAGCACGCGGCAGTGAAGCTTCCAAATGCGGGCGCGCCCGGTCTCGCCGATGGGGCGCATTGCATCGCGGAGTCGCGTGCGATCGGGTACAGGTCGATCCAGGAACACGGCCCAGTCCCGCATCAGGCGCTTGTAGCGTGCCGACGTGAGATGCCGCTTCAGGACGGCGCGCTCCTCCGCCTGGCGATCCCAAAGATGCGCGCGCAGCGGTTCGAGATCGAGTCGCATCGCGTCCGGCGATTCCTCGACGTAACCGTCGTACTTGATCAGGTAGACATCGAGGTCGCGCAGCGTTCCCGTGATGCTTCCCAGCCACTTGAACTCGCGTGCGAAGCGCTCGACCGTGCGCGCCGGGAAGACTCCGCGAAAGCGGGCCAGGGCGGCTCGCGTGCGACGGACGGCGACGCGGAACTCGTGCAGGAACTCCGGATCCAGTGAGTCCCGCGTGCCTTCCTCGTTCAACGCGATCTGCTCCTGCATCGCTTGCAGGATCGCCTTGGCTGCGACATCGGTCCGGGCAGCCGGGTCCAGCGCGATCTGCGGCGCCCGGGGGGCGTGGGCCCCGGCCGTGTCGCTCAGTCCCAGCGCCACGATCGGATGCCCCGAAGCGAGGCGAGCCGTGGGCAGCTTGCGTTGGAGCCGCTTGAGCAGCTTCCGGAACGGCTTCTCGTACCCCCGAACCGGAGTCGCGCGCAGGATCAGCGGGCCTCGGCGCCGCCCCGGGGCGAGCCACGTTTCGAGAGCCATGCGGGCGACGGTCTTCTCCGCCTTGTTGCGGACCACGAACTCCCGCCCTCGCACGATCACTTCCGCGACCGGCAACAGGCGGCGCACGTCGATCACTTCCTCCAGCGCCTGGCGGAACGAGCCCTGGTCGAGGTCGGCAGCGAAGGCGGGCACCGCATTCAGGGACACGGCGCGCTGTTGATCCGCCTCGATGGCGCTCCAGACGAGGCGCTTCCGTTCCCGCATCGCCGCTAGGTGGAGCGTACTCCCCGCATGCAGGAGACGCCGGTCGAACGTGTCGACGTACAGTCGGTGCGTCGTCGAGTCTTCGGGCTCGGCCAGCTCGAACAGCTCGGCCAATCGCGAACGCATCGGATCGATGGATACATCCGCGGGGAAAGTGAATGCCACCTCCCGGAACGGGGGCAGCGAGGAACGCCGCTGGTCCACTGCTGCAGTCAATGTCTCGGTCTCCGACCGGTTGCACCGGATGTGCGCCAGAGACTACCGGTTCTGCGGGCGTAATTCGATTGATGACAGGCGTTTGCAGAGTAAAGGCGGCTCTTTCGTTGACGCATTTGGACGCTTCCTCCGCCGGAGGGGCCGTGGGCCTATTCGGAGACGGATTCGAGCACGCCGCGCGGAACTTCGAGCTTGTCCAACTCCGCGACGACGGTCGCGGTTTTGCCGTAGCCGGCGACGAGTCCGTTGAGACGGGCCGCGGCGGTCGAGTCGACAAATCCCCGCTCGCCCCCGTAATGCGCGAGCAGGGCGGTGGCGATCTCGCTCCGGTGGCGGAGTCGAAACTTCTGGTGGTAGTCCTCGGCTCGCCAAAAGCGATCGAGGCGACGGACCTTCGTCGTGATCTTCTGGCCCAGCTCGCGCTCGCGCTCCGCGAGGCTGGCGCGCGCCTGTCGTTCCTGCTCCTCGTCCTGTGCGAACACGAACGCGGCGTACTGCACCGACCAAGCGGGAGCCGTGCCGCTGTGCTCTTGCCAGAACACATCCAGCAGTTCCTCGTAGCCGATGACCGAGGGGTCGAAGTCGATTTCGATCGACTCCGTGTGGTCGCCGAGGTCGTGATACGTCGGGTTGGGCTGTGCGCCGCCTGCGTAACCGACACGCGTCCGAACGACGCCGGGCAGACTCCCGAACCGGGAGTCGGGACCCCAGAATCACCCGAGTGCGAACGTCGCGGTCTGGAAGCCGGTCGAAGGTTGCTGCGCGTTCGTTCGGGCCGCGTCTGTTCCAGTGGGGGGCGAGTCGGGATGCATGGTGGGTTCCGCGCACGAGGCGAGACAGGCGAGCAGAGCGAAGGCCAGTCGCGTCGTCATGCCATTGAGATGTCGCGCAGCGGGTCGTGGTTCCGGTTGGTCAACGAATCCGTCCCGCCTCCCGAAACGCAGCTTCGAATTTCGCCGCCAGTTCGGTGTCCAGCCCTGCCGGCGTGACCCCCTCGGCGCCGATCCGCGGAGTCGCGTCGCGGATCGCGTCGGCGAGCCGGGAATACAGCCGCGTGTTGTCGCTGAGCTGTTCGCCCGTGTACCCCATCGTCTTCCGAAGATCGATCGACCAGCGCCGGCCGTCGCTCACGAGATGGAGCTTCTGCGGGTCGTTGGGGAGGACGCCGACTGCCGTGTCCCCCTTGATTTCGTAGCGCACGTGGTCGAACCGATCGATGTTTCGATTCTGCGTGATCGACACGTTCGCTTCCTCGTTGTCGTTGAACTCCGCCCATCCATCGTCCCCGTACGCGGCGAGGAACTTCGAGCGGAACTCGACGCTGACGCGGCACCAATCGAAGAAGACCGCGAGATGCTCCCGGTCCGCCTCGTCGCCCGTGACGAACGGCTGGATGGCGTCATAGTCGAACTCGGCCAGCGCCGCGCCGAACCCGCGCACGGCGTCACGCGGCGTGTTCGGCTTCGACCGTTCGCTGCACGCGAGGCAGAGGAGGAGGACGAAGGGCGCGGCCCGCATGGCCGCAAGGCTATCACAGCGCGGAGAGGGGGGGGCGCTGCGCGCGTTCACGGTTTACGGTCGGGCGCGAGCGCCCACTTCTTGCCGGATCGCCCCACGCTCCGTTCCGACCGTGAACTGCAAACCGTAAACCGCAAACGCGCGCCGCTCCGCGGCTTGCTCCAGCCTGTCCGCACCCTCGCGCGCGCGCCTAGTTGAGCGCGCTGAAGAACAGGGAAGTGAACGACACGAGTGACGCGATGGGGGCGTTCTCGCGCGCGATTTCGCCGGCTTCACGGAACGACTCGAACAGGCGCACCGCTTCGCGGTAGAGGCTCTCGTCCTTCAGGAGCAGGCCGATGCTGCCCTTGCCCTGCCGGATGTCCGCGGACACGTCCTTCAGGTTCACGCTGACCGCCATCAGGTTGTCGAAGATTACGCGGTCGTTCAGCAGCAGGTCGAGCGTACCGCCGCCCTTGCCGAACCGCTCCATGATCTTGCGCGCACCCTTGATCGTCTCCGCGAAATTCGCGCGCATCTCGGGGTCTTTCAGAATGAGCCCGAGTGTGCCTTCGCCGCGCTGCGTGTCTTCGACGAACAGGCGGATCGCGGACGTTACGTCGCGGATGTTCTGCGCGATCGCGTCGTCCATCAGCAACGCGCCGACGGTTCCTTTGCCCGACTCGACCTTCTCCATGACGGCGCTGACGCGGTTCATGGTGGCCCGCAGGTCGTTGTAGACGTCGGGATTGCGCAGGATGAGTCCGATGCTGCTCTCGTCGCTTTCGATGTCCGATGTGATGCGCGCGAGACTCTCGCCGGCCGAGGCGAAGTTCTCGTAGACCGCGGGGTCGGAGACGAGTCGGCCGATCGTGCCCTCGCCGCGCTTGATGCTGCCGGTTACGTCGGCGAGGTCCGTCACGATCTGATTGACGTGCTTCCGGTTCTCATTGATCAGGGAGCTGAGTTCCTGCACGACGCCCGCCAGACGACGGCCGGCCAACGGCGTTCCCTCGTTGAGCTTCTTGGCCCCCGGGCGACCGCGATGCAGGACGACGGCGAATCCGCCAATCAGTCCCCGGTCGAGCAGCCGCACCTCGGCGCCCTCCCAGAGCGCGACGTCGGTGCGAATCGAGATCACCGCCTTGACATAGCGGCCCGGCGCCAACTGCGAGTCGGGCACAGGTTCGACCGAGGTCACGTTGCCGACCTTCATGCCGGAAGTGAATACCTCCACACCCTCCAGCAGCGTCGAGTCCTCCCCGAGGTACACGGTCCAGTCGGTGTGCGGCGACAGCGGTACGCCACTCAGGACGAGCGTCGTGAATGTGAGGATGATGAGACAGGCGAGGATGAACCCGCCGAGAACCCAGTTCGGTACGCGTTTCATGACGACGACTCCCGCGTTTGGGGACCGGAGTCCCCGGATTTCGTGCGTGGCGCTTTCGGGGGCCGCCCGGGACTGGAGAGCGGTCCTTCGAGGGCGCCGGTGACGAATTGGCTAACGATCGGGTCCGCGGACCCGCGAATCTCCTGGGGGCTTCCGACGGCGATGACGCGCCCGTCGTAGAGCATGGCGACGCGGTCGGCGACGCGATAGACGCCCTCCATGTCGTGCGACACGACCACCGAGGTGACGTTGAGCTTGCGGGCCATCTCGACGATGAGCTGATCGATGATGTGCGCCGTCACCGGATCGAGTCCGGTCGTGGGCTCGTCGTAGAGCAGGATCTCCGGCTCGGTCACGAGGCTGCGCGCGAGTCCGACGCGCTTGCGCATACCGCCGCTCAGTTCGTTCGGCATCAACTTGTTCGTGCCCGCGAGTCCGACCATCTCAAGCGCGCGGCCGACCTTCTCCGCCACGAGGTCGGCTTCCATATGCTGCGTTTCGACCAGCGGGAGACCGACGTTGTCTTCGACGTTCAGCCAGTTGATGAGCGCGCCGCTCTGGAACAGGTAGCCCATGCGCGCGCGCAGTGCGGCCAGCTGCTTCGGTTCGAGTTCCTGCACGTTGTGGCCGTCCACGTAGACGGCGCCGCCGTCCGGCTCGACCAGCCCGATGATACAGCGCAGCAACGTGGACTTGCCGGTGCCCGACGAGCCAATCACGACGAGCGTTTCGCCGCGCTGCACCTCGAGATTACAGCCTCGCAGCACGTGGCGGTCGCCCCAGCTCTTGGAAATCGAATCGATGCGAATCATGCGGTCTAGTCGCCAAAGGCGCGGTAAAACAGCCAGGTCAGGTCGAAGGAGAGGATCAGGATCATCACGATCGAGATGATCACCGCACGGCGCACCGATCGTCCGACGCCCAGGGCGCCCCCTTGCGCGGTCAGGCCCTCGGCGCAGCCGATGGCCGCGATGACGGCGCCCGTGATGCCTGCCTTCAAGAGACCTCCATACAGGTCTTTCGGCAGGCCGAACCACTCGCGCCCGGCCAAACTGTCGATGGCGTTCTCGAAATAGCGGTTATAGGGCACGTCGAGCTGGGTATTGGCAACCAGCGCACCGCCGCACACCCCGATTACATCGGCGCAGATCGTGAGCATGAACGTCATGATGGTCAGGGCGAGGATGCGCGGCGCCACGAGGTAGCCGACCGGGTCGATCGACATCACCTCCAGCGCTGCGGTCTCCTCCGAGACGTTCATGGTGCCCAGTTCGGCGGCGTAGGCGCTGACCACCGTACCGACGAGAATGATGCAGGTCATGAACGGTCCGAACTCGCGCGCGAACGACTGCGCGACGATGATGCCGATGAACTCCTCCTGGCCGAAGCGCACCAGCTGGATGCCGGTCTGCAGGCTGATGATCATGCCACTGAACATGGCCACGATGCCGACGACCGGCAGCGATCGCAGCCCGTAATCGAACATGATGGTGGTGGTCATGCCGAGGCGCGGCTTGCGCACCGACCAACCCGCCGCGCGCACAAGCAGGCGCGCGGTGTAGCCGGCGTGGGCGAGTCCTTCCTTGATCTTCAAGACGGCTTTCCTACCCGGAAGCGTATGCCCCAGAGAAGACGAACATAACGTCCCGTTGCATCGCGGTCCCAACCGAGGATGCCGGTCAGGAGGCTGGTGCGTGTGTAGTCCCGGCCCTTCCGGTTCATGTAGAGGCTGAATGCGGCGGACGTGTCCACCCGTCCGTCGGCATAGCGGCGTCGGTGCCAGATGCTGACGAACGGCTTGAACGACTCCATCGACTTGCGCAGCGAAGGCCAGTCCACCGGTAGCCACTCGGGAACGGTGACTTCCTTGCCGCCGTCGGCGTAGTTCTCCACCCGTGTGAACGGCCACACGTAGTACTTGCTGGTCTTGCTGCCGTCTTCGCGGGAGACCTTGACCTTGTCCCGGTAGAGCGGGAATACCCACGTATAGCGTGTGAACTGGCGCGTGTTGTCGACGTAGGTCCGTCGCCAGAAGGGCCACACGACCTGCTCCGTTGTCGTGAAGTCGGCGCGGCTGTAGACCCAGAACGGCCAATAGCGGCGCTGCTCAAACCAATCGACGCCTTCCGCGCGGCGATAGAACGGCCACAGCGTCGTGTCCACGAGCCCGCTGTAGTAGTCGCGATAGCGCTGGTAGAAGGGGAACATGACCGTCGTCGTGCGGCGTGTGGCCGACTCCTCGCGCCCGTAGAACGGAAAGAAGAGGAATCCGTAGTCCGCGTCGCTGCGACGGCGCCACGTGTAGAGCGGCCACATCACGAAGCCCTTGCTCGATCCGTCGCGACGATTGATCTCCTGTCCCCAGAACGGCCAGATGCGGTGCTTGCGTCGGCCGCCCGGACGGTTGTCGCTGCCGTAGGCCAGAAACGGCCACGGGAAATGGCGCACGGTGTAGACGATGGGGCTGGTGCGGTCCGAGGAGAAGGTGCGCGTTCGGATGTAGAACGGCGTGATCATCGTCAACTCGTGGATGCCGAGCATGCCGCGCGTAACGCCGCCGAACGGGAAGATCAGCAGGCTGTCATTGCCCGCGAACAGGACGGGGAAGACCCACAGGAACCAGGAAGCGAGCTCTTGGGGCAGCTTGCGCTTGGTGTAGTAGACGAACGGCAGGATGTTGAGCCGTTCGAAGACCTCGTCCTCGCGCCAGCGATAGACGATGCCCAGGATGTTGACCTCTTTTTTCGCGCCCAGCTCGTACTTCCAATAAAAGGGCCGGAACTGGACCTTTTTGGCCTGCTCGCCGGGGTAAGGCTCCTTGTCGTAGAACGGATTCGGGGCGGGGCGGTCCTCTTCCTTGGGGGGCGCGTAAGGGGTGTCGTCTTCCTCGGCGGGCACGCTTCGGCATCCCCCCGGTACGAGGGCGGTGAAGATCAGAATCCCCAAGAGCAGGGCGTGCGCGAGGCGCATGGGTACGGGCGCGGGATATTCCTTGCGAATGGCGGGTTTCCCCGCAACGGGAGGGGTGGCGGACCGGCTACACCGGCACCACGGGCCCGGCGGCAGTCTACGGGCGACTACGGACGGGGCACGGGATGTCCGATGGAAACTGGAGGAGCAAGCGGCGCCCGCTGGGGGCCGTAGACCGCGAGGAGAGAGTTATGAGTCCGACCCGATGGATCCTGATGGGCGCGCTGCTGCTGGGCGCCTGCGAAACCACGCCGAAAGACGAAGACAACGACGGCCTCGTCGATGGCACGGCCATCCACATTCCCGCCTCCGACATGGAGCCGGTGGCGGAGTTCATCCATCGAACCCGGCGCCTGCTGGTCGGGGAGTACATCCGGGTCGAAATGAGCGCCCAGTTCTACGAAGGACAGCTGGGGTTGTCGCGCGATCTCGAATACGTCACGCGCACCGATTCCAAGCTCGATGACGGCTCGCTCGTCGTCTCCTTGAAGCGCATCGACACGGGCCAGGAAACCAACCTCGATCCCGATCGCCTGCCGCGGCTGTACTTCGGCAACGGACTGGAGGCGCGCGCCTACAACGAGCTGCGCGTGGTGATTCGACGGCGCGTCGACAAGAACCGCCCGATCTACCTCAAGCTGCAGGCCGTAACGACCAACGGCGATTCGACGCTCCACGTGGCGGGGCGCGAGCAGGACAAGAAGCCGCGGATTACGATCGAGTCGTCGCTGCTCTGGTCGGACAAGTTCGAGCACTACAAGCACCGCTCCGCGATCTATTGATCCGGCTTGCGGTCCACGTTTTGCCGTTCACGGTCGCGACGGTGAACCGTAAACCGTGAACTGCAAACCATTTGCTCCAGTGCAGCGGCCTATTTATTGAGACGTCCGGCCGTCTCGCGTACGCTCCGGTCGGCTATGAATATCCACGAATTCCAGGCCAAGGGGCTCTTCCGCGAGTACGGGATTCCCGTGCCGCGAGGCATCCCTTGCCACTCTGTCGACGAGGCCGATCGCGCCTACAAGGAACTGGGAGGGGCGATTGCGGTCGTCAAGGCGCAGATCCACGCCGGCGGCCGCGGCAAGGCCGGCGGGGTCCAGTTGGCGCGCTCGCGCGACGACGTCGTCAACCACGCCAAGGCGCTGCTCGGTTCGACTCTGGTCACGCACCAGACCGGTCCGGAAGGCAAGGCCGTCAGCAAACTGCTCGTCGAAGAGGGTCTCGATATCGCGCACGAGTACTACGTCGCGATCGCGGTCGACCGTTCCGTCGGTGGGCCCGTGCTGATCGCCAGCGCCGAAGGTGGCGTGGAGATCGAGAGCGTTCCCAAGGACCAGTTGGTCCGCGCTCCGATCGACGTGAGCGAGGGCATGTTCGACTTCCAGTCGCGCGCCATCGCCTACGGGCTCGGGCTCGAGGGAGACTCGGCCAAGGAGTGCGCGAAGGTCGTCAAGAAGCTCGCGCGCCTGTTCATCGAGAAGGACTGCTCGCTCGCCGAGATCAATCCGCTCGTGCGCCTGAAGGACGGGCGCATCCTCGCGCTCGACGCGAAGATCAACTTCGACGACAACGCGCTCTATCGCCACCCCGAGTTGCGCGAGTTGCGCGACATCAGTGAAGAGGATCCGGCCGAGGCGCGCGCGGCCCAGTTCGACCTGAGCTACGTCAATCTCGATGGCAACATCGGGTGCATGGTGAACGGAGCCGGCCTCGCGATGGGCACGATGGACACCATCAAACTGCACGGTGGTTTTCCGGCCAACTTCCTCGACGTCGGCGGCGGCGTCAGTGCCGAGCGCGTCACCGAGGCGTTCAAGATCATTACCGAGGATCCGCGCTGCAAGGCGATCCTCATCAACATCTTCGGCGGGATCGTGAAGTGCGACCTGATTGCCGAGGGCGTCCTCGAGGCGGTGAAAATGGTGGGGCTCAAGGTGCCGCTCGTCGTGCGCCTCGAGGGCACCAACGTCGAGCGCGGTCGCAAGCTGCTCGCCGAGTCCGACATCAAGGTGATTACCGCGACGGACATGACCGACGCGGCCAAGAAAGCGGTGGAGGCGGCCCGATGAGCGTTCTCGTCGACAAGAACACAAAGGTCCTCGTGCAGGGCCTCGGCTCGGCGGGCAAGTTCCACGCCGCCCAGTGCCGCGAGTACGGCACGCAGATCGTCGCCGGGGTGAAGCCCGGGGCGGCCGGCACCGACTGGGAAGGCGTGCCGATGTTCAACACGGTGGCCGACGCGATCGAGCAGACGGGCGCCAACTGTTCGCTCATCTTCGTTCCGGCCGCCTTTTGCGCGGATGCGATCTGCGAAGCGGCCATGGCGGGCGTGCCGCTGATCATCACCATCACCGAGGGCATCCCCGTGATGGACATGATTCGCGTGAAGCGCGTCCTGAAAGATTCCGGATCGCGCATGGTCGGTCCGAACTGCCCCGGCATCATCACGCCGGGCGCGGCAAAGATCGGGATCATGCCCGGCTACATCCACAACGAGGGCCGGGTGGGCGTGATCTCCCGCTCCGGCACGCTGACCTACGAAGCGGTCTGGCAGCTGTCGGAGCGCGGACTCGGTCAGTCGACCTGCATCGGCATCGGCGGCGATCCGATCCAGGGCATGAACTTCGTCGATTGCCTCAAGCTGTTCGCAGCGGACGAGGGCACCGACGGGGTCGTCATGATCGGCGAGATCGGTGGCAGCGCGGAGGAGGAGGCGGCGGCCTGGATCGAGAAGAATCTCACGAAGCCGGTCGTCAGCTTCATCGCGGGCGCAACGGCCCCTCCGGGGAAGCGCATGGGCCACGCCGGTGCGATCATTGCCGGCGGATCCGGCAAGGCGGAGGACAAGAAGGCGGCGCTCCAGAAGGCGGGCGTCACCGTCGTCGACTCTCCGGCGGACATTGGCTCCGCGATGGTTGAACTGCTGAAGAAGTAGCGCAGCTGCGACGGCGTCCGCTCCAGCTGACGCGCTCCGCGCGCAGCTGAGCGCACCGGTGCCAATTGGGATTGTGAGTTTGGAGACGGTCGAGGGGCGGTGCTTCAGCAGACGCGCTCTGCGCGCAGCTGAGCACCGTCGGGCGAGCGGTCAATTCCCTCCCGCCCCCGGCTGCGACCGCCTACTGCCTACGCGCGCTGCTCCGAGACGCACTCTTCCGTAGAGGGCATTCCGCGCGCGCTTCCTACCGCCTACGCGCGCTGCTCCACGGCTCGCAAGCTCGCTCGTGGGCTCACGCGGGCGCTCCGTGAGGTACACTGGGGGGATGCGTTTGCGGGCAGCGGCAGTGGTCTATCTCCTTGGGATTGCGGGATTTGCGTCCGCAGCCCCGGCCCCGTCCACGCCGGTTTCCACGCCCGCCGCGCCCGACCTGTTCTATTTCCAGAAGCATCTGGTCGCGGAGCTGCACCAGAAGTGCGCCGACTGCCACACCGACCCCGAATTGGCGGGCCGGTATGTGATCAAACCACTCGATGACGTGGCCAGCCCCGATCCGGCGCTGGTGTTGCACAACTACCGCGTCACGATCTCTTTCCTCGATCCCGACCGCGCATCGGAGAGTGTGCTACTCCGCAAGGCGCTCGATGACCACAGCGGCCAGTCGCTGATCGCCTCCACGGGATCCGGAACCTACGAGAAGCTGATTCACTTCGCGCTGGGCGCGACACTCAAGAACGCGCCGCCGGAAGCGATCGCTCTCAAGCGCTTCGAAGCGCGCGCCGGCGAGCCGTTGGAGCTCGATGGATCGCTGAGTGGGGACCCGGATGGCCAGGCCATTCAGTACCGCTGGACGGTCGAGGAGATGCCCGCCGGCAGTTCCGGAGAGGCGCCGCTCGCAGACAAGAACGGCTCGGCACGTTTCGTGCCCGACGTCGCCGGCCTCTACCGCCTCGAACTGCGTGTGACCGATGGGCTGCTGTGGAGTCAGCCTGCCAGCGTGATGGTGGTCGCCGCCGCCGCGCCGCGTGCGGCCGTGCGGAGCAAGCCCAGCACGAACGGCGAGATGACTCCGCCGGTGAAGAAGAACGCCAAAGCGTTTCTCGATCGGCGTCTCGACGCCCCGCGCCTTCGCT
>Ga0070729_10004945_pt1 | contig 14111 bp, 13 predicted proteins | sample tdDd472_FD_66725 | JGI IMG/M metagenome (GOLD analysis project Ga0070729, IMG submission 66725) | Marine sediment microbial communities from the Atlantic coast under amendment with organic carbon and nitrate - tdDd47.2 | ecosystem: Environmental > Aquatic > Marine > Coastal > Sediment | place...
AGAAGAAAATATAATTTAAATTACAATAAAAAAACCAGTTTGGAATATTGAAATGTGTTACTTAATATACTATATGATTAATCCAAAAGACTTTGATGACTTACATATAAAGACTATATCTTAGTAGAATATATTGAAGACAGATTGGAAAAAGATATCTCTGCTGGGATTATTTTAGATGAAAAATTAGTTGCACTAGGATTTACTCATGATGATGGAGCATTGGGTTTTCTCCATTTTCTTCCAGAATATAGGAAAAAGGATATGGACTTGAAATCATATTAGACTTGATCTAAAAGAGAAAAGTAGCACAGAAACCTATTTTTGAAAATATTGTTCCAGATAATGTAGCATCAACAAGTCTGGTAACAAAACTAGGGTTTGAACTGGATCGAAAAGCGATTTGGTTAAAATTAAAATAAATTCTTTAAAAGATAAAATAGAAGAGGATTATAACCATGAAACAGAAAAAAATTTGGGTATTCCCAATTATAATGATGCTATTCATGCTTTCACTTATAGATTGTGAATCTTTTCTAAATCCCGATGAACCAGGAAATCTGGTTCCTATGACAGTTGAAGAAGATCCATTATTACCAAGAATTGAAGTTAACGGAACAACATTGCACTCAGAAACTTTCGGAGATATTAATAATCCAATAATAATTTTCTTACATGGAGGACCTGGAAGTGACTATAGAGCATTTATCAGTCAAAAAGGTTCAGAAAATACTTCACGTTATCCAAACGAAAGAACAATTACTAATGCTGGGTTAAGCCAATTACAGGATGAATACTTCTGTGTATTTTATGATCAGCGAGGAGCCGGTCTTTCTCCTAGGTTTGATAAAGGTGAAATAACATTCGATCTATACATAGAAGATTTAGATGCTATTATCGATCATTATCTTAATATAAAGTATACTGACACAGGTATTTTAGAAACTCAAGTTAACATTATTGGATGGTCTTATGGTGGTACACTTGGAACAGGGTATATTAATGTCCACCCTGAAAAGATTAAAAATGTAGTTTTTTATGAACCAGGACCTTTTTCACAAAAAGGATATGATTATTTCATTGAAAATACTACTAGCTATTTTGCACAAATAGGGGAAGATTGGCTAGAAGAATATTTGCTTTCAAAAGACCATATAACAGCTGATGAGCACGAAAGAGCAGATTATCAAAAATTATTAGGTGCATTTCGATCTAATCCACAATTTCATGAGGATTCTAATTGTCCGTTATGGCGAATGGGTGCCTTTTTAGAATTGGAAGACCTAGGAAAACAGGATCGTGACAATACTTCAAATCTTTCATCTTTCCAGGGTAAACTTTTATTAATAGCTGGTGAATTAACAATGAATGAATATCCGAAATATTCCGATATTCAAATGTCATATTATCCACAAAGTATATATAGAGAGATACCTGATGTCGGCCATACAGGTCCATGGGAAGAACCTGATGAAATTGCTTTAGTGATTAGAAATTTCTTGAATCAACAATAACAGTTCTAATAAGGAGAAAACAATGAGATATCTAATCATAACTATAATACTAATAGCTTCCTTAAATCAATTATCAGCACAGACAATAATAAATAACTCTGAAACAAATAACAGGTTTTATACACGGATAGGTATTGAACCTTCCACTATGTTAACAATTGGTTACCAACGGAATTTCAAGGTAAAATTTCTTGATAGGGATCTATCAACCTATTCAGAGTTCGGATTAGACCCATACATATTAAGTTTTAAAAATTCAGACCTTAAAGTTGGAGGGATAATCCCAATCTATGAAAAAAAGAATTTTAAATTATTGAATAACTTACATCTATCACTAGGTAGTCTTTCAACTCGAAATTTCAAATCAACGAGATTTGCAGTTGGTGATGAAGTAGCAGCTGGTTTTTATAAACAAAAATGGTTCTTTGCCACTACGTTTGAATATGAAAACATATTTTTTACTCACATAAAACATACGAAGTTTTATCGAGTAACTTATTATGAAGATGCTAAAAATGGTTGGTACAAAGGAACTGGTGGTATGTTCCAATTTGGTATAGAAGGTGGTGCAACTATCAAAAACAAGTATGATCTTCACTGTGAAATTAAATTACCCTTCACGGAAAAATTTAATGGCTATGGAGGTTCACCTTTTCATGTAAATCTTGGATTAGGATATAGATTCTAATATTCTTTTTCTAATTAAAGAAATGTTGATTTAAATTTATAATTAGAGGGATATAAAGTTACAAAAATATTAGTGTATAAATATTTGACTGATATACCATTTAAAACTATACAGCAGCGTATACAGACATCCTTTGAGGATTATCAATTAGACCTAAGTTAAGTAAATAAGGAAATTAGAAATGAAATCGAAAGAACTAATACGCTTAAGTGGACTGGTAGCAATTATCAATGGTATTTTACTACTAGGCTTTGGAATATTACCAGATATATTTCTTCCAATGAATGAACCATTGTTAAACTGGGTTAAAGATAGCCAATGGTTTATGTTAAACTTTTCTGCCTTAATTTTAACAATACTTACACCCATATCGATTTTAGGATTCTATGCAAAACAAATTGAAAGCGTTGGAAAATTGGGATTAATTGGATTCTTACTAGTTTATCTAGGTGGAATGCTCTATGTAGGCATGCAGTTTGACGAGGTATTTACTTGGCCAATTTTGGCTGAATATGCTCCGGCTTTAATAGACATTAAAGGACCAATGTTTACCGATCCCACATTTTCATTGGCATATACATCGATGGCCTTACTTTTTATCCCAGGTCTTATTTTAATATGCATAGCCACAGCACGTGCGAAAATTTTACCAAAATGGGGTGCCATATTATTGGCCGTAGGTGGACCATTTGCTTATGGTGGAATCATGGTGCCACAAATTTTACGTGCATCGGGAGCAGTCTTGGGAGCAATTGGTTTCATTTGGCTAGGTTTAGCACTTTATAATGACAAAAATGTTAATATATAAATATTTAACAGATATCCCGATTGAAACTGCTCAAAAATTGTAATTGGAAAGGCTATAAAATGAAGAAGTATTTATTTAAATGCATAATCCTGATATCTATAGTGAATCAGCTATCAGCTCAGATTATTTTAAACAATGATCCAAACAATCAAGAAGATTCAAAAACTAATTTAATGAAATCTGAAAAGAATATAACAAAGAACCTAACACATTGGCAGGTTTTGAAATATCCTATGATATCAACTGGCATTAATGTAGCCATGGTGGGTTCTGCCGGTTTTCTGGATAGTGCTGATGTAGCAGATGTTGATGTACCTCTTTGGTTCAACGCCTTAATTACAGCTGAGCATATGCCACTTTACGCCCAGGATAAGAAGTTGGCAATGAAATATTCAATATCTCATGCATCTCTGATTGGAGGACATTATTTGAGTAAAAATAGTCCTACTTTGACATTGGTTCCCTTCAATGCCCACATCAAAACTGCTATGTTTTCAACCTATGAATCCTACAAAATTAGTCGAAGAATGGCTAAGCCTGGCATTTACCAAGATGAGTTACAAGAGCAGACAATTGGAAGTCTTTCCCTGGCACCTTTCAAACTGGAAAACCTAAAAAGACCAATTTTCTATATTCCCTTTGGTCTCAGTGCTATTTTCCAGGTAAAAGGTATGCTTGATTCAGATGATGCCATTTGGAAAACAAATAAAGTATATGTTGACAATGAACAGATGAATGCATCATTAGCAGTCCCATTAGTTACTGCCGGAAATATGATAAATAATCTGGCAACTGCTGTTGGTGAAGAAGCTTTGTACCGGGGAGTAATTTATGAAGAATTGAAATCATCTTTTGGTTCTCGTCGTGCGAAATGTATTGATTTTTTCCTATTCCCTGCTATTCATGTTCCACAGGATCTGGCAAGGAAACTTGAACCGGGTGAGATCACAGGTTTATTTCTTATGCGTGGAGTCTCCACTTTGTTCTTTGATTATGCTTATGACAAAGGCGGGTTGCCATTATCTGTTACTTTACATACATGGCTGAATATGCTGGGCTATACCACTCGATGGTTAGGATCTTCTGGAGTGCCACAAAAAACAGATAATACAAAATCTACTTCTGTTAGTCCAAATATGAGTTTTGGAATAAGTATTGCCTTTTAAATAAAATTAGAATGCTGTTCATAAACTAAAAAAGCCTCATTATTAATCAAAACAATGAGGCTTTTTTTAATCTAATTTTTCTATAGTTTAATGTTTGATCCAATTTGAAAATACTTAGCTATTAAAGCATCTTCATCATTACCAAAAGCATTTGTGGCCCCGATACTGAATGTAATATCAAATTTTTCACCGATACTTTTACTTCCCTGAATACCATATCGATAATATCCCCCAAAAGAATTATACCAACCATCCTTTAACTCTACATGATACTCTTCAAAAATTTTGGAATGTTTATGATGAGATAAAATTGATTTATCAATTCCAAATTCCGTAGCAATATGCCATTTGGGTTTATAATAACCTACGATTCCAAATATTTCAGTACCAATTCCAGCAATCCGCACTAAATCAGTTTCATGCCTTTTAAAAATTCCTGAAATCTTAATAAATGAAGCAAAATGTTGATAGTTAAATACCTCTGTTTGTCCACTAAATCTAAATTTAAAATCATCTATCAAATTATTTCCCATTGGCATCGAGTATTCGACATTCACTAAAATTGGTTTATGGAAATGGATCAAGTGATGATAACCAAGTTGAGTAATTAAACCATAATCATAACCTAAATTTGCAGAAACAAATTTTACCTGATCTTTATTGTCTGTATTCCAATTAATATTTTGGGCTGAACAAACACTTACTATTATAAAGAAGTATATTAAATATAATCTTTTCATGTTATCTCCTATTTATCAATCGTCTAGTTTATTTCATTTAAGTAGGTTAGTAGTATTGGATAGAAATTTTCCCAACCAAAATAAAATACTTCATGTCCTGTACCTTTGACTTCTTTGATCTCAATATTGGGATAAGGCGAAGACACAAACTCAGCATGCTTTTTTCCATAAGCTTTATTTAATTCACTATAAATAAACAGCACTTTATTACTATATTGATCCAAATTTTGGGTTAAATCAAAGTCATGTTCTCTAGCAAACCCTTCAGTAGCAACACTGGCTATTGCACCATTCCTCCAAAAGGGATAAAATCCATCATTTCCTACTCCATTATCTTTTGAAAAGGAAATAGACATTGCTAAATTTGATTTATAATCCAAGATTGCATGATCGTCACTTGTAATGAATTGATCAATATATAAGTAGTCATTGACATTTTCACTGAATAATTTCATCTCTCTGGATCGTTCAATATATTCAAGTGTGGTATCCCAGTCAAAACCTCCAGGTTCAATCAATATTAAGCCATCCACTTTTTGAGGATGTTGATCCACATATGCAGTGGCTACCATAGCTCCCCATGAATGACCCAACAAATTTATTCTCTGATTTTCATTAACTTTATAAAAGTCAATAACAGCATTAAGATCATCAATATATATTTGTATATTAAAAATTTTAGAATTATGACGCTTTGATAAGCCTGCTCCACGTTGATCATAAAATACTACATAAAAATCATCATCTGCTAAAACTTTTGCATTAAGAAGGGATCGATAATCCGCTCCAGGACCACCATGAATAACAACAACCATGGGATCATTGGAATTGCCAAAAGTCTCAGCATGTAGTATTGTTCCATTGACATTGATGCGTGGCAGATATGGATCTTCAACCACAGTATCCATAACCAGATTACCAGATTTTGATGGATCTAATATTTTACTACAAGATTGGAATTCAGTGAAAAATATAACTATTATCAAAATAGGTATAATTCGAAACAAGCATTTCATACAATTCTCCTTTTCTTATTTTTAAATAAATAATAGAATATTTTTTGTGGTATTGATCACTCTTTTGTGTGATTATTTAATATGATTCTTTCGATAATATATGAGATATAATTGAAAAATTTTAAAAGAGCAACTTATTTTTGAAAATAATGGCTCTATTTACTAATATAGTATAAAAAAATTTCTCCTCGTAATATTAGATCATTTCCCACGACAACAGGAGAGGCATAAAAATTATCATCAAGTTTGTTTTGTGATAAGATTGTAAAGTCAGTTCCTTCTTTAATTATTGAACAAGTACCTTTTCTATCCAGAACATAAATATTACCATTGGCACAAACTGGTGATGGATATCCACCTTTCATTCCCTTTATTCTTATTGCATCATAGTAAATCTTCCCGGTTTTAGCATCAACACAACTCAATTGGGATCGACTGCCTTTTAGGTAATAGAGTTTCTCATCTTTTAATATTGCTGATGGCACATATGGAATACCTCGATCTGAAGACCACCTAACATTGTCTACACTGTCCAAAATACCATTCGCTTTATTTAAATTAATACATTGCAAAATACCAGCACTTGGTACACCAGCCATGAGATATACGCTTTTTCCATCTGCCACTGGAGAAGCAATGATACTTTCATCCAGTCCTGCAATTTCCCAAATAATATTGCCATTAAATAAATCATAGGAAATTGATTTCTTTTTTCCTGGAATGATTACTTGAGACTTATTTTGATATTCAATGATTAATGGAGTAGCCCAGGTATAGTCTTCTTTTCTATCTTTTTGCCAAATTTCTTCTCCTGTGTCCTTATCCAATACAAAGATCTTTGATTGTCCCACATTATCCCAATTGATAACAATACAATCTTTATAAATCACAGGTGAAGCCCCTTCTCCTAATGCCAAAGGATCAGGCATATCACCTAAATCTTTTTCCCAGATCATATTTCCTGTCATATCAAAACAGTAAATTCCATAGGAACCAAAGGATGCAATCATATGCTTCCCATCTGTAACACAGGATGCTGCAGCATGGCTGGCAAAATACATAATTTCTTCATGAGGTAATTGTTCACGTACCACTTTTTCCCAAAGGATTTCACCAGTTTCCCGATCGATAGAGTAGACTACAAATCGTACAATTCCTTCTGGTTCAGTATTTTTCAACTCAATTGAGGTAGTAATGAAAATCTGATTATCCCATACTACAGGAGTACCAAAACCATTTCCGGGAATTGGGATTTTCCATTTGATATTTGTTGAATCATTCCAGAATACTGGTGGTGTTGCAGTGGTTGAAACACCATCACAATTTGGACCTCGCCAGTTTGGCCAATAATTATTATAGTTTTCATTACCAAATAACATTCCAGATAATATTAATAATAGAATAGATAATTTTATTTTCATTCTATACTTCCTAATTGTGAATACAACTTTGAATATTTCCCTCTTCAATTGCTATTTTGTAAGTTATTGGATTGTTTTTAGTATTCCAATTTATTCCAGTTGTTAAATGGTTACTATTGATTCAACATCCAAATAAAAAATTTAAAAGATAGTAAAAAGGATTTTGAACCTTTGGTGTAAATATTTTAATACTTTTTTTTTAAAAAATTCACTAATGTTTTATGCTATTAATAATAAGTGAAACCTATGATTGATATTTTACTACAAACTTTAAAACAATTCTCTCCTCTATCGGAAGATGACTTGAATAACATAAGAGGATTGATAACCACTAAGGAATTAAAGGTAGGAGATTATTGGTTTTATGAAGGTGGCTATGCAACAAATATTGCCTACATAACAAAAGGATATTTACGAAAATATCTACTTACTGAAGATGGTGAAAAAACAGATTTCTTTTATTTCGAGAATGATTTAACAGGAGATTTGCCTTCAATAATAACAAAAGCCCCATCTAAATCCTATAATGTCGCCATGGAACCAACAAGTCTATTGGCTTTTTCCTACAACGAATTAAATAAACTTTCAGAAGAATCTAGAAATATTGACCGTTTACTAAGAACTTTTGCAGAACTGGCTTTCATCAGATATTACGAGAAAGCAAATTCTTTTGTACTGCAATCACCCAAGGAAAGATACTTAGAATTAATAAATACTCAACCAAAGGTTTTGCAACGGGCAACGCAGTATCATATTGCCTCCTATTTAGGAATTACTCCTCAACATCTATCACGTTTAAGAGCATCAATGTAATTTATTAACAAATGTTAATGCCTAAGGTTAATTACCTTTTTAATTTGCTGTAAATCAAACAAAAGGAAAAAATGATGAATAATTCAATTGACATTTCACAAAACAAGGCAGCAAGATTAGCAGGATTAACATATTTAGTAGTTATTATTACACCATTGATTTCATTAATTTTTATTGATCCCATAATAAATGTTACTGGAGATTTGGCTGCAACTTTAATTAATATTATTGAAAATGAAACATTGTATCGTATTGCAATAACAATGGATCTTCTGATGTATATCGGAGTTACCTTGTTGGCATTGACTCTCTACAAAGTGCTCAAGCCAATCAACAGTTTTTTGGCAAAACTGGCACTATTTTATAGAGTTACAGAGGCTATTATTGGAATAATTGCTGTACTGAGTTATACAGTTGTATTATTAATATTGAAAGCAGAAAATTTCTTAATATTTGATAAATCTCAACTCTATGCTCTCGCTGAAGTTGTTCAAAATTTTTACTGGCAAACGACTATTTTTATTTTTGTATTTCTGGCTATTGGTTCAATTTTATGTTTTTATCTATTCTTAAAGTCCAATTATATTCCAAAAGCACTATCAATTTGGGGTATAATTTCCTATTCTTTAGTACTAATTGGCGCTTTAATAAGCCTCATTTTTTCAGGAAATATTTATATGATCTTAGGATCACAAACTATTTTATTTGAAATAGTAATTGGTGTTTGGTTACTTTATAAAGGTATTAGAAATTAATTAATATTTTTTTAAATGTCTCCAAAATGATTACTAGTTTCTAAGATATTGTTAGAAAAGGAAATACAAAAATGAAGGAAGATTTCATGAACAAAGAAGTGTTCTTAACTAAAAAATGGAATAATATCCTTACCATTACGTTGGGTTTGCCAACTCTCGCTTTTGGGATTTCAGGATTTGTCTCGCCTTTGGTTTCGGATTTTTGGGATTTTATCGGAATGGTAGTTTTAGCAGCGGTTTATTGAATTATCGTTGAGCAGCATGCATCCATGCGGTTCGCATGGCTTCGAGAAACAAAATATTCTGATCGTCCATTTGAATCAAAACTACCCAGTAAAACTGTGGTTTTTGTCTACAACTTGGCATGGTGGTTTCCGGTGGTTTTGCCCTTTATAGGAACCATCAATTATCACACAGGTTTCGTTAGTTTCTTTTTTATAACGGTTATCCGTGCATTAGCAAATGCATATCGCATCAATGTACTTTCTCCTGAAAAGGGGATAATGTTCCCATTTAGGTCGCCATAGATAAACCTGTAAAAATACTTCTTGTTATTTTTGAATAATATAAAAATAAAGTGTCTCTTAATTTTTAAGCCAAAGGGATTTACACATGATGATGGTGCTTCAACAAATTTTGTAACAAAACTTGGATTCAGATTAGATTGTAAAGCAAGTTGGCTAAAATTAAAATAGGGATTTATCATAATTCGAATATACCCATTATTAGAGTTATAACATGAGAAAAGATAAATATTTAGGTTTGATTTTATATTGAAATTCAATAAAATACTATAATTTGTAATCATTAATTAGCATTGGATTCTTATGCTCAAAACAAAATTGTTTATACCATCAACGAATACTAATATAGTTCACCGAACCGAATTATTTGATAAACTTGATAAAGGTTTAGAACGAAAATTAACTCTTATTTCTGCTCCAGCAGGTTTTGGTAAAACAACTGTATTATCAGATTGGATAAGCAGTAATACTATACAAACTGCATGGTATTCAATTGATAAAGGAGATAATGATCCGGTTAAATTCATGACCTATTTCATTGCCGGAATCCAGACCTTGATCGATAATTTTGGTGAAAATGTATTGAAGATTCTTCAATCACCGCAAAAACTACAGATAGAATCAATATTAGGTATGCTTATAAATGAAGTATTGAATATCGAAAAAGATATCACCTTTGTTTTTGATGATTTTCATCTTATAGATTCACCCGAAATATTTGAAATAATAACATATCTTTTGGACTATAAGCCTCAACAACTACATATTGTTTTATCCACCCGATCAGATCCCCGAATCTCAATTTCCCGACTAAGAAGCCAGGATGAAATAATTGAAATCAGATCTGATGATCTAAGTTTTACATCGAATGATATAACAACCTTTTTCAATTCAAGGTTTAATTTTGATATAAACACCCATGATATTCAATTAATTAAATCTAAAACTGAAGGTTGGATTGCAGGATTACAATTAACAGCCTTGTCTATGCAAAGCCAAAAAGATAAATCAGAATTCATCAATGATTTTGCAGGAGATAATCGGTATATCATGGATTACCTAATTGAGGAAGTACTTGAAAGTCAAGATGATAACATCAAACAATTCTTACTTCAGACATCTCTGTTTGAACAATTTTCAGGTTCCTTGTGTGATTTCATTCTGGACAAGAATGATAGCCAGATTATTATAGAAATACTTGAAAAAGAAAATATGTTCATCATTCCTCTTGATACTGAAAGAAACTGGTTCCGTTATCATCATCTCTTTGCTGATTTATTACAACACAGATTAAAGGCAAAAGGTAAAGATAAAATCAAAGACCTTCACAACAAGGCATGTTTATGGTTTGACGAAAATGGATATAAAAATCTAGCGATTGATCATGCACTACTAGCAGAAAATAATGAAAAAGCGATGTTAATAATTGATAGTACAATCGAAGATCTTTGGGAGTCTGGCCAACATGTCGCCATATTGCAGTATGGAGAGTTATTAGATGATGAAATTATTAAGCAGAATCTGAATTTCTGCCTGTTTTATTCCTGGATTTTAATATCTGTTGGTAAGGTTGAAAGTGCAGAAAAATATTTATCCTTTGCCAATGCTTTTTTACCTGATTTAACTGGAAATGATACTGGTATTAAAGGAAAATTATACATCACCAATGGCTATTATAGATTAGCAAAAGGTGATGTTGGAGAAATAAAAAAATACTCTGAACTTGCTTTACAAAATATATCAACAGAAAATTCTTTATGGCGAAGTTGGGCCCACGTTTCAATGGGTGATGTTTATTCATTAAGTCGGGACTTACCCAAAGCTCGGACTGAATATTTAGAAGCTTTAAAATATAGTAAAAAATCTCAGAAAATATTCATGTGTCTTACTACTGTTGTAAAGTTAGTATTTAATGAAAAAATCCAAGGAAAATATAAAAGTAGTCATAATCATTGTGTTGAATTGATTAAAGAGATCAGTTCAAAAGAATCGGATGAAACCTTATTAAATAGTTGGTACTTTTCAGCATTCTATTCTTACTGTGGAGTAATACAATTTGAATGGAATAATTCTGACGAAGGACTTGCTAATGCAAATAAAGGTTATGAACTCAGTAAAAAAGGAAATGATTCAATAATTCTTCTAATTTGTGCTACAAATTATTCCTATGTATTGTTTTTAAATGGACAACCTTCAGAAGCACTTAAAATAATTGAAGATTGTGAATCAGTAGTAAATAGCAGACAACTCCCACCCTGGATGTCTTTTCCTGTTATTGCATGGAAAGCCAGATTACATATGGAATTGAATGAATTCAACAGGGCCTCTCAACTTTTGGCTCCCTTTGAAGCACAACAGAGTAATATGATACCATATATTATGGAATCAATTTATATTACTTTGGCAAGATCATATGTTCATGATCAAAAATATGAGGAAGCAAAAAATCTTTTAAACCAATTGTTAAAATTAACTACTAAATCAAATCGTATAGAAAGAAAGATTGAAATCGAATTTCTTAAAATTAAAATGCACTTGCAAAAAGATGAAATTCAGGAAGCAATCGACTTATTAATACAAGTTCTTAAACTAACTGAACCAGAAAACTTCATAAGATCTTATGTTAGTAAAGGCGAAGAATTTGAAAATCTCTTAAAAACAATCCTGAGTGAATGGGAAACAGATCAAACTGATACATCCATTCCAGTAGATTACATTAATAAAATTTTATTGGTATTTGAAACAGATAAAATCCATCAAAAGAAAAAATCGGATGAAATAATTAGCAAACGGGAATTAGAAATTCTGCAACTCATTGCCACAGACTTATCCAATCAGGAAATTGCTGATAAATTATTTATTTCTCTCAATACCGTTAAAACCCATGCAAAAAAAATCTATATGAAACTGGATGTACCAAATCGTCGACAAGCAGTCAAAAAAGCCAAGGAAATGAAACTGATATAAATCTGGTTTTCACCAAATAATAAAATTCTAATAATAACAAAAATCACCCTTTAAAATCACCACATCGGGTGATTTTTTTCATACAATTACATCATAATTTTTCATTGTTAGTTCAAAAAACAATTAGGAGCAAAATGATGAAAGAAAAATTTAAAGTACTAACAATTCTTGGAAGTCCTCATGATAAAAAGTCAAATACTAGAGCATTAGTAGAAGATTTTGTAGATGATGTTGCAACTTTTGGATTGGATTTAACCCATGAAATAGTTGCTTTAGGTAGAAAAGAAGTAAAACCCTGTAAAGGATGCTGGGCATGTACAAGAGGAAAACTATGTCCTATCAAAGATGACCTTCAGGAAATTAAAACCAAAATGGTTGAGTGTGATATGCTAATTTTGGCATCACCTGTCTATACAAATCAAATCACAGCTCAAATGAAAGCACTGTTTGATAGATTATTTACCTGGTGCCATATATATCCATTATTAGGGAAATATGGATTAAGTATTGTCACAACTGGAAATGAAGGACATGGTGAAACAGGTGAATTTTTAGAAAAAATGCTAGCCACCTATGGGACCTATTCTTTTGGAAGTGTACAAAGTATTGGCGGATTTACACCGGGTTTCTTTCCATGGCGACAAAAGGCCCGTGAGAAAAATAAAAAACTAGCCCAGAAAGTTGCCAAAACCATATTACAAGGTAAAAAACCTTCAAGTCATAGTGTACAGAAAAAAATCTATAAAGTGATGAAAAACAAAATGAATGGTATTCATGCGGTGAATAGTATGGTTTATGGTATTCCTAATGGTCAACCCAATCCATCAAAGCTTCATTTGAAAATTTTGCCAATCATTTTTAAGCGACTGAAAATGAATGAATCACAAATTAAAAAATGGGGTGATATCCTTGCTTTCGAATTATCCTGGTGGCGTGATCGAGGTTGGCTGAGAACAAAGTCATTAAAACAACTACAACATATGGCTGATGCAAATGATTTTGATGTAAAAAGCCGCTTGTTACTTAATCATGAAAATTAGAATAATTTCAAATGCTATTTTATAAATCTTGTTTCATACCCTCCTAATCCCTCGTTAGTTATGGAGGACATTCTTTCAAACTTTGTTAAAAATAAATTTTAAAGAAGTCCTCCATTTTAAAGATTAATAAAAAATGGAACCTTGATTGAAATGAAAATAAAAGAAAAAGGAATACAGAATGAAAGATGAAATTATGAAAAAAATATTAGTTGCTGGTGCAACAGGTTATCTAGGCAGATATATCGTTAATGAACTACATAAACAAGGATATTGGATCAGAGTTTTGGTGAGAAACTCAACTAAAATCCAAGACCTAAATGATAATATAAATGAAATATTTGAAGGCGATATCACAAAACCTGAAACACTATCAAGTGTTTGTTCAGATATAGATTGTGTCATTTCCACAGTTGGAATAACCAAACAAAAAGATGGTTTGACTTATATTGACGTTGATTTTCAGGGAAATAAAAATCTTCTGGAAATAGCAATGACAGCAAATGTTAAGAAGTTTATCTATGTTTCAGCATTAAATGCTGACAAACTAACCCATCTAAAAATGTGTGATGCCAAAGAAAAATTCGTCAAAAAATTAAAAAATAGTGGAATTGATTATTGTGTAGTTCGTCCCAATGGATTTTTCTCAGATATGGCTGAAT
>Ga0070729_10004946_pt1 | contig 14110 bp, 8 predicted proteins | sample tdDd472_FD_66725 | JGI IMG/M metagenome (GOLD analysis project Ga0070729, IMG submission 66725) | Marine sediment microbial communities from the Atlantic coast under amendment with organic carbon and nitrate - tdDd47.2 | ecosystem: Environmental > Aquatic > Marine > Coastal > Sediment | place...
AAGGACCGCTATCTCACGCTGGCCCGCGATCTGCAGACCGTTGTGCGTCGGTTGCTGATCTGCGGCATGCACGTCCATGTCTGCATCGAGGATCCGGAACTGCGGATCGATCTGATGAACCAGGTGCGCTATTTCCTGCCGCATCTGCTGGCGCTGACGACATCCTCGCCCTTCTGGCAGGGGCAGCGTTCGGGGCTTCAATCCTATCGTCTGACCGTGTTCGACGCCCTGCCGCGTACCGGCATGCCAGAGGCTTTCGCAAGCTGGGCCGAATATGAACGGCTGAAGACCCAGTTCATCCGTGCCGGCGTCATCGAGGATGCGACCAAGCTCTGGTGGGACATCCGCCCCTCCGACCGTTTTCCGACACTGGAAATGCGGATGACCGATGTCTGTACCCGCGTCGAGGACACGATTGCCGTTGCCGCCATCTATGCCTGCCTGCTGCGCATGCTGTGGCGGCTGAAGAAGCGGAACCAACGCTGGCGCGTCTACCCTGCGGCACTGATCCGGGAGAACCGCTGGCTGGCCATGCGGCACGGCGTGACCGGCACGCTGGTGGACTTCGGGCGCGGTGCGCAGGTGCCCTATGCCGAGCTGCTGGAAGAGATCCTGGAGCTGATCGCGGAGGATGCGGAGGCGCTGGGCTGTACGGCCGAGGTGATGCATGCGCGGGAGATCGTGCGGCGCGGCACCTCCGCCGACCGCCAGATCGCCACCTTCGATGCGGCGATGAAGGAAGAGGAAAATCCAAAGGCCGCGTTCAAGGCCGTGGTGGACGAGATGGTAGCCGACACCGTGCTGGGGCTGGACTGAGGCGCCGACTGGCCCACATGATGAGAGGGAGTGGGGAGGAGCGGCCCACTCTGAACCGGATTCTGACACGGAGTGATGATCATGGATGACCAGACACGTACCGAACTCGAAGCCGCCGCGTTCCGCCGCCTTGTCAGCCATTTCAGGGAACGGACGGACGTACAGAACATCGACATGATGAATCTGGCCGGTTTCTGCCGCAACTGCCTGTCGAACTGGTACCGCGAAGCCGCCGACGACAAGGGCCTCGACCTGTCGAAGGAAGACGCGCGGGAGATCGTCTACGGCATGCCCTACGCGGACTGGAAGGCCAGGTTCCAGACCGAGGCAACACCGGAGCAGCAGCAGGCCTTCAAGGACCAGAACCCGGGACACTGAGAGGCTGGGCTTGTAGCCGTCCGCCACGTTCGGTCGTCGATCTTCCTCCTCCCTCTTGACGGGGGAGGATCGATGAGGGGGTGAAGCCCGGAGTTTTCTGATGGGGCTCTGAGCGCCGAACCGTCAGGCCTTCTCGCGCGCACCTGCCTCCACCACCGCCAGGGCGGTCATGTTGACGATGCCACGTGCCGTGACGGACGGGGTCAGGATGTGTGCTGGCTTGGCCGCGCCCACGAGGATCGGGCCGACAGGCAACGCGTCGCCCATGTACTTGATCAACTGGTAGGAGATATTGGCCGCGTCCAGATTGGGCATGATCAGGATGTTGGCCTGGCCGTGCAGGGCGGCGAGCGGGAAGGCGCGCTTGCGATAGGCCTCGTCCAGGGCGGCGTCGCCATGCATTTCGCCCTCGACCTCCAGCCCCGGTGCGCGTTCACGGATCAGTTGCACCGCGTCACGCATCTTGCAGGAACTCTCCGTCGGGCGGCTGCCGAAGGATGAGTGCGAGAGCAGGGCGATCTTCGGCGTGATCCCGAAGCGTTCCACCTGTCCGGCAGAGAGGATCGCCAGCTCGGCCAGTTCATCCGCCGTGGGTTCATAGGAAACATAGGTGTCGGCCAGGAAATAGGCGCCCTTCGACAGCAGGATCAGGCTGATGGTGGAGAAATCCCGGGCATTGTCGGCCAGACCGATCACCGTGCGGATATGGTCCAGGTGGCGGTCGAACCGTCCCTCCAGTCCGCAGATCATGGCGTCGGCGTCGCCGCGCTGGACCGCCAGTGTCGCAATCACGGTCGGGCGGGTACGGACGAGAGTACGTGCCCTGTCGGCAGTCACACCCTGTCGCCAGGCCCGCTCCAGGTAGGTGTCGACATAGGACCGGTAGCGCGGATCGCTCTCCGGATTCACCAGTTCGAAATCGGTTCCCGACCGGATCGAGAGACCGAAGCGCTCCAGCCGCTGGTTCACGACTTCCGGCCGACCGATCAGGATCGGCGTGGCAATCCGCTCCTCGAGGGCCACCTGGGCAGCACGCAGCACGCGTTCGTCCTCACCCTCCGCATAGATCACACGGCGCGGGGCGGACTTCGCCTGGGCAAATATCGGCTTCATGATCAAGCCGGAGCGGAAGACGAAGCGTTCCAGCCGCTCCTCGTAGGCCTCGTAGTCGGCAATGGGCAGGGTGGCGACACCGCTGGCCTCCGCCGCCCGGGCGACGGCAGGGGCGATCTTCAGGATCAGGCGCGGGTCGAACGGGTTGGGGATCAGCGATCCGCGCCCGAACAGCTCGGCCTCGCCGCTGTAGGCCTTGGCCGCGACCTCGGACGGGGCGGCGTGCGCCAGTTCGGCAATGGCCTCGACCGCTGCCAGTTTCATGGCCTCGTTGATGGCGGTCGCGCCGACGTCCAGGGCGCCGCGGAAGATATAGGGAAAGCAGAGTACGTTATTGACCTGATTGGGAAAATCCGAGCGTCCGGTGCAGATCATCATGTCCGGTCGCACCTCCCGTGCGACGTCGGGCATGATCTCCGGCGTCGGGTTCGCCAGCGCCAGAACCAGCGGGTCCTTCGCCATCTTTTTCAGCAGTTCCGGTTTCAGGACACCGGCAGCCGACAGGCCAAGGAAGATATCCGCCCCGTCGATCACGTCGGCCAGGGTCCGTGCGTCCGTTTCCTGTGCGAACACGGACTTCCAGCGGTCCATCAGCACCTCACGGCCCTTGTAGACAACACCTTCGATATCGGTGACCCAGATGTTCTCCCGCTTCGCGCCGAGGGAGACGAGGATGTTGAGGCAGGCGAGTGCCGCCGCCCCGGCACCGGAGGCAACGATCTTCACATCGGCCAGGTTCTTGTTCGCGATCTGCATGGCGTTCAGCGCGGCGGCACCGACGATGATGGCGGTGCCGTGCTGGTCGTCGTGAAACACCGGGATGCCCATGCGCTGCTTCAACTGCTCTTCGACCTCGAAGCATTCCGGGGCCTTGATATCCTCCAGATTGATGCCGCCGAAGGTGGGTTCCAGCATGGCGATGGCGTCGATCAGCCGGTCCGGATCGTTGCAGTCCATCTCGATATCGAAGACGTCGATGCCTGCGAACTTCTTGAACAGTACGCCCTTGCCTTCCATCACCGGCTTGGCGGCGAGGGGGCCGATGGCACCAAGTCCCAGCACAGCGGTGCCATTGGTGATCACGGCCACCAGATTGCCGCGGATCGTCATCTGCGCCGCGGCCTTGGGATTGTCGACAATGGCCTCGCAGGCGGCTGCGACGCCGGGGCTGTAGGCCAGCGCCAGATCGCGCTGGTTGCCCAGCGGCTTGATCGGATTGACCTCGATCTTTCCGGGACGCGGGGCACTGTGATAGACCAGCGCGCCCGACTTCAGATCATCGGAAATGTTGCTTGCCATGGTCGTGTTCCCCCTCGGCCTTTCGGCTTATGTGCTTCCTGTTGCGCCCGGCAAGGCAGCGTCCGGCAGGCGGACGGAGGCATTGCCCTCCTGAAAGTTGCGCATTTCCAGTTTCCAGACCTTGCCGGGCCAATGCAGGGTCAGTCGCCGCTGCCGCCCCTCGTAGACTGCCGTATAGAGTGTGCCGAAACCCTGGTTGAAGGCGAAGGAATAAAGTGGCGGACGCAGGAATGCGGAAACGAAGCGGTTCGCCGATTCCACGTGCAGGGTCAGGCGCTGCAGCAGATAGCGTTCACGTTCCACGGTCGCGGTGAAACGGGCATGGCTGGCCCATTCGACCTTTTCCTGATGGTTCGTGGCGACGGCGGCATGGGTGACGATGGCCGGGCGGTCGGGTGCCATGTGGACGGTGACGTAGTTCCGTTTCGCATCCACTGCGGTGACGTTGTAGCTCATGTGCGTCGGGATGCGTGCCAGGGCCGCGCCTGCCTCATCTGCCGTGTTGCAGGTCTGCAGGACGTAGCGGAGGATCAGCGGCACACCGAAACCGTCGCCGACCACCTGCCGACCGCCGAATGTCAGGGACAGGGCAAGTCCGGCGTCATTGATGCCGTCCACCAGCCCGAACAGCCCGTCCGTCATGCCCATGACCGTCCGCCCCTGCCATTCCGTCCGCAGGATCGTGCTGTCGAAGGCATAGGGGCTGTAGTCGTAATTGCGGACCAGCACCGGGCGTCCGCCGGGCCAGATCGCCTGGCTGCAGCCGGAAAGATAGGGGGGAGGGCAGTAGTAGCTGAGGAAACGGGCCTGATCGTCCCTGCCGCCCGCGACCTCTACCAGTTCCTCGTACAGCGGCACGATTTCCGGCATGTGGGTGCGCATGGCATCCAGCCCTTCGAGCCATGTCGGGCGCGCAGCCGCACCCGACCCGGCCCACCACTTGCGGTAGTTCGGCCAGTATTCGCGGAAAAGGCCGCCCCAGACAGGGCCTGGATGAGCCTCCGCCCGTGCCCGGAACGTCAGCAGCATGCTGTTGCATAACCTCCTGATATACGTTGTGAGAACGCGGGCGCGGGGTCAGGGACACCGCGCCCGGATCAGTCCTACATGATCTTGAAGGCGGGGTCCGACAGTTCGGGTCCCGGCTCCGCCGCCGGCAGGGGCCTGGCGGAGAAGCTCGACTTGATGCCGTCGATCCACTGCTTGGACCGGGGGGTCAGCCGGAACCGGTTGTTCATCGACCGGCCACGGGTCACCAGGATGCCCAGGTCTGCGCCTTCATAGCGATAGTCACCCGGCTTCAGGATACGCAGGAAGAAGGCTTCCCGGTCGCTCTCCACTGCGCGGCGATGGTAGTCGAAGCGGTCGAAGACGACGGAACCGTCATCCAGCATCCTGTAGATACCGGACTCCGGTGCCTCGGTCAGGATGTCGACCGTGTCCTCCGTATGCTTGATGACCATCTGGCTCCAGGAATCGATCATGTCGGGATCGGACCAGCGCGCATTCAGTTCCTCGACGTCCAGTTCAAAGTCCTTGCCGGAGAATTCCAGCAGATGGAACAGGAACAGCGGCGCATCCGCATGGGCGAAGGCGGCGTGGTTGGTCATCGACGACGCACCGGTGATGCGCGGGTTCAGTTCGCCCAGATAGATCTCGCCGGTGCTTTCCTCGATCAGGAAATCCAGCTCGAAGTAGCCGCGATAGCCTTCCTTCTTCAACTGCTCACCAAACTGGAAGGTCAGTTGACGGGCCTTGTCACGGATCTCCTGGCTGAAGGCCGTGGAGAAGATCTCGTTGCCGCACCAGCCGCCGCGATAGGGAGTCAGCTCCTTGAAGCCCACAAGCTCGGTCATCAGCGGACCGACGATGGTGCCCTGGCTGGTGGCACAGGCCTCGATGGCCGAACCACGGCAGACAATGCGCTTCATGACCTTGATCTCGCCCTGGCCGACGATCTCGTGCTCGTGGCGACGGAAATCGGCTTCGGACTTGATGAAGAACGTGGTGTGGCCGGAGTCGCCATAGGCGGACTGCAGCACCCAGTCATCACCCAGCTTCGCCTTCTCGGCGACCTTGCACAGGTGATCCCAGTCCTTGATGACCGACAGGGTGTTGGGCACGGAGGGGACGCCGGCCTTGTCGCCGATGCGCACGGTCTCGATCTTGTTGTCGACCCGATTGCGCAGCCTGGCCTTCGGGAACCAGACCTTGGCGCCCAGGCGCTTGGCGAGTTTCTCGGTTTCCTCGTCGAACATCAGGAAGACGAAATGCGGCTTGCCAGGGCGGTCGCCGACATAGTCGGTCACTTCCTTGTGCTGCAGCAGGTAGTTGTTGATGTCCTCGATCGACTGGAACTCGGCATGGGGCTGCTCGGAGGGGACGAGGACGTTCGGATGCCGCCCGTCAAAGCAGTCAATGTAGTTGATGTACTTGAAGTTCTTTACCCATTCATCGAGACCGAGCAGATTGAAGTTAGTCGCCGAGACGAAATAGATCGGGGTCTCGTTGCGATGGAAGTAGCGGCGGATCTCGGAGATGTTCTTGAGTACCTTCTTGGGCATTCCAGCCTCCTTTTTTTAGATTCCGGCGATCGCGCGCTGTCGCGCAGCGTGCCGTTCCAGTGCTTCCTCAGTGAACACGCGCAGTCCGAGATCCGGGCGGTAGCCATGAATCTCGCTGACATCCAGCGCGCGCATGAAGGCGAGGATTTCCTTGCTGATGACCTGACCGGGCACAAGGATCGGAAACCCGGGTGGATAGGGAATGATGAAGGACGCGGAAACGACATCGCGTCCGGTCTCCATCGCTGCCTTCACGGAGCCGTCGAGCTCCAGATAGTCGCAATTGTCCTCGTCGTAGGACAGGAAGAAGGCGGAACGCATGTCGCCTTCCGGTGTGCCGTGGCCTTCATGGGTGCGGAACGCGTCGTGGAACCGGCTGAAGTCGGGCAGGGGCGGCAGATCCTCCATCAGGTTCTTCACGCGCTTCTCGAAGCCGCGCCGTTCCATCTTGGAGGCGTCGTCCAGCAGATCATCCAGATCATTGGCGATTTCCACCAGCACCTCGATCAGGTAGGCGACCGAGGATCGGGTGGTGCCGATATTGGTCATGAACAGGACCGTGTTGCGCGACGTCTTGTTGATCTGGATCCCGAACTTGTCCATCAGGATCTTGGTCTTGAACGTGTCGCCGTCCCAGCCGGTGCCGCCGACGGCCAGCGTCACGCGGGTCGCGTCCAGCGCGAACTCGTCACTGGCCCAGCATTCCCAGATGTCGGTCCAGCCCTGCTCCGGGTCGTAGTAGGAAGTGACCCCGCTCTCGCGATACTGCTCCGGGATCATGTCGCCTGCGGTCAGCACCTTGAAATACTTCTGCAGGCGCGGATGGGTGGAGATGGCGCGGCGCAGCGACATGGCCGCCTCCACCTGGCGCTGCACGAATTCGAAGCCCTCCAGCTCCACCTGTCGCCGCCCGACATCCAGGGAAGCGATGATCTGGTAGTTGGGGGAGGTGGAGGTATGGGTCATGTAGGCTTCGTGGAATGCCTGCTCGACCTCGCCCTTGAAGTCCTGATCGTTGATATGGATCATCGACCCCTGCCGCAGCGACGTCAGCGTCTTGTGCGTCGACTGGCAGGCATAGACCCGGATGCGGGCGTTTGGTGGTGGCACCAGCCTTGTGTTGAGCAGTTTCTCGTCGTCCGCATCCACCAGTTCGGCCTGCTGCGCCTCCCACTTTTCCTTCGCTGATGGGCGGCGCAGGCGGGCGCGCATGTTGTTGGCCGCATTCATGGCTGTGCGCTGGCGGTAGGTGGGACCGAAACGGGCGAAGGCGAACCAGGCCTCGTCCCACAGGAACACCAGGTCGGGCTTGATCGCCAGACACTCCGACATCACCCGCTCGACGTTGTAGACGATGCCGTCGAAGGTGCAGTTGGTCAGCAGCAGCATCCGGACGCGGTGAAGCTTCCCCGCCGCCTTCAGCTTCAGCAACTGGTGCTTGATTTCCCGCAGCGGCACCGCGCCATACATGGAGTATTCGCTGAGCGGATAGCTGTCGAGGTAGACCACCTGCGCCCCGGCCAGCACCATGCCGTAGTGGTGTGACTTGTGGCAGTCGCGGTCGACCAGCACGATATCGCCGGGCTGCACCAGTGCCTGCACCACGACCTTGTTGCAGGTGGAGGTGCCGTTGGTGGCGAAGAAGGTCTGTTTCGAGCCGAAGGCGCGGGAGGCATATTCCTGCGCTTCCTTGATCGGTCCATGCGGCTCCAGCAGGCTGTCGAGACCACCGCTGGTGGCGGATGTTTCAGCCAGGAAGATGTTGGGGCCATAGAACGCCCCCATGTCCTGGATCCAGTGGCTGCGGCTGATGGATTTGCCACGGCTGATCGGCATGGCGTGAAACACACCGGTCGGCTGCTTCGAATATTCCTTCAGTGCCGTGAAGAACGGCGTCTTGTAGCGCGCATTGACACCCCGAATGATGTTCAGGTGCAGTTCCAGGAAGTCTTCCTGATTGTAGAACACCCGTCGACAGGTGCCGAGGTCGAGACCCGCGACGCTTTCGACCGCGCGCTCGGTCACCAGGTAGACATCCAGCTCCGGCCGGACCCGCGCGATCAGACGGCACAGTTCCGGGCCATAGAGTTCAGGTTTCAGCGTGTCGAGATCAACCGAGTCGCCGATGCGGTTCAACTGGCGCTTCAGCAGCGGCAGCAGGGCATCGCTCTTCAGCGTCAGCCCCGGGCGCACCACGACAGCCTGAATGTTGTGATTGAACAGGATGGCGACCAGCGCATCCTCCAGCGAGGGCACGATGACGGGTTCATAGGTGAAGGGGTCTTCCGAACGGCGCATCCGCTGCAGGCTGTTGCGCAGCCACTTGTCCTGCTGGTCGGTCAGGCTGTCGACGAGCAGGACTTCGAAATAGGGTTTGGTCAGGGCCCGTGCCTCGATGGGCAGGGTTGATTCATCCTCCACGTCATCCCAGTCGCCATCTTCGTGCGACAGCGGGACATGGCGGCGGCGGTAGGCCCCCGTGGAGAGCGCGCGGACCACGCGCTTCAGGGAAAAGACCAGGTCGTTCAGGGAATCGTTGGCGAACATCCGCTGCAACTGCTGAAACGCGGCGGCACCGGGGAAAGCCCAATAGCGCTCGATGGGTTCCAGCGCGCTGAACAGCTCCGTGATCTCGCTGTTCAGCTTCTTGCGCTCGCGCCCGCTGGCGCCCTGTGCGGCCTCCGCCGCATCGCGCAGGGAGATCCAGCGGTCGCTGCGCAATTGGGTGGCGCTGTAATAGTCATTGATCGACTGCTGTTTCGCATGGTCGCCGGTGCCAGGCATATTGCCTCCCTGATGTTCCACCGCGCCTGCTGCAGCGTCCGGGCGATACCGTGCCCCGGTTCGACTGTCAGTTCGACACGATGCGTCCCGCAAGCGGGGTTACGTTGATTGCATCCGGCATCGTCTGTGCCGTTGTTGGTTCCAGCATCGCGCGCGGGTCTGCCGTGACGCCTGTCGCCGCGGGTCCCCGCTCCTGCCTGGGCATCTCCAGCGGTCCCAGGGTGTGCAGGTAGCCGTCGGCGCCGCTCTGCCGATCATAGACCGGAAAATCCACGGTCCGATCACGGAAACTCTTCAGAACCTGGCCCAGGCCCTTCAGCCCCTTTTCCCGCTGCCTCCGGACCTGATCCAGATCGATCTCGATCGGGAACATGTCCTCCTGTCCGGCTGACTGGTGCAGCACGGTCGCCGAGGGGTCGACCACACATGACCGACCGACGCCACCGGCCCCCAGGCCATTGACGTCAATGACATAGCACTGGAACTGCGCCGCCGTCGCGCGGGCTATGGTCAGTTCCGCCTCCCGGTCCGTGGTGCCGGTCAGCACCGGATGCAGCAGTACCTCTACACCCTGGCTCGTCAGATGGCGTGTGGTCTCGGGGAACCAGATATCGTAGCAGATGGACAGGCCGAACCGCCCGACATCCGGCACGTCGAAGATGCAGAACTCGGTGCCACCCTCGACTTCGGTCTCATAGGGCCGGAACGGAAACATCTTGCGATAGCGGGCCACGATCTCGCCCTGTGGATTGATGACGGAAGACGTGTTGTAGATGCGCCCGTCAGCGGTCTTCTCGAACATGGAACCGGGGATCAGCCAGATTCCATAGGATCGCGCCATCTCCCGGAACCCGTCCTCGATGGCGTTGGGGAAGGTCTGGGCAAAGCGGGGCAGGGGTCCGAAGGGCGCCAGTTCACTGAACAGTACCATCTGGGTCCATGGAAAGCGGGCCATCAGGATATCCAGCCGGTGCCGCATACCCTCCACATTGTCCTGCAGGGCAGCGACGTGCATCTGGATACCGGCAATGGCAAACGGGGTCATGGGCAGGGGAACTCCTGAATTCGCTGGCCTGGAACAACCGGCCTGACACTACTGAGTTGCGCCGCAATATACTTCTGTCAGGGTGCTGTCCACTGGCGTCGTCGGCCTGATCAGCCGCGGACAACCAGTACGCTGACCGGGGAGCGATGCACCACGCCTGAAGCATTGGACCCCACCAGGAAGTCACGCACGTCGTCCGGCGGATGCGAGGCCATGACAATCACGTCTGCCCCCAGACTGGATGCCTTTGTCAGGATCTGTTCGGTCACGTGGCCGTGTCCCAGATGGCAGACAGGTGTGACGTCGTCCGGCACGTTGGTCGCGACGAACCCGGCCAGGTCGGCCTCCATCTTTTCCAGCGCCTTCTTCTCGAACCCCTGCGGAAAGAAGGAGCCGACGATCGACATGCCGAAATCGGGCAGTATGGCGATCAGATGCAGGGTGCCGGAGGACTGGCGAACCAGTTCCAGGGCGGTTGGCAGTGCCTTCTTCCAGCTGGCTTCGTGGTTCAGGTCGATGGCAAGCAGAACATTCTTGAACATGGTGCTCTCCAGCTCAGGCTTTTGCTGTTGATGGGGATGCGGGCACGCGCCTGCGCTGCAGCATGATGACGAGCAACAGCACGAGCAGGGCCGGAATGAACATCAGGTACTTGGTCGGCTGCTCCAGCGGCTGCAGCACCTGCAGGACCTCCTGATCCCAGTCGAGACCCGATTCCACGGCCTTGCTGCCGAAGGCGACGTCGTCGATGAACATCTGTCCGTCACGCTCCACAAAGGCAAGTCCGGCTGCCTGCATCCTTTCCTCACCCGTGCCATCGGTGTCGATGGAGACCAGGGCGTCGAAGGTCACGGGATCGCCGATATCATCCACACCCTTGACCCGGATGCGCATCTGCGTGCCCACGGGTGTCGCCGCTGCCGCCTCGTAGATCGCGGCCGGTTCCCGCTCCTGATACGGCGGATAGATCATGTCCAGCCAGTAACCGGGCCGGAACAGGGTGAAGGCGACCAGGATCAGCAGCAGTGATTCCCAGATCTTGTTGCGGGCCAGGAACCAGCCCTGGGTTGCCGCCGCGAACAGCAGCATCGCTGTCGTGGCGACAATGAAGACGAAGATGCCCTGAACAACGTCCACGCCGATCAGCAGCAGTTCAGTGTTGAAGATGAACAGGAACGGCAGCGCCGCGGTGCGCAGGGAGTAGAAGAAGGCCACGACACCGGTGCGTATGGGGTCACCGCCGGAGACCGCCGCCGCCGCGAAGGAGGCGAGACCGACCGGTGGTGTCACGTCGGCCATGATGCCGAAGTAGAACACGAACAGATGCACCGCGATCAGCGGCACGATCAGACCGTTCTGCTGTCCCAGGGTCACGATGACCGGGGCCAGCAGGGCGGAGACCACGATGTAGTTCGCCGTGGTCGGCAGACCCATGCCCAGGATCAGCGACAGGACGGCGGTCAGGAACAGGATGGCGATGATGTTGCCACCCGACAGGACTTCCACCACGTCGGCCAGGGACGAGCCGACACTGGTCTGGCTGACGGCGCCAACGATGATCCCGGCGGTCGCCGTGGCGATGCCGATACCGATCATGTTGCGGGCGCCGGAGATCAGTCCCTCCAGCAGGTCCGTGAAGCCGGCGACGATGTTGCCGCCAAGCGCCGTGCCTTCCTTGCGGAAGATGGCCATCAGCGGACGCTGCGTCACCAGGATGAAGATCATGTAGGCCGCGGCCCAGAAGGCGGACAGGCCCGGCGACAGGCGATCAACCATCAGCGCCCAGACCAGCACGACAACCGGCAGGATGTAGTGCAGGCCGGACCGGATGGTCGGACCCGGTACCGGCAGCTTGGTCACCGGCGCGTTCGGGTCTTCCATCTTCAGCGGCGGTACGGTCGATGCGAATTTCAGCAGGCCGACATAGGCCACCGTGAGCAAGGCGAAGACGATGTATCCGGCGGCATCGCCGAAGGTCGGCCGGATCCAGCCCATGCTGTAATAGACCGCCAGCGACAGCACGCAGATGGCGGCAACGGTGAAACTCATCCCGATCAGGCGCTGCACGATGGGTTTCGGCACATAGCTGCGCGGCAGGCCCTGCATCCCGGCCTTCATGGCCTCCAGATGCACGATGTAGACCAGCGCGATGTAGGAAATCACCGCAGGCAGGAAGGCGTGGGTGACCACGTCGAAATAGGGGATGCCGACATATTCGACCATCAGGAAGGCCGCCGCACCCATGACGGGGGGCATGATCTGGCCGTTGACGGAGGAGGCAACCTCGACCGCGCCGGCCTTTTCCGCCGAGAAGCCGACCCGCTTCATCAGCGGGATCGTGAAGGTGCCGGTCGTTACCACGTTGGCAATGGAGGAACCGGAAATCAGGCCGGTCATGGCAGAGGATACGACAGCCGCCTTGGCCGGGCCGCCGCGCAGGTGACCCATCAGGGAAAAAGCGACCTGAATGAAGTAGTTACCGGCCCCCGCCTTGTCGAGCAGCGACCCGAACAGCACGAACAGGAAGACGAAGGAGGTGGAGACACCCAGCGCGATGCCGAACACACCCTCCGTCGTGATCCACTGGTGGTTCGCGACCTCCGACAGGGAAAAGCCCGGATGGCTGATGATGGAGGGCATGGAGCGCCCGAAGAAGGCATAGACCAGGAACACGGTGGCCACGATCATCAGTGCCGGACCGAGCGCGCGGCGCGTTGCCTCCAGCAGCAGGGTCAGGCCGATCACGGCAATAATCATGTCCTGCATGATCGGTGCGGCAGGCCGCTCCGCCAGGTCACGGTAGAAGACATAGAGATACAGGCCCGCGGCGGTGCCGATCAGGGCCAGCGCCCATTCCCAGACCGGAATGTGGTCCTTTGGCGAGCCGAGCGCGATGGCGGCACAGACGGCGAGCGCCACGATGGGGAAAACGTAGACCGGCACGTCGCCCTCCGCCCCGTACATGAAGGACACGGCGAGCACGATGGGAACAATGAAGCCAAGCCCCATCTGCACCGTGGTGCGGGTCGCGGGATAGGCCGCGAAAGCCAGGAACATGGCAAAGCCGAGATGGATGGAGCGCGCCTCGGTATCATTGAAGACGCCGAAGTTGAACACGAAGGGCAGGGGGGAAGCATACCAGAGCTGGAACAGCGACCAGGCAAGCGCCACACCAAGGATGGTCTTGGCGGCAAGGCCGGTCGGCGCACGACCGCCGGTGTCGGAGGCGGCAACGAGTTCGTCAAGTTCCGACTGGCTGGGGCCGGTCTTCTGGGTATCGGTTGTGTCCGACATCGTGATTGTTCCCCCTCAAGAAATTCTGAAACCCGAAGAAGGCTGGGATCGGAAGCCGCAGCCGCCCGGCGCACAGGGCGCCGGGCGGTTTCTCACGGAACCTGAACTCAGTTAATCAGGCCCTTTTCCTTGTAGTAGCGTGCGGCGCCGTCATGCAGCGGTGCCGAGTTGCCCGCCGTCACCATCTCCTTCATGTCGAGATTGGCGAAGGCCGGATGCAGGCGCTTGAAGCGGTCGAAGTTGTCCATGACTGCCTTGACGACCTGATAGATCGTCTCCGCATCCGTGTTGGTCGACGACACGAAGGTCGCGCGGACACCGAAGGTCGGGACATTGGAGTCCGTACCCTTGTACATGCCGCCCGGAATTGCCGCGGCGGAGTAGTAGGGGTTCTCGTTGACCAGCTTGTCGATCTCCGGACCCTGCACGGGCACGACAACTGCCTCGCAGGACGTGGTGGCTTCCTGGATCGAACCGTTCGGATGACCGACCGTGAAGATGATCGCATCCACCTTGTTGTCACAGAGTGCCTGCGACTGCTCGGACGACTTCAGTTCCGACGCCAGGGCAAAGTCATCCAGCGTCCAGCCCTTGGCGCCCATGATCACTTCCATGGTGCCGCGTTGACCGGAACCGGGGTTGCCGATGTTGACGCGCTTGCCCTTCAGGTCGTCGAAGGACTTGATGCCGGAATCGGCCCGGGCGATCACGGTGAACGGCTCCGGATGCACGGAGAAGACCGAACGCAGCGCCGGGAAGGCACCGCTTTCGGCAAACTTCGAGGTGCCGTTCAGGCCATGGAACTGCCAGTCCGACT
>Ga0070729_10004952_pt1 | contig 14102 bp, 11 predicted proteins | sample tdDd472_FD_66725 | JGI IMG/M metagenome (GOLD analysis project Ga0070729, IMG submission 66725) | Marine sediment microbial communities from the Atlantic coast under amendment with organic carbon and nitrate - tdDd47.2 | ecosystem: Environmental > Aquatic > Marine > Coastal > Sediment | place...
GTTTCAAGCCCCTCTCGCCCTTGGCTGAAACTGACAACCCCAGACGAGGACTTAAATGAGTACAAAAGCGTCAAAGAGTGGTTGGACCGTGCCCAGAAAAAGCTTTATCAAGTTTTTTCTATGTCTAACTATTACCACACAAAGCAAACCTCTTTTCGTGATATGGGGGATTTTGGTCAAGGCCCTGTAATCATCGACGAAGATTTTAACGATATGATCAATTTGTATCTAGCTTCGCCGGGCGAATATATGCTTAGTGTCGACAACAAAGGCGTTGTAGATACACTTTACCGCGACATGAAGAAGACCACGCTCCAAATAATTCGTCGCTGGGGGCATAACTCGCCATCTGAAGTTATCAGCGCGTATGACAGAGGTGACAATTCCACCCTTTGGGATATTGTTCACGCGGTCGAGCCTAACAGGGCATTTGTCAAGGGCGCGTCCGGGCCGCTGGGGATGGAGATGTCTTCTGTCTACCTTGTGCGCGATGCCGCAAGTGGGCGAAATGGAGACAACGCAATACTGGAGGTTAAGGGGTACAACGAGAACCCCATATCAGCGCCACGCTGGGATGTACAGTCCAATGATGTTTATGGTGATGGCCCCGGTTCACTAGCCTTGCCTGCCGTCAAGTCATTGCAGGTTCTGGAGAAGCGTAAGGGCCAGATGGTCGACAAGATGGCTGTACCTCCAATGCAAGGGCCTGCCGAGATGGAAACGTCCGGGCGTCAAGTCAATCACACGCCGGGCGGCATGACGTTCTACGGTGCAAACTCCCAGTCGGGCGAGCCTGTCCGGCCATTGTATCAGGTCGACCCGCGCGGGTTGCAGGCGGTTCATTCTGAAGAAGACAAGATTGACCGTCGTATCAAGCACGCATATTTCAATGATTTGTTTTTGCAGCTCAGCCAGTCAGACCGACGTGAGATCACAGCGCGAGAGATTGAAGAGCGCCACGAAGAGAAGCTTATCCAACTTGGCCCCGTGCTTGAACGCACGCACTACGAAGGGCTGAACCGGGAAGTCAAACGGACGTTCGGTGTAATGACCCGCCATGAGGTTTTGCCGCCTCCGCCTGAAGAACTGGATGGCGTGCAGTTGAAGGTTGAATATACGTCTATCCTTGCCGTAGCTCAGCGCGCGGTTGGGGTTTCGACGCTTGAGCGGTTCAGCGGGTTTATGGGTAACTTGGCCGGGGGTAACCCAGAAATTCTCGACAAGTGGGATATGGACCAGACAGTTGATGAATACGCTGACAATATTGGCGTTGCCGCATCTGTTGTGCGTAGCGATGATGAAGTTGGGAAGTTGCGTGAAGAGCGCAAGAAAATGCAGCAAGCCCAGCAAAATATGGAGATGGTCCAGCAAGGCGCTGATACTGCGCGTGTATTGTCTGAAGCTGACACTGGACGCCGATCAAATCTTCTGGCAGATATCATAGGCGGCAATGGGAACTTAGCGTAATGACTGACAATGAGCGTGACGAAACCAAGACAGAAGAGACTACTGAAGAGCGCTTGGCGCGCGAAGAGATTGAAGCCAAGCGCAAACGTGTGTCCGAAAGCTGGGATAAGGTGATGAACACACCGGAAGGCCGGGCTGTTGTCTTCGACATTTTAGCAGTGAACCTGCACGCATTCCACGGGACTTACCACTTCCACGACACGCCAGAACAGACCACGGCAAAGGCGGCTGTTCAAACCAAGGGCGCGGAATTACTAGCCTTTGTATCAACCAACTGGGCGAACCTCGCTCGACTGATGAATAAGGAAAATATGCTATGACAATCGACGGCAAAACAATCGGTCAATATCTCGCAATGATGCAACAGCCACTAATGGCTCCAGACGGGTCAGAAAGCGGCAGCGCTCCTGATGCTGGCAGCGACACGCCCACGCCTGAAGCTGGTGAAGGCGGTGATGCTGGCGACCCTGTTGAAGAAGGGAGCCAAGAAAGCGGTCAAGACCAAGAAACTACTACTGAATATGTGGATGATCCTGCATTAACAGAGGCTGAGAACGAAGCGGCGCGCGCTAAATTCAAGGCTGAAGCTGGCGATGGTGATAAACCTAAAGACGATGGCGACGAAGAAGAGCCATCCGAGTTGGTCGGCGCTCCTGAGGGGGAATACGAAGAGTTCGAAGTGCCTGAGGGTTTCGAGCTTGCTGGCGATATCAAAACCGAGTTTGATGAAGTAAGCCGCGAGTTGAACCTTAGTGACGCTGGCCGGAAAAGGCTCGTTGAAGTACAGGCTAAGCTTTATAACAAGCAAGCTGAAGCCCACGCTGACCGTGTGGCCGAATGGGGCGAAAGCGCCAAATCAGACAAGGTCGTAGGCGGCGCTGAATTTGACGCGAACGTTGGCGTTGCGCGCGCTAATATCAAGAATTGTGGCGATGCTGAGTTGAAAGAATTGCTTGAGACCACAGGCATTGGCAACCACCCTGCATTCATCCGGTACGCATACCGCAACGGCAAGGCGTCAGGGGAGGCCGGGGTTGAGCCGGGCGGCGCTCATACTGAAGAAGATGCGGCAACGATTTTGTACGGCAGCTCGTCGTAGGAAATCAGTTTGCAACCAGTGAGCTTTTTGTGTAAGGGTTAAACCATTCCGGGCCTGCCAGATCGGGATGGTAAACTAAACTAAAATCCGAAAAGGAGCAGGCTGTCATGGCTACGCTTGGACAAACCTACCTAACTCTGGCAGACGCGATGAAGCGTACAGAAGATGGCAAGAGCATCGCTCAGGTCATCGAAATTCTGAGCCAGAACAACCCGATGCTTGATGATATGATTGCTGTAAAATGTAATCAGGGAACTAAGCACCGCCACACAGTTCGCAGTGATTTGCCTTCTGTCACTTGGGGCGGCCTTTATCAAGGTATCCCGCAATCTAAGAGCCGCACCGCTCAAGTCGATGACACCACTGGCTTCGCTGAAGCTCTGTCATCAATTGACAAGCGTCTTCTCGACATCGCGCCGGGCAATGAAGCACAGCTCCGTATGTCTGAAGCTGTGCCGTTCTACGAAGCGTTCAACCAAGAAATGGCTTCCGGCCTTTTCTACCACGACACAACAACTTCTCCTGAGAAGTTCAAAGGTCTGGCTGCACGTTATAATACCCTCTCAAACTCAAACGTGATTGACGGTGGCGGCGCTGGCGCTGATAACACCTCAATTTGGTTTGTGACTTGGGGTGAAAACTACACCTCAACAATCTATCCTGATGGCACCACAGCCGGGATCAAGCGCGAAGACAAAGGCGAGCAACGTATCCTTGATGGTTCGGGCAACCCTTACTACGCGAAAGAAGAGCTGTTCCAGTGGCACCTTGGCGTTGCTGTTAAAGACTGGCGCTTCAACGTACGTATTGCCAACATTGACATCTCAGAAGTCATCGCTGGCAACGTTGATCTCTATGCTCTTATGCGCAAGGCCTATTGGAAACTTCCAAATGCTGTGGCTGATCGTGAAGGCAAAGGCGCTGTTGGTCCTAAGAAAATGGCCATCTACTGCAACCGTGATATCATGGAAGCTCTGGATGCCCAAAACACTAACGCGGGTGGCTCCGACAACTTTACCCGCCTATCCATGGGTCAAGTTGAAGGTAAGGAAGTTGAAACTTACCGGAAAATCCCTGTCCGCAACACTGACGCACTTCTCAACACTGAAGCGCTGGTTGCTTAATCTGGACTGGCGGACAATAGTCCGCCATCCTCTCTCTAACTAGGAAAGTTGATACCATGATTTTGGATCACCAAGCTATCTTTTCAGACGAGCAAGCGATCACTGCGACGGCTGCGTCTACAAACACTCTAGACTTTGGTCTGGCTGGCACACCATACGGCGCGAGCCAACTGTCAGTTGACCAAGGTAAAGGGCATAAAATCCCATTGCTTGTGCAAGTCACTGAAGACTTTGACAGCGCCGCTAATGACGGCACGCTGACGATCGCTCTTGAGCTGGACAGCACAACAACATTCACGCCCGACAGCTCTATCGATCTTGGCACATTCGCTGAGGCTGATCTTGTTGCTGGCTGGCAGCTCCCGTTTGACGCAATCCCCAAGGGCGTCAACTTGCAGTACGCTCGCCTCAAGTACACAGTAGCAGGCACTGGTGACTTCACCGCAGGTAAGCTTACCGCTGGCGTTGTCTCTAGCGTCCAAAGCAATTAAGGCCCCCAAGTCACGCAAGCCTTAATAACGCCCAGCGCAGCCGCCGCATGATTGCGCTGGGCAACCAACACCAACCACACGGGAATTAGACAAATGACTAACGAAGAATTTGAGGGCAAGATCAAAACAGGTCTGTCCAAACTGGACCACGAAAATGACGCGCACTGGACCAAGGCAGGCAAGCCTGACATTGCGGCAGTTTGTGAAGCTTCTGGTCTTGATGAATTGAAGCGCGCTGACATTGAGAAAGTCGCTCCTGGTTATGAGCGCCGAGAAGTCATCCCGCAAGATGAAGTCAGCAACGAAACTGGCGAGTTCGAGCGCGAAACAATCGAAAGCACATCGAACCGCGCGCGACTTGAGAAGCAAAACGACGGCAAGACAGGGCGCAAAATGTCCGTCTTTAAAGAGCTGCCCAAAAAGACCCGCGTGCGCGCCACTGAGCGCGGCTATTATGGCGGCGAAGTAAAGGAGCCGGGCGACGTGTTCTCGGTCACTGGCCGTCCCGGATCGTGGATGGAGCCTGCATAATAACAATGGCGGCCTTCCGGGGCCGCCAATCTCATTCGCGAGGGTAAAATGGAACTCACAGACATCAAACGCACAGAGGCTGACAAAAAGGCCGAGGCCAAAAAATACGAGACACTGTCTACTGAAGAGGATTACCCTTGGGGCCTGTCCGTCTCTCTTGATGACGCGACAATCAAAAAGCTAAAGCTTGGCGATCTGGACGCTGAAGAGGAGGTTATGCTCGTTGGGTCAGGCTTCGTGTCTGAAGACAGCTCCAACCTTGTGAATGGAAAGAAAACCCGCAACATTCGCATTCAATTGCAGAAAATCGCAGTCACGCAAACCGCGCCAAGCGACCCTGCTGCTGAGCTTTATGGTGATAAGAAATGATCGGCGATAAGGTCCAGATATGCAACATGGCGCTTGCCAATTTGGGCCAGCGCGCCATTCAGTCGCTTGATCAGCCAAACCCTAGCTCTGTTGCCTGCAAGCAACGGTACGACGAAGCACGGGTAGAGGCTCTCAGCACTCAGTTGTGGGCGTTCGCTAAGAAGTGGAAAACTGGGGTTCAGGTCAATGCTGACCCTATGCCGGGCTGGACATATGTCCACAAGTACCCAACTGAGGCGTTGCGCATATTCTCGATCTGGCAAGAAGACCCGGCTGCACCTAAGATACCATTTGAGGTCAGCTCTGCCATGACAGGTGGCGGGAAATGGGTTCATTCAAATCAGGAAAGTCCTGTGTTTATTTATACGACTGACATTGAAGACGTGACGTTGTTTGATGCCGCGTTCTCCTCTGCCCTGTCGTGGCTCTTGGCGGCAAAAATTGCGATGCCAATAACCAAGTCGAGAAAAGCTCAAGACGACGCTTACTCCAAGTGGAGCGCCTCATACGCAAACGCGGCAGGCCGCACTAAAAACGAGCAGGCCGTCGACAGAGACCAGCTCTCCTCTTACCATTCAGTGAGGTAATCGTGGTTGACGCACGGCTTTCGCAAAATTCCTTCACCGCTGGGGAGTTGTCCCCAGAAATGTACGCACGCGAAGATTTGGCCAGACGCCAACTCGGCGCGAAGCTTGTGGAGAATTTCTACATTCGACCCCATGGCGGCGTCTCAAACCGTGCAGGCCTTCGTATGGTGGCCGAAGTCAAGGACAGCACTAAATTCACGCGCATCATGAGCTTCGAAGCTGCCGCTGATGACGCCTATTTGCTTGAAGTTGGCGATCAGTACATCCGGCCTTTCTTCCGTGGCGCGCCTATTCTTAGTGGTGGCAGCCCATATGAGATTGCCACGCCATATACTGAAGCTGGGCTGGCTCTGGTGTACATGGAGCAATCAAACGACGTGGCCACGGTCGTTCACCCTGACTACACTATCAGGGAACTGAGCAGATACTCAGACACCAACTGGACACTCACTGCTGTGACGTTCCAGCCGTCTGTTTCTGCGCCTACTGGCGTGGCTGCGACTGAAACAGAAGGATACACAGGATATGGCTCAGATAAATTGCCTCAACCTCACACCTACGTCGTCGCGGCAATCGGGGCTAACGGGGAAGAAAGTCTCCCGTCCTCAGAAGCAACAAGCGGCAACGTCGTCCTCGGATACGATCAAAACTTCGTCGACGTCACATGGACGGCAGTCTCCGGTGCGACGGAATACATTATCTACAAGGAAGTCAACGGGATCTTCGGGTTCATAGGAACAACGGTAGATTTGACGTTCCGGGATACCAACATCAACCCAGACTTCTCTGACGGGCCTCAGCAGGGTTCTAACCCATTTAACGCCACTGGAGATTACCCTGCTCTTGTCACATTCTCTCAACAACGCCGAGTGTTTGCTGGAACTGATAACAATCCGCAAACGACATGGATGTCCCAGTCAGGCAACTTCAAAAATATGGGCGTTTCTCGCCCGGCGAAAGACGATGATGCTGTCGAGTTCACGCTGGCGGCGCGCAAAAAGCAAGACATTTTCCATATGGTCCCTCTTGAGAAGGGGATGATCACATTCACTCGATCTGGCGAGTGGCGCGTTACTGGACGAGAAGGTGACGTAATCACGCCAAACTCAATCTTGCCTGCCCCTCAGTCTTATTATGGGTGTTCTGCATCGCTCAAGCCTTTGGTGGTCGGGGAGAATATTCTGTTCGTCACTCGCGGGGAAAACCGCGTGCGCGACATGGAGTACAGCGTGGACGTGGACAAGTACATCGCTGAAGACAGGACCATTCTGTCAGAGCACTTGTTCAAGGGGCGCACCATTGTTGCTTGGGACTACTCAGCAGAACCTGACGGCGTGATCTGGTGTGTTATGTCGGACGGCAAGGCGCTAAGCCTGACATATATGAAAGAGCATGATGTCTGGGGCTGGGGCCGTCACTCTACGCAGGGCAAGTTTCTGGATGTGCAGGTTGTTCCTGAAACGACGCGCGACACGCCTTATTTCTTGGTCCAGCGCTTCATTAATGGGGCGTGGGCGCAGTATATCGAATATCTTGAAGACCGTTCCTTCGTGGACATTCAGGACGCCTTTTTTGTCGATAGTGGATTGTCCCTCGACGATCCTATCTTGATTAGCGCGATCAGCGCCGGGGCAACAACCACATGCACATCGACGGCTCACGGCCTGAGCGACGGTGATGTTGTGGAGCTGTCAGGCGCTGACTTTTACAATGAGAAGGCTGAGGTTGTCGGCAGTATATCCGGTCGGTACAAGGTGGCTAGCGCTACTGCTAACACCTTTGAAATTACAGGCGAATTAGACGATGCCGCTGTGGACACTAGCGAATTTGCGAGTGGCGTTTATCTGGATACTGTGGTTTTCCGTGAGGCTTTTGATGCAGTTTCCGGTCTTGACCATTTAGAAGGGATGGAGGTTGTTTGTCTTTGTGATGGGTCGGTGGTTAGCGACAAGACAGTCGCGTCCGGCGCTCTGTCGTTTGACCGCTCATTCGCTCGCATTCATGTGGGCCTATCTTACTCGGCCAAGCTGCAAACTTTGGACCTTGGCAATCCTCAAAATGACGATACTGGCGTCCAAAAGTCCATCTCTCAAATTCATCTGAGGGTTAAAGAAACCCGTGGCCTTGCGGTCGGCATGACGTTTGATACTGCCGTCGAGACAGAGCCAAGGTCGTTTGAAGATTATGGCGAGCCTGCATCTTTGAAGGAAGGTGTTATATCGGTCCCGCCATGGAGTGACTGGGGTGAAGAGCATAACATTTGCGCATTGCAACAATATCCTCTACCTGTCACAGTATTAGGCGTGACAGCAGAGGTGGATTATGGCGGCTCGTAAGGTAGAAGTTCGGCGGTACATTGATGGCGACGGTGACTACGTGGCCAAAAACATGCGCGAAGCCGATAAAGAAGAAATCATGTATTTGACGTTAATGCGCCCGGCTCCGGCTATCAGGATGACGGTATCCCACGCGGTTGGGTTATGGACCGGGCTTGTCGACGGTGAGATTGCTTGCATATTCGGCATTAACCGAAAAACCTTAACGTCAGATATAGGCGTGCCTTGGCTTTTGGGTACGCCATTGATGAATGAGGTCCCATTTGCATTTCTTCGTGGAAGCCTTGGATATTACAAGCGCATGGAAAAAGCTTTCCCTCAAATGGAAAACTATGTCATGGCAGATCACAAGCACGCAGTAAGCTGGCTTTCTTGGCTGGGGTTTGATATGGGTGAACCTATGCCAATTGGCGTTGGTGGGCGTGAATACATTCGCTTTACGAAAGGGTTCTAAAATGTGCATAGCTGGGGCAGGTATTGGCGGCATCTTGTCAGCGATGGGTTCTGTCGTTGGCGCAATGGGACAAATGGCTCAGGCGAACGCTCAAGCGAAGGCTGCTGAGTACAAAGCGAAGCAAGACAGAATGCTCGCTGAAGATAGTATTAAGCGCGGCGCTCAGGCCGAAGAAAGCCACAGACAGCGAACAAAGGCTCTTATTGGAAGGCAAAAGGCAGTCCAAGCTGCGGGTAACCTAGATTTAAGCTCCGGGTCACCGCTGACAGTAATGGCGGACACGGCCATGCTTGGGGAGTTTGACGCCCAAAAAATACGGGATAATGCTCAGCGAGAAAAACAGCACCATAACACGCAAGCTGAGCTTGGGTTTATGGAAGCTGATAACGCTCGGTCGGCGGGGGCTTGGGGCGCGTTCAGCACAATTTTAGGCGGCGTTGGCTCGGTCGCGCAGAAATGGTACGGGTAAGGACTTTTATTTATGGCTACTCCAGTTCCTACATACGATCCGGGCGGCTCTCAGGAAACAAAGGCTTACAAGCCAAATCAGGTCAACGCTGACATGTTTGGCGCAAGCGTGGGCCGGGCCATGCAGCAAGCTGGCAAGGCTATCAGTGGTCTCGGCGGGACCTTTTCTGCCATAGCGGCTGAGGAAAAATCAAAGGATGACACAGCGCGCGTAATGGAAGCGTATACTGACGGGTCGACCAAGCTCCGTCAGAAGATGTTTGACCCCGATGAAGGCATTTATACCCGCACAGGCGTCAACGCTTCTGGGGTGTCCCAGCTAACGACAGAGACAGCAGAAAGCATCTACAATGAGATAGAGGCGACGCTGGAAAATGACGATCAAAAGGAGGCGTTCCGCAAGATGTGGGGGCGTCGGTCGGAAAGCGAGATAACCAGCGCCACCAAGCATGAGTTTAGCCAAATGCAGACTGCGCGGACAAACGCTAAAGTCAGCGCCTTGGCAAATCTTGAAGCGGACGTTGTTGCTAACTTCAACAACCCTGAGGCTCTGGCGGCTAGTTTTGACGCCGCGAGGGCAATGATCCGGGCGAACCCGGACGGGTTGCCCCAAGAAACGGTCACCCAGCTTGAGCGTGAAAGTATTTCGAAGCTTCATTTGCAGGTATTGCAGCGGAAGTCTCAAGAAAGCCCTGCTTTGGCTCTGGAGTATTACAAAGAGAACAAGGCGCAATTTAATGGCGGCGATCACGCTGTCGCCAATAAGTTTGTCGATGCAGTACAGCGGGTCGAGGAAGCTAAGAATTACGCGACCGAGATATTCGGAAATGGCAATGCTTCGCCAATCCTGTCGTCCATGCAGTCAGTTGAAAGCTCAAACGATCCTTCGGCAAAATCGCCTAAAGGCGCGCTTGGACTTATGCAGGTTATGCCTGACACCGCGCGGGAAGTCGCGACGGCGCTAGGGATGCACGAAGTCGCTGGAATGGACGACAAAGACCTGCACTTGTTCTTCCAGTCTGAAGACGGGCAGAAGGTGAACAAGCGCTTAGGCGCGACTTACCTTTCGTGGCAGTTGGAAAAGTATGACGGCGATCTTGAGGCCGCGCTCGTCGCTTACAACGCTGGTCCGGGCAATGCCGATAAGTGGCTCAATGCCGACCGGGATTATTCAGTCCTCCCAAAGCCTGAAGAAACCAAGCCTTACGTCGAAAAAGTGTTCAAAGGCGCGTTTGGCGCTAACGGCACTGAGGGCGGTATAGAGGGTGCAAGCGAGCGCAATCAAAAAGCACTGCGCGCCTCACAGGGCAATATGTACAAAGGCGACGCTGCTGGCTATCTAATGAGCGTCCTGCACGATGGCAAGCCTGACAGTTATATCCGAGACCTTAATCCAGTCATGCAAGACCGCATGGCTGCCTTGTTTAATGCCGCGCCTGACTACGTGAAAGCTGGCCTTGGGATTTTGTCTGGCGCTAGGTCTGTCGAGAAACAAACTGAGCTTTGGGAGGCGGCGCTCAAAAAGTACGGGTCGCCTGAAGCTGCACGCAAGTGGGTGGCACCTCCGGGCAAATCCAACCATAACCATGGCGACGCGGTTGATTTGGGATGGAACGGCGGCGGGTTTAGCAGTGCGCCTAAGGAAGTCCGGGGTTGGGTTCACGCAAACGCTGAAATGTACGGACTGAATTTCCCTCTTGGCCATGAGCCGTGGCACATTGAGACAGTAGAGGCTCGTGGCGGCAAGGTTCAAGTTGGTTTTTCTGACCACAGCTCGCACGGCGATGGCGCGCGCCAAGTTGGCTTCTCCAGCGCTGCGCCTGACGCTCTGACTGTCGCTCTATCTCCTGATGCCGGTTCCGCGTCTGATGTATATACACAGTTCACATCGCCTTACACTGTTTCTGGTCCGGGCGATCTCGACCAGATGCTTCTTGACGCTGAAGAGCAATTCTGGGACAGACCCGCACTCCTAAGCGAAGTCAAGCGCCAGATCACGAATGAATGGACGCGCAAAAATGCAGCACTTGAGGGGGAGGTTAAAGAGCTGAAGCTGGATGTGTTTCGCGGCATTATGCAGGGGCAGAAAGTCTCTGATTTTTCTCCGGCGATGCTGGAGAAGATCGGCGCTGAGGGCGTTTCTAGCCTACTCACTCTTGAGAATAAATTCCAGGGTGGATCAGATGACGTTACCGATGATGAAACCTACTACGAATTGACCCGGATGGACCCTAAGGACTTCGCTGAAGTTGACCTTATTGATTTTGCGGGTGGACTGTCTAGCGCTGACTTCAAAAAGATGGCAGACCGTCAGGCGAGCTTATTGCAGTCAAGCGGCGATGCTCAGGTAACCGGGATGCGGACGCGGACGCAGATCGTCAACAGCACTATTGATGTTCTTGGCTTGAAGCCTTCGAAAAACAAAGGCGATGCTGAAAAAGCCTCAGCCCTAAACCGTATGCTTGATGATCAAATCAGAGCATATGTCGCCGCCAATGGAGAAGACCCCGGCGCTCCGGAAATTCAGAAGATGATAGACAATCTTTTGATTAAAGGCAGTGTGGAAGGTGGTGGGTGGTTCGGGTCGAACAGCGGTGAGAAGATGGTCTTCGAATTGACGCCTGAGGAAAGGTCGAAATTCGTGCTGGCTGACAGTTACGAAGACATCCCTTTGGAGAGGATGGGGGCTGTAGCTAAATCCTTTAGCCAAATGTGGGGGCGCAACCCAAACGAAAACGAAGCCGTTGACCTTTACAACGATTTGGCTAGAGTTGGTCTCGGCGCTGCGCCTGAGCCTCCAGAGCCATTGAAAACCCAAATAAATCAGGTTCTTTACAAAAAGACTGGCACGCGCCCTACACTTGAGGAGCTGTCGAACTTCTACAAACGGATGCTCGAAAAGTCCATTGGGAGATAATATGCCTACCTCAGATATTCTTAACGACGTTCTGAACGATATGGACGCTGGGAAATTTGACCCAGCCAGTCAAACCGAGACCGTAAACCCTATCTTCGATAGTGTCGCAGACGATGTTTCAAGTGAGGTTTCACTTGAGCGCCACACCGCTATTCTGAAGGCTAAAGACGCGGACCCTAAGAAATACCAAGAATATCAAGGCCTATCTGAGAAGTTTGATTTACCAACCGATCTCGTCCAGCGGAATTATTCAGACCTGAAAGAACAGGAAAAAACGTACGACATCCAGAAATTATTGGATGAAAATGGCGAGATAGCGAACTGGTATTCTCAGGGCGATAACGCTGCGGCCATTGAGGTTGATGAACTGCGAGAACTAAGCGGCTTGTCTTGGCTTGGCGCTTCGGCTTGGGAGGCTGGGATGTCCGGCAAGCGCACGCTGGACCTTGGCAATCTACGATTTAAACAGCTTATGGGGATTGCGTCAGACGAGGACGTTCTTGAAGCTGAGAACTTGTCCATGTCTGGGTCTCACGGCAGAACCTACGGCGCTGACGGTTGGTTGGAGCAGGGCTGGGTTGCTGCGGCAGAGCAAGTGCCTATGATGTTCAATAGTTTTGTGGGGAGCCTAGAAGGCGGCGGTGCAGGCGCTCTTAGTGGGGCGGCTCTTGCCTTGTTGGTTGGGCAGGCTGGTCCACAAGCTGCCGCGCCAGAGGAGGTTTTAACCATACCCGGCGCGGCAGCAACTGGTTATAGAATTGGCTCTGTGGCTGGCCAGTGGCAGTCGGCATTTCGCGTGGAGGCAGGGCTGGCATATGACGAATTTCGGTCCATCAAAGATGAAAATGGCCAAGTCCTTGACGATGATATCGCTAGGGTCGCGGCCATCATCGCAGGCGCTACGTCAGGCGCTCTTGAGACACTAGGTTTCCGTGAGGTATCTAAAGTCATTCCCGGCGCTGATCGTGCATTGGGCATGGTCGGGAAAGATGGGGTCAAGGCCGCATTGGCGAGGCCTACCGTTCGCGCTGCGTTCAAAGACTTCGCGAAGAATATTTTCAGCGCTGGGGTTACCGAAGTCAGCACGGAAGTCTTGCAGGAAGCTATCGTCATGTTCTCCGGCGAGGTCGCAAAGGCGACTGAGAACGCGAACGGCGGCGAGTTCGCCATGTCCAGTCCTGAAGACTGGGAAAAGCGCCTGACAGACATCATGGAGCAGACAGCCAAGGCCATGACTATCATGGGGCCTGTCACAAGCTCTACCCGGCTTGGCGCTGACATTCGCAGCGCTAGAAAGGCAAAATCTGAGCGAGCAATTATTGAGGCCCTCAATGACCACTCAGAGGGCAGCCAGCTCAAGCAACGTCTTCCTGATAAGGCTCGCGAGGCTGTCGAGGCGATTACCGCCAATGGCCCTGTAAACCACGTCTATATCAATTCAGGCGCTGTCCGTGAGTTCTTCCAAGACGATACGGAAGTAGCCAGATTTGCGAGGGAGGCTGGTATCGCGTCTGAGATGCTTGAAGCGTTACAGACAGGCCGGGATATCGAAGTGCCTGTCAGCTCGTATTACAGCAGTATCGCAGGCACCGAGATAGGTCGGGCGCTTATGGGTCAAACCCGCCTAACTCAAGACGCAATGACGTCTGAAGACGCAGAGGCGTTCAACGATGCATGGGCCACGGCTCAAGAGGAGTTGATGTCCACATATGACGCTCAAGTTGCTGACCGGAACGCGGCGCTAGAAGGCGACGAAGCGGTTTTCTCGGACGTCAAAAACAGAGCCATGGACGCAGGCATTGTCCCAGATCAGGCTGAACAGTATGGCAAGCTGTACTCAACGTTCTTCCGTGTCATGAGTGAGCGGACAGGGGTTGACGCTGGGTCTCTATATAATCGCTATGGCTTTGAAATTCGTCGGGTCTTGCCTGAAGAGCTTCAATATAAAGAAAAGGACAACCTAAATTTCGACTTGTCTGCCATAAGGTCCGGCAAAATTCCTGAGCTTCAATCTCGCATTCAAAAGGCTCAAGGGCCAAGTGTTCTTGAGGCTATCCGACAAGCTGGCGGCGTGCGCGATCCGGGCGGTGAGCTTCGCGCTATGGGCGTGCCTAATAGCCTGATTGTTCCAGAGAAGAGCTTTATAGGCAGCCTTATTGGTGGGGACAGCTCACACAAATGGAAACACCCAGTGGAGCTGGTTAGCAGTCTATGGCAGGATGGCTATTTTTCAGAATTTGGAGAAAACAGACCAGATCA
>Ga0070729_10004953_pt1 | contig 14099 bp, 20 predicted proteins | sample tdDd472_FD_66725 | JGI IMG/M metagenome (GOLD analysis project Ga0070729, IMG submission 66725) | Marine sediment microbial communities from the Atlantic coast under amendment with organic carbon and nitrate - tdDd47.2 | ecosystem: Environmental > Aquatic > Marine > Coastal > Sediment | place...
GTCGGACTCCGCCAACGGTTTCGACTGCAGATAAAGAGAAGCTTCTCGCGTTCGGAATCCATCACACCCTGCGCCGACCGTCGATCCCCGGATCCGCACGTCCCATCGTATCGAGATCGGCCTGTTTGTTCCCCCGAGACGAGCTCACAGCACTCTCACTCCCATCTCGATTACCGGCAGTGCAAGAACCACGGCGCCAACGAGAACGACGCGCCGACCTTGCATCGACACGGTGCGGAAGAGCACCACGGCAGCGAGCACGTGAACCACCCACAATTGGACGACTGTGAGGAACAAGGCCTCGTAGCTCGGCGACGAAGCCTGCGAGAGGACTGCGGCGACCACCCCGAAGACAATCGCAACCGCGAGCAGCAGACCTCCGGCGACGGTGCGCGAAGTCGAGGGGCGCTGCAGAGCTTGCTTCACATCAGTCACTGGGCGCGCCTGGTTGACGGAACAGGTTGCCGCTAGCCGACGACGCTGCGAAGTACGGCACCGGAGGCGAATCCGGCCCCGAACGCCATGTCGATCTCGAGGCGTTTGCCGGGCAGGTCGAAGCGCGCGCGATTGTCCATGTAGCCGAGCGGGATCGAGGCGGTCGATGTGTTCCCGTAGCGCTTGACACCTTCGGTGTAGAGCTTCTCCGGCGGAAGCCCGAGGCGCTTGGCCACCGACTCCAGAATGCGCATGTTCGCCTGGTGCGGATAGAAGTAGTCGATGTCCTCGACGGTGATGCTCTCGCCGGACGCGATGTTGTACTTCTCGATGACGCGGTGCACATCCCGCACCATCGATTCGACCGCAACGACGTAGACCTTGCGGCCATCCATATGCAGGTAGGGGCGTGGACCTGTCGTTTCGTGGGTGAACTCCCGCGGATCGTCCTTGGACTGGGTGCCCAGCACGAAGTCGGACCAGAGCATGTCGCCGTAGCGACCATCGGCGGACGTGTGCGTGGCGAGGACGGCACCGCGATCCGTCTGCTTCATCACGACGGCGCCCGCCCCGTCGCCCAGGAGGACGCAGGTCGATCGGTCGGTCCAGTCGGTGACGTGGCTCAGCCCGTCGACGCCTACCACCAGGGCGGTCGTGTCGCGGCCGTACCGTTCCTTCTCCAGGTACATCGCCCCGTGCGCCGCCTCGACGGCGTAAATGAACCCGGCGCAGCCCGCCGAGACGTCCGAAGCGGAAGCGGCTCCGATCTCGAGGGCCGCCTGGAGTTGGGTCGCGAGACTGGGGAAGCGCATCCACGTGTTCACCCCGACGCGGATGTCGTCGATCTCTTCCGGTCGTACGCCGGCGTCGTCGAGTGCGCGGCGCGACGCAGCCACCGCCATATCGAGAATCGACTCGTCCTTGCCGAGGATGTGGCGTTCGCGGATCCCCGTCCGGCGGAGGATCCACTCATCCGAGGTGTCGACGATCTTCTCGAGATCCGCGTTGGTAAGAACCGCCTCGGGCACGAACGACCCGAACCCGGCGAACCCGAAAGTTCCGCTCATGCCCCAATTACCCACCAACATCGGTCCGATGGCAAATCATCGTTCCGGGAATTTGTGTCTCCACTGCGGACTTTTTCTCGAACACCTCTCGGCGCCGGGGTGGCGCGGACGGTCAGGTTGCGCCTGACGGCTCGAGACTTTCCACACCAAGGCGCGGCCGCTGCCTTTCGCCCGGGTCAGGCCGATCCCCTCCTCCCAGCATCGGATCCAAGTCGGACACGCACGAACGTAGGGAAGGCCGAGGTCATCGCGGAGCCCGGTCCAGGTCAGTCCGGTCGGCGCTCGCCTGAGCCGCTCGTGGACGTGATCCCGGAATTCCGTGTATCCCATGGCGTGCGTTCGTCTGCCTGAGGGTCGTCAAGGGCAGCTGCGAGCCCTTGGCGGACCCATCCGCTCTTGTCGGGAACGCGTGGGGAACGGGCGGCGGCTCCTGCGACGCCCCGGCTAGCTCTCGACGATCGCCCTGAGCGCTTCAAGGTGGCGCGCGTGCCAGCCCGCTTCGTATCCCGCGAGTTCGGAGCCCGCGTCCCTGCCGAGACGCTCGAAGCCGTGGTGATACAGCTCCACGAGACAGCCGCCGTCCAAAGGTGTGAGCCGCAGGGTGAGATGCGTGGGCACCGGCCAGCCGTCGGACTCCCAGTTGTTCGAGAAGGTGAGTTCGCGCCCCGGCTCGAACACCAGAATGGGGCCGCCGAACCGACGTCGGGTTCCATCGATATCCACGCTGAGTCGGACCTCGGAGCCGAGCTTCGCATCGTAGGCCTCGAGCCGGTGGCCGTGGCCGAACCACGCGGCGAATCGATCGAACGACGTGAACTCCTCCCATACGCGTTCCGGCGTTGCCTGGATGAAGCTGCTTCGGCGGACGTGCAGCGTGCCGATCGGGGTTCCCATCGCAATCTCCTGTTGTCATCCTGTCGGCTGCATGCGCTCGTCAGGCATCGGACCCATCCGAGCCAGCGTTCCGATCCGGATCGATGTCGGCTTGCGCGTCGGATGGACTCGTTCTTCTGCCAGACATCACGGCCCGCCACCACGGAGGGCAAGTGGACAATGAGCGCCGCAGAGCTGGAGCGCGACGCGCTTTCCATCGACTGCTCGGAGCGTGATCCACGGCGTGATAATCCAAAGCTCCGGATTCGAACATCGGGTTCTGGAAAGAAGACAGGACTCACCGTCGAGCCGTCTGGCCTACGCCCCGGTCAACCGCATCGTAACTTCGCCGTTGGTCCATGTCGCCTCGCTGCCACTCCAGCTGACCTGCCAGTCGCCGTTTCGCTTCACGTCATCGTCCACGCGCACACCGAGATTCATATCGTGACGGAAGTGCAGATAAGGAAAGGCGGGCGGCCAACTGGGACAGAAGACGACGCGTTGCTCCAGATCGATCGCAAACCAACGATCCCCGGCCCTGCAGTCGGCACCTGTCTCAATGAACACGACGTTGCGGAACAGCATCGTGTAGACCCGCACCGCGCGGGGTTCTGCCCCCGCACGCTCGCACGTGACCTGAAGCGAAGAGTACGCTACGAGCGGGCGCGCATAGTAGATCAGCGGGGTGATCGCGAGGGATGCGATCAACACGACAGCGACCGCGATCTTCTTGTTGCGCTTCAATGTGAGCCCGAGCGAAGTTGCCGATCAGCTGCGAGCGGCAGACCCTAGGCTACCGCACGGGTCGAACAGACGCTGGGACGGCCGAACTAGCACTCGAAGTACGGGTGCAATTCGGTGCGAGGCTCCCCACATCGCCACCCCGACGGCGAGAGCACGTCCTGGAGCTTGCATCCGCTGGACGTGTAGTGGATCTCGGAACCGACAGGCGCATTCAGCGCGAGGAGCTCGCTGCGCACGAGCGCAATCGCGCGGTCTCGATCCTTCGCGTACACGTCGATGCCGCAGAACTCGATCGTTGACGTGCCATCCGGCCTCTCGTCGCCGAGCTGAGTACCGCCACCGGTCACCTCGCCCAGCTCACACGCGTTGAGCGCTGCCGCAAGCGGGTCCTCGTATCGATCTCCCCGATCGAGCGGCCCAAGAGCATCCTGAATCTTGAGAAAGATGAAGGACTCAGGATGAAAGTCGCTCACAGGTCCGTCCAACGAGGCGCCGATCACCTTGGAGCGGCGCCCCCAAGTCTAGCGTCCATCGAGCGCACGTCCGCCCCGCTCGCGGAGCTTGAGCAACCTGGCCGCCTCGCCGCGTACGGTCCCATCCGGATCTTGCGTACGACGCTTGAGCAGCGCCAGCGACTCGGCTGTCGTCATGCGTGCGGCAGCTTGCGCCACGGCGAGGCGCACGGACATGGCCGGATCCTCCTCCATGGTCAAGAGCAGCGCATTGCTCTGCGGGTGCGGACTCCGCGCCAAGGCACTCGCGGCCTTATGCCGGATGTTCTCGGCACTACTCGCGGCAACGCCGGGCGTTGAGCAATGACCGAGCGCCTCCCCCTGAGTCGCCATGCCAATCCGCAGTCCCTCCAGGGCGGCATCGCCTTCGAGCCGGCACAATCGATCCAACGCGTTGAACCTCAGGGAGTAGACGTCGGACTTCACCGCCTTGACGTACCAGGGGATCACGCGCGGATCGTCGATCAGCGACAACGCGTGCATGGCATCCCGGGAATCACTCGCGCCCTTCGCGACCATCCTCGCGCCCAACTTCTCAATGAGCGGCCCGACCGTTGCCGGGTCCAGCGGTTCGGGCTCGGTCGGAATCCGCACACGCGGGAGGACAAGCCGGCCGTGCCAGCGGCGCCCTTTCTTCGACCGGTCCAGCTTCGCCCTCGGAATCTCCAGTACCGCTTGGAGGTAGTAGACCCGGCCGTCACGGGGCAGGACCCAGCCCACGCTCGGCCCCAGATCGACCAGGGCTGCCTGGTCCGGTGGGATGCCCAATCCCTGTGGGCCGACGCGAAACCTGAGCGAACTGTCGTGCGGCAGGACCAACTCAGGCAGGCTGATGTGCGGTCCGCTGAACGGACCTCCCGAGGTCGGAACCTCGCGGCCCTCGGCGTCGACGACTGCGTATTTCACACTCTGGCCGTTCACGGTCACGCGCAGCGGAGTGCCTCCGTCGTAGACAGTGTTGAGTTCCAGGTAGATCGCGATGATGCCGGTGCCGTTGCTCACGTGCGATAGGCGCGTGACGAGCCGGGCCCGCAGCCCTTTCGACGCATCGGACCAGTCGGATTCCTCGCCCGCCGCCGCGGTGCGAATACCGATCGTTCCGAGCGCGATCGTGATCGCAATAGCGATTGCGCACGGGGCTAGTCGACGCATGGATCTCCGTTCGCTTGCTTCTGCTCGGCGGCTGCAGGGGCAGCCAGAAATCGTGCCACGCACCGGCGCGCAGCCCACTGCAGTCTATCGCCTCCGCGCGAAGCGTGGGCGCCGCGCGGCGGGTGGAGCGGGCTGCTAGGCAGGCGGCCTCGCAAGGATGAACCGATCCCGCGGCATTTCGCCTTCGAAGTAGCCGAGGCGGCCGGGGATGCAGGAAACGAGCGTTCCTCCACCGGCACCGACGACTTGCCGAAGCACGTCGAGCAGCACGAGCTCCCGCCCGTCGAGCTCGCCATCCGTCGCGATCACATGGCACGTCGACGGGGCACCACGCTGCGCCAACAGGTCAGCGATGACGTCGGCGTGCTGGTCGGACGGGGCGATCTCGACGAGGAATCGAGGATCGAGGTCTCGGAAGTGATAGAGGCTCTCGATCAACTTTCCACGGCGCCTCGAACTCCGAGCGAACCGGATCCACCGCCCCCGTTTCGCGGGCAGCACGAAGGCGTGGATGAGAGCGCTCTCGTGTTCCATCGCGGTCCTGTGACTCCGCCCGACGACGAGCGGACAATGGGATGCCTATTCCAGACTCACCGGTTTGCCTGCGCGCGCGATGGACGGTTCCCCGTCTGCGCTGACGGCAACGCGCCACAGCTCCCGGCGATTCTCGTCCATCAACTGGAGATGGCATCGCCCGTCTTCCCAGAGCTTGAGTTCGGCCCTGGGCTCACCGTCGTTGTCCCACAGGGTTAAGCCTGCCCACCCCCCCTTCGCGGTTTGGTGTGCCAACTCCGCGCGGACCTTTCCCGTTCGAGGATCTTTCAGCGCGAACTTGCTGGCATACACAATCCGGTAGTGAGCGTCACGCGGTTGATCGTTGACCGCCAGCCCCATCAAAGGAACGGTGCCAGCCAAAACCACGAGCCCGAAGAACAGGCGTCGGAGCCGGCGGTTCTGACGCTCCAGGCGGAGCAGTCGTTGATTCCAGTTGCGTTCGTCCATCGGTCACACTCCCATCTTGTGCGTTGACCTGAGCCCAGTCTTCGTACGCGTTCCCATGGTAGTCGACCGCTGATCTCGGGCCCCAACAAGGGTCGTTTCGGGCGCCGGCGGCCGGTGTTCGAGTGCGCGGTGCGGGCGCGCAGAGTTGTGCTCGCCGCGCCATCGCTGGATCCGCACTTTCGCCTCGCTCGGCGTCTAGAAGATCTCTCGTTTCAGGGGGCCATTATCGAATGCAAGGTGAAGGCGCTCCGAATGCAATGGTGCCGCCTCGACACAGCCTAGCGATTGAAGTGGTCAGAGGGCGGCTGTCGGCCGACCCGTTGCATGCCCCTACTAGGCATCGTCCAGTTGGGACGCCGTAAGCAGAGACCGAAGGGACAGACCTTGCTTTTCGAGGGCCTCGCGACCGCCGGTCTCCCGGTCGATCACGCACAGGACGGCAGCAGGAGCCAGGCCATCGCTTTCCAGTTTCGATGCAGCATCCAAGATGGCTCCCCCGCTTGAGACAACGTCCTCCACCAGCACAAACCGTTTGCCTTCGAGGGCGGCGCCTTCCGCGTAGCGACACGTGCCGTAACTCTTCGGCTCCTTACGAATGAAGGACGCTGGAATTCCCGTGACTTGACTGAGCATCGTCACCACAGGGATACCGCCCATTTCCAGACCTGCGAGCACCTCCGTGCCCGGGGGAACCAGGTCAGCCATGCGCTGCGCAATGTCGAGCAGCAGAGTTGGCATCGATTCGAATTGGTACTTGTCGAAGTAGGTGTTGCTGGTCGCTCCCGAACGGAGCTCAAACTCTCCCGACAGGAGTGAAGCGGACTTGATCCGTTGTGCGATTGTGGTCATGGGAAGAGTTTCATTGCCTGACGAACGGTCAAGTTGAGCGGCCCCTACGGTTCCGACTGGTTCGATTCTGCCATGGGCGGCCACGCGCCGATCCGCTGCCGCAGCGCAACGATTTTGCCAAAGTGATACGCGTTATGTACCGCCACGCAGTTTAGCTCGTCGGCCAGCGTCAGCCCCGGCTCCAACTCGAACGCCAATCGCTCGGGTGACTGTCCCAAGTCTGCGGCAGCGCGAGCACCATCCAGGAACTTTCGCACCAAGTCGTGCCATTGGTGCTCGTGCTCCGGTGCCGCACTCGGGAACCGTTCGCCGTCCGGGTCTCCCGCCTCGAGGATGCACTGTTGGTACGCGACCACATGCCACAACTCCTCGTAGATCGAGTGCGACATGCCGCTCGGACAAATCGTGACCTGCTCGAGCGTTAGCCCGGACAGCAGACGACCTCGCTCGGAGAACTCGCCGACCAGAAACAGATGCTCGAGAATATGCATCGGATCATTCCTTGTGTGCCCATGTTCGTCACTGCGCTTGGGATCCGCCCACTTGCGAACGGCTCTCTGCAGTCTATCCCGTCCGCGGCCGACCGGCTGCGCCGCTCGGCGGGTGGAGCGGACTGTTAGCTGGCCGATTCGGCCGCTGTTGCCTTCAGGTCGGCTCGGCCGGACTTGATCCGGTGCCGCACGACGAGGTACCAGGGGAACGCGATGATCCAGAGGAGCGCGACGGCGACACACAGAACGATGGGACCGTACGACAGGCCCGACTTGTATCGCTTCAGCTCGATCGTGTGGGAGTCAACGGCCGCCCACAGCGCAGTCCCGCCAACGACAATGGGCATAGCGTTGATGTCCGTGGCGAAGGAGACGGCAACGCTCGCCAACACCAGGAATGCCGTGAGCAGAATAGCCTGCGGCCAACCCATCGTCTCCTCCTCCACCTGTTGTCCACCGAACGAGGTTCCGCTCACCTGCGAGCGGCCCTGCGGACTTTCTCGCGTTTGCCTGCGGCCTGCGCGCCACTCGATGGGTGGAGCGGACGTTAGGCGGGCCGCTCCCGTTTATCGCCCACACCCACCGACAAAGTCCCGTTGCGCTCCAGCGCCCGCACGAGAGCGTCAATCCGCCGATCCGTCGCGGGGCCGAACTCGAACGCTGCCAAGAGACAGAACATCCCGCCAACAGCCAGCCAGGCCGCGTGCCCCGCTGACTCCATGAGCGCAAGCGTCACCGCGACAAAACCGAACGTCACGCAGAGGGGCCGGATGCGGGTACGCCACAGCGTGCGCCACGCCCCCTGAGACTCTCCTCGAGCGACCTCGATGAGACGCAGTTGCGCGAGAAGCTCGTGTGCAACTTGGTCGGTGTTCTGGTGATCGGACTGCATGATCTGCTCCTCCGCCTAGCCAGTGCTCATTGAACTGCGGGCTGCGCAACGGACCGTCTGCTGCGACGAGTACTGAGCCGAACGAATTCGTTCCTTCAGGTGCAAGTACGGAAAGTGTAGCCGAAGCCCGTGATCGACTGCTTGAAGCCCATACCGGGAAGCCGCGTGGTCGACGGTGGCACCAGCTCCGCTACTTGAAGGTTTGCGTCTTCACGAGCTCGCCCGCCTCACTATAGGTCTTCCAGGTGCCCTTCTTCTTGCCGTGTTCGAAGCGACCTTCGTCCCAGAGTTGGCCATTGGTATGAAATCGCTTCCATACACCGTGCTTCTGCGCTTCATCGTCGAAGCCGCCCGTCCCCCGCGGTTCGCCGGTCTTGAAGAACCACTTCCACCGACCAACGATCTTCCCGTCCTTGAAGCTGCCGGAGGACTGCAGCTGGCCGTTGTTGAGGAAGTACTTCCACTTTCCTGACTTCTTGCCGTCGTCGAACTCACCCTGGCAAGAGACAAGGCCGTTCTTGAAGTACAGCTTGAAGGGGCCATTTTTGGGATTGCCGTCTTCGTCGATTCCGGGGATGTCTTTCATGGGGTCACGCTCCAGCCTGCTCGTTCGACAATCGTACTTTCGAGAAGTTGGTCCCGACAAGGCCTAGACCGCCTCCCGGTAGTCGCTGTTCATCACAACGATGTAGATCAGCCCACCGTCGTGCTTGAGTGTGCAGGAGATGACATATTCACCGGAGTCCCCGGCACGGAAGTCGTGGGAGCGCCGATCCGGGACGAACGCCGCAGAATCGAATGGCTCGCCCAGTTGCTCGATCACAGCCGCAAGTCCCATGTGAGGGCGCAGGCCGAGACCCAGTGTGCCCAACATGCGGGCAGCAATTGCGCTCGGGACTTCCTCCAAGTCGATCGCCAGGGAGCCGAGTCGGCAGGGATCGTCGGCCGGTCGCAACCACTCGGTGAAGCCGTCAGCCTCACCAACCCACTCCCGTCCCATGTACTGCCAGTTCTCCAGGTCGACGGCGTCGTCAAGATAGGATCGCAAACGGAGCTTCGCGAATTCGTCGGGTTCAATCATGGGCGCACTCACGTCCGAGCTAAAGCGCGCGCTTTACCGCGCCTTCTTCCGCTCCTTGTCCGCATCTCCTTGCGGTATCCAGGTGAACCGACCCCAGTTCTTTCGACGCGGCACGATCGGCAGTTCCTTCTCCCCGGATTTGGTTTCGATCATGATCTTGGGGCCGCCCCTTTGGGGGTCGGGAAAAGCCCGCGTCACAAACCCATCGGGAGACCACGTGGGATCATCACCACGTCCGACTTTGCGCCGGTGTCTCCCATCGACTCTGACGACCCATACATGGAAGGTTGCTGCGATCAGCTGGTCCCGCTTCGGGTTTTTGACTCCGGTAAACGGGCTCATGTGAATCATCTCAACGCCCTCCCAGTGCGCGATCCATTTGCCATCCGGCGACCACGAAGGCACTTTTTGTTCGAAAGGCAGTTTGAGAACTCTGTGCTGTTTCCTGGGGGGTGGCGAGACAAGCTTGGCATCGCTTCCGTCAAGACTGCTCACCCAGACTCGGAAGGCGCCACTCCGGTTTGAAACGAAGGCCACCTTTGTGCCATCGGGGGAGACCGCGGGCATCGCGTTGCTGAACTTGATCTGCTCCGCATCCGTGAACAACCTGCGCGATTCACCCGTCTCGGTGTTCATGATGCGGATCTGGCTGTTGCCGGCAGGATCCTGCTTCTCTTTTCCTGGCCCGGCACTCATCCATACGATGTGTTTCGAGTCAGGCAGCCAGGAGGGCACCAGGATCCTCGGCGCCCGAATGAGTTCTTTGGCGTTCTTGCCATCCGTGTCGCAGAGCCAAATCGCCATGCCCTTAGGGCTCCGTTGCACGTAGACGATCTTTTTCCCGTCCGCAGAACAGGCCGGCATCACACAGAAATGATTGCCCTGGGTCAGTTGGCGACGATCGGAACCATCCTCCTTCATGCGGTAGAGCTGGAGAACGCCGTTGTCGTCTTCGTGACTGACAACGACCTCGCGCAACACCCGCTCCTTCGCTGCCACCTCAGCCGAGATACAGACAATCGGAAGAAGGCACAGGAGTCTTGCCCAGATTCGATTCACCACTTCTCCTTGCGGCACAACGAGATTCCACTTACGTGCGAGCGTCGTGCTGCAGTCTATCGCGGTCGCCGGCGGCTTGCGCGCCGCTCGACGGGTGCAGCCGCTTGTTAGCCAGCCCTCGGCGAGGAGTCCGCGGCGTCTTTCAATTCTCGGAGCAGCTGCTCTCCCCACGCTGTCGCCTTCGACAATGCGGCGGCAAGATCGCCATGTTCTCCGAAACCCATGATGCTTTGCAGTTCGACGTACACAGGGCCTGGAAGATCTCGATCGAGATAGCGCATGCCGAAGTCCCATCGTGGGGGGCAGTAGCGTATGCGGAGGAGTTCAACGAGTGGCTTTAGCGTGTAGCCCCAGAACGCAGCCAGTGCTTCCACCTTCTGGCCGCGAAGTATCGCCTTGCGCACAAAGCTCTGACTCACGGAGAACCACGCTTGGAGCTCTTCCAGACGCTCGGCTCGACGTGCGACCTGCGAGGCCCCGGTTGACGAATCACGGCGCAACCACTGCCCCTTATCGAAGAGCGGCCGAATTCTGCCGTGGCGTTCGATGTCGAGTCGTTCTCCGAGGTTGGCAGCTCGGAAGATGCACACATCGACCAGTAGGAATTCGCCACCATCGATCAACTTGAAGTAGCGGCCGGGAGGCTCGGTATGACTGGCTGCGACTGGGGACACGGTTTCGAGAGCCGATTCGACGGCGGCATAGAGCGGGTCTACCGGAGACGCGTCATTCAGCAGGAAGTTCAAGTCGATGTCGGAGTAGTCATCGGCACGATCGGACGCGACGCTCCCGCTTTCCCACCCGGCCAACACATAGGGCAATGGCTGTAGCGCGTTGCTCACGACTTCGGTGATCTGAGCACGGAGAGCGCTATCACCGATGTTCACGATCACCTCCCTTGGTCTGGCTAACGAGGTTCCGCTCACCTGCGAGCGGCTCTCTCGCAGTTTATCCCGTTCGCGGCCCATCTGCCGCGCCGCTCGGTGGGTGAAGCGGACTGTTAGCTGGCCCCGGGCCCTTTCGCCATCGCGTCCAGCTCCTGCGCAGTAATCAGCAGACGATCACTCTCGCGCCAACCGTGATCTCGGCAACTCTCCACGTACCAGCCCGAGTGCGCACACGCACCAGGGAGGTACGCCATGAGTGATCCCCGTCCATTGGTTCGGCTCCCGCCACTCCACCAGAAAAACGCAGTGTCAGGAAACAGCTCACGCACGCGGCGCCACTGGTTCTTGGTGCCGGGCTGATCCAGGTGCACCGGCGCGGGATCAGCGACTTGATACCAATCCGAGCCATCACGACGCTCAAAGCATCGCTCCGACACGACACGGGAAGGCTTGAACGGCGGCAACGTGAGATTCGGGCCGTATCCGCGGCACCCTACGACCCCCATGATCTTGTGCGAGAACTTGAGCCACCGGCGACCGAACCAGTTGTCGATCTTGACGACGGAGACCGAACGAATGCCCTCAGCCACGGCCGCCCCGTTGATCAGAGCAGTCACTCGATCGGCGAAGGCAGGATCATCCGTGATTGAAAGTTGAAGGTGAATCATGGTTCCTACGCCCAGCTAACGCTCATCATCAGCGCCGCTGATGCATGCTGCTGTTTGGCCTCTGCATCTTCTCTATCCTGCCACCAACGCCAGGCACGCCCCGACCGGATCTTGGATCACCGCACTGGCGTACGCTCCATCGCTGCCTTTGGTCGTCTTGATGATGGTGCCTCCCTCCTCCTGGCCGCGGCGAAGACTCTCCGCGAGGTCGCCCACGGGCAGGTAGATCATCCAGATCGCCGGCAGACCCAGGTTCACACCGCGCGCATGGCAGACACCGGCCGCCGGGCTGCCGTCATCGCCGAGCATGTTGTAGTCGGCGTAGGTCTCACCGTCGTCCTCCATATCGACGTCCTGCACCGACCAACCCACGACCTGGCGATAGAACTCAAGGGCATCCGAGGCCCCGGAGACGGTCAGGTCGAGCCACGCGATGCACCCCACACCGCTGCCGCTATCGCGCACGACGGTGTCGTCAGGCTGGGGCATCGACTCCGGGGATACCACGGGGATGATCCCGAACGCCGCCCCGTTTGGATCGAGCAGTACCGCCCACTGGCTTGTTCCGTCGTCGTCCTTGCCATGCATGAGCTCGCGGCCGCCCAGATCGAGCGCACGCTTCACACTGGCGGCGACATCGGCGACCTGAATGTGCGGCATCCACTGGAGCGGAAGATCGGAGTACTCCGGAATGCGCTCGCCCAGGCCGATGATTGGCATGCCCCAATTGTTCATCAGATCTTCGCGCCACAGCGGTTGCTCGCCCGTGCAGAGCACGCGCGAATAGAAACGCAACTCGCGTTCGTGTTCGGGAACGGCGATGTCGGCACTGAGGGTTCCGCCGACCCGCGGGAGAAAGGGGTCACTCATGGTTCGCGTCCTCGTTTCATCTCGTTGGCCGGCCCGTGCAGGCTCTATTGCCAAGCCTGCGACTCCAATCGCTCGCCATCGCTGCGATTCGGAGACGGCCGAACGGCTCAGTGGTTCAGCGGCGGGGCTTGCAGCGGACCGTCCGCTGCAAGCGCTGGTTCGGTGGTGGCCCCCTGGCCTAGTCATCATTGGGCTCATAACCGACCACCTTGCCGTCCTCAAAGAAGACCTGAAAGTGGCTGCCGAGCCAGTACCCAGGCACCTGCTTGTAGCCCCAGGTCATGGCGGTGAGACTCCGGTCGTTCCGATAGCTTGGGCTGCCGAGCAAACGCTCTACGCATGAGCTCGTCATGCCGAGCAATCCTGCGGTAGTCGCGTGGTCTGCCAGCGCGTCTCCACGACGCGCATCAAGGGGCTCCAGGAAGGGGTACTGTACGAGGGGGTGAACGGCAAGCGTCACGAGCAGTGCGACGGACCAGTAGGCACCTCGGCGACCGAAGCCAGTACGCCTGCGCCACAAATCGACTGCACCGAGCAACCCAACAACTAGTGGGCCGCATAGCGCAATGGCAAACACGGTATTGTCCAGCCAGAGCTTCACTCGATCCACCTCACGAGGTCCCGCTCACCTGCGAGCGACGGACTTTAGACTACCCCACTCGCCCGGCGCGTGCGCGCCGCTCGGCGGGTGAAGCGGACTGTTAGGTTGTGCGCGTCGCCCAATAGCCGGGGCGCCGACGGCCATGCGCCACCGCAACGACTTGAATCGCGTCGCCCGGACCAGGGGACTCGCGATAGACAACCTGGAACGGAAAGCGCCGCATCAAGTACCGCCTGGTTCCGGCGATGTAGGGTGCGTATCGGTCTGGCGCCGCGGCGATTCGCTCGCAGGCAACATCTATCTCGGCCACGAACGCTACAGCGGCCTTGGGACTTCGTTCGTCGTACCACTGGCGCGCCGCAGCCGCTTCGACAACCGCATCAGGGTGAAACTCTACCGCGCGCGGCACTCGCTAACCGATGATGCGTCGACGCGCCTCGCTCCACGGAATCGCACTGACGGAGCCATCGTCCAGCTCCGCGACGCGACGCGCCACTTCCGCCTCCCACGAGGCAGCCGAGCCTTCATCGACAGTCGAATCGAGGCTCTCTATCAGGGTGCCCGCCAAGGCGGCACGGGCTTCCACCGGCAGCTTGAGTGCGGCGTCGATCAGTTTGCGTGACTCGGGAGTCATGTTCCGCAAAACAGTCTACCCCGGATTTCGTCGCGTTGACGTGCCGCCGACACGTTTGTGAAATCAACCTAACGAGGTTCCGCTCACCTGCGAGCGGCCCTCTGCAGTCTATCGCACTTGCACGGCGCTCACGCGCCGCTCGGCGGGTGGAGCGGACTGTTAGACGGGCTTCCCCGCGCGAGCCTCTTCATAGAGCGTCTCAGGCGCGATATCCGCCCCGTTGGGCCAGGCGACGGTGCCTCCATCGACAAAGAACCGCATGAAGTACGTGCGGTCCTTCAG
>Ga0070729_10004954_pt1 | contig 14094 bp, 9 predicted proteins | sample tdDd472_FD_66725 | JGI IMG/M metagenome (GOLD analysis project Ga0070729, IMG submission 66725) | Marine sediment microbial communities from the Atlantic coast under amendment with organic carbon and nitrate - tdDd47.2 | ecosystem: Environmental > Aquatic > Marine > Coastal > Sediment | place...
TCCATCATGGCCTCCTCGGTATCAGTTGCTGACGACGGGCACGACTTCAACTCGCTCTGAATCGGTGGGTGGTACGAACTCCGGGATGGCCTTGTCTGTCAACGTGGTCGACCACCTCTCAAACCGGGCCGAGTAACCGGGCAACTGGGCTTCAGCGGTGAAGACCAGCTCGATCCTCATGGGAAAGGGTTCTTCGCCCTGGCGGAACCACAGTTCGAAGTCGACGCCGGACTTCCGGATGGCAACATGATCGGTCCACCATCCGCCGATCCAGGCCGGTCCTACGTAATCCACCGATTGAGTGTCCTCGCCGAGCCAGAGATCAAGAGGATCTCCCGACAGTATGTCCACGAATGGAACATCGATACTGTACTCGCTGGAAATACGCGAAACACCGTCCCCGATGGAGGGCGGCACGATGACCTGCCCCCACAAATTGGCCGGTTGCTTCACGAGCGTGAATTCTCCACGGTTGAACCAGGCGGAATGGGACGAAGCATCATCGAAGAGGGTCATCCAGAACAGCTGGTCGGGCTTACGGATGGCCATCTTCTGCAGCATGTCGAAATGAACCTTCTGACCATCCTCCTGGACGGCTCCATAGGTGACCATCGCCTCGAAGGCCAGTTCCTGCTGGCCATTCATGAAGGTCACCGCCCGTTCGACAATCGCGCGACCGTCGGTGATCTCGCTCGATGGCGCAGGAATCGTGGACTGTGACCAAGGTGATTCTTCCGGTGCCTCAGCGTAGCAGCCGGGCAGAATGATCAGGATCAGCGGTAACAATGTGACCAGAACGCACATCCAAAGGCGCCTGCCGCCTCCGGATTGTCGCATTGAGGCGCACGAACCCGCGGGATTAGTACGGTAGTGACCCATCATGAAACCCTCCCCTTTCATCAAGACCTCGAGACATCGCATTGTTCGTCGTGTGCAGAAACCGTCGATGGTTGCGGCTCGCGGCAATACGCCCCGGCATGACAGCCAGCATGCACCAGACGACGATCACCACGGCGATCAGGATCAGCAGAATGATCAGGGCAAAGATATCCATGGACCCTCCTTCGGCATCGAGCCATGGCTGCGGTCGCCGCCAAACGCGACCACCTCCTGGACTACTTCAAACCGTGCTTCTCCTTGAAGTCGGCGAATGCCGGATCCTCCACGTCCGATACGTCCCAGCGGCCGTCCAGAATGAACTGCGATTCCTGGTGGGGGAACTTATGGTCCGGACCCGGAGGCGGCGTCGGTCCGGCCGTATCCCAGGCGTCGTCGTTGCTGACGACCATGCGTTCGGTGACACCGTCGCGCGAGATGTTCCAGACCATGTTGTCGTCGGCCATGGACAGGGGACCGTCGTAGGTCGCACGGATGGCCTCGTAGATCTCGTAGCGCGTGCCTTCCTCGTTGAAGAAGTGGTAGGCCACCGCATGGCGCGGCTCAAGCACGCTGGCGATCTTGCCGAAGGCCTGGGCCGAGGTGTGGATGTCCTGTTGCATCATCATGGCACGCTGCGGCGGCTGACCGTAGAACCGCATGAGCTGCTCAGGGGTGAGCATGCACTCGTTGATCAGCAAGTCGACATCCTGACAGTACTCCATGAACCACTTGTTGGGCGCGGTGTCGCCGGCATAGACAACCTTGTAGTCGTTCCACTCCAGAATGAAGCTGACCGGTCCGTCTCCGGCGTGGACGGCCGGGATCGTTCTGATCACCACGCCGTTCTCCTCGTAAACGACCTCATTGATGCCCTTGTAGTCGAACTCGTGGATATTTATCGAACCGGGTACCGAGCTGACCTTCACCGCACGGGTGACGTAGTCCCAGTTGTTGGCCCTCAGGAAGTTCTCCACGGCGTACTTCGTGCCCATGTCCTCCCGTGAGCCGGCAGGTCCCCATACGTTCAGCGGAGTCGTGCGCCCCCCGGTCCAGCCGCCGGCCCACAACGCGTCCAGGTCACCCCAGTGGTCGGTGTGCAAGTGACTGAGAAAGACCTTCGTCAGATAGTCCGCCGGAATGCTCAGCCCCATGACGTTCCGCATGGATCCCGTGCCGATATCGAAGAGAAACTTGTCGCCGTTCCCCAGTTCCACCACGAAGCAGGAGGCGGCCTGACCCCGGCGCGCGGCGGGCATTCCCGTGCCGCAGGCGATGACGCGGATCTCGTCCTTGCCCAGGGGTTCGGTGCCCGGGTGGTAATGGAAAGGATCGGTGACGGTGCCGTTGGGGTCGGCCATCATGGCCCGGCCGCTGGTATCCCCACCACCGGCGGCCTGGACACTGTCGACCAGATTCAGCCCCGATTCGGACACGTAATAGCCGATTGCAACACCGACCGCCAGAATCATACATCCGGCAAATAGAATCTTGTTTCGCACGATACCCTCCCTTTCTGTTCCCAGGGTTCGGTCGGCTGCCCAACCGGTCGCAGCCCCTTCATTTCCTGGTCAGCAAATCCACCAGCACCTTGAACCAACGGAGTCTCTGTTGCTTTGACGCCCCGGCAAAGATCCGTTTCTCCCAGCTGGTGTAACTGACGAACATTCGGGTTCGTGCTCCCAGATCGTCTCCCCTGAAGCCGATTTCCGAAAAGATGGCCCCGACGAACTCCACCCTTGTGGCGTAGACCTGGTCGAAGACCTCCCGAACTCTGGGGTCACATTCCCCCCAGGCAACCATCGCCGGGTCATGGCGGTTCAGACCGTATTCATCGACCATCCGTATGAGCTTCAGCAAGCGCTCTTCGGGACGACCTTGTTGGATGTCGGGATTATTGATTACCACGCCGGTGAACTCGTGTACCCAGTACTCGAGCAACTGGTCGAGAAAGTCGGCGCGGTTACGGAAATGCCAATAGAAACCGCTCCTGGAGATCCCCAACTCCCTGGCAATCCGATCCACCTTGACCCCGTCGACTCCATCCCGTTCTAGCACGGCAAGCGCGGCATCCAGCCAATCGGCCCTGCTGAAACCTTTCTTGGCCATATTCTGGTTCCTTGTTGATCACTGATTGACCATGGGGATATTCTAAGCTTACTGTACAGAGCTGTCCACATTGGATTGTATGGGAGGCACGCGAGCGAAAACACCATGATCGCTTGTCGTGCAATGAAAGGGACAAACAATGAGAACCAACCTTGTCGTTTTTCTTGTATTTCTATCCGTCGCTTTGCTGATGGGCGCTTCGGTCAGCGCCAAACCCGACAAGGTTGACGGCCTGAATGTTCCGGAGGGTCGGATTCCGCAGGAGATCGTGGATAACCGCTATCCTCGAACCTACTTTCCAGGTACCGAGAAACTGGGTGCGGACGAGATGCGCATCACCTGCCTGGGCACGGGTATGCCCAACCAATCGCCGAGCAATGTGGCGGCCTGTTTCCTGGTCGAACTGGGCAACGGCGAGTCTTTCCTCTTCGACATGGGAACCGGTTCGACCGACCGGCTGGCTGGCCTCGAAGCCGATTACTCCACCCTCGACAAGATCTTCATCAGTCATCTGCACACTGACCATGCCGGAGATATTGCTTCGCTGTGGGTTGGTGGCTGGCTGAACGGTCGCTATGAACCGCTTCACGTCTACGGCCCCACCGGCTCGACACCGGAGCTCGGCATCACTGCCCATGTGGACCACATCAGGGACGCCTGGGTCTGGGACGTGACCTCCCGGGCCGGCACGCTACCCAACGCCGGCGGCGAGATCGTTGCCCACGAATTCGACTACTCCAAGACGGCCGTGGTCTACGACGAGAACGGGGTCAAGATCACCTCCTTCCCCGCCATCCATATCCGCGACGGCTCGGTCAGCTTCCGCCTGGAGTGGAATGGACTGAGTTTCGTGTACGGGGGCGACTCGGCGCCGAACAAGTGGTTCATGAAGGAAGCCAAGGGCGCCGATGTTGTCGTCCACGAGTGCTTCTTCACCCCGGAGAACTGGATAGAAATCTCGGGTTTCCCCTACAAGCAGGCCTACTGGGTCACATCGGTCATCCACACTCCGCCCGAGGGCTTCGGCAAGATCATGTCCGCGGTGGAACCGCGGATGGCCGTCGCCTATCACTACTGGAATCACCGCGATGTCGAGTTCGGGATCTACGAAGGCGTACGGCGCACCTACGATGGACCTCTGGTCATGGCCCACGACCTGACCGTCATCAACGCGACCAAGGACCACGTAGAGGTGCGCGAGGTCACCTTCAACCACGAATCCTGGCCGCAGGGAACCAGTGTTGAATGGGACACGGCACCCCGCGGTGAGCCGGCCACGGGCTTGATGTCGGATTGGCTCGAGGCGGGCACCATCAAAGAGTTCATACCGCCCCCCAAGGAACCCTTGGACTAGGGGCTGGGACACCGGTATGACGGCAGGATATCGGCCATGAGAGCAGTGCGACTCGTCCTCATCGGCGCCGCGGCGGTGGTGTGCTTGTGGACCGCCCCCCTCATGGCCGACATGATCAGTCTTTCGGGGGCAGAGAACTCGCGCAACATCGCCGAGATCCGGGTGGATGCAACCGGTGTGCAAGTCGCGCTGGAGGTTTTCCCGGCCGACCTCGAGTTTTTCATGGACGCCCTGTCGGACGACTGGTTCACCGAGCCCGATCCGAACCGTCCTTCCGAAGCGGAGCGGCTGCGAAGATTCGCTCGCGAATCCCTTCAGGTCCTCGCCGATGGGCACCGATTACCGACCCAGGTCCGGCAGATCGAACCCCGAATGCGAGTGGAGCGATTCTCCCCACTTGCCGGCAAGATCAATCCCTTCACGAGGCGGCTTGTTCCGGGACCTCCCCAGGACAAACGGGTGCTGTTCTTCGAACTGTTCTATCCCTTTCCCGAAGGCGATCCTCCTGCTGCCCTGACCTTGATTCCCCCGCTGGGCGACAACGGTTTCGCGAAGGCGTCCATCGGTTTCGTCCTGTTTCACGATGAAGCCCCGGTGGTCGATTTCAGCGCCCTGACCGAGCCCAGCGTCCTGGACCTGGACTGGGAGGATCCCTGGTACAGCCGCTTTCGGAAACGCACTCTGAAGCGCTGGCAGGATGCGGGCATGATGACCTACCTGTACATCGAGCCCTACGAAGTGCGGCACGAGGTTCTGGTACGGGTGCAGGACATGCTGCCGCTGCTGGACCTCGGCCTGCGCAGCGACCAGTGGATCGAAGAGGACGAGTTCAAGCGGGTGGAAGCGGCCATCGGCGAGTTCCTGCTCCGGCACTCGAACGTTCTGATCGACGGCCGGAAATATCCGGGCATCCTGGACCGGATCAACTTCGTGCAGTACTCGAGGCGCCAAACGCTGTTTCTGACCCAGCCAGAGCGTCTGCGCCTGGCCACGGCCATGCTCGGGGTGGTCGTGACGTACCTCACCGAGGGCTTGCCACAAGAAGTCACCATGGATTGGGACCTGTTCACGGACCGGGTCGTCCGGGTGCCCGCCAACGCTATCGATCCGGCCGGACCGTTTCCTACCTACCTGACGCCCGACGACCCTATCCACACCTGGACCAACTTCCTGAAGACCTACACGATTCCCACGGTCGAGGCGGTCGCCGTGGACGAGGCCCTGTTGTCGTCCCGCAGTCCCTGGCTGACTGTCGCGGTCATTCTCGGCCTGCTGCCCCTGGCGTTTGGCGCGCGGCGCGCATTCAACCGGAACAGACCGGTCAGAGGAACCGTCCTGGTGGGCATCGCCCTGCTCATCGTCGCGGTGGGGATCCGGCCTCCGAGCAGGAGTCCGTGGTCGCCGACCACGTCAGGCCCCGACCTGGAGCCGGAGCAGCAGCAACAGATACTTGGAGACCTGCTGAAGAACGTTTACCGTGCCTTCGATCTGAGAGACGAGGAAGCGGTCTACGACAAGCTGTCTCTCACCGTCGCGGGCGATCTGCTGGAAAACATCTTCCTGCAAAGCAGGCGGTCGTTCGCGGTGGAACAGGCCGGCGGGGCCCAGGCCAAGGTCCAAGAGATTGCCATCGAGCAGATCGTCACCGAGCGGGATGGCAATGGATTTCGATTCGATTCCCAGTGGACCGCCGCCGGCAGCGTCGGCCACTGGGGACACACCCACCTGCGGATCAACCGCTACCGGGCGCTGATCACGGTCCAACCCAGGGATGGTAGCTGGCGAATCACCGCGATGGAGATCCTCGAGGAGACCCGGATCGATCCCTTTGCAGACCCTGCAAGCTCCTCGCAAACCGGATCCGACGAAGCCGGCTAGAGCAACACGTCTGCGCGCAGTCTCCAGTTACTACTCTGAACCTCCTGTGCTAGATTGTGGTCAATCTGAAGTCGTCCGAATTCAACCCGGTTGTCGTTCTTGGTTCGACAACCGGGGTGCTTGGCGTGCCATCTCCGTCATACCTGCCCAGGTCCTGAAAGGGGTCATCATGAAGAATCGTGCTAAGGGACGTCATCCGGGCGTCCGTGCTATTGCCCTGGCAACCGCCCTGATTCTGGTTGTAACCAGCCTCGTGGTAAGTGGTTGCGGCAAAAAGGAACCCGAGGCCAAGGAGATCATCCGGCCCGTGAAGATGATGACCATCGGCGCCGGTGCCGCCGGCGGAACCCGCGAGTATCCCGGCCAGGTCCGGGCTGCCGAGGAGATCCAGCTCAGTTTCGAGGTTCCTGGGCGCATCACCGAATTGCACGCCCGGGAGGGCCAGACGGTGGCCGGCGGAGCGCTCATTGCCGCGCTGGATCCCCGCGACTACGAAGCTTCCCGGGACCGGGAACTGGCCCGGCGCAACGAGGCGCGGGCCGATTACGAGCGGAATCGCACGTTGTACGAGCGGGATGCCATCTCGCTGCGTGATCTGGAAGTGGTACGACGCCAGTTCGAGGTTGCCGAAGCGAACCTGAAGCAGGCCGAGAAGGCGCTGAGCGACACGCGTCTCTATGCCCCCTACACCGGCAAGATCGCCGGACGTCTGGTGGAGAACCACGAGAATGTGACGGCCAAGCAGCCCGTCGCCGCTTTCCATGACGATTCGAGCCTGGTGATCAAGGCCAGCTTTCCTGAAGGCGACTATCTGAGGGTTCGCGATCTCGGCGGCGTGCAGGTCATGACCGAGAATCTGCAGCCGCAAGTTGAAGTGTCGGCTGCGGCCGGTCGCATGATCCCGGCCTTCGTGAAAGAGCTGCGGAACGCCGCCGATCCGGTGACCCGCACCTACGAGGTCACCCTGGGCTTCCAGGCCCCGACCGGCCTGGCGATCACGCCGGGTATGACGGCCAAGGTGGTCCTCACTCTGCAGGGTGCAGCCGGCTCCACACTGATCCCGGTCGCCGCCGTGCTGGCCGGCGAGGATGGCGGCTCCACGGTCTGGGTCTACGACGAGAGTACGGGTACCGTCAGCGGCCGCAGCGTGACGGTGGGCCAGCTGACCGGTGACGAGATCGAGATCCTGGAGGGCCTCCAGGATGGGGACACCATCGCGGTGCTGGGCGCCAGTAACCTGAGCGAGGGCATGAAAGTGCGCCCGCTGGGCAAATAAGGGAGAACCACATGAATCCCGCGAAATTTGCCCTGGATAAGAACATCATCACCTGGATGGCCATCGTGCTGCTGCTGCTCGGCGGCATCCAGGCCTTCATGACCATGCCCCGGCTCGAGGATCCGGAATTCACCATCAAGGACGCAGTCATCGTCACGCCCTACCCGGGCGCGTCGGCTGAAGAGGTCGAAGAAGAGGTCACCGACCGCATCGAGAAGGCTGTCCAGGAAATGGGCCAGCTCAAGGAGATCTACGAATCCACATCCATGCGTGGCCTGTCCACGGTGAAGGTGCGGATGCACGACAAGTATGACGCCGAGGCGCTGCCCCAGGTGTGGGACGTTCTGCGGCGCAAGGTCGGTGACGTGCAGGTATACCTGCCCCCCGGCGCCGGACCATCCCTGGTGAACGACGATTTCGGCGACGTCTACGGTATCTTCTTTGCGATCACCGGTGACGGTTATTCCTTCGCCCAGCTCAAGGAAACCGGTGAGTTCCTGCGCAAGGAGCTGGCTCTGGTCCAGGATGTGGCCCGGGTGGATTTCTTCGGCCTGCAGCCCGAGGTCATCTACATCGAGCTCGACCGCGATCGTATGGCCCAGCTGGGAGTGCCGCCCACGGCCATCATCCAGGAACTGCAGGCACACAACCTGGCCTCCAACGCGGGTCGGGTCGAGGTCGGACCATCGCTGATCAGCATCGATCCCACCGGGATCTTCACCACGGTGGAGGATTTCGAGCGGCTGGTACTGAGCAGCGTCTCGGGCACATCCCAGATTCACCTCGGTGACGTCGCCGATGTGCGCCGTGGCTATCAGGACCCGCCCCGGGTGATCCTGCATTTCGACGGCAAGCCCGCAGTGGGCCTGGGTATCTCGACGGTGGCCGGCGGCAACGTCGTGACCATGGGCGAGGCCCTCAAGGTCCGCATGAACGAGCTCCAGGAGCAGATCCCCATCGGTATCGAGTTCGGCCTGATCGCCATGCAGCCAGACGCGGTGACCGATTCCATCAACGGTTTCGTGGTCAGCCTGATTCAGGCCGTGGTCATCGTCATCGTGGTGTTGCTGTTCTTCATGGGGTTGCGCAGCGGTCTGTTGATCGGCTTCATCCTGCTCCTGACGATCTGCGGCAGCTTCATCTTCCTGAAGATGCAGGGCGTCATCCTCGAGCGGATCTCCCTGGGCGCGCTGATCATCGCACTCGGCATGCTGGTGGACAACGCGATCGTCGTGGTCGACGGCATGCTCATCAACATGGGCAAAGGCATCACGCCGCGTAAATCCGCCATCGAGGTCGTCGGCAAGACGGCGATGCCCCTGCTGGGTGGTACCGTCATCGCCATCCTGGCCTTCGCCGCCATCGGCACCAGCCAGGACAAGACGGGCGAGTACACCCGCTCCCTCTACACGGTGATCCTGGTCTCCCTCAGCTTGAGCTGGGTGACGGCCGTGACCATCACCCCGTTCCTGGCGGCCCGCTTTCTCAAGGTCAAGCCGCCCAAGGACGGCGCACCGGCCGATCCCTATGACACCGGGTTCTATCGCAAGTACAAGTCGTTCCTGGCCCTGGTCATCGGCAAGCGCTGGGCGACGGTGCTGGTGGTGCTGGCGATCTTCGCAGCCTCGGTTTACGGCTTCGGGACCATCGAGGGCAGCTTCTTCCCGGACTCGACCCGGGCCCAGTTCCTGGTGGATTACTGGCTGCCACAGGGCACGAGCATTCGGGCCACCGAGCACGACGTCGGCGAGATTGAGAAGCACATCCTGACGATGGAGGGCGTCAAGCACGTGGCGTCCACCACCGGTGGCGGGGCCATGCGGTTCCTGCTGACCTACACGCCGGAAAAGAACAATTTCGCCTATGCCCAGCTTCAGGTGGAGGTCGACAACTACAAGGACGTCGAACGCCTCAAACCGGCGATCCAGACCTGGATCGAGGAGAACTATCCCGAGAGCATTCCCGCGGTCAAACGCTTCATCAACGGCCCGGCCGAGCCGGGCGCCGTGCAAGTGAAGATCATCGGTGATGATCCCGTGGAGTTGCGCCGGTTGGCCAAGGAAACCAAGGCCATCTACCGGACCCATCCCGATGCTTTCAACATCCGCACGGATTGGGGTGACCAGGTCAAGCTGGTGCGCCCCATCGTGGCCAAGGAACAGGCAAACCTCAACGGGATCACCCGGGCAGACGTGACGCGTACCCTGCTCGAAGGATTCGAAGGAGTCACCGTCGGTGTCTACCGTGAGGGAATCGACCTCATCCCCATCACCATGCGGGCCCCCGAGCCCGAGCGGCTGGACGTCAGCAGCATTCAGAACCTGCAGATCTGGAGCCCTGTCGCGGGCCGCTCGATTCCACTGACCCAGGTGGTCACGGGATTCGAGACGGTCTGGGAGGACCAGATCATGACCCGCACCAACCGCAAGCGTTCCATCACGGTCCTTTGCGACCCGGAGAACGGTCTGGCCACGAACATCCTGGCCTACGCCCGGCCCAAGGTCGAAGCCCTGAGCCTGCCGCCCGGCTACTCCATGGAATGGTGGGGCGAGAACAAGAGTACGAACGAGGCCCAGGCGTCCCTGGCCGGAGCCATGCCCGTGTTCATCCTGTTGATGATCGTGATGGTGGTCGCGCTGTTCAACTCAGTGCGGCAAACCCTGGTGATCTGGCTGATTGTTCCGCTGGGCATCGTGGGTGTGACCGTCGGTTTGCTGGCCACCGGCCTGCCCTTCGGGTTCATGGCCCTGCTGGGCTTCCTGAGTCTCATCGGCATGCTCATCAAGAACGCCATCGTGCTGGTCGACGAGATCAACATCCAGATCGGTGACGGTGCCGGCGTCTACGACGCGATCCTTTCTTCGGGCACCAGTCGTCTGCGCCCCGTGGCCATGGCCGCAGCCACCACGGTGCTGGGCATGGCGCCCCTCTTCCCCGATCCGTTCTTCAACTCCCTGGCCGTGACCGTGGCCGCGGGACTGACCTTCGCCACCGTGCTGACCATGGTGGTGCTGCCCGTATTCTACACACTCATTTTCGGCGTCAAAGCTCCTGGAGGTGGGAAATGAGCCAGAGAGGAATCCTCGTGAATAGAAGAATTCTGGTCCTGGTGGTGGTATTGCTGGCCTTCAACGCATGGGGCGTCGTGTCGGCCACGGCCCAGTCGCGCCCGGACGTGACCATCGCATTCGTACATGACCGTACCGCTGCCGACTGGGGAGTGGGCTTTCGCGACAGCATGCGCAACGAGATCCGCCGGATTCTCGACGTGGACTTCAAGGTCCAGATGCCGGACGACCTGACCCGTACCGCCGACGGCACCGCCGCCTCGGTCCGGTCGGACCTGGAAGAGTTGCTGGCCGACCGGCGCGTCGATCTGATCGTGGCCACCGGCCCACTCGGCTCGCTGGAAGCCAGTCGGATGTCCAACCTGGCCCGGCCGGTGATCGGGACCTGGATCCTGGACCCGGAGAGCCAGCAGGTCCCTCTGGTGGACGGCGCAAGCGGGCACAAGAACTTCACTTACATCACCGTGGGGAACCTGCTCGAAGCGGACATCGCAGCCCTGGAGCTGGTCGTTCCCTATGAGCACCTGGTGGTTGTTGGCAGCGCGGGCTGGGTAGGTGCCTTACCGGGGGACGGCGCCGTACTGGACCGGATCGGCGACGGCAAGTCGTCTTTCCTGGTCAGCGATGGAACGGTTGCCTCGATCATCGAGAATCTGCCGGGCGATGCCGACGCGATCTACCTCATGCCCATGATCGACATGTCGTCGGACGAGGTTTCGAACCTGCTCGAGGCCTTCATCGAGCGCCGGCTGCCGGTGCTGTCGCTGACCGGCGAACCCGAGGTACGCAAGGGCGCACTCCTGGGCGTCGGCCCCTCGGACTGGCGCCGCCGCATGTACCGGCGTGTGGCCCTGGTCGCGGCCCAGATCCTGTCGGGCGATGAGCCGTCCACCATCCCAGTGATGATGATGCGGGACGCCAAGCTGTACCTCAACGTGCGGACGGCGAATCTGATCGGTGTCTCGCCCCCGTTCGAGGTGATCATCGAGGCCATCATGGTGGACGAGATCGCCAAACCCGGCACCGAACCGATCGATCTGCTGACCACCATGGCGCAGGCGCAGATCCGCAACCGGGACATAGCCAGCAGCGTGGCTGCCGTGGAAGCAGGCAGCGAGCGGATCGGCGTCGTCAAAGGTGACCTGCTGCCCCAGCTCGACGTGGGTTTGCGCGGTCAGATGATCGATGACGACACCGCCGCCTACTTCCCCACCACCTCCGAACGAACCTTCGGCGGTGACGCGTCCCTCACCCAGCTCATCTATTCGGACCGGGCCTGGGCCGCCTACACCATCGAGAAGCATCTGCAGGAGGGCCGCATCGGCGAGCTGAACCAGGTCCGCCTGGACGTGGGGCTGGAGGCCGCCGTCGCCTACCTCGACGTGCTGCGGGCCCAGACCAGATTGCTGATTCAGCGCCAGAACCTGGGATTCAGTCGCACCAACAAGGAGCGGGCCCAGGTGCGCGTCTCGGTGGGCGACGCCAACCGCTCCGAGCTCTACCGCTGGGAGAGCAAGATCGCAGACGAGAAGACCCGGGTGATGGAAGCGGCCGTCAGCCAGCGCGTGGCGTCCCTGGAGCTCAACCGGGTGCTGTCCCGGTCACTGGAGGATCCTCTCGAACTCGAGGACACGACTCTGGGCGATCAGTACCAGACCATGGTAGATCCCCGGATCGACCGGTACACCAGAGACCCTCGCAATCTGGAGATCTTCCGGGATTTCCTGGTGGGCAAGAGTCTGGTCAATTCTCCCGAGTTGCAGCAGTTCGATGCCGCCATCGAGGCGGTCCAGCGCGAGCATACGGCCTCCGGCCGGTCGTTCTGGGTCCCGGATATCGGCCTCGCCGGCTCGATCGGGCACGTGTTCTCCCGCGGCGGCGAGGGTGCGGACATGAGCGATCCCGTTCTGCCCGACGACACCTCCTGGAACGTGGGCGTCTTCCTGTCCCTGCCTCTACTGGAGGGCGGATCCCGATTCGCCGAGAACCGGCGTACCACCCAGGAAACTTACCGGCTGATGCGAGCTCGTGAATCCGCGGCCGAGCGTATCGAACAGTCGGTGCGCAACTCGGTCTTCCTGGCTGCTTCGAGCCGACTGGCCATCGACCTGGCCCGCCAGAGCGCCGAGGCCGCAGCCAAGAACCTGGAACTCGTGGCCGACAACTACACTCTTGGCAGGGTCAGCCTCGTCGATCTCCTCGATGCCCAGACCAACGCCTTGAATTCGGAGCTGGCGGCCGCAGACGCGGTGAACAACTACCTCATCGATCTCATGCGCGTCGAGCGTGCTGTGGGCCAGTTCACCTTCTTCGTGGCCGAGGATGAGCGGGAGCAATGGATCGCCGAGCTGGAGGCGTTCGCCGCCCAGCAATAGGCCTGAAAACGTCGTAACAAAAAGCCCGGTTGTCTGGTCCTGCAGGATCGACAACCGGGCTTCTCTCATCGGTGGTGTTCGACCTAGTCCAGATCGATCTGCAACCAGCGGTCGTACTCGAACCACTCGTTCGCCTCGAGATCCTCTTCGTGGTAGATCTCGCGGATCACACCGACGCCCGGCGCAAACCAGAACGTCGTCATGTCGGCGCCGACGGCCGAGCCGCCGGAACTCAGGTCGATATCCAGCACGACCCTCCAGACATCCGTCCAGACGACCTCGAACCCATCATGGTCGAAAGCCAGATCCTCCTGTCCGATGACCTCGCCCGCACCGGCGATGTCGATGGTGCCATCCGGGAGGGTCACCGAAGCCGCACCGCTCCAGGTATTGCCGGCGGCGAACGGGAACTCGAGAAAGAGGATGGGGCTGCTGGCAAAGTATTCCTGGAATCCGGCTCCCTCATTCTCGGCGAAGCCTACGATGTGTACGTCGGATGCATCGACCGCCAGGATCTCATAGTAGTCAAGAGTGCCCCACTGGTCATAGAACTCGGCCCTCTCCCACTGACCGGCGGTCCCCCGTGCGCGGAATTCGTACCAGACCATCTCGTCACCCTCGGCGGTAGGCGTCGCATTGCCGATCACCCCTTCCTTCCAGGTCCCTTCAGTGACCCAGCGGAACCCGTCCGACACCGGATACGGATCCGCCGATCCGGCCACGGTGCAATTCCAGACCGTCTCCAGGGTCTGCACGTTGCCGTTGACGTCCTCGTAGTCGGCAAAAGCCGCCATCAACGGCAACCCGGCCGGCAGATTCGCAGGCAGGGGCACCGTGAGCTCGGTGAAGTCCATATTGAACTGGGGTTCGCCGACCGACTGGGCCAGCAACCAGGCCAGCTGTCCATTCAGAGCGCTGGGCGCGAAATCGATGCTGTTGATGGGCTCGCTGAACACGATCGTTATTTCGGACTGGTTGGCCGGCATCGTCGAACCGCTGGGCGGGTCGAAAGACACGATGGTGGGCGGATCCTGGTCGAGCAGCTCCCCGGTCATGAAGCCGAAGACATAGGGTTCGTTCAGGCTTCCCTGCCCGGACTGCACGCCGGTCCCCACCGTGACGGTGATCTCGCTGTTGGCAGCGAAGGGATCATCGGGA
>Ga0070729_10004955_pt1 | contig 14093 bp, 8 predicted proteins | sample tdDd472_FD_66725 | JGI IMG/M metagenome (GOLD analysis project Ga0070729, IMG submission 66725) | Marine sediment microbial communities from the Atlantic coast under amendment with organic carbon and nitrate - tdDd47.2 | ecosystem: Environmental > Aquatic > Marine > Coastal > Sediment | place...
AGACAAAATAGGGATGGCTCAAGTCTAAATCGGCAGCTACGATTTCGTACTCGGTATCTTTCAATTTAAAATACACTTTGAACATGCATTCATTCCTCCGGCCGGTCATTGTAGCACAAAAAGGTTTTGTTTCAGGGCCGTCCAAGAGGGGTAGGGCTTTTAAATCAGACATCGGGTATAACCAACAAAAAAATGATCACACTTTGGGGTTTGGAATTCCTGGTACCCAGCCAATCAGTGGTATAATGGTCAGAAACCCTCTCAAAGGAGAACACATGGAAAACCTTGATGCTTATAAGGATCTTGCTGTCCGGATCATTATGTTATACCTGCCAAAAGTGTTATTGGCCGTTGCCACTCTGGTTATCGGTCTCATTCTTATCCGTATTCTCGTGCGGATCATCGAACGAGCTCTTGAGCGAGCCCAGGTGGAAATTGCACTGCGCCACTTTTTCAAGAGTGCCACAGATGTCTTATTCAAAGTCCTGCTCCTCATCAGTGTTGCCACGATTCTCGGGATTCAGACGACGTCCTTCGTTGCCCTGCTCGGTGCTGCTGGCCTGGCTGTTGGACTTGCACTGCAAGGCAGTCTCTCAAACTTTGCTGGAGGAGTCCTGATCCTGCTTTTTAAGCCGATCCGGATTGGCGACTTTATCGAGGCCCAGGGCCATATGGGCACGGTGCATGCGATTATGGTGTTTAACACGGTTTTGAAGACGCCCGACAATAAGAAAATCATCATCCCCAATGGTGCGCTCTCCAATGGTTCCATCGTGAACTTCAGCGCCGAAGAGACGCGTCGCGTGGATATGGTCTTTGGTATAGGGTATGATGACGATCTTAAAAAGGCCAAAGCTTTGCTCAACGAATTAGTTGAAAAGGATCCCCGCATCCTTAAGGATCCAGCTCCCCAGGTCGTTGTGGGTGCGCTGGCAGACAGTTCGGTGAATTTCAATTGCCGCGTTTGGTGCAATAAGGCCGATTACTGGGGGATATTCTTCGACATGCATGAAAATGTGAAGCTTGAATTCGATGCGGCCGGCATTTCCATCCCTTACCCGCAAACAGATGTTCATCTTTATCAGGAAAAATCCGCAACTTGAGCCTGGTCTTTGTGTAATTCGGTCTTCTGTACGGTCTAATGTCGATAACGATTCAACGCGAGGCGGCGCTCTTGCGCCGCTTCTTCGGAGATGTGTGCTCATGGAGTCGATTGTGATTGCCGTCAAGTTAGGCCTCAATAATTTGCTGAAAATGGCCGTGACGGATCGCGATTTTGCGTTTTGTCGAATGAATATTCCCTATTGCGGAAAGATCACTACGAATTGGGGTTGACCTTCTAACAGAAACTGGATAATCTATGGGCTGCAAAGGGGAGATTTGCCTGGAAACGGGCTGATAGCCCCCTTGAGGTTCAAGCTTAAGAAACGAACGTTAGTCCTTGTCTTGATGGTGTCTCTAACCTCTGTAAGTGCTAGGAATTTTTAAGTCTTGTTTATAATTGAAAACAGAGAGGCCCATCACACGAGTGATAATGAAATGTGCCCCCGGAAAGGTGGAGTAGGTTCGGCACCAACTTGCCCGGAACGTCAAAATGGAATTTAGGAAATGAAATTATTTGTAGGAAATATTAGTTGGAACGTTGATGACAGGACCCTTTATGATCAATTTGCAGCCTTTGGCAATGTTGAAGAATGCAAAATTATCCTTGATCGTGAAACGGGTCGTAGCCGTGGATTTGGATTCGTCACCTTTTCTGAAAAGGAAGACGGAATGCGTGCTCTCGAGGAAATGAATGGTCAGGAACTCGACGGTCGCCCCTTGAAAGTCAACGAAGCCAACGAACGTCCTCCTCGCCGACAAAACAACCGCTGGTAAGCTTCCGGCTCTAAAAAAAACAGCCCCGGCTTATCCTGAATAGGAAAGTCGGGGTCTTGCTTCTCTGCGTGTCAGTTACATAGACAATTAACGGATTCTCATTTAGAATAAGGGAGTTCCATCACGGGAGGGGTTTATGATGCGTCTACTCAGTCTATTTGTGCTTCTTTGTGCCACTTTGGCCTGTTTTCAGGAAAGTTTTTACGACAAGGTCAACCGATTGAAGAGTGAGCGCAAGTTTGTCGATGCCAAACGTGAATACGAAGCCTACCTCGAGAAAAAGGAAGACTTGGAGATTCGCCGGCAGTACATCCAATTTCTCTTTGACCAAAAATATTACATCGATTTCAACGCAGCGGCGCAGGCCTATATGCGCGAATACCCAGATGATGCCGACACCTCGGCCATCAAGAACTTGATGTTCAAATATTACGCAAAACTGGCCGATGATTCTGAACGGCTGGGAGACTACGATCAGGCTCTTGTCTACATTGTCAACAATCTTCTCTCTACCGACTTCGAGGACTACAAATCCTGGGAATTGAGGCAGAGTGCCGTTCTTCGCAAATGGTATGATAAAGAGCAGAAGGCCGATAATCTGCCCGGCCAAAAGCAGGTCATGACCAAGATGCTCGGCCTTGGTCTAAGTAACCTTGCAAAATCAGTGGATACCGAGCTTTACAATGAACTTGCCCAGGAACCTGGTGAAACGGAACCCGCTGAAGAAGAAGTTGTGGAACCAAGCGACCCACAGGCACCTCAAGAGTAATTTTCCAGAGGACTGGCCTGGTCCCAATAAACGTGTAACGACCAAATTGAAAAAAACGTGGTGCGTCTCGTGGATATCATCTATATTCATGGCATGCCTAAAATTGCAATAAACAAACTTACAGTCCTTTTTATCTCATTTTTATTAGTACCCGTTTTTGGTGCACAGAACCAGTATCATTCAGATCACCGCAGTGGCGTCCTGAAGATACAATTTGTTCAGGAAGGGAGTCACTCAAGTCTGAAGCAAGGCCAAGACCTGGCCTGGGATTACCTGAACAGCCACCGCACTGAATTTGGGCTTTCTCAGTTGATGGATCAACTCGAACTTGTCTCGGTCAAAGAGAGCCTGCTTGGAAAGCATTACTATTACCAACAGTCCCTGCAGGATATTCCGGTTCGTCGCGGTGAAGTCATCGTTTCCGTTTCGAAAGAAAGTGGACAGGTATATAAAGTCTTCAACAATGTCTACCCTGTCGACCGTTCATCACAGAAATGGGCGGTTCCTGCTCAGGTAGATGAAGAATCGGCCTATGACATCGCCTGGCAGGATCTCCGTGTTCATGGTGAGATCCTGGTTGAGCCGAATCTGGAATTGGTCTACGTTGCCGACGGCTCTGAACTGAAACTGGTGTATTTGGTCCAGTTCGGTATTGAAGCACCCTATGGTTATTGGGAGCACGAAATTGATGCCGTTGACGGCTCGATTCGCGATGTTCGCAGCACGATGATTACGCGCAAGCCGATAGATTGGGATTTTTCAAGCTATAAGGGGCCCGTTCTTGATCGCCAGGATGCGTTGAAACACTTTGAAACCAAACAGAAGAAGGTTTCCTTGAAAAAGGTGGAAGGGAAGATGGCCGGCGGGTCCGCTGTCGTTTTCGATCCAGATCCCGTCACCACCCTGATGAATGATACGATCACAGATACATCGCCAGATAGCGCTTTCACGAATGCCTACTTCACACGTACGCTTCAGGACATCACAGATGTCAGCGGGACCTTCAGCCTGACAGGACCCTGGGTGACGATCGACGATTGGGATCCACCCACCAACGCGCCCAGCACCACAACCGATGGCAATTGGACCCAGACTCGCGGAAATAATGCGTTTAATGATGGAATGACCTATTATCACATCGACATGAGTCAGCGCTACATGCAGTCTCTCGGTTTTGCCAATGGGACCGGTATTCAATATCGTTCCATCCCAGTGGATACGGATGGTGCAAATGGGGCTGACAACAGTTATTTCCAGTATCCCAGTAACCGCTTGGCATTTGGTCACGGTTGCGTGGATGACAACGAAGACATGTTCGTCATCCTTCACGAATACGGCCACGCCATTAACTACAGTATTAATAACAATTGGGGCGGTGGTGATATGGGTGGTATCGGTGAAGGCTGGGGCGATTATTGGGCCTCGTCCTACCGCTACAGTACACCTAACGGCGCGACCTTCCATCCCGCATGGGCTTATCCCTGGGATGGCCATGTTGGTTGCTGGCCTGGCCGCAATTTAGATTTGACCAGCCTACAATACAACCCCAGCCACACCTACGGTGCCCACGACTACCCTGGAGGGGTATCCTCGGATGAGCTTTGGGGCACACCACTGTTCCAGTCAATGGTCGAATTGATTAACCAGGGTGTCCCCCGCGGCGAGATCGACCGCGTATTGCTCGAATCTCAATTTGGCCTAGGCTTTGGCCTGACGATGCGCCAAATGGCAGCTGCCATCGTTAACACCGCCAAGACACTCTACCCCAATGGGCCCCATGCCGACGTGTTCCAGGCCAAATTCGAGGCCCAGAACATTCTGGAAGCTGGATCATCGACGGCGGCAAAAACCCTGCTCTTTGCATGGGTTTCTAATAATTCGCAGTACGAGAGCATCGTGGTTGTCAATAACACAGGCAGTACCACAGCCCAGTTGACCCTTGCAGCTCAGCGATCCACTGGATCACCGTCAACCGTGACCCGAAGTGTTCCCGCAGGTGGCTTTCTGAAAGAAAAGGCCTCCTCGCTGTTCCCTGCGTTTGGGGAAGGGGCTGGCTTCAGTGTGAAGGTCGAATCATCGAGTGCCGATGTATTCGGTCGTTGGGTGACGAATAACCTTGAAGCGGAATCCGGAAAATCGCCAAGCCAAGGCGTGGCCGTGGAAGTCCCCAGCTCGCCGTCTGAAGTAAACGAACGCATTGGCCAGAAACTGCTATACGGCTACCTGCCCATCACGGATGGGTTGACCTCGGCGCCGGTTGTCGTGAATATCGGCAGTGTCAATACTAACGTAACTTTGAACTTCTACGATGCTTCCGGTAGTCTGATCGCCAGCCAGGTTCTCGAGAACCTGGAACCGTTCAAACCATTTGCAACAGTGGTCAACAACCTGGTACCTGCCGGTTCCAGCGATGTCCACATGATCGCCGAATCCAGTGGGGAATTGATCTCGGGTGTGGGTTTTGTCTTCAACACCTTCTCTGAGCCAGCCATCGGCAATGTGTCCTCACTCGATTCAAGCATCTCAAAGACGCTGGTCTACAGTTGGGTTTCCAATAACAGCCAATACGAAAGTATTGTGGTGGTAAACAACTACGGGGCCAGCCCGGTCGACGTGAGCCTTACGGCGCAGCGTTCCACGGGACCCTCTGCCCAAGCAACGCGATCAATTGCAGCGAATGGATTCCTGCGCGAGAAAGCTGCCACTTTATTCCCTTCACTGGGAGATGGTGCTGGCTTTACGGTTCAGGTTACCTCGACAGGTGATTCAGTACGCGGTCGTTGGGTTACCAATAACCTGGAAGCTGCTTCAGGGAAATCGCCCTCTCAGGGTGTGGCCGTCGATGTTCCGCTTTCTGGCACACCTGCGGCCGGGAACCAGCGTATCGGTACCAAGATCCTGCTCGGTTACCTGCCGATCACCGATAACTTGACTTCGGCCCCTGTCATCGTCAATGTTGGAGCAGGGCCTACCGATGTTGTACTGAGGTTCTATGACACGGCTGGAAACCTGGTGAAGGAAGATGCGACGACTCTGGTCAACATGGAGCCATTCCGGCCATTCGCAACAGTAGCCAATAACCTGGTTTCCAGTGGTCTCGGCGATGTCTACATGACTGCAGAATCCAGCGGTGAACTGATCACCGGCGTTGGCTTTGTTTTCAACAACTTCAGTGAACCAGCGATTGGCAATGGAACGGTCCTGGCTGTGAATCAGTCTCCGTCTGGTTCTAACCTGTTAAACGGGGTTCCTGTTGAAGGGCTCTCTGGAGCATCAGGTGAGCGCCTGACCTATTCCTACGAGGTCCCTGGCGACGCGTTTATCCTGAGTTTTTACACTTATGGTGGTACCGGTGATGCTGACCTACTTGTCAAGAAAGGCAGTCCGCCAACGAGTGACAGCGATGTGGATTGGTTTTCCGATGCATTTGAGAACAGGGAATTCGTCACCCTTTATCAACCTGGTGCCGATACCTACTATCCCAGCGTTCTGGGATATGACAACTTCTCAGGTGTGACATTGATTGCTTCTCATTTCCTGGTGGAAAACACGCAGCAGAGTCAGGATCCTATTGAGTTGGCAACGTCTGCCTCCATGCAATTCTCTGTTGTGGTTCCAGAAGGCACCAGCAATGCCATCTTCACCCTAAACGGTCCTGCCGCAGGTGATGCGGATCTGTATGTGAAACACGGCTCGCAGCCGCCAAGTTCAGCGTCTGATTCCGATGGTTTTTCCGAATTCCTTGGCAATAACGAAACGATATTGCTTCACAATCCAGTCCCTGGTGAATACCAGGTAATCGTTTATGCCTACGAGGCATTTCAAAACGTAACCTTGTATTTTTCCGTACAATAACCCTTTTTTCTAAACGGAAATAGGCCTGCAGGGAAATGCATGATGGATTTCCTTGTGGGCCTATTACGCAAAGGAACATATATTAAGTAGAAGCCTGGCCGATATTTTGACATGGCTTCAATGCATGGGATAGATAACTTTTTCCTTAGCATGCCGTACAAATATCAACAACTGCCCTGATCGAGGTGCTTATGTTCGCTGCCGTTCTTTTGTGTTGTCTCTGGGTTCAGGAGACTCCAAGTCCCAACCTTTTCGAGCCCAGCTCGTTCTTTGAGCTCAGTCCAGAAATGAAACATTTTCTCGATGAAAACGTGATGCTCTATCCTAATGAATACACAAGGTACAACGCGTTGATCACTAGCATATTTGATGAGAACGGAATGGGGATGAGTTACTCCAACAACAGTACCACCATCCCCAAAGAGACGTTTAGGCTGCGATCCGGTAACTGTCTCTCTTTTACCGCCATGTTCATTTCCATGGCCCGTTACTGCGGTTTTGACTGCCGTTTTCAGGAAGTGTACGATCTCAGTTCCTGGACACAGAAAGGTAATCTTACCGTATTCAATCGCCACATGAACTGTTTGCTGGTCTTAGATGGGCGTCGTAAAGAAATTGACTTTAATTATTACAGGAAGAGAGAATCCCGATTTACATTTCCCGTGACAGATCTAAGAGGCATTGCCCATTTTTACAACAACCTCGGGGCAGAGCAGTTAAGCCTTCAAAACGGATACCTCGCCAAGGTTTACTTCGAGAAATCGGTCGAAACGGATCCCTCGTTTTCCTATGGTTGGACAAATTTGGGAGTCCTTCATCGCATCAACGGTTCCTTTGATCTTGCAGAAGATTGTTATAAGCGCGCGGCGAAGCTTAACAAGCTGGACCATACGGCTGTGATGAACCTCGTACACCTATACAATCTTCAGGGTAAAACTAACTTGGCACAGCGTTATGAAAAACGTGCAAAAAAAATGCAGGAAAAGAACCCTTTCTATCACTATGCGTTAGGTAAGGAAGCCTATAATACCGGGCACTATGAAGCGGCATTGAAGCATTTGAATAACGCTGTTCGTTTAAACGATACACATCCGGAATTTCTCCTTTCCCTTGCTGCTGTCTATCAGAAAACCGGCAGACAAGAGCAGGCTGAAGAGTTGATCGCACACGCCAAACTTCAAGCGGAAACCTATGAAGCGAAAGCACTCTACGATCGCAAGCTACAGCTGATTGCAGGTGCCAAGGCAAACAAACAATAGTGTACGATTAAGGCGTTTTTTCCTTTTGCTCACATAAAGTGAAACGATAGTCCTTGCTGCGTTCCACAATTTCTTTTGGGTCGTGGTGCTGACTCTTGTCAGCCAGGTAGAACATGTCGTTAGCTTCCCATTGATAGGGGGTGCCGTTGAGCAGAACGCGTTCCTCCGAGATGGCGATGGTCGTGTTCAAAAGCGGATGGGCGGCCATGTCGCGTATGAGCGCTCGAAACCTTGCGTGGCGTTCGAGATCCTGGAATTGGAAAAAATGACGCATGGTAAAGGCTATGTGGAACCAGGATGGTTTGAACATCACGCCATCGAGGCAGAGGCGTTTAGCCATGATAAAAATGATCTCAATCGCCTCTTTGGCGAGCCCAAGGCCAGGAACCTCCTGCCCCGGAAGCTTGGGCCGGTCGGGTTTGAATTGGGATTTGGGATTGCGCAAGGTGAACCAGTCGATATAAAGCAGCTCTCCAAGCTCCGTTTTGTGTTTTTTTAGAATCATCTCAAAGAGAATGCAGCGCAGGCGACCGGCGTAGGCCTTGAGTTGGACCAGATCCCCTGTTCCGGTTTTGCGAATTACGACCTTAAAACGTTGGAAACCCATGCGTCTTAATTCGTCCAGAATCCCATATTTGAAGAGGGCGAGTTCGATTCCCTCCGCCGTGTAGTAGCCCAGAAACTTATGGGTGCGCTGCGAGGATGGCCCGAAGATGTCCGTCAGGTCCTCCGACGTAAGCAGGGCGTCGGTCTCACCTTGCAGCTCTCGCTCATCCAGAGTGTAATAAATTTGGTTGAAGTGATGTTTTAGAGGTCGATAGGATGTAGGGATAGCGGATCGAGTGTGTAAAAAAGCGGCAAGAACCGTTCCGGCTAGCACGCGCCATGCGTCACGGTGGTAGCCTCCGCCGGGCAACCAGACTGAAGGAGAGCGGTGCAAGTTTCGAGCGACTAACAAGTCACGCTCACGGGCACCGGCCAGGGTAAGGCCAAGAAGACCAAAACCGTCGCCTTTTAGAACATCGCCGCCAGCAATAACGAAGGTAAGTCCTGCCTTTGGTTGTCGTTTCAGCAAAGCTACCAGTGCCTGGAGATAGGTGTCATCATCGCAGTTCTGGGGAAGAACGGTTTCATCGACTCCGGGAAGCTCACCCCAGTCGGATCCTGAAAGGGAACCGATCCAAACCTTGGGGTCCTTGTAGAGACAGTCGGCCGTTCCATCCGGGGGATGAGCATCCAGATCGAGTATATTGATCGGTTTGTCGAATCCCTTTTTGCGGAGATATGAGATGGCCACGGCGATATCGTTGACAAGGCACAGACCGCCTGGTTTTTCGATGTGGGCGTGATGGAATCCGCCAAGCAGATTCATTGATGGTCCTTGGAAGGTAATCGCGTTGCGGGCTGCTTTTAAGGTTCCGCAACAGGCGAGCCGGATGGTTCGAAGTACCTCGTCGACAGGAATTTCCCAGTCGGCGACCGCGAAGGCTCGGGAAAGCGTGTCCGGATTGGCGAGACTGTCCAACATTTCAGGTGAATGAACGTCCGCGAGGTATTTGTAAGGAATTTTTGTAGGCGTTTTCAGATCATCTCGATTCAGGAAACCGAGGGATGCCAGTTCCCAAACGACGTAATCGGCCCTGCGCAATTCGATTTTCGAGTTGCGTGAGAGCGCGGGGACAGGTAAGCGATAGTCTGGATGATACCAGAGTGAAATATGTGGTTTCTTGAAGTAGCGATGGAGTTTGTTTTTCCAGCGTTGAAGGGGCATGCTCTCCTCGTCGCAATGGGGCCGACCCATCGCGTGTTCGTTTTAATGATTGTTCTTAATGAGGATTGGTGGAGATTACGCCTTCAAGCTTCTGCAAATTTCAAAAGGAAGTTGCGCATAGAAGCGGGTGGCTTGATACAGGTCTTCCAGGAAGATGTATTCCTTGTCGGAATGGGCGAGTTCCTCAAGCCCGGGAGCAAAGCCGATGGTGGGGATTCCCAGCCGGCCTGCACTCGCGACACCGTTGGTGGAGAACTTCCAGAACCCGGTCGCCGCTTCCTTGCCAAGTGCCTGCTTTGAGGCATTTCGGGCCGCCTGGCACAAGACATGATCTTCTTCGATCGTCCATGTCGGGAAATAGGCTTCCTGGGTGAACTGGGTTTCTTTCCAGGTGACGCCATAATAATCGGGGACAACGATTTCAACGTCCAACCCAATTACGTTGCAGAGCTCTTCGATTTCCTTGCACACGGTTTCCATGGTTTCTCCGGAGGTAAGACGTCGATCGATGTGAATTTCACAAAAATCGGGCACCGAGCAGAGTGAAGGTGCCATGGATTTGATTTGGGACACGGTCAGTGAGCCTTTCCCAAGTGGTGCGCGCATTTCGAGGTTGTCATTCATGACTTCTAATGCCGATACAAGTTTTGCCATTTTGTAGATGGCGTTAACACCTTTTTCGTTGTGGGCACCGTGGGCAGAAACACCCTTGACGCTCAATTTCAGTTCCATGCGTCCACGTTGGCCCCTGTATATTTTCATGTCAGTTGGCTCACCGAGCAGGACATAATCGGGCCGGATGCCTTCTTTTTCAATGATGTGGAGCAGTGGGAACCCATCACAGTCTTCTTCCATAACCGAGCCCACGACATAGAGTGTGAAGGGAAGATCTTTGCCTTTCATGGACTCGATGATTGCTCTGCCCGCTGTGATATAACCGGCAAGCGCACTTTTCTCATCCACGACACCGCGTCCAAATATTTTGCCGTCTTCAATGGCGCCATCAAAGGGAGGATGGGCCCATTTCTCGTTTTCTGTGACCTTGACGGTGTCGACATGGCCGTCGAACATAATGATGACAGGGCCTGATCCGATTCGTCCAACAGCATTGCCCAGTTGATCGTGATAGGCTTCGTCAAATCCGACCTCTTTCATCGTTTTGACGAGAAATTTTACAATGTCCCCTTCCTCTGAGGAATAGCTGGGGATTTGGATCAGCCTTTGAATTAAATGGGTCAAATCAGAGCGATAGCCATCGAGAGAATCGAGGATGGGAGCGGTTGCGATCATGACATGCCTCCTGGAAGAAGATCGGTAAGTCAATTATACAATAGGAAGAACGTGTAACGTAGCCTGGAAATTCAGACCATGGATTTTGATTGTGATGTTGTTTGGATGTTAATTAGGCTCGGGTTCGTTCTTATGGCAGTAGTTGAACAATTGTTCGGGTGTCATCGGGGCCTGGATGTGATCGAGTGGAATATCTTTAAAGGTGCGAATTGCATCGAGAAGTGCGAAGTAGGCGCCGATTCCATAGAGCAGGGGTGGTTCACCGATGGCCTTCGATTTGAAAACTGCCTTTTCATTACCGTCTGTCTCAAGAAAATGGGTATCCACTTTTTTGGGGCAGGCTCCCAAATCAGGTAATTTGTAGCTCGAGAGGTTTGCTGCAAGCAACTGTCCGCGCTCGTCATAGGAGATTTCCTCGAGCGTCATCCAGCCGATCCCCTGAGCGAGGCCACCTTCCACCTGACCAAGGTCGATGTCTCGGTTGAGGCTTTTCCCAAAATCGTGCACGATTTGAACGCTGTCGATGTGGTAGGTACCTCGCAGTATGTCAACCTCCGCGCAAACCATGGCTGTCCCATAAGTGTGGTAGGCAAAAGGCTTGCCCTGGTTTTCTTCTTTGTTCCAATAGATTTCAGGCGTTGCGTAGTAACCGTGTTCACTCAGGTCGACACGAGCTTCGAAGGCTGAGCGGATGAGTCTATTCCAACTGTATTGAAGGGGTTTACCCTCAGAATAGACCTGGTCCTTTGCAAGATCCAGATGTTTGAATAGCATGTTTTTCTTGGCTGCCAGATGTGTGAGTAGGCGTGAACGCAGCATGATGCATGCGCGTTCAACGGCTTTTCCATTAAGGTCAGCAGCGGAACTGGCGGCGGTAGGTGAGGTGTTGGCAACACGCGTTGTGTTGGTGGATTCGACGTGAACTCGCTCCATCGAAATACCCAGGACAGTGGCGGCGATGTGGCATAGCTTGGTATTGACACCTTGGCCCATTTCCACGGCTGCCGTTGAAACCCCAACGCTTCCATCCTGGTAGATGTGTACAAGAGCGCCTGCTTGGTTCATGCTTGTTTTGTTGAAGGAAATGCCAAAGCAGACTGGCATCATGGCCACACCCTTTTTCTTCAGTTTGTGGTCTTTATTAAAGGCATCGCGTTTGGCAAGGGCCTGTTCCAGATTGTAGCGCGATTGCACTTCGGCCCAGCAAGCCTTAGCGTGGCATGCTTCCAGGACCTGTCCGAAGGGCAATCGATCCCCTTCTTCAAGCAGGTTCTTGGCCTGGATCTGGCTTGTGTGCAGGTTGAGTTTCCGGGCTGCATGGGCAATAGCCGCCTCAATGACAAAGTGAGCCTGGGGCCCCCCGAAGCCACGGAAGGCCGTGTTCGGAGGCAGGTTGGTTTTGCAGCTCCTGGCCAGAATGCGAACGTTAGGGATCTCATAGGACCCCGTAGCGTGGCATACGGTTCGTTCAAGGATGGCAGGTGACAGATCGGCGCAAGCGCCTCCGTTTTGGAGATAGGTGACGTCAAATGCCAAAATTGTTCCGTCTTTTTTGAGACCGAGCTTGTACGATGAGCTGTAAGGGTGACGCTTCCCGGTGGCCATCAAGTCATCATGGCGCTCCAGGGCCAACTTGACGGGATGCCCAGTTGCGTGAGCACCAAGTGCTGCAAGAACGGCCCACGGCGTCGCTTGGTCCTCCTTACCACCAAAACCACCGCCCAACCTCAGGACATCCACCTCTACGTGGTGCATGGGGAGGCCGAGAACACGTGCTGTCATCCGTTGGACTGCAGTTGGGCCCTGGGTGGAGGCGAGAATTCGTATTCTGCCGCGCTCTTCTGGCATGGCAAGGCTGGCTTGGGTTTCAAGGTACACATGTTCCTGGAATCCTGAATGGGTGGTTCCTTCCACTACCAGATCACATTGTCCCCAATGGGCATCCACATCGCCTTTCTGCATGGTTCGCTCGGGAAAGAGATATTCGCCGAGCTGGTCTGCTTCCTGTGCGGTGGTGATCACACGGCCGGGCTCAATCGTGGGCTTGAGTAGGGCTCGCGCTCGATAGGCTAATTCGCGCGTTGTGGCCAGGATGAGCGCCATGGGTTGGCCGATATAATGGGTTTCTGCATCTGCGAGTAGGGGCTCATCTGCAAAGATTCCGCCGATTTGGTTGCGTCCGGGGATGTCGGCTGCGCTTAGCACAGACACAACCCCCTCCATGGCCAGGGCCGGTTCCAGATTCAGATCCACGATCGTTCCAACCTCTTGTGAAAAGAGGCATGCCGCATACAGCGTGTGTTGAGGTAAAGGGATGTCCTCAATGAAGCGAGAGGCACCTCGAACGTGTGAGCTGGCTTCGATTAGCTTGGCCATAAAACCTCCTGGGAAACGGAATCCGGCGCCATTACCAGGGTGTGGGCCACGATGAGGTGTTGGAGTAATTGACGCTTATAGTTGGCCGAGCCCCTGATATCGGAAATGGGACTGATTTCTTCTGCGGCGATTCGTAGCGCTCGTTGCAGAACCTGGTCGTTTAATGGTTGCCCTTCAAACGCTTTGGCGGTTTCCTGCAGCATAAGGGGTATGGGCGCGACGCCGCCAGCACTGATTCGCGCTCTGCTGACGGTGCCATTTTCGATTTGAAAGGACGCAGCAGTATTCACCGAAGCGATATCGAGAATTTCACGCTTGGAAACTTTCTCAATGTTCATAGGCCCAAGCGGTTTTGGGATCCAAATACTCTGAATCCATTCTTTTTCATCCAGGTCGATTTGTTTATAGGCTTTAAAAAAGTGAGCCAAGGGGAGTTTGCGTTCTGGACCATCCTCTGAACGGATTTCAAGAGTCGCCTCCAATGCAAGCAGGATAATGGCAAAGTCGGCTATGGGGCTCGCATTGACCAGGTTTCCAGCCAAGGTCGCTTCATTACGAATTTGGGTCGATGCAATGCGAGGAAAAAAGGCATGGAAGGCTGGAAAGTCGCGTTTCAGGGCAGGGTGTTCATATAGATCACTGGCTTTAGTTCCTGCGCCAACGAGGAGTCCGTCCACGCGCTCTTCAATGGTGCTTAGGTTAGGGACATCCTGTGCAAGTGGACCTTTCGGAAGTGATCTTCCCGAGAATGGGTACCCGCTTTGAACTAATAGGTCCGTACCTCCACCAACGGGTCTTGCCAATGGATGGTCGACCGTATGGGGTTCGATTTTCCTGAGGATTGTACGTACGTGATCGTCCGAAAGGGGTAGAAGGATTGATTTGAGCTCTTGGA
>Ga0070729_10004957_pt1 | contig 14088 bp, 9 predicted proteins | sample tdDd472_FD_66725 | JGI IMG/M metagenome (GOLD analysis project Ga0070729, IMG submission 66725) | Marine sediment microbial communities from the Atlantic coast under amendment with organic carbon and nitrate - tdDd47.2 | ecosystem: Environmental > Aquatic > Marine > Coastal > Sediment | place...
GCTGCGCGCGCTCAAGCTCGACGCCAGCGTGTACCACCTCAACGAGGGCCACAGCGCCTTCGCGTGCCTCGAGCTCATGCGCGAGCACGTCGACGAGGGGGTGTCGTTCGACGACGCCCTCGCTCGCGTGCGCCGCAAGACGCTCTTCACGACGCACACGCCCGTGCCCGCCGGCCACGACCGGTTCGCGCCCGACCTCGTGCAGGTCATGCTCTGGCGCCTGCAGCAGGGGCTCAAGGTCGACTGGCGCACCTTCCTCGGCATGGGGCGGCTGAACCTCGACAACCCGAACGAGACGTTCTGCATGACCGTCCTCGCGCTGAAGTGCGCGTCGAAGGCGAACGGCGTCTCGGCGCTGCACGGCGCGGTGAGCCGCGAGATGTGGCGCGACATGTGGCCCGGCTGGTCCGTGCACGACGTGCCGATCGGCCACGTCACCAACGGCATCCACGTCGAGACGTTCATGCACCCGACCCTGCGCGCGACGCTCGACGAGCGCTTCGCCGGGCAGTGGCAGGACGCCCTGCACGACGACGACGGCTGGGGCGCGCTCATCGACAGCCTGTCGGACGACGACATCATCGCCATGAAGCGCACGCTCAAAAAGGCGATGTTCGACTCGCTCAAGCAGCGGCTCTACACCTTCGGCGACGACTACGGGCCCGACACCGAGTGGCAGATGGGCGCCCTCGCCAACTGGCGCACCGACGTGCTGACGATCGGCTTCGCCCGGCGGTTCGCGACGTACAAGCGCGGCGCGATGCTCTTCGACGAGTTCGAGCGCGCGGTGGAGCTGATCGCCAACAGCGATCGGCCCATCCAGATCGTCTACGCCGGCAAGGCGCACCCGAAGGACGTGCCCGGCAAGGAGGTCATCCAGCGGGTGATCAAGGCCGCGCGGGATCCCCGCCTGAAGGGCCGCGTGCTCTTCATGGAGAACTACGACATGTCGATCGCCCGATCGATGGTGTCCGGCGTCGACGTCTGGCTGAACACGCCGCGTCGCCCGCGCGAGGCGAGCGGCACGTCCGGCCAGAAGGTGAACATGCACGGCGGCGTGAACTGCTCGATCCTCGACGGCTGGTGGGGCGAGGGCTTCAACGACAAGAACGGGTTCGCGATCGGTGACCGCGAGGTCCCGCACGACCCCGCCGAACAGGACCGCCGCGACCGCGCCGCGCTCTACGGCGTGCTCGAGGGCCACGTCGTGCCCGAGTACTACGCCGGCACGCCCGCCGGGTCCGGTGAGGCCTGGCTCGCACGGATGCGCGGCTCGATGCGCACGCTGCCGGCACGGTTCTCGACCCGCCGGATGCTGGCCGACTACATCCGCCAGTTCTACGCGCCGATCACCGCGGGCTGATCCCGGCTCGGCACGCCCTCGCGCCCCGTCGCTCTGCAGGCCGCAGACGTCGGGGCGCGCTGCGTTCGTGGGGGCGACGACGCTGCCCGCGGGGCCACTGGCGGCGGTCCGCTGCAGCCGGGAGTGCGGCACCGCCGTCGAGCCGCGTGCCACCGGCGGTCAGAAATCGCCGGGCCCGAGGCCGCCGTAGAGCCACGCCTCCATCCACTCTCGCAGGTGGATGAGGATGTAGATGCCTTTGACGATCAGCAGGGTGGACACGACGCCGTTCAGCACCGCAAGGCGGGCCTCGCCGCGCGCGGGCCGGTTCGCGTCATCGTTGGGCAGCGCACGCAGCGCCCACGCGCCGAGGACGAGCCCGGCGGGCGGGATGAAGAACGACCACACGAGCGCGCGGCGACCGAGGGGTGAGCCGCCCGACGGCACATCGGGGGTCGCCTCGAGCCCATCCGGGGCGCCCTCGTTGACCGACGGCGCGGGCGGCGCCAACGGGTCCGCGTGGGTGGATGCGCTCGGCTCGGGTTCGGTCATGGGGTCCACCGGTACCATGCGACGCGGCGGCCGCGGTCGTCGAACGTGAGCACCCGATCGGTGCCGAGGCCGGCGACCCGAGCGAGCGCGCCGTCGCCGGGCAGCAGCACCCACGCGGCGCGAAGCCGCGGGCCGGCGCGCAGGGCGTCGCCGAGGCGCTTCAGAGTGGCGCGGGCATCGTCGCGACCGCTGCGGGTGCCCCACGGCGGATTGCACACGAGGACGGCGCCCTCGGGCCACATCGCGTCCGCGATGTCGGCGCTGGACAGCGCGGCCTCGACCCCGAGCCGCCCGAGATTCGCCCGGACGTTGTCGAGCTCGTGCGCGGACCGATCGCTTCCGATGAGGATGGGCAGGGACGATGGAGCCGCCGACGCGCCCTCGACCTCGCTCGCCGCTTCACCCTCGGGCGCCGACCAGCTCGGCCAGGCCTCGAACCCGAACGGTGCCGTGCGGACGGGGCGCCCGCCGATCGCCAGCGCGGCTTCGGCGAGCAGCGTGCCCGACCCGACAAACGGGTCGACGATCGCGGTCGCCGCATCGAGATCGGCGCGGGCTGCGTCGATGCACGCCGCCGCGAGAGATTCCCGCAGGGGCGCGCGACCCACGGCGGTGCGGTAGCCGCGGTGATGCATCGGCCGGTCGAGCGCATCGACCCGCACGACGACCTTGTCCTGATGCAGGCGCAGGTGCACGGCGGTGCCATCGTCGGCGGACGCTCGACCGCCTTCGGCGAGCACGGCGGCGACCCGCTCCTCGACGGCGCCGGAGTGGTAGAGCTTCGACTTCGAGCACCGGGCGCGCACGCGCACCGCCGCGTCGCGCGGGATCCACGCGTGCCACGGCACGCGGCGGGCGCCGTCGATGAGCGCATCGAAGGTCGACGCGGTGAACCGACCGATCCGCACTCGCAGCCCATCACCGGTACGATGCTGCGCGGCGAGGCGCACGAGTCCGGGCGTCTCGACCCACCCCTCGACGCCGCCGGGCGTGGTCTTCCACGCGCCACCGACGAGCCGTTCGGCTTCGGCGCAGACCAGCGATTCGAGGCCCGGGGCGGCGATGAGGAGCGTGTGCAGTCGAGTCGTCACGAGCCGTTCGGGACCTGAGAGCCGCGTCGCGCGGGACAATCGGCGCGTCGTCGGGTAGATGGACGCCATACCACGACCCGCGCGATGACGCGCGGTACCATCCACGAGTGAGGAACCATGCACACGCGCATTCTGTTCGGCGCCGCCGTTCTCACCCTCTCGCTCGGCACCGCAGCGTGCCAGTCGGGCGGGGACGCCGAGGCCGAGACGAACGAGCCGACCGAGACCGAGGGCAGCGCCGAAGCCGGCGACGAAGCCACCGGTGAAGGGGACGAGACCGAGACCGAACCGGCCGCCGACGGCGACGAAGGCGCCGAGGCCGACAACGACAGCGCCGAAGGAGACGACGTGGATCCGACCGCAACCCCCGAAGATGTCGCCGCCCCGCCCGAGAACGCCGAAACGACCGCCTCGGGCCTCGCGTCCGTCGTGCTCCGCGCGGGCACCGGTGGCGTGCGCCCCGGCCCGACCGACACCGTGCAGGTGCACTACGCCGGCTGGACGACCGACGGCGAGCTCTTCGACGCGTCGTACAACCGCGGCGAGCCGACGTCGTTCCCGCTCAACGCGGTCATCGCCGGCTGGACCGAAGGCCTGCAGCTGATGGAAGTCGGCGAGAAGCGTCGGTTCTGGATCCCCGAGAACCTCGCGTACGGCGGCCGCCCCGGGCGCCCCGCCGGCATGCTCGTCTTCGACGTCGAGCTGCTCGACGTGCTGCGTCCGCCGGAGGCTCCGGCCGACGTCGCCGCGCCGCCGGCGAACGCCGAGGTGACCGAGTCGGGCCTCGCGTCCGTCGTGCTCGAAGCCGGCGACGGCACCGAGCACCCGACCGCGACGTCCCGCGTGACCGTGCACTACACGGGCTGGACGACCGACGGCGAGATGTTCGACAGCTCGATCTCGCGCGGCCAGCCGGCGACGTTCGGCCTCAACCAGGTCATCGCCGGCTGGACCGAGGGGCTGCAGCTGATGGTGACCGGCGAGACCCGTCGCCTGTGGATCCCCGAGGACCTTGCCTACGGCGGCCGCCCCGGGCGCCCCGCCGGCATGCTCGTCTTCGACGTGCAGCTGCTCGCGATCCAGTGACCGCGATCCGCTGACACCGCGCCGCCCCAGCCGGGCGGCGCCGTGTGCATCGTCCGCCGCGCATCCCTCGGGATGCGCGGCGGTCGCGCTTAGAACGGGACAGCCAGGCGCGCAGCGAGACCGATCAGGCCGAGGCTCACCAGGGCGGCGCCGGCCTGACGAAGGCGAGCCGCCGAGCCGAGTGCGAGCCCGGCCGCGCCGAGGTGCACGAGGGCGGCGCCGACAAGCGCGGTGGTCGTGCCGTGGCCCGCGCCCGCCGTGAGCTGCCACGCGAGGGTCGCGCTGGCCGCCGCGCAGAGCGCGCGGACCGTGGCCGGGGCTCGTTCGTCGTCCCCCGCAGCACGGACGACGGCCGCGACGAGCCAGACCGTGGCGAGGGCGAGATGGGCACGCAGGATCCAGGACATCATCGCGCGGCTCCGTCGTCCGTCGGGGCGCCGAGACGCCGTCGCAGGGCCCCGTCCAACGCCCGCAGCCGGGTGTGGTCGAGGTCTTCGGCCCACGCGTCGGCGAGCGCGCACTCGTGCGCGGTCAACGGCCACGGCACAGGCAACGTCCGCAGCCAGGTGACCTTCACCTGGGGGAAGCTCGCCTGCGACTCGGCGTACATCGCCAGGTAGAGCTCGGTCGCCAGCGGCGTGTTCAGCCAGGCCATCAGCCGCCGCAGCCCGCGGGCCTCGTTCGGCGCGTCACCGGTCCCGCCATCGCGCACCGCGGACGCGTCGCGCGGGCGCAATACGTGCACCGAATTCAACGCGTATGACGCATCGTCGGCGTACGACACCGTCAGACGCCCGCCGGTCTGCCGCGAAAAGAGCCGCGGGCCCTCGAAGAGCCCGGGGCGACGCAGCGACGTGCCCGACGAACGCCACGCCGGCAGGATGCGGGTGCGGTCGCTCTCGAGCCACAGGCGCGCCGGGGCGGTGGCGCCGGGGTGCACGTCGCGCCCTTCGATCACCGGTGCAGGCGCGACGAGGTCGTCGGGCGTCTCGCGCACCAGCGCGGCCCGCGCGGCGGCGGGGCCAGGGTTCACACCATCGTGGACGTCGACCAGCGAACCGAGGCGCGGCGCGTCGACGAGGGCGCGCAGCACCGGCGTCACCGGCGTCGGGCGCACCCACGGCTCGCTCGGGGCCAGCGCGCGCCAGGTGTCGTCGAGGGCCAGCTCGGTCCACGTCCATGTATCGAAATCAACGCCCTCGGCGAACGCGACGCTGGCCAACCGGCTCGTGCGTTCCGGCGGGAACCGCGGCTCGCTCCGCCGCACGCCGAGCAGGACGGGATGGGCCACGACACCGTCGAACGCGTCCGGCGCGAGGCGCACCACCCGCGCCTCGTCGACATGGCGGGCGAGCGCGTCACGCAGGGGCGCATGCCGCACGCCGGTGAGCAGCACGTCCGGCACCACGAACCCGGCGACCTCGCCGGGCCGCAGCAGGTCGCGGACGATCCGGGCCACGAACGCCGTGGTCGGGTGCGCACCGCGCCCACCCCAGTCGCCCACCACGCGGCGAAGCGCGTCCACGTCGAGGGACGCCGCCTGAGAACGGCGTGCGTACGCCGCGACCCACGGCGGGTTGCAGACCACGGCGAGCGTGCCCGCGCGTGCGTCGGGTCGCGGCACGACGAGGCCATCCGCCGCACGCCATTCGACGTCGTCGGGGCGCGCACGGCGCCCCAGCGCGAGGATCACCGGGTCGATGTCGATCCCGACGCGTCGGATCCCGTACCACGGGACGAGCAGCCGACCGGTGCCGCAGCACGGGTCGAGCACGCACCGCACCCCCGGCGACATCGCGCGGACCAGCGCCGCGAGGGCGCGCGCGACCGGCGGCGGGGTCAACACGAGCCCCCGGGGATCGCGATGGGTGCGGCCTCGGATCGCGCGAGCTGCGACGGCGAGCGCATCCTCACGCGCATCCGGCGCCAGCGCGTCGAGATCGGACCACGCCGCGGTCATCGCGGACACGAGCCCCGCGTCGCCGCCGGCGGTCGCGGCCAGGCGTGCGGCCAGGACCGAACGTGCCTCGCTGGGAGCGCGATCGGTCACGTGCGCATCACGACCCGGATGCGTCGTCGGCGTGCTCGTCCAGAAGCAGAAGCAGCTCCTGATGCACTCGCCGAAACCGCAGCCACGCGTACGCAAAGATGGCGACCCCGACGACCGCGAACGCCCACGCCAGCGCGTTCCAGATCTCGTGGGTTAGCAGCTGCACACCGGTGACGCCCGCGAGGAAGGTCGCGAGCGCCGTCCGGACGTTCGCGAGATACGTCCGCTCATTGGCCAGCACCGTGCGTTCGGCCGCCAGGGCGTCACGCAGCGGCAGGCGGCGATAGAGGCTGTACCAGCGGGTCGTGCGAGGGGGAGTCATCGAGACGGTCCGTCCGAGGGGTTCGCCGGGACCATCGTAACCGATCGGCACCGCGCAACCGTACCCTGTGCAACCGCACCCTCGGGTGGACCGGGTCCGTGACCCCGTCGCCGGGCACCAGCGCGCCGCGGCGAGCGCCTCACGCCGGCGGCAGCCAGCCGTGCGCGCGATACCAGCCGATCGCTTCACGGACGCCATCGTCGAACGCGACGGTGCCCTCGAAGCCGAGCTCGTCACGCGCCTTGTCGTGGTTCACGACCCACGACGTCTGGACGCCCTCGACGACCTTGTCCATGCCGAACGGCTTCGCCCGCCCGCGCATCCGCTGTACCGCGTCCGCGATCCAGCCTGCGGCCCACGCCAGTGGCGTCGGCACGACGACGCGCCAGCACCGACGGTCCATCGCGCGAGCGATGGCGTCCTGCATGTCGACCATCGTGCCGTCGTCCGGCCCGCACAGGTAGTACCGCTCGCCGCCGACGCCTTCGACCGTCGCGGCGAGGCGCATCCCCTCGACGAGGTCGTGCACGTGCACGAACGACAGGCGGCGCGGCGGCCCGGACAACCGCCAGATCACGCCGCGGCGCACACCGTCGTACAGGTCCATGGTCGCCGAGTCGCCGGACCCGTACACCACAGGGGGGCGCACGACGACCCACTCCACGGACGCGTCGAGGTGCTCGAGGGCGCGCTCGCCACCGAGCTTGGAGTGGCCGTACATCGACACCGGCGAAGGGGTGTCGTTCTCGTGCCGCGCTCGATCGTCCGGCGACGGCCCGCCTGCGGCGATGCTGCTGACCAGCACGAGGCGACGAGGCTTCTCGTCGAGCCCGTTGATCGCTGCGATCACGTTCTCGGTGCCCGTCACGTTCACCCGATCGAAGCCGGCCTGGTCGAGGGCCGCGATCGCGCCGGCGACGTGAAAGACCACATCGACGCCACGCACGGCCTCGACGAGCGAGTCCACGTCGGTGATGTCGCCGAACACCCGGGTGTCCCCCGCGCCTTCGAGCAGGGTGACGTCCGACGTTTTTCGCACCATCGCCCGCACGTCCCAGCCCGAGGCGATGAGGTGGCGGACGAGGTGACTGCCGACGAATCCGTTGGCTCCGGTGACGAGCGCGCGCATGGGTGAGTCCGGGCAAAAACGCAGCGAGGCGCCCTCGAAGGGACGCCCCGGTGCGTTACACCACTTCGCGAGGACACGCGAGCCGCGCCGTGTCGGCGAGGCGCGCGGTCCGCGCGTCGGTCACTGCTTCACATCCGGCGGGACGAGGATGGTGACCAGGCGCGTGTCGAGAACCGCGGCGCCGCGGGGCTCGACCACGTCGATGTACGCGGTAAAGACCTGCGGGACGGTCGTCGGCTCGACGCAGCCGTTGTACGCGTCCACCTGGAAGAAGAGCTGCGTACCGGGCGTGACGTTGGTGAAGCCGTCGTCCTCGCCGTCGCGGTTGAGGTCGGCGACCTCGGGCTCCGTCACGCAGTCGCGATCCGGCACCTCGAAGAAGGGATCGGTCGGGACGACGCCGGTGATGAAGCACGCGGTGTCGATGCCCGTCTCGTCCAGCTCTTCCTCGTCGCCGCGGACGCGGGTCGTGAGGTCGAACGAGGCGAAGTTGATGAGCGCCTGGATGCCAGCGACGATCGAGTTGTCGAGGCCGGTACCACCGCCACCGATGTCGTAGACGAGCGGGCACAGGCCCTCTGCGGACGGCGGACGACCGGCGCCATTGAGGCCGGTGCAGCACTGCCCGGCCGAGCAGCCGAACGGACGGAACCCGTCCCACGCGCACGCCGGCACAGCCGAGTTCGCGCGGGTCGTGATGCCCTCGAGGTCGGTGCGGGCGTCCGAGCCCGAGGCGACACCGATGACCTTGGCGCCGATGGCGGCCAGGGCGGCGTAGGTCTCCGCACGGGTCGCGCCGTAGCGGTAGCCGTCTTCGCCCTTGGCGTGGCTGGGGGCGTCCGTGATGTGGACGACGATCGGCACCGAGCCCTCGCGGAAGCCGACACCGCCGATCTCGCCGTCGGCGACACCCGCGACGTAGCCCGACGCGGGGTCGAACGGCGGCACGATCCAGCCCTCCGCCGGCGTGCCCGAGAGGCAGCCCGAGCGGTTGTTTCGGCCGAAGCCGGTGGCGATCTGGTAGAGCGCCTCGAAGCCGGACTCGAAGTAGTTGCCGCCGCCATGCCGCTCGAGGCTGGTCACGCCGCGCGACGCCGCCGCGGTGTCCGTCGTCACCCGCTGACGCAGGATGAGGGGACGGTCCGCGCCGCCGCCGTGGCCGGAGCACGGGAAGTCGTCGAACTGGGTGAACGCGTACGCCGAGTCTTCGAGCGTCGACGCGAGGCCCGGGATGATGATCGAGGTGAGCGTCGACTGCAGCGTCGAGATCTCACCGCCCATCGAGCCGGTCGTGTCCATGTTGAACGCGACGTCGGCGCGACGCACGTCCGTGGCGAACTCGAGGATGTCGTCGTCGGGGTCGCCGAGGTACTCGAGCTCGAAGAAGAAGTCGACGTCGTCCTCGACGTTCTCGTCGGGGTCGCACGCCTGGTTGACGTCCTCTTCGTCCTCGCCGAACGCGATCTCGATCACGTCCGAGTAGCCGTCGCCGTCCGAGTCGGCCAGCGCGCGGTCCGTCGAGTCGGGGCAGCCGAGCTCGTCCGAGTCCGGGAGCCCGTCGCCGTCGGAGTCGAGGTCGAGGAAGTCCGGGAGCGCGTCGGCGTCACGGTTGATCGGCGGCGAGCCGCTGCCGAGGGGCTGGCCGTACTCTTCGGCGTCGCCCCAGCCGTCATCGTCCGAGTCGAGGTCGAGGTAGTTCGGGATGCCGTCCTCGTCCGGGTCGGCGTCGCCCTCGTGCACGTCCGGGATGCCGTCGCCGTCCGAGTCCTCGTCGAGGTAGTCGGGCGTGCCGTCGCCGTCGGAGTCCACGCCACCTTCGTCGGCGTCGAGGAGCCCGTCGCCGTCCGCGTCGGTATCACGGAAGTTCGGGATGGCGTCTTCGTCCGGGTCGTCGGCGCCCTCTTCCTCGTCGCTGAATCCGTCGTTGTCGGAGTCCTCGTCGAGGTAGTTCGGGATGCCGTCGCCGTCGGAGTCGACGTCCTGCTCGATCTGGTCGGGGATGCCGTCACCGTCCGAGTCTTCGTCCTCGAAGTTCGGGATGCCGTCACCGTCCGCGTCTCCGTCGCCTTCGACGGAGTCCGGGATGCCGTCACCGTCGGTGTCGCCTTCGGTGCCGCCGCCGCCGGTGTCTTCTTCGCCGGTGTCCTCACCGCCGGCATCTTCGCCGCCGGTGTCTTCACCGCCGGTGTCTTCACCGCCGCCGGTGTCTTCGCCGCCGCCGGTGTCTTCGCCGCCGCCGGTGTCACCACCGCCGCCCGCGTCGCTACCGCCGCCGCCGGTGTCCGTCATGCCGGCGTCCGAGTCGCCGGTGCCGGTCGTGTCGTCCGAGTCGGACCCACATCCCCACGCGAACGCGGCAACGAGGGTCGAGAGCACGAGAACGCGCCAGCGCGTCGCGCTCGACCGGGGTGCAGAGGTCATGAACTTCGTTCGCATCCTGACGGCCCTCTCTTGGAGCGGGTAAACCGGGAGGTATCACGGGGTCGTGAGACCGCCATTTTCTACCATGACCCGGAATCCGGGTAAAGCCGACCCGGGCACGAATGGACGACAGCCGCGTGACCGTCCGAATGCGGTCACGCGGCTGTGCGTACAATTCGGTGGTCAACGACCACCGGCGGCGTCACGGACGCTGCCAGAAGACCTCGACGTCGGTCACCAGCGGGGTCACCTCGTCCTCGGACGTCGACAGCTGCAGCTCGACCTCGAGGTAGCGCCCATCGGGCAGCCCGCGCAGGTCGGCGGGCGAGCTCGTCGACGCCTCGGTCCACTCCGACCAGGTCTCGCCGTCCATTGACGAGCGGCCGCGACCGGTCACGATCGTGCCCGGCGGCTCGATCGACTCCCACACCAGCTCGTCGAAGGTGCAGATGTCGTAGCCACACTCGAACGTGCGGGTCCAGATCCCGCGCGGCGCGGTGAAGTTACGCAGCTGGAACCCGGTCATGTCCGAGTAGCTGTACGGGTTGCGCCCGGTCGGCAGCTCCGTGAGCAGCGTGCCGTCCGGCGAGAAGCGCTGCGCCCGGTTCGACGAGTAGCACATCGTCCAGATGTTGCCGTCGCTGGCCACGCCGACACCGATCGGGCTCGAGCACGTACCCACCGACCACACCCACGAGTCGGTGCGCGGGTCGAACTTCAGCAGGCGGTTCGAGCCGGACGCGGCGATGTAGACGAAGCCTTCGCCGTCCACCGCGACACCACGACCGCGGCTCAGCGAACCGTTCGTATAGGTCTCGAAGCGGATCGTGCCGGCGTCGAACTGCTCACGGTCCAGCATGACCATCGAGTTGCAGGTCCAGTTGCCGAACCAGACGTTGCCGTCGCCGTCGACCGCGATGCCGTACGGCGCGCTGCAGCCGGGCGGCGCCCAGTTGCCGAGCAGGCGGTTCGTGCTCGTGTCCCAGGCGCCGATGCCGGACCCGCTGATCGTCGCGATCCAGATGATGCCTTCGCTGTCGATCGCCAGACCGTAGATGTTCAGCCCGGTCTCGTGGGTCTCGACGACCTCTCCGGTCTCGGGCGAGAGCCGCCACAGGCGACCGTCGCGGTACGTGCCAACCCACGCGAAGCCTTCGGCGTCGATCGCCAGGCCGCGGGGGATCTGGTCGTTGGCGCCGATGTTCACGTTGAAGAGCACGCAGTCGTCGCCGCTGCATCCCTCGCTCGCGATCTTCGTGACGGTGCCCTGCGTACCGAACGCGCGGTTCGCGACCCAGACGTCCCCGTTGAAGTCGACCGCGGTGCGGCTCGGCGAGACGCCGACCGGGTACGTACCGACAACGGACGGGGGCTCGGTCGTGTTGATGCGCGTGACGGTCTGGTCGCTCGCGTTCGCCACCCACAGGTCGGGGAAGGTGAAACGCGTGCGGCCGAGGCGCAGGCCCTCGTCGAGGGTGTCCTCGTCGATGCCGTCGAGGAAGCCCTCGCGCCAGTCGTCGGCGTCGGTCCACTCTTCGACGTAGCAGCTGTCGTCGCACACGCCGCAGGCGTTCACGAGCTCTTCGTCGATGAGGCCGTCGCAGTCGTTGTCGACGCCGTCGCAGAGCTCGGGGCCGCCGTCCTCTTCGGGCACGACGTCGATGATGCAGTCGCCGCACGCGTTGCGCAGGCCCTCGTCGATCTCGCCGTCGCAGTCGTTGTCGACGCCGTCGCAGGTCTCGGGGTCGGACCCGCAGACCGAGCAGCCGTCGGGCCCGATGTCGACGACACCGTCGCAGTCGTTGTCGATGCCGTCGCAGACCTCGGTGGTGGGCAGCACGAATCCTTCGCAGTCGCCCCAGAACTCGCCGCTTGCATCACACTCGCGCGCACCGACGCGGCAGGCGCCGACCCCGGCGAGCGCCGGCGGGCCGGGGTAGCAGGTCTCGGTGCCGGTCGTGCAGCCGCAGCCCTCGTCGATCTCGCCGTTGCAGTCGTTGTCGAAGCCGTCGCCGCACTCTTCTTCGACGACCTCGCCGGGGCAGAGGCCGCAGGTCAGGCGAACGCCCTCGTCGACCGTGCCGTCGCAGTCGTTGTCCAGGTCGTCGCAGATCTCGTCGGGCTCGACCGGCGCGCAGTCGCCGCACGCGTTGCGCAGGCCCTCGTCCACGAACCCGTCGCAGTCGTTGTCGATGCCGTCGCAGATCTCGTCGGACGGAAGGACCTCACCGTTGCAGACACCCCACAGCCCGTCGACGCAGTCCTGCACGCCGCCGCGGCAGCGCCCGCGACCGGCGGTGGCCGGCGGGCCGCTGTAGCACGGCTGGTTCGTGCGATCGTCGCAGTCGCAACCGGCTTCGGCATCGTCGATGACGCCGTTGCAGTCGTTGTCGAGGTTGTCGCCACAGATCTCGAGCGGCACCGGGCCACACTGGCCGCAGGCGTTCGTGAGGCCCTCGTCGACGGTGCCGTCGCAGTCCTCGTCGCGACCGTCGCAGAGGCTCTCCTCGGCACCGGCGGGCAGGCGCTGCAGCTCACACTCGCCGAAGACCCCGTCCGCGCAGGACCGGAACCCGCTGCGGCACGCGCCCACGTCGCGAGACGCTTCGGGGCCCTCGTAGCAGAGCTCCACGGCGCCCTCGAGGCAGCCGCAGCCCTCGTCGACCGAGCCGTCGCAGTTGTTGTCGAGGCTGTCGCCACACTGCTCGGCCGCGCCGGGATAGCTCGACGGATCGTTCGGGATGCAGTCGACCTCGCCGAGCGCACACCCGGGGCCGTAGCCGTCGTTGTCCGGGTCGTCGCACGTCGAGGTGTCGTCGCCGCCCCCGGTGTCCGGGTCGGCGACGTCTTCGCCGCCGGCATCGGATTCACCGGTATCTTCGCCACCGCCGCCGACATCCGTCGGTGCGGTCACGGTCGCGGTGTCACCCGAGCACGCAGCAAGTGCGGCGAGCGAGGCGCTCGCAAGCAGAAATCTCCACCTCATCGTACGCTCCGTCGAGGGCCGGACCGGTCGATCGTCCAGCACACGACTGCGACTCTATCGGGACTGCACGGGGGGCGCAACGTCACCCGTCGGTCGCGTGCGTCACGACGATCAGTGTCGGTCGTCCGATTCGCGGGCCACGCGGTGCTTCAACGCCGCCAGCTCGGCGAGCCGCCGGTCGCGAGACGCGGCCTCGCGGGCGGCCCGTTCGGCCGCCAGCTCTGCCGGGCTCGGGCCGGCCGGCACCTCGGGCTCGGCCGCGAGCAGCGCCTCGGCCTCTCGCTCGGCCTCGAGGCGCGCCACCTCGCGCGCCCGGTCCCGCCTGCCCCGCCCCGTCGCCTTCGTCTCGCGAGCCGACTCGGCGTCTGCGTCGGCCTTCGCGCCGGCGCCGTCGTCCGAGAGCTTGCGGTACCCGAAGTAGCCGAGCCCGCCGAGCACGGCGATCGCCACGAGCGTCAGCGGGTTCAGCAGCAGCTTCACGATCCAGCTGAGCACGAGCAGGCCGCCGAGGCCCATCAGGCCCCACTTCGTGTACGTCAGCCAGGCCGGGGAGTCCCCCGACTTCACCAGCTCGTCACCCTGTGGGAACTGTCCGGCCATGACCCTCCCGGGGTTGCGCGGTCGTCTCTGCTTTCTATAGTCGCGCCGCCCCGGCCCGTCGACCCCACCCACCCACGTATGCCCCGCGGACGCCTCGCTCCGAGCCCTACCGGGCGCCTGCACCTCGGCAATCTCGGGTCGAGCCTGCTGGCGTGGGCCGAGATCCGTCGTCGCGGCGGCGAGCTGCTCCTGCGCATCGAGGATCTCGATCCGCCCCGCGTCGTCGACGGCGCCGAGGCCGCGCTGATCGACGACCTGCGGTGGCTGGGCATCGACTGGGACGCCGGCCCCGGCGACCCCGAGATCGCCGGCCCGTGGCACCAGTCCGCGCGCGGCCCGCACTACGCGGCCGCCACCCGGCGCCTCGCCGAGGCCGGCGCCGTGTATCCCTGCACCTGCTCGCGCCGCGAGATCGCCGAAGCCCTGTCCGCCCCCCACACCGCGTTCGATCCGTCGACCCGCTACCCGGGCACCTGCGCCGACCGGACCCTCGCCGACGTCGACGATGA
>Ga0070729_10004959_pt1 | contig 14083 bp, 14 predicted proteins | sample tdDd472_FD_66725 | JGI IMG/M metagenome (GOLD analysis project Ga0070729, IMG submission 66725) | Marine sediment microbial communities from the Atlantic coast under amendment with organic carbon and nitrate - tdDd47.2 | ecosystem: Environmental > Aquatic > Marine > Coastal > Sediment | place...
CTTACTTAAAAAGCAAGCTGAAGAATTACTCAAGTCCGATAGAAAGCCTGAGCTTGCTGCTTTACCAACCGATATTCAAGATATAGTCCAAGAACTGCAAACCCATCAAATAGAGCTTGAACTGCAAAACGAAGAACTTAGAAAAACCCAAGAGGCCCTTATTCGTTCACATAAAAAATTCTCGGACCTTTATGATTTTGCTCCTGTAGGCTATTTAACCATTAGTGACAAAGGCTTAATCGTAGAGGCTAACTTAACCGCGGCCAAACTTTTGGGGATTGATAGAGGGATTTTGATTAAACAACTTTTCTCCAATTATATCGTTAAAGATGCCCAGGACGAATATTACCGTTGCCGAAAAAAACTTCTGGATACCTTTGAACCTCAGAGTTCTGAGTTAACCATGAAACAAAAAGATGGCAACTTATTACATGTACAACTTAAGTTAACCTTAAACACGGATGTGGATGGAGATTCCGGGCAGTTTCGAATTGTTATGGCCAATTTAAGCAAATTAAAAAAGCTCAATGATTTGCTACACATAGAAATTTTAGAAAATAATATGAACCAGGAGAAATTAATTGAGGCAAAAAATATTGCGATTTCAGCCAATAAGGCCAAAAGTGATTTTTTAACAAACATGTCTCATGAGCTTCGGACACCGTTAAACGCCATTATCGGTTTTTCCCAACTTCTTTCTAGTGAACTTAAACTGTCTGAAGAGCAGAAACAAAAAATGGGTATTGTTATATCGAGCAGCGAACATCTCTTAGGTTTAATTAATGATGTTTTGGATATTTCAAAAATTGAAAAAAGCTTGGTTGAATTATTCATTGAACCGTTTGAAATAAAAAAGTTAATGGGGTTTAGTGCCCATCCCCTCCAAATTAACCATAGAGGAGTGGCAGGAGCATTTGAACAGAAACTTACTGTTTGACACTTTCGAACTCATTCCAAACCGTAAAACCTTGTAGAAAATTCACCTGCTATATTTTATGGTTGTAAAGTAAGTCCCAACGGGAACTTTTTAAATCCAAATAATTCCAATCATTGACCCTAACTACAAAAGCGGTTCAACGCCCGTTCAATCGTACTATCTATTTGATTTAATGATAAATAATGTTGTCCTTTTTTTGTTGCATTGTCATTAACTCTTAAGAACAAATAGGACACCATTTGTTATAAATAATATCTTGAGCTTTGGCTTTTCATTGATGCCCGTTCCCACAAACCCACACCATTTTTCCCTCATGGTATTTCCTTGACAGGCACCGACCGCCTTTTTTATGAGCGAGCATTTCCATTGCTGCTAATGTAAATCTTATTGTTTTAATTTTTTCGCTGTTATTCATTCCAAATAATCGAGAGTATTTCATACCGTTGGGACTCTGAGCATTAAAAAGCACCCGACTTCTGTAAGTATTGCTACGATTGGCCTACAGAGAACTTTGTGACTGATGGCGGTTTTGGACCCAGGAACCTAATTCTCATTTAATGTATGCTCATTATCACATAATTTGAGCCTATTCTCATTTAATGTTAGCTCATTGGCATTTAATCTGAGCCCAAATAAGGTCTAATTAAACATTTGGGTGAAAATCCCCATAGGCGATTATTGCCCATCCCCCGATACGGTAAAATGTTTTGTTTCTTTAGGGAGTGATTGTGCATAAACGCAATATTTTTCGCAAAAATCGCTGTATCCTATGCCAATCAACGCCTGTAGAGCATAGGTTGTTTTAAAAGTAGTTAACTTTTAAACTTGCCGCATTATGTTTGATAAGTCATCAGGATTAGTATCAACGTATTGAATCGTTGTTGTAATATTACTATGGCCTGCAATTTCTTTGACTTTATTCAAGCTAATCCCGCTATTAACGACTTTAGTGATTAATGTGCGCCTACCAGAATGAGAGCTGCATCCTTCAAACTCAGTCCCTGCTTTTTTAAATAGATTCTTGATCAGTTGAACCATTGAATTAGGACTAAAATGAAATCCCTTCTGACTTTTAAAAAGCGGAGCTTTTAAATTGATTGGCTCTAGGGTTTGAAAGTACTCATCCAGAGATTTTCTTACCTTTGGATTACTTAAATAAATGGTTCGGTGTTTATCACCTTTTGTTTTATATAATTCGACTTCATCTTTGATATTGTGCTGTTCATTGAGTAGATCGCCAATTTTTAAACCGGCGATCTCTTTGGCCCGTAATCCGCAATAAAAGGATAAAATCAAAATCGTATAATTTCTGAGTCCATTATTGCCGTTTCTAACTAAAATTAAGAGGCGTTTTAATTGATTTTCATCCAGTGTTTTGGCTTTTTTCATACGTCAAAAAATATAATAAAATGATGCCTGAGTATCATTTTATTATATTTTAAAGGGTGTGACAAATTGAAGTGCTCTGCAAGCCTTGGTATGATTGGAAATATAATGTTTTAGATAAAAGATTATATTTTTGTGCTTTTCAGGGAAACTTCCTCTCACTGATTCGAAATATCAGGACTATTTAGATATAATTTACCCCTAATTCTTTCATTGGGGTGGGAATATTAATGCTACGAAAAGTTCTGAGTCCAGTTGTTGTTCTGTTTCTTTTCATTTCTTCTATAAATTCTCAGGCTTCGTCTCTAGAATCCATCTGGACTAAGTTTTCAGACAAAGTCGGTGATGACTTAATTCAAATAGAGCAACTAAACCTTTCCCAATGCCCTGAATCGTACTACCTAGCTGTTAATTCTGACCGAACTGTTCTGCAATGGATGGATGGACAAGTTTTTAAATGGGAAGAGTTTGATTTAGATAACGAAAGCCAGTGTTTGGTTTTATCCAAACCTGAAAGACAACTTTTAAGCATTAAACAAGCACAGCTAATATTAAGTCGTTCTAATTTTATATCGAGTAAAAATAAAAGAACCATTGGGATTATTGGCGATGATGATAGAGTTAAGGTAGATAATCCAGAACAACGTTATCCTTCAATCGGATATACATGCTTGAATGATAAGTATGTGGGTGCAACTGCTTTTTTAATTACACCTTATTTAGCCTTAACTAATGCTCATGTTGTCTTAAATGACAAGGGGGAAATTGATTGGGATCGATTTTTCATACCTGGCCTAAAGGCAAAGGGGGGAATTGAATACGGATACGCTGACGTTTGTCCTAGAAAGAGTGCCTCAATAAAAACCTATGGACATCAAAAGGTTTTTAAAATAGAACTAGGTGATGAAAAGGTTATCCCTTTTCACGTAGATGAAGATGAGTTTGGACAAGCACCATATGACTATGCAGCAATAATATTTGATACTCCTTTCAACAGTATTAATGATTACTGGAAAATTGAATTTGACAACACTCTCACAGAAAATCAGAGTCTATTTACAGCAGGCTATCCAGGTGATGTACAAGGTATTCAGGATAATAAAGATATGTGGGAAACACGAGGTTTTGCTATCGAAACAGATTACGATTGGGACGATAGTATTGCTGGGATGGCTTTTTTCCATACATTAGACACAACTGGTGGTCAAAGTGGTTCCCCCATCCTTTCCATTAAAAATGGTACCAATAATATAATTGGCCTGGTATCTGGCGGTGAAGATTGCAGTGTTTCTCCAATATCATTCATATGCGAGATTTTAAAAGGTTACTCGGAAATAAACTGGGGTGCAAGGCTAGGGCCGCATAATAAGGAAAAAATTGAGAATTGGATGAACTGGTCACAAACACGCCCAAATGTCTTGCTAAATAACCTTAACCAAACTAATGAAACAACCTCTACAGTAACCGCTAAATTTTCTCGCAGTGATACATCATACAATCCAATCAGTTTTGAATTTGACGTATATGCATCCAGCTCAGTAAACGGTGGTTTACACTCCATTTTATCTTACAGTGATGACGATCTTTTTAAAGCTAAAGAGTATGAATTAACATTAAATAAAAACAATGTAGTAAAAAATTATGTTGTTGATTATTGGCGAGTTCGTGAAGTCAATTCTGCTGGTGCAGGTCAATGGAGTGCATTTTACCCGAATACCCCATCCAAAGACTTTGCTAACCTAAAAGCTGAATTTTATATTGATAATGAAAATCGAGGTACTGTGTATTTGCCAAATGTCGATGTTTCTTCACTTGGCCTTGAGGGTTGGAATAATGCGGAATTATGGTTTCGTGGAAGTAATAAAACGGGAAAATATGAAATTGAAAACTATAGTGCTAATGTTTTAGCAAAAACAGATAGTGAAGCTTTACTTTGTTTAAGCGAAGGTAAGTTAAAAGTTCCTGAAATTCAATTCTACAATGCACCCACAAAAGCGACTACTCAGCATAGTGCTTTGTTTACCTTTGAGCCAGGCACCTATGGGTTTATGACGAATTTAAGTTTGGATATTGCAACGGCCTATGATGAGAAAAATCTTCCCTTTTACCAATCATGTGAGACTCCTGAGAATTGTAATGATGATGGAACTTGTGGAGATTTAATAGTAACTCCTACACCTACTCCCGAACCAAGTGGAAATTATAATTGTCTAGACTATGGTACAGATATAAATAAATGTAAGTGTATTATAAATGATGATGGTGCAAGTTTAGGTTATGGCTATAATCTTTCTGGGGTTACAAACTCGTATACTCTTTGGAACTACATGCCCACTAATAATGGTAGTTTGATTGATGGTGTATATGTCCCATCAATGTGTAAAGATGAGTTTGACTCAGAGTGTTTAATTCATCCTATTTTAGAAGAAAGAGAAAACCTCCCTTATCCTTTTTATCCTGATCTATCTTATATATCAGGTGAAAATGCTTTTTACATAGTACAGCTGAAAGAAAATAAAACATATTATTTTAAAAATAATAGCGTCATAAATGATTATTTTAGCTGTGATTTTAATTTCAATTCAGGATTTTATAATGCTAGTAAGCATATTCCGATAAAATAATAACCAGAATTAAGAATATAATCTTTTGTAGAAAACGTTATATTTTTTCTTTCTATTTTGCATATATGGCGTTTTTTTCGATCTAGCAGGAGTCGAATAGGTGTACGAACCGCTATAAATAAGCAAATGCGTATCTATATTGACAACTACAAATCATATTATGATGTTTTAAAGCACATCGAACTCAAATGCTTTACCATTTTTATGCCATTCCACTATCGTCCCAAAGCTGAATAATTAGTCGACCCTGAAATAATCATTACCTGATTGATTAATATAAATTAATTGTCTATATGGATCGTTTGTTTCGACCGAAAATGTTATAATAAACTCAAGTTTTCTGGTCGAAATGGTGTAAAAATGTACACAGATTCTTCTCAGTATCAACAACTCAGTTTCTTTGGGGATGAACTCATCAACCAACTGGATCAAAGTGATCCGCTCCTTCGTTTGGCTTCTGCAATCCCCTGGTCAGAATTTGAGCAATCGTTTAAACCTCACTATTCCGGTATTGGCGCTCCGGCGAAGCCTATTCGACTTATGGTTGGTTTACTGCTATTGAAACAACTGGAAAACCTGAGTGATGAATCGGTGGTTCTCCAGTTTAAGCGCAATCCTTATTACCAAGCTTTTTGTGGCTTAAACAATTTCAGTTTGTCCGAGCCCTGCCATAGTACCGAACTGGTCCACTTTCGCAAACGGATTGGACAAGCCGGTGTGGAAAAGATATTTCAAATGAGTATCACCCTTCATGGTAAAGCCGCTCTAGAGCCGAACGTGAATATTGATACCACGGTCCAAGAAAAAAATATCACCTATCCGACCGATTCCAAGTTAGCCATCAAAATCATCAATCGCGTGAATAAACTGGCCAAACACCATCATATCCAGCAAAGACGCACTTATGTCAAAGAAGTCAAAAGCTGTCGCTTAGCTATTCGCCATTTTCGTCATGTAAAAAAAAGGGCCAAGGCCAAGAAAGCATTAAAACGCTTACGCACCATTGCTCACACGCTAATTCGCGAATTAAGACGCCAACTTCCGAACCATCTGCTATTTGACCATTACCAGAAAGACTTTTTATTTTATGAACGGGTATTAGGCCAACAGCCTCACGATAAAAATAAAATTTATTCCTTACATGAGCCTCAGGTCTATTGTATTGCCAAAGGCAAGGACCATAAGCAATACGAGTATGGCAATAAAGTCTCTGTCGCCACCACGGCGAAAAGCAACCTCATTGTCGGGGTGGTCAGCCATGAGCACAATATTCATGATAGTCATACCTTACCTGAGATTCTCAATCATGTGACCGTGTCCCGAGGTAAGCCCGTCAAGCAAGGTGTCTGTGACCGGGGCTACCGAGGCAAACGAGAAGTCAACGGGACACAAATTGTGTTACCGAAGACAGCCTTAAAAAGCGATAACCGCTATCAACGAGACAAAAAGAGAAAGCAATGCCGACGTCGAGCCGCGATAGAACCGATTATTGGCCATATGAAATCCGACTTTCGCTTAACCCGAAACTTTCTCAAAGGAACCATCGGCGATGAAATCAATTTACTCATGGCTGCGACAGCATGGAACTTAAAGCAATGGCTCATTGCTTTTTTACCCGTGATTTTTGCTCTGCTATATAGTCTATCTAGATAATTAGCAAGTCATTATCTTTGCATATGAAGACCGTGCAACACGCAAATGTCATTAAAGTTATAAAATTGAGAATCGATCTTTTGTTAGCTTTTTTCAGGGGCGACTAATTAGCACCTTCTAATTTAGATTCAACCTTCCACATAGCGGTAATTTTGTGTGGCTGAAGAAATTTTGTTTTGACTACTGTCAATATTTTTTACACCGGTCACTTTTGAGACATTCCTGCTGTTGGACTTTGATTGTTAATTCATATCAAAAATAAAAATCGGCCATTCAAATTATCATAATACTTCGTTGAATATTAAACAATTTAATACTGCATGGTATAATAAATCGCTATTGTGGAATGTTATCAATATGACTGTTTTCGTTCCAATAGGTGGACGTTCGCTGTGGGTGCAATGTATGCCGAACAAGTTTTAAGCAGTCATTCAGAAGTCGTGCCGTCTCTTGAAGGTTTGAAGCAAAATAACTTCCGAATGATTGAAGATTTTGTAACACTCACAGCACGATCGTGGTTCCACAATCTCGCAACTGGAATCGAACCTAACTATATGTGAGTAGTAAACATTGAGAGTGATGACTTTTTGATTGATTGGATAAAAATCTGGGTGAGTTCGAAGTCTTTGTTTTGGAAGTTCCGAACATGGTTGAGAATGATTGGTTTTGCCTTCGAGCAAGGCGCTTACAGGAGGAGCACCTTAGTCACCAAATCAAAGGTAAATGCCCGCATTTTAGGCTCTTTCGCATGGATCGGGGTGAAAAGCCTCTTTTGGGTTGTTTTGTGCTTGGCTGCCCTCACTTACGTTGAGGATTATGTCAGAAGTAACTTGTCTTGGCTCTCAAAGCTCAGTGCAGAAGATAAAAAGTTTAATATCGATCAACTCAGGTTGTACGCCCAACTGCTCACCGCGATATTCTCGATCTACTTCGCTACAATTGGCATTATTCTGAGCTCCGGTTACACCAGACTTCGCCGGGATATCATCCAAATGCTCACCAATGAGCAGGTGGGCAGCGTGTATTCTCGGGTGTTAGTGCTTGCAGCAATTTTCTGTTTAGTAGCAACGGCCTTGCCTTTGTTTGGGTTCGAACCCGGCCTGTTCGTTTATGCTGTTGGTACGAGTTTGACTTTGTTGAGCGCTTTGGCATTGTTTCCGTTGGGCCAGAGGCTGTTCAATTTCTTTGACCTCAATCTGCTGGTTCGAAGCGAGATACTCCCTAATATTGCTCGCCATATCGAAGGTGCAGCAAAACCTCGGAATTCATTGTCTTTTGCTAACCATCATTCGAAGGCGGCGCGACATGCTCTTGAACAACTCTTCTATATTGATGATCGTGTCAAAGCGGTCAAGGAAGGGTTGGAAGACAACCTGCCTGCGCTGAGCGATGACTATACGGCCTTGCTTCTGCACTACCTCGAACGGAAACACACAATCGACCAAGACAGCTATTGGTTTCCAAGGCGAAGTACTCACAAACAGTGGTTTTTTGCGGGAGATACCGCCACGTCTATGGCGCTGCAAACGAGTAGCCAGCAGCCACTGGTTGAGGAAAAACGTGAACACCAATGGCTAGAAAACGCTATCGTCGACAGATTGATAGGCCATGTTGAACTAGCATTTCAAGTCGATGACTTCGATCTTGCTTTGAAACTTATCAGTTGCTTCTCGATCCGTATTTCAGCGTATGGAGAACGGTTTCAGTTCGATGTCGGCATACAAGAGCTCAAACGACTCAAGAAGATCATTGAACAGGCTTTCGCCTCATCGGACGCCATGGCGGATGATGAAACTGCGATAATAACGATAGGTATAGCAGAAACATGGGCTGTACTGGGGAGCAATCTCTGCTTAGAAACTCTACGCCGAATGATTACCTTTGAGAAAGAACTGGAACAGTTCTTTGAGAAGGACGAGTGGAGCGAGAAGTCTCTACACCGTCTACCCGCCTTTCTGCAAGTAGAGCTCGCCTTCATCGTCGAACGTATCAAGTTTGAGCAAGAGATCGAGGGACAAAGGCTATCAAGGCCAAAATACGTCCAGCAGCTGGCAGTTCAAAAGCTGTTGCAGCACTACGCAAAAGTTCTGCCAGCTTTATACGACTTCTTCCAAAACATGGTTCCAGATTTTGTGGCCTCACTGGCAAAATTGAAAATGACAGAGGCTGCAACGCAGGTCGTCCTAGGAAGTTTACATAGCCATTGGAAGCTACCACGTTGGTTCGACGAACTCACCCAACTCGTGGATCGGTATCAGGAGTATGTGCACTACACCGAAGAGCAGTATGTACTGCCTGAGATAGACATCGTCGAAATGTCCAAACAGCTTGCAACTGTGCGAGATGACGCAATCGCAATGCTTGGCAGCGGAAATATGGTCAGACATATCTTCGAACCAAAACACAACGATGAGCTGCCGGATCATTTTGGGCAGATCTACTTTGAACTGGCCGAAGCATGTATAAGTGCGCTTGAACAAAATGATGAAAGTAAGTTGGACAAGGTTCTCCCGATGTTTGTGTCCCTTGCGCTTTTGGCTGCAGATTCAAAATTCACGGACCCTTCACTCGACGTAAACAATGAGTTCCGACTTCATCTTATTTCAACTGTGATCAATGACTTGGCATCAGTCTTAGGCTTTGCCATCCTTTATGGGGCATACTTCGACAATGAGGAGTTGCCGGAAAGTGCCCTTGCCAAATTCGATACTTGGATTGAGCACGCTACCGACAAACAACAATACCTAAAACGAATGTTGCTTCTTTCAAACCCGTACAGTTTTAGTATGAGCGCGTCGCCGCGTGGTCTAATCCGGATTAACTGGAAAACGTCGTTCGAACATCGCGCTAGACATGATGGATTTGGGGACCAAATGAGTATGGGGAGAGGGAAGCAACACCCAAATAAAATCGTTAGGGAGTTTCTAAGGTCACTTTCTGATGCATCTCATCTATTTTTTGCAAAACAAGTTGTGCCACAACTTGAGACGATTGACTACGAGATCGATCACCACATCACAGACCTTGCTCGCCGATTACGTGAAGACGAAGAAAGAGGTTCACCATGAAGATTTTTAGGGCTGAGCCTTCGCACTGGTATCACTTTCGCAATGAGCAAATGGGGTTAGTTGAAAGCTTCTTCGTCAAATATGCTCAGCAAGAGCCAGGCTTCAATCGCAAGATGTTTTATGAGGATTTTTCGAGATTGTTCCATTCGATGAATCGCCAAAGCGGTAATCTATTCGAAATTGTATCGAATGACGATGAACTCATGCAAAAGCTATTCGTCAACGTTAGAACAAGGTACAGACCAGATTCAATTAACGAAACAATACGTGAGTTGGTGGAGGAGATAGCTCAGTCGCTAATTTGGTTAGGAAGAGCGTACTATTTCCTTCACGACGATACAGATCTGGAAGAACTTCACATAGCTTCGTTCAGCTCATTCGGTGTTGTGCGCCTCTTTGGTAAGCATATTCAATGGGTGCCGAGGCGAAGGGAAAGGCACTGGGATCGAGATGACAAGGAACTTCCGAGAGAAATCCGTATTTTGGATGCAGCCAAGGTAATGCGCTTCGATATGCCCACATCAATCAAACACATGCTATCTATACAGAACAGAACTTTGGCTGTCCTTGACAAACACCAATTTAGCGAAACCAATTTCCACCCTCATGCCACACACGAGAATCCGAACCCGACTAATCATTTCGATTTCCGTGTGTGGCGAGATACGCAAGAGCGTGCTTTTTATCATGCAACACGAAGCACCGGCTGGAACGGTAGAAAATATGACTCGTCAAAGTGCTCAGACTTCTTCTATTGTCACCGACTGATCCGTTTCCGAAGAAACCAACTCTTGATAAGAGATCACATTTTGAACCAGCTCAGCCGTGAGTTCTCGAGGGTTGGCAAAAGTTACAAAGCCGAATTCTCGATTGAAATATCGGGAACTGATGAACTACCCAGCATCGGACATCTGAACGAATTGGAGGTGAGGTTGGCACGTGAAGAGGTGGGGTTCAACGAAATCATCGACTATTGCTACAAGAGCTGAGTGACCGGTTCGATGGGCCGTAGTGCAACATGCTGCATGCCTTATGAATGTCTGGAATTGGACGTTCTCGACTAATTGAAAAAAATCTTGGCGGTTTAAAACCGACGGATTAATTCTAAAAATTTACCTCCTGAAATTGCCGCTCTTCACTCATACAAATTCATATAAGGGAATTCTAAAATTCTCCTTCAGGTCAAAACCAGCATATCAATCTTTCAAGGTGTTTAGCAATCCACGCTGGTTTTTCAATCCCAACCAAAGTAATTCTATTTTATATGTCAGATTACAGTATACCCTAATTTAACGTCAGGTAGGTGTGTTCAATAGTGTCAGAATAGAGCCTGTTTTTTGATAACTTGACAATATTTTGTCAGGGTTATAGAGTCTATTCTGACACTTTTAAGGATAGATAATGAAAGGACAGAAAATAGGGTATATTCGGGTTAGTTCCTATGACCAAAATTTAGAACGACAATTAGAAAATGAAGATCTTGATAGAGTCTTTTCAGATAAAGCCTCCGGTAAAGATGTAGAGCGCCCCCAACTTCAAGAATTGATCCAATTTGTGAGAGTAGGGGATACCGTCATTGTTCATAGTACCTCGACACATTAGTTTTGACTGATTAACTTATCGTAGGCTCGTGTTAATTTACTTCGAGCACCATCAACGTTAAACATCCAATTAATCGTGGCTTTTTCCTGATTTCGTTGGGTTTCCCATGCCGACAACTCACTAATTAGCATTTCTCGTTCCGGTATACGACGGTTTAAGCATTGCTGATTCATATTACCGATTTCGATTTCAACCATATTGAGCCAACTGGCATGTTTCGGCGTATAGTGAAACTCTAATCGGCGTAATACTCTTCGTGCCTCCTCAGGGGGGAACGCCTTGTATAACGAAGCAGGACGGTGTGTACCGTAGTTATCCATGACAACACGGATAGTTTCAGCATTGGGATAATGAATATCGACTAATTCACGCATGCATTCAGCAAAGTCTGTTGATTTCTTATAGGCAGTAACTTTAGCCTTACGCCATCCTCGATGGCGGTCAAAAAACATAAAGATATTGGCCATCCCAGCGCGCTTGTATTCATAATCTTGTTTAGCGGGTTGACCGGGCTTTACCGGCACTGCATCACTCACATCGGCAACCAATTGTTTCATGGCTTCATCAAAGTTTACAACCGGACGTGCACTATCTGCAGGCTCTGCATAAAGATCCAGTATATGCTCCATTTGGGCCACATAATCGGCATTCATACGGGAAATACACCACATTTTCTTTTGCCAAGGCTTAAGTTCATTATCTTTCAAACGACGTCGAACCGTTTCCTTTGAAACGGCTTCGCCTTCTGTTAACGCAATCAGTTCACTGGTCAGTAAGGATAATGTCCACTGACAGCGATCTGCCGGCGGCTTGGAGCAGGCGATAGAAACCAATAGGGCTTCCTGGTTTGCATCCAGTTTTCGGGGTTTGCCTGGGCGCTTTCCTTCCTCCAAAGCAGCTTCGAGACTGAACTCTACAAAATCACGCTTGGTTCGGTAAATGGTTGAGCTACTAACCGAGAGGGTTTCGGCGATTTGTTTCTCATTATATTTTCGTTGATTGATTGGCCATGAGTAATATATTCGCTCGTTTTATCAGTCTCGCATTCCTTTTACCCTTGGAAGTTAAATCCAGTAAATAATTCTGTTCTTCTTCTGTTAGCTCTACAATATATTTTATATTCATGGCATTAACTCTAAGGTTAATAACCATGATAGACGATCATCGGTGTCTACAAATATCGATCCTCAAATGAAAAAATATACTGAAAAACAGGGCCAATATTTGGCATTTATCTATTACTACACCAAAGTAAACGGTTATCCTCCTACTCAGGCAGATCTTCAGCGTTATTTTAAGGTATCACCTCCATCCGTTCATCAAATGATTCTTGCGCTTGAAAAGCATTCATTTATCAAGCGTCAGCCTAAAGCTTCAAGAAGTATTGAAGTCTTATTGCCCTTTGACCAGCTACCGGAATTGAAATAGCAATTCAACTGATCTTTATTTATGTGTCGAGGTACTAGGTAGAATGTTTTGGGAGAGAATACCATGTTAGTAAAGCTTAAATTTTCGTCAAATAAAAGCTTGGTATCCATTCCTTGGTCACTTGATATTAATAAACGATTGATAGTTCCTGTAGTGGTACTGGCAATGCCACAAAACATGCGATAATTTATCAAAATCTACTCATGGTTCATTTTCCTTTTCACTTATGGAGATAACCAATTAGGTAAATACCATGGGTAGAGTCTTCAGGCATAGCCTTTAGACGATGACCACGCCCAAAGGACGTGTTTTTAAATTTTTAATAAAACTGTTATGAAATTTAACCTCGCATATCAATATGTACAATATTATAAATTGCTTGCTTTATACCTCCTACTTCAACCTTTGCTCTCACTCTAAACGAATCAAACGCTCCTTTAAGCTACTGATTTCCTCTTTTAATTCTTTATGTCCATGATTTATTTCCTGTTCAATCACTTTTTTAATCTGCTCATTTATAAAGTCCACTTCTGAATATAATTCTCCCTCAAAGTAGGCCCTCATCTGATTAAACCGGAAATTAACGTTTTTAAGATGCTGCTCAAATTCATTGCGCATAATTTTACAACTTTCGTCGTCGAACGAAGACTTTTCTTTTGATTCTGAAACAGTTGATATTGTTATAATTAAAAATACAATTATGATATTAAAAACGTGCATATGCTTTTCCTTTTTTTATTTCCAATCATAATCTGGATTGGCACTTTAACTAGCAACCAGAAAATATACTGGTTACCCTGTTTATGAATAAGGCTTAACGACATCGGGAAAAAATTTCAATTTTCACACAAGACTCTCCAGAAGAGTCTTCCGATATAAAAATATCAAAAACTGCGATTCCCAGGCTTGATATATTGTCTAAGCCACATCGAATATCAGGCCTTTTTTCCTGGCCGATATAACCTTCACAAAATAGCTTCGATTCATCTTGCTGAAGTTTGGCATCTCCAGCTAAAACCATGGATGTTAATATAGAAGCCATTAAAAATACGCCAAGTAATATTAGTTTCATAATGTACACCTTAGTTAAGTTGGGGTTAGCAGCACTTATTAATAAGACGTCACTTATCTTCAAATTCGAAAAAAACTTTTACATTAAAAAAATATTTACTAAATTAATGATTCTTGATTTATGGCAAAGATCGAAAGAATTGCGCTAGAAATAAAATACGCATCAACTCAGCCAAGTCATATTGAGGCAATACAGACTTTAGTGTCTTTGATAAAAGTTTTAATGAATCAAATTCTCTTGGGTATCAAAGTTTAAGTGAAATTTTTGCATGGGCTTGCTTGCGTAATCACGTGAATATCGTAAAACGCTTAAT